>Ga0308173_10000360_pt1 | contig 18644 bp, 14 predicted proteins | sample PhyPR1_FD_203716 | JGI IMG/M metagenome (GOLD analysis project Ga0308173, IMG submission 203716) | Soil microbial communities from UC Gill Tract Community Farm, Albany, California, United States - DLSLS.P.R1 | ecosystem: Environmental > Terrestrial > Soil > Agricultural land | place: USA...
CATGCTCCAGGTCTTCGGCTCCCCGCAGTGGCGCACCGTGACCGGCGGCTCGCGGACCTACGTCGAGCGGGTCGCCGCCGGCCTGCAGGAGGTCCGCACGAGCACCAAGGTCACCTCGGTGCTCGAGACCGCCTCCGGGGTCGAGGTCACCGACGGCAACGGCCGGGTCACGGCGTACGACGCGGTCGTGGTCGCCACCCACCCGGGACACGCGCTGGCCATGCTCGCCGAGCCGACCACCGCCCAGCGCGAGGTCCTCGGCGCGATGCCCTACTCGGCCAACACCGCGCTGCTGCACACCGACACCTCGGTGATGCCGCGGACCCGCAACGCCTGGGCGTCGTGGAACTTCCTGCGCCCCGCCGAGGCGCTGGGACACGTCACCGTGACCTACGACCTGACCCGGCTGCAGCGGCTCGGCACCGGCACGCGCTACCTGGTCACCCTCGGCGGCGAGCACCTCGTGGACCCGGCCACCGTCATCGACCGGATGGAGTACGAGCACCCGCTCTACACCCCCGCGTCGGTCGCCGCCCAGCGCCGGCTCCCGACCATCGGGACCGACCGGATCTCCTTCGCCGGGGCCTACCACGGCTGGGGGTTCCACGAGGACGGCGCGCGCTCCGGCGTGGAGGCCGTCGAGCGGCTCGGGCTGGAGTGGCACTCGAGTGCGGGGGTCTCGAGGCTCGCCGCCGGGGCGCCTCGCACCTCGACCACCGGCGTGACAGGCGTCTACCGCACGACGATCCGTCACACGCGACGGCAGCCGTTCAAGCGGACGTTCGAGCACCGCTCGCACACCTGGCTCGTCGACCTCGACGACCTGCCCGACCACGGGCCCCTCGGCCGCTTCGAGGGACGCGACCACCTCGGCGACCCGAGCCGCTCGATCCGCGCCAACCTCGATGCCTTCCTCGCCGACCACGGACTGGTTGCCGAGCGGGTCCTGCTGGCGGCCCACCCGCGCGCGTTCGGGTACTGCTTCAACCCGATCAGCGTCTTCTGGTGCTTCGCGGCCGACGGGGCCCTCGCCGCCACCGTGGTCGAGGTGCACAACACCTACGGCGACCGGCACGCCTACCTGGTGCACCCCGACAAGCGCGGCCGGGCCACCACGGACAAGGCGATGTACGTCTCGCCGTTCCACGGCACCGACGGCACCTACGACCTCACGGTGCCCGTCCCGGGCGACCGGCTCCACGTCGCGGTCGCCCTGCGTACCGACGACGACGGCGCCGTCTTCACCGCGTCCCTCACCGGGACGCGGGCTCCCGGGGGCAGCACGCGCCGCGACGCCCGGATCCAGGCGCTGCGCGCCGCCCCCGCCGCCCTGCGCGGCTCGTTCCTCATCCGCGCCCACGGCACCTGGCTGTGGGCACGCCGACTGCCGGTCCGACCACGGCCGCGCCACCACCAGGAAGGCGTCTGAGCATGACCCTCACCCCGACCCGTCCCGAGGCCGCCACCTGGCCGGGCCTCGCGACCGTCCCGACCGGGCCGCGGACCACCGTCTCCGCGGCGGTGGCCCGCCGGCTCTTCCTGTCCGCGGTGCGCCGGCTGCCGGTGACCGTGGTGACCGAGGACGCGACGTACGGCCGGGGCGGGCCGGTCATGACGGTGCTGCGTCCCGACGAGCTCTTCGCCCGGGTGGGTCGGCAGGGGCTGATCGGCTTCGGCGAGGCCTACCTCACCGGCGCCTGGGACGCCGAGGACCTCGCGGGCTTCCTCACGGTGCTGGCCGCCGAGATCCAGCACCTGGTGCCCGACGCGCTCCAGCGGCTGCGCGCGGTCGTCGTGCCCCGGACGCCCCGGCGGCACCGCAACACCAGGCGCAACACCCGCGACAACATCGCCCACCACTACGACCTGTCCAACGACCTCTTCCAGCTGTTCCTGGACCCGTCGCTGAGCTACTCCGCGGCGCTCTTCGCCTCCGACGTGGAGGACCGCGGCGACCACCGCGTGGCCCTCGAGCCGGACGCGGTGCCGCACCAGGACCTGCGCGAGGCCCAGGACCGCAAGATCGAGCGGCTGCTCGACCAGGCCGGCGTCCGCGAGGGCACCCGCGTCCTGGAGATCGGCTCCGGGTGGGGCGAGCTCGCCATCCACGCGGCCCGCCGGGGCGCCCGGGTGCACACCATCACCCTCTCCAGCGAGCAGAAGGCCCTCGCCGACGAGCGGATCGCCGCCGCCGGGCTCGGCCACCTCGTCGAGGTCGAGCTCTGCGACTACCGCGCGGTGACCGGCAGCTACGACGCCGTCGTGTCGGTGGAGATGATCGAGGCGGTCGGGCACCAGTACTGGTCGACCTACTTCGAGACCATCGACCGGATCCTCGCCCCGGGCGGCCGGGTCGCGATCCAGGCGATCACCATGCCGCACGACCGGATGCTGGCCACCCGCAACACCTACACGTGGATCAACAAGTACATCTTCCCCGGCGGCTTCCTGCCCTCGGTCGAGGTCATCGACCAGATCACCCGGCGCCACACCGGGCTGCGGGTCACCGACCGGCTCTCGATGGGGGCCCACTACGCCGAGACGCTGCGGCGCTGGGACGAGGCGTTCCTCGCCGCGGCCGCGGAGGTGCGCGCGCTCGGCTTCGACGAGACCTTCAGCCGGATGTGGCACTTCTACCTGGAGTACTCCCGCGCCGGCTTCGCCTCCGGCTACATCGACGTCAACCAGCTGACCTTCGCCCGACCGGAGGAGATGTGACGACCACGGTCTCGACCGGCCCGACCGGCGCCACCACGACCGGCGGCGGGGTGGCCGACCGGCTCGCCGACGCCGTACGCCCCTTCGTCGGCGGCGAGCTGCCCGTGCGGCTGCGCGCCTGGGACGGCTCCGAGGCCGGACCCGCGGGCGCGCCGGTGGTCGAGCTGCGCTCCCCCGACGCCGTCCGGCGGCTGCTCTGGCACCCCGGTGAGCTCGGCGCCGCCCAGGCCTACGTCACGGGCGAGCTCGACGTGCCCCACGAGGACGGCTGGGACCTCGACTCCGCCCTCACCCACGCCTTCGCGGTCGCCCGCGAGCGCGGCCTCGGCGGCTCGCGTCCCTCCCCGTCCGCCCTCGCCCGCGCGGTGCGCACCGTCGTCGGCGACGACGCCCTGCGGCCGGTCCTCCTGAGTCGCCCACCGGCTCCCCCCGCGTCGCAGGCGAGCATCCGGGGCCGGCTGCACAGCGTGCTGCGCGACCGGCGCGCGATCAGCCACCACTACGACCTCTCCAACGAGTTCTACTCACTCATCCTCGAGGAGTCGATGGCCTACTCCTGCGGCTACCACGAGTCGCCGGAGGTGAGCCTGGAGGAGGCCCAGCGGGCCAAGCTCGACCTGGTCTGCCGCAAGCTCGGCCTCGAGCCCGGCACGACCCTGCTCGACGTGGGCTGCGGCTGGGGCTCGCTCTCGCTGCACGCCGCCGAGCACTTCGGCGCGCGCGTCACCGGTGTGACGATCGCGGCCGAGCAGAAGAGGTTCATCGACGCCCGCATCGCCGAGCGCGGCCTGGCCGACCGGGTCGAGATCCGGTTGCAGGACTACCGCGAGGTCCCGCGTTCCGAGTGGGGCACCTACGACGCCGTCTCCTCGATCGAGATGGGCGAGCACGTCGGGGAGGGCAACTACCCGACGTACGCCGAGGTGCTGCACCGCTCGGTGCGGCCCGGGGGCCGGGTGCTGGTCCAGCAGATGTCCCGCACCGGCCGGTGGCCCGGCGGCGGACCGTTCATCGAGTCGTTCATCGCCCCCGACATGCACATGCGCCCCGTCGGGGAGACCGTCGCCCACCTCGAGCGCGGGGGGCTGGAGGTGCGCGACGTGCACGCCCTGCGCGCGCACTACGTGCTGACCGTGGCGGGCTGGCTCGAGCGGTTCGAGACCAACCTCGACCGGCTCACCGAGCTGGTGGGCGAGGAGGTCGTCCGCGTGTGGCGCCTCTACCTCGTCGGCGGGGCGATGGCCTTCCGCGACGGCCGGATGGGCGTGGACCAGATCCTGATGGTGCGGCCCGGCGGGACGCGCACCCTGCCGCCCGTCCGGAGCTGGTGATCGGCCGTGCTCCATGGGTGAGGTCCTGACCGTCCTGGCCGTCGGGCTGGCCACCGCCGCCGTCGTGATGACGGTGACCGCGGCGATCGCCCGCCGGCTCGGGCGGGTGGCGGTCGTGGACGTGGCTTGGGGGCTGGGGTTCGTCGCGATCGCGGTGACCACCGCGCTCGTCGGCGACACGGACGCGGTCCGGCGGTGGCTGGTGCCGGTGCTGGTGGCGACATGGGGTCTCCGCCTCGCCTGGCACATCCGCCGCCGGGCCGTCGGGGCCGGTGAGGACCCCCGCTACGAGGAGCTCCTGGGCGGTCCGGTCGACGAGGTCGGCTTCGGGGTCGCGGTGCGCAAGGTCTTCGTGGTGCAGGGCGCCGCGATGTGGTTCATCTCCCTGCCGGTGCAGGTCGGCGCCGCCCGGCCGGTGCTCTGGTGGCCGGTGCTGGTGGTCGGCTGCGCCCTGTGGCTGGTCGGGGTGGTCTTCGAGGCCACCGGCGACGCCCAGCTCGCGTCGTACAAGAAGGACCCCGACCGCGGCCCGGTCATGGACCGGGGGCTGTGGGGCTGGACGCGGCACCCGAACTACTTCGGGGACGCCTGCGTGTGGTGGGGCCTATGGCTGGTCGGCGGCCTCGCCTCGGGCTGGGTGCCGGGCCTGCTGACGGTGCTCGCTCCCGTGGCGATGACCTACTTCCTGGTGTTCGCGACCGGGGCCCGCCTGCTCGAGCGGACGATGATGCAGCGGCCGGGCTACCCGAAGTACGCCGACCACACCTCGATGTTCTTCCCGTTGCCGCCAAGGAGGCGCAGCGGTGGCTAGGCCTCAACCGGCGCGCTTGAATGGGGAGGCATGGACCCCGTCGACGAGGCATTCCGGGCGATCGGCCGGACCGGCTTCCTGCCGGCCGGGCTGCGGGGCCGGGCGCGCTTCGACGGTCCGCTCGACATCGGCCACGGCCAGACCAACTCCCAGCCGAGGACGGTGCGGGACATGCTGCTCCTGCTGCAGGTGCTCCCCGGGCAGCGCGTCCTCGACGTCGGCTCGGGATCGGGCTGGACGACGGCGCTGCTGGCCCACCTGACCGGGCCCGGTGGCGAGGTCATCGGCGTCGAGCTCGAGCCGGACCTCGTCGAGTTCGGGGCCGCGAACCTCACCCGCACCGGCCAGCCCTGGGCGCGGATCGTCGCCGCGGAGCCCGGCGTGCTCGGCATCCCCGAGCACGCGCCGTACGACCGGGTCCTGGTCTCCGCCGCCGCGCGCAGGCTCCCGACCGAGCTGGTCGAGCAGCTTGCGCCCGAGGGGCGGATGGTCATCCCCGTGGCCGGCTGGATGGTCCTCGCGGTGACCGACGCGCGGGGGCGGGTCGAGACCTCGCGGCACGGGAGCTACCGGTTCGTCCCCCTGAGGTGAAGGTGGCGGTGAACGCGGCGCCGAGCACACGATCGGCTCCCTGGATCGACTCCGTATCCTCGTCGCTCGTGAGCCTCCCCCGACTCGCCTCGCTCGACAGCCTCCGCGACGTCGCCGGCGACGGCCACCGCACGCGGGACGGCGGACGGATGCGCCCGTACGTCGTCTACCGCTCCGGTGAGCTGCAGCTCGACGACGACGACGCGCTCGCCCTGGTCGGCCTGGGGCTGACCGCGGTCCACGACCTGCGCACCGCGGAGGAGGTGGCCGCGCACCCGGACGCCGTGGTCCCGGGAGCGACGTGGCGGCACCTCGACATCGCGGGCATCCCGATGGACGACCTGATCGACCTGCCCGACGAGGCGACGGCGATCGCGCTGATGGAGCGGGTCTACCGCAGCTTCGTCGACGACCCCGCCAGCCGGCGGTCCCTGGGAGCGCTGCTGACCCGGATCTCCGAGGAGCGCGGCCCGCAGCTGGTCCACTGCACCACCGGCAAGGACCGCACCGGCTGGGCGGCCGCGTTGCTGCAGGCCGTCGCCGGGGTGCCGGACGAGGTGGTCGTCGAGGACTACCTGCTCACCAACGCCTGCACCCGGACGAGCCGCGACCGCTACCTCACCATGGTCGAGACGGCGCTCGGCGCGGAGAGCGTCCCGGCCTACGAGCGGGTGCTGGTCGCCGACGAGAGCTACCTGCTCACGGCGTACGACGCCGCGGACTCGGCGTACGGCTCGCTTGAGGGCTACCTCGTCGACGGGCTGGGTCTGACCGAGGAGGTCCTAGCGCGGCTCCGTGTCCTGCTGCTCGGCTGAGTCGTTGACGACGGGCTCCTCGACCACGGGTTCCTTGATCACCGGCTCCTTGATCACTGGCAGGTCGTCGAAGGTGACCTCGACGCTCTCGAACCCCTTGTGCCGCTGGGCCCGCGCGTAGTACGTGTAGGCCCGGCGGTCGGCCTCGGTGAGGTCGACCGCGTCGGTGAACGGCGTGAGCAGCGCTCGGGGCCACAGCCGCCGGCCGAGGACGACGTTCACCTCGATCCCGAGCATGCCCATGACCGAGGCGATGTAGAGGAGCCCGATCAGCCCGAGGACCAGCGCGAAGGTCTTGTTCATCGAGCTGGTCTCGCCGAGCACGTGGGTGACGTACCACGCGCCGAGGTACTGCAGCGCCTGCCAGAGGACGGCGAGGGTGAACGCGCCCGGCGCGGCGCTCTCCAGGCTGTGCCGGCGCGCGGCGGCCATCCGGAAGAGCAGCGTGAGGATCAGGCCGATCACCACGACCGTGGCGATCCTGATCAGCCACTGCACCCAGATGTTCAGTGCCCCGTCGAGGACGCTGGTGTTGGACAGCAGGGTGGACAGCACGGTGACCGTGATGACCGCGAGGCCGGCCGTGACCACCAGCAGCAGGCTCTTGAACCGCAGGAGGATCGGGTTGGGCCGGCTGTTGCGCGGCACGGACCAGGCGACGTTCATCGCGTTCTGGATCGCGGTCCCGAGGCCGAGCGCACCGTAGAGCGCGGTCAGCGCGCCCACGATCACGCCCGCCGTCGAGCCCTGCAGCCCCTCGGGGCGGCCGAGCTGGTCGCCGATGATCGGGAACGTGCTCAGCGTCGAGCTCAGCACCTCCTGCTGGAGCTCCGGGCGTCCCTGCAGCACGAAGCCGAGGATGCTGGAGGCCAGGAGCAGCAGCGGGAAGATCGCGATGAACGCGTAGTAGGTCAGGATCGCCGCCAGGTAGTTGCCCTGGTCGTCGAAGTACTTGTAGACCACCGCGATCGGCACGGACAACGCGGGGGTCCGGCGCTGGCCGCGATCGAGGCGGTCTGACACGGTCCCCACCTCGGCCACGTTACCGGCCGGTCGGCGTGGACGCTGATTTCGCAGGACTCGGAGCGCTCAGTAGGACTTGGGCAGCCCAAGGGAGTGCATCGAGACGAAGTTGAGGATCATCTCCCGGCTCACCGGCGCGATCCGCCCGGCGCGCGTGGCGACCAGCAGGCCGGCCATGCCGTACTCCTGGGTGATCCCGTTGCCGCCGTGGGTCTGCACGGCCCGGTCGGCCGCGTCGCAGGCGGCCTCCGCGGCGGCGTACTTGGCCATGTTGGCGGCCTCGCCCGCGCCCATGTCGTCGCCGGCGTCGTAGAGCGCCGCCGCCTTCTGGGTCATCAGCCGGGCCAGCTCGATCTCGATGTGGGACTGCGCGAGCGGGTGCGCGATCGCCTGGTGGCTGCCGATGGCGTCCTTGAAGACGGTGCGCTCCTTGGCGTACGCCGTGGCCCGGTCCAGGGCGAAGCGAGCCAGGCCGGTGGAGAACGACGCGGCCATGATCCGCTCGGGGTTGAGCCCGGCGAAGAGCTGCACCAGGCCGCCGTCCTCGTCGCCGACCAGCGCGTCGGCGGGAAGGTGGACGTCGTCGATGAAGACCTGGAACTGCAGCTCGGGGCTGACGATCTCCATCGGGATCGGCCTCGCCTCGAAGCCCGCGGCGTCGGTCGGCACCACGAACAGGCAGGGCTTGAGCTTGCCGGTCCTGGCGTCCTCGGTGCGCGCGACCACCAGCACGTGGTCGGCCTCGTCGACGCCGGAGATGTAAATCTTGCGGCCGTTGAGGACCCACCCGTCGCCGTCCTTGCGGGCGGTCGTGGTGATGTTGTGCGAGTTGGTGCCGGCGTCGGGCTCGGTGATGGCGAAGGCCATCGTCCCGGTGCCGTCGCAGATGCCCGGCAGCCAGCGCTGCTTCTGCTCCGGCGTCCCGTAGCGGCTGATGATCGTGCCGCAGATCGCCGGACTGACGACCATCAGCAGCAGCGGGCAGCCCTGCGCCGCCAGCTCCTCGCACACCGCGGCGATGTCGCCGATGCCGCCCCCACCGCCGCCGTACTCCTCGGGGATGTTGATGCCGAGGTAGCCGTTCTTCCCGATCTCCAGCCACAGCTCGGTGGTCTTCTCGCCGGCGCGGGCCTTCTCGGTGAACCACTCGCGGCCGTACTTCCCAGCCAGCCGGGACACGGCCTTGCGGAGCTCCTGGCGCTCCTCGGACTCGGTGAACGCGCTGCTGGTCATGATTCCTCGCTCTCGTCGGTGGTCGAGCCTGAAGAGACCACGGCCATCACCTCGCCGGCGGCCACCTGGTCGCCGGGCTTCACGTCGATCTGGGTGACCACGCCCACGGCGGGCGCGCTCACGGTGTGCTGCATCTTCATCGCCTCGAGGACGAGGACCGGCTGGCCGGCCTCGACCGACTGCCCGGCCTCGACGGCCACGCTGACCACCGTCCCCGGCATCGGGGCCAGGAGGCTGCCGCTGGCGACCGCCTGGGCGGGGTCGGTGAACCTCGGCCGGGCCAGCAGGCTGACGGACCCGAGCGGGCAGTCGACGTGGACCGGCCGTGCGCCGGTCGGCTCCGGCGGGCCGACCACGACCGCGAACCGGCAGCTGATCCGGTCGACCTCCAGGGTCACCTCGGTCGGCGACGCGGCCAGCACCCTGGCGCTGCCGTCGGCCGGGCGGTAGCCGTCGCGACCGGCGTACCACTCGACGACGTGGTCGACCTCGTCGACGGCGAGCACGGTGCGGTGCGGCTGGGCGAGGACGTTGCGCCAGCCGACCGGGATGCCGCGCTGCACGGTGCGCGCCTCGCGGTCCCGCTCGGCCAGGGCCACCGCGGCCGCCAGGAGCAGGTGCGGGTCCGGCTCCAGTCCGCCGACGGGGATGACACCGGGGTGCCGGTCGAAGAAGTCGGTGCTGACCTGCCCGTCGAGGAAGGCCTCGTGCCGCAGCGTCGCGACCAGGAGGTCCCGGTTGGTGGTCACCCCGTGCAGCCGGGCCCGTGAGAGGGTGCTCGCCAGCATCCGCGCCGCCTCCCGGCGGGTGGGCGCCCACGCGATCACCTTGGCCAGCATCGCGTCGTAGTGCGTCGACACCTCGCTGCCGGTCTCGAAGCCCGCGTCCAGCCGGACGCCGTACGACGGGCCGCGGCCCAGCTCGACGGCCACGCCCGGGAGCTCGAAGGTGGTCAGCGTGCCACTCTGCGGCTGCCAGTCCTGGGCCGGGTCCTCGGCGTAGAGCCGGACCTCGATCGCGTGCCCGCCCGGGGGTTCCGGTGCGAGCCTCGAGACCCCGGACCCCTCCGCGGCCTGGATCTGCATCTCGACCAGGTCGACACCCCAGACCGCCTCGGTGACCGGGTGCTCGACCTGGAGACGGGTGTTCATCTCGAGGAAGTAGAAGCGCTCGTGCTCGGGGTCGTAGAGGAACTCCACGGTGCCGGCGCCGACGTACCCGATGGCCTCGGCCGCCTTGCGGGCGGCGGCGTGCATGGACTCGACGACCTCGGTCGCGATGTCGGGGGCCGGTGCCTCCTCGACGACCTTCTGGTGGCGACGCTGGATCGAGCAGTCGCGCTCGCCGAGCACCAGCACCGACCCGCGGGTGTCGCCGACGACCTGGACCTCGACGTGGCGCCCGTGCTCGACGTACGGCTCGACGAAGACGGTGCCGTCGCCGAAGGCGGACTCCGCCTCGGCCCGGGCCTTCTCGATCTCCCCCGGCAGGTCGGCCAGGGCGCGGACGATCCGCATGCCGCGTCCGCCCCCGCCGGCCGAGGCCTTGACGAGCAGCGGCAGGTCGGCGTCGGTGGGGGCCTCCGGCGCCTCCAGGACGGGTACGCCGGCGTCGCGCATGATCTCCTTGGCGCGGATCTTCGACCCCATCGCCTCGATCGACTCGGGCGTCGGACCGACCCAGGTCAGGCCGGCGTCGATGACGGCCCGGGCGAAGGCGGCGTTCTCGGAGAGGAACCCGTAGCCGGGGTGGACCGCGTCGGCCCCGGTCCGGCGGGCGGCCTCGAGGACGAGCCGGACGTCGAGGTAGGTCTCGGTGGGGCTGTTGCCGGGCAGGCGCACGGCGGCGTCGGCCTCGCGGACGTAGGGAAGCCCCGCGTCGGCGTCGGAGTGCACCGCCACCGTCGCGATGCCGAGCCGGCGGCAGGTCGCGAAGACCCGGCGGGCGATCTCGCCCCGGTTGGCCACCAGGAGTCTGTTGATCATGGACGGAACACCCCGAATCGGTCGGTGCCGGCGTACGCCTTGTTCTCGATGACGGACAGGCAGATGCCCAGGACGGTCCGGGTGTCCCGGGGGTCGATGACCCCGTCGTCGTAGAGCATCCCGGAGAGGAAGAACGGCAGGCTCTGCTCCTCCACCGAGGCCTCGATGAAGGCCCGCATGCCGGCGTCGGCCTCGTCGTCGTACTCCTTGCCCCGGGCCTCGGCGGCCGCCCTGGCCACGATCGAGAGGACTCCCGCGAGCTGGGCCGGCCCCATCACCGCCGACTTGGCGCTGGGCCAGGTGAAGAGGAAGCGCGGGTCGTAGGCGCGGCCGTTCATGCCGTAGTTGCCGGCGCCGTAGGAGGCGCCCATGATCACGGTCAGGTGCGGGACCGTGCTGTTGCTGACCGCGTTGATCATCATCGCGCCGTGCTTGATGATCCCGCCCTGCTCGTACTCCTTGCCGACCATGTAGCCGGTGGTGTTGTGCAGGAAGAGCAGGGGTGTGTCGACCTGGTTGGCGAGCTGGATGAACTGCGTCGCCTTCTGGGCCTCCTCGGAGAAGAGCACGCCCTGGGCGTTGGCGAGGATCCCGACCTGGCGTCCGTGGATCCTCGCCCAGCCGGTGACCAGCGAGCTGCCGTAGAGCGGCTTGAACTCGTCGAAGGCCACGCCGTTGGCTCTGCCGTCCCCTGGGCTGACCCCGTCGCAGACGCGGGCGATCACCTCGCGCGGGTCGAACGGCTCCTTGAGGTCGGTGGGGACCAGGTCGAGCAGGCCCTCGGGGTCGGCGTCCGGCTCGGCGTACGCCGGTGGTTGAGGTGCGAAGGCGCCCCGCGCCGGAGCCTCGAAACCCGGTGAGGCGACCGCCTTGCGCCAGTTGAGCCGGGCCACGATCCGGCGGCCGATCCGCAGCGCGTCGTGCTCGTCCTCCGCGAGGTAGTCGGCGAGACCGGAGGTGCGGGCGTGCATCTCGGCGCCGCCCAGGGACTCGTCGTCGGACTCCTCGCCGGTGGCCATCTTGACCAGCGGCGGCCCGCCGAGGAACACCTTGGCCTGCTCCTTGACCATCACCGTGTAGTCGCTCATGCCCGGCACGTAGGCGCCGCCGGCGGTGGAGTTGCCGAAGACGATCGCGACCGTCGGCTGCTTGGCGGCGCTCGACCGAGTGATGTCGCGGAAGAGCCTCCCGCCCGGGATGAAGATCTCCTTCTGCGTGGGCAGGTCGGCGCCACCGGACTCCACGAGCGCGACCGTGGGCAGCCCGTTCTCCTCGGCGATCTGGGAGGCGCGGAAGATCTTCTTGACCGTCCACGGGTTGCTCGCGCCGCCCTTCACGGTCGGGTCGTTCGCGGTGATCATGCACTCGACGCCCTCGATGACGCCGATGCCGGTGACCACGCTGGCGCCGACGGCGAAGTCCGAGCCCCAGCCCGCCAGCGGGCTCAGCTCGAGGAACGCCGAGCCCTCGTCGACCAGCAGCTCGATCCGCTCGCGCGGCAGCAGCTTGCCCCGCGCGTGGTGGCGCTCGACGTACTTCTCCCCGCCGCCGGCGACCGCCTTGGCGTGCTCGGCGTCGAGGTCGGCGAGCTTCTCGAGCATCGCGGCCCGGTTGTCGCTCATGCCACCCGCTCCGTTGAGTTGGGCCGGATTCGGTGGCCAGTTGGGCTCATTTCGCCCGACTCACGTGTGAACGAGGCCCAGCTCAACATGTGTACCCCAGCAGCTTGGCGGCCAGATCTGTCAGCACCTCGGTGGCTCCTCCTCCGATCGGCAGGATCCGGGCGTCGCGGTAGTGCCGCTCCACCTCGGTCCCGTGCATGTACCCCGCCCCGCCGTGCAGCTGGACGGCCTCGTGGCAGACGTACGTCGCGGTGTCGCAGGCGGTCTGCTTGGCCAGGCAGGCCTCGGCGATGACGTCGTCCCCCGCGACGTGCCGGCGCGCCACCTCCCGCGTGTAGGTGCGGGCGACCTCGACATGCCTGTGCATCTCGACGAGCTTGTGCCGCACCACCTGGTTGGCGACCAGCGGCCGGCCGAACGTCTCGCGCTCGCGGCAGTACGCCGCGGTGAGCGCCAGCGACCGGGCGGCGATGCCGTAGGCGTGGACGGCGAGCGCGATCCGCTCGACCACGAACTGCTCGGCGATCTGGTAGAAGCCGGAGTTCTCGGCGCCGACCAGGTTGGTGGCTGGGACGCGCACGTCGACGAACGACAGCTCGGCGGTGTCCGAGCAGTGCCAGCCCATCTTGGCCAGCGCCCGGTCGACGGTGAACCCGGGCGTGCCCTTCTCGATGACAAGCAGGCTGATCCCGGAATGGCCTCCCTCGGAATCGGCAGAGCGACCCGTCCGCACGGCGGCGGTCACGAAGTCGGCACGCACCCCGCTGGTGATGAAGGTCTTGGCGCCGTTGACGACGTAGTGCTCGCCGTCGCGCACGGCTGTCGTGCGGATGCCGGCGACGTCGGAGCCGCCACCGGGCTCGGTGATCGCCAGCGCGCCGATCTTCTCCCCGGCCAGCGTGGGCCGGACGAACCGGTCCACCAGGTCGGGTGAGCCGTTCGCGGCCAGGTGCGGGAGCGCGATGCCGCCGGTGAACAGGCCGGCCATCAGCCCGCTGGAGGCACCGGCCTCGAACATCGCCTCCTGGACCGCCACCGTGTCGAGCAGGTCCCCGCCCTCGCCGCCGACGGACTCGGGGAACGAGATCCCGAGCAGGCCCTGCTTCGCAGCCTTGGCGTGGAGCTCCCGCGGGATCTCGCCGGCGTCCTCCCACTCCTGGAGGTGCGGCACCACCTCGCGGCGCACGAGCTCGGCCGCGGTCGCGCGCAGGGCGTCGGTCATATGACTGCCTCCTGGATGTGCACGGTCCGCGCTCGGACCCACTCGCCGAGCCCCTTGGCCTGCGGGTCGAAGCGGGTGGAGGCGGCGACGCCCTGACCGAGCAGCCCGCGGATCACGACGTTGACGGCGCCGAGGTTGGGCAGCACGTAGACCTCGATCTCGAGGTCGGAAGCCTCGGGCACGAGCTCGCGGATCTTCTTGGGGGTGATCAGCTTGGTGAGCCAGGTGACGCGGGCGTCGTACTTCTCCGAGCCGTCGTGGGCCACCCACAGCCCGAGGTTGGCGTCGCCGCCCTTGTCGCCGGACCGCGCGTGGACGAAGGTGCCGAACGGCATCCGGCGGTTGAGAGCGTCGGCGGGGGCCGGGTACGGCGACGGGCGCAGGCCCGCGTCGGGCGGGACCTCGGCGAACTCGGTCGGCTCGTCCACCACCTCACGGGTCCCGTCGGCGTGCACCACCGTGTGGGTGAGCACGCCCCGGTCGACGTACTCCGGCCGGTAGACGCCGTACGGCGTGGGCGGGCCGGGCGGCGCGGTCATCGTGAAGCCGGGGTACGACGCGAGCGCGAGCTCGACGGCGGGGCCGGTGAACGCCTTGGCGCACGGCTCGGGCGCCGGGTCCATCACGGTGCACCGCAGCAGGCACGAGGCGCCCTCCTCGGTGTCGGCGTCGGCGGCCGGCAGGGCGGTGCGGGTCCAGGTGACCGTCTCGGCGCGCAGCGACGGCGTGAGCTGGTCGCGGACCCACTCGGCCTTCTCGTCGATGTCGAGCCCGGTGAGCACCAGCTCGACGGAGTTGCGGAAGCCGCCGAGCTCGTTGACGCAGACCTTCAGCCGCTCGGGCGGGGCGAGGCCTTGCACGCCCGAGATCGCCACCCGGTCGGGGCCCTGCTGCCCGAGGCGCACGGTGTCGAGGCGGGTCGTGACGTCGGGGCCGAGGTAGTGGGTCGACTGGATCTCGTAGACCAGCTGGGCGGTGACCGTGTCGACGGTGACCGCCCCGCCGGTGCCGTCCTGCTTGGTGATGACGCAGGAGCCGTCCGCGTCGATCTCGGCCAGCGGGAAGCCCAGACGCGCGTCCCGCGGCAGGCTGCGGAATCCGGAGAAGTTGCCGCCGGTGGCCTGGGTCCCGCACTCGAGCACGTGGCCGGCGACCACGGCGCCGGCGAGCTCGTCGTACGCCGTGGGACCCCAGCCGAAGCGGGCGACGGCCGGTCCGACGACCAGGGAGGCGTCGGTGACCCGGCCGGTGACGACGACGTCGGCACCCGCCCGCAGCGCGGCGGCGATGCCGAAGCCACCGAGGTAGGCGTTGGCCGTCAGCGCGCCCTCCCAGCCGAGCTCGCCGGCCCGGGCGCGCAGGTCGTCGCCCTCGACGTGGGCGATCGCGGCGTCGAGACCGAGGCCCTTGGCCACCTCGCGCAACCGGTCGGCCAGACCGGCAGGGTTGAGCCCGCCGGCGTTGGCGACGAGCTTCACGCCGCGCTCCAGGGCGAGACCGAGGCAGTCCTCGGCCTGCCGCACGAAGGTGCGCGCATAGCCCAGCGACGCGTCCTTCATGGTGTCCTTGCCGAGGATGAGCATGGTCAGCTCGGCGAGGTAGTCGCCGGTCAGCACGTCGAGGCCGTGCCCGGCCGCGGAGCCCTCGAGCATCTCGCGCATGGCGGAGAGGCGGTCGCCGTAGAAGCCGGAGCAGTTGCCGATCCGGAGCGGTTTGGAGGCTTGCTCCACTGGCACCTCAACCACCGAGCACCTCCCGCCCCGGCCCCGGTGGGCCGGCGAAGGCCTGCGCGATGTCGAGCCAGCGCTCGGCATCCGTGCCGGTCGCCACCAGGTCGGTGTCGTCGCGGTGGACCCGCTGGGTGACCAGCCGGCAGAAGTCGTACGCCGAGCCGGTCACCGACTGGGCGGCGTCCTCGGGCCCCCAGGCCCAGGTCTCGCCCGAGGGTGCCTTCAGCTCGACACGGAGCTCCTCGGCCGGCGGCTCGAGCCCGTGCACCGAGAACGCGAAGCCGCGGGTGCGCACCCCCAGGTGGGCGACGTGCCGGATCCGGTCGGTCTGCCGGTCACGCAGCGCCTCCGGCCCGACCCCGAGCGCCGTGTGGACGTCGAGCGCGTGGGCCCAGGTCTCCATGAACCGTGCGGTGGCCATCGAGGCGGCCGACATGGGCGGACCGAACCACGGCATCTTCTGACCCGCCGGCAGTCCGCGCAGGGCGGCGGCCAGCGAGGCCCGCGCCGAGCCCCACCTGGCCAGCAGCGCCGCCGGCGCGAGCCGGGCGACCTCGGCGGCCGCCCGGTCGACGTACCCGGTCGGATCCTCGATCGCCGCGAGGACGACCGCGTCCCACGCGTCCTTGTCGGTGGCCGCGGCGGTCGCCACCTCGTCGGTCCACAGCAGGTGGGCCACCTGGGTGGCGACGTCCCAGCCGGCCGCCGGGGTCGGCGTGCGCCAGCCGTCCTCGTCGAGGCCGGCGACGGCGTTCCAGAGCAGGTCGCCCTCCGCCTTCAGGTCGGCGAGCAGGCCGTCGAGCAGGTCCGTCATGCAGTCTCCTCCGACTGGTCGTCGTCACGGGCGAGGGCGTCGTCGAGGGTGCACGCCCACTGGTCGAGGATCCGGCGGCGGCGGCGCGCGTCGTCGGTGATGGTGTTGGCCAGGCCCAGGCCGCGGACCAGGTCGAGCGTCGCCTGGACGAGCTCGCGCACGCCGGGCTGGGTCTCGTCGGCGTCGAGCAGCTCGACCGTGAGCCGGTGGGTCTCCCGGCCGACGCGCTGCTCGAGCGGCGCCACCGCGGCCAGCAGCGTCGCGTCGGTGCGGGCGGCCACCCACAGCTCCAGGGCGGCGGTGAAGACCGGGGAGGTGAAGTGGTCGGCGAGCATCTGCAGCACCGCGCGGGTACGCCGCGGGCCGGTGGGCAGCGCCCGGGACGCGGCCTCCAGCTCGCAGCCCCGCACGTCGGTGAGGTGCTCGACCGCGGCGACCACGAGGTCGTTCTTGGTCGGGAAGTGGTGCAGCTGCGCCCCTCGGGAGACGCCCGCCCGCTCGGAGACCAGCGTCGTGGAGGTGCCGCTGAAGCCGCGCTCGACCAGGCACTCGACCGTCGCCTCGAGGAGGCGCGCCCGCATGGCACGGGTGCGCTCCTCCTGCGGCACGCGGATCGGCCCTGGCTCGCTGCTCACCTCGTCAGCATGACGCCGACATCAACAAACAGTCAAGACTGACTTTATGTTCTGGACGATGCCGAACGGGTCTAGAAGTAGATGTGCCGGGCGGCGAACGCGTCCTTCACCGCCTTGGCGGCAGCCGGGCCCTGGTCGGCCAGCGCCTTGTCGTACGTCGCCTTGGCGGCGTCGCTGAACGAGGTGTCCGGGGCGTAGTCGAACTGGCTGTCGATCAGGGTGCGGTCCCAGTCGCGGGTGGTGAAGCCGAGCGTCACGTAGCGCTGCCGGATGTCCCAGAGAGCGGCGCTCCAGATGGTGCCGTCGAAGTGCACCTCGCCGCGCCGGTCCTCCAGGACGCGGCCGGTGTCGAGGCGGCGCAGGCAGTGCGGGACGGTGCTGGTGTAGGAGATCGAGTCCCAGTCGGCGACGCAGGGCGCCGGCGTCCTGACCGGCCAGCCGTACTGGTCGGCGGCGTCGAGCCCGACCGTCACGGCGAGGTAGTCGCCGAACGCCTCCCCGATCGAGCCGGCGTCCAGGCTGGACCCGAAGCCAGGGACCTGCGAGTCGTGCACGGCGTGGCCGTACTCGTGGACGATCACCTCGCCGTCCTCGGCATCGTCGACCCCACCCTTGCCGAACCGGAGGAAGTCACCCTTGGAGGTGGAGTAGCTGTTGTCGATGCCGTACTGGTCGATCCGCACGTCCTGGCTCTCGGCGTTCACGGGTCGCAGCGTCGAGCCGAACCCGAGCGACTGGAGGTACTCCTGCGCCTGGTTGACCCAGAAGTAGGCCATCACCTGCTCGAAGCGGTCGTCGTCACGCCGGTAGACGAACGTGTTGGTGGCGCTGTAGGCCAGCGGGCCGGTGGAGGTCCGGACGTTGGCCCACCTGCCGACCAGGTTGCCGGAGCCGTCGAGGTTGCGCAGCTGCACGGTGGCGTACTGAGCGGCCGGGACGGCCGTCGCGGAGTCCTTCTGGTCGGTCAGGGACTCGTCACCCGAGGACTGCACGGGGTTGACCTTGAAGACGCTGCCGGTGCCGGTGCTCGCGCCGCTGCCCGACTTGGTGGCCGAGGCGGGCGGGGCGAGCGCGAGACCGGCGCCGCAGGTGGTGACCAGGCACGCGGCCGTGGCGAGCAGCGCGGTCGGCTTCTTCTGGAAATGGGTCATGGCAGGGCTCCCCCGTCGGACGACCGGCCCCCGTCCCGGAGCCGTCCCAGCAACCTAGCCTCACCCCAGCCGCGCCACCAGAGGCAACCGCGAACGGGCCGCCAGGCCGACGACCAGGGCGGTCAGCAGCGGCAGCGCCACCACGAGCGACCCGATCAGCAGCCACGGGATGTCGAGGTAGGGGCCGGAGGCGACGCCCGTGGTGCCGCCGTTGTCCGTCAGCGGGTAGGTGATCGCGACGCCGGGGATGAACCCGACCACGGTGCCGAGCACCGCCCCCACGAGGCCGACGACCAGGGCGTACGCCGCGGCGACGCCCCGACGTGTCCGCGGGGAGGCCCCGACCGCCGAGAGGGTGGCCAGGTCCGGCCGGGCGTCGGAGAGCGCCAGGAAGGTAGCGGTCAGCGTGCCGCCGAGCATCAGCACGCCGCCGAGCACCCCGAGCACGAGCAGCAGGACCACCGTCGAGTCCGGGGCCTGGTAGCCACGCTCGACGTAGAAGCCCGCGTCCTGCGAGATGCCCTGCACGGCCTCGTCGACGTCCGCCTGCTGCTGCTCGCTGATCGTGACGCCGCTGACGAGCAGCCCCACCGTGGCCGGCCGGGCCAGCGGGGAGTGGAGCGCCGTCGCCACCGAGGAGGGCACCACCGCCTGGATCGTCCCGAGGCTCTCCGGCACCCGCAGGAACACCGCGGGCACGGTCACCTTGCCGAGCCGGCGGGACCGACCGCCGTTCTGGGGGTAGCTCGACCCGATCACGGTCACCCGGTCGCCGTGCACCGCACGTGTGGTGAAGACGATCGCCGTCCCGGAGCGCAGCGCCCGGTCGGCCCGGGCGACATCGGCGTCGCGGAGCCCCGGCACGTGCATCGGGAGCCCCCCGTCGCTCACCAGGACCGAGGACCCGAGGGTCGAGCCGTACATGTCCAGCAGGCCGTCCACGTGCCCGGCGCGCAGCGAGAG
>Ga0308173_10000361_pt1 | contig 18637 bp, 10 predicted proteins | sample PhyPR1_FD_203716 | JGI IMG/M metagenome (GOLD analysis project Ga0308173, IMG submission 203716) | Soil microbial communities from UC Gill Tract Community Farm, Albany, California, United States - DLSLS.P.R1 | ecosystem: Environmental > Terrestrial > Soil > Agricultural land | place: USA...
TTGATGTTCAGGCGCGCGGCGGTGGCGCGGTCGAACGTGACCATCGCTTCAAGGCCGCCTTGCTGCTGATCCGAGTTGACGTCGGTGAGTTCCGGGCGGTGTTGCAGCGCTTCCGTGATTTTGGGCGCCCACGTGTAGAGATCGGCGGTGCTGTCCGAGAGCAGCGTGAACTGATACTGCGCGTTCGACTGCCGCCCGCCCACCCGAATGTCCTGCACCCCTTGCAGGAAGGTGCGCGCACCCGCGACGTCCGCGAGCGGCTTGCGCAGGCGGTTGATGACCTGATCTGCGGAAATCTTGCGCTCGCTCTTCGGCTTGAGCGAAATGAACATGAAGCCGGAATTCGTTTGCCGCCCGCCCGTGAAACCCGCGACGCTGTCGACGGCCGGATCGGCCTCGACAATGCGCATCATCTCCGAGAACTTGAGCTTCATCGCCTGGAACGACGTGCTCTGATCCGCCTGAATGCCGCCGATGATGCGCCCCGTATCCTGCTGCGGGAAGAAGCCCTTCGGCACGATGATGTACAGATAGATGTTGAGCCCGATCGTCGCGAACAGGATCAGCAGGAGGAGCCGCGGATGCGCGAGCGCCGAGCCGAGCGTGCGCACATAGCCGCGCTGCATGCGCTCGAATTGCCGCTCGAGCCACCGCGCGACGCGTCCTTCCTCGCGTTTCTCGTGGGCTTCTTCGAGCAGCCGCGAGCACATCATCGGCGTGACGGTGAGCGAGACGACGAGCGACACGCCGATCGCCAGTGACAGCGTCAGCGCGAATTCGCGAAAAAGCCGCCCGACGATGCCGCCCATCAGCAGGATCGGCAGGAACACGGCAACGAGCGAAATGCTGATCGACAGCACGGTAAAGCCCACTTCGCGCGCGCCGATGATCGCGGCCTGCATGCGCGGCACGCCTTTCTCGACGTGGCGCGATATGTTTTCGAGCACCACGATGGCGTCGTCCACAACGAAGCCTGTCGCGATGGTCAACGCCATCAGCGAGAGATTGTCGAGCGAGAAGCCGAGCAGGTACATCGCCGCGAACGTGCCGATGATCGATATCGGCACGGCGACGCTCGGGATCAGCGTTGCTCGCCAGTTGCGCAGGAAGAGGAAGACGACCATCACGACGAGCGCGACCGCGATGATGAGCGTGAGTTCGGTATCGTGCAGCGACGCGCGGATGGTGGTCGAGCGGTCGGCCGTCGGCGTGATCTGCACGTCGGCGGGCAGCGCGGCCTGCAACCGCGGCACCATGGCCTTCACGCGGTCGATCGTCTCGATGATGTTCGCGCCCGGCTGGCGGTACAGGATCACGAGCACCGCGCGCTTGTTGTTGATGAGGCCGAGGTTGCGCAGGTCTTCGACCGAATCGACCACTTCGCCCACGTCCGAGAGCTTCACTGCCGAGCCGTTGCGGTAGGCGATGACGAGGTCCTTATACTGCGACGCCTTGCTCGCCTGATCGTTGGTGTAGAGCTGAACGTGCGTGTCCCTGAACTCGATCGCGCCTTTCGGGCTGTTCGCGTTCGCCGAGGCCAGCGCGGCGCGCACGTCTTCCAGTCCGATGCCGTAGTGAAACAGGGCGCCCGGTTCCAGTTCGACCCGCACCGCCGGATTCGCCGATCCGCTTACGTCCACTTCGCCGACGCCCGGCACCGTGGAAAGCGTCTGTTGCAGCACGGTCGCGGCGGAATCGTAGAGCGAGCCCGCCGTGCGCGTGGGCGACGAAAGCGCAAGCACGAGAATCGGCGCGTCGGCGGGATTGACCTTGTGATACGTCGGATTGCTGCGCAGGGACGTCGGCAGATCGGCGCGCGCGGCGTTGATCGCGGCCTGCACGTCGCGCGCGGCGCCGTCGATGTCGCGGTTCAGGCCGAATTGCAGCGTGATGCGCGTGGAGCCGACAGAACTCATCGACGTCATCTCGCTCACATCCGCGATGCTGCCGAGATGGCGCTCCAGCGGACTCGCAACGCTCGTCGCGACCGTCTCCGGGCTCGCGCCCGGCAACTGCGCCTGCACGGAGATGGTCGGAAAATCCACTTGCGGCAACGGCGCGACCGGCAGCTTGACGAACGCGAACATGCCCGCGAGCGCGATGCCGACGGCGAGGAGCGTCGTCGCAACGGGCCGGTCGATGAAAAGGCGCGACAGGTTCATGGCTTACTCCACGTCGCCTGCCGGACGCGGTGCGCTCATGCCGCCGCCGAAGCGCGCGCGCAGCTTGCGCCCGAGCGAATCGAAGCCGAGATAGATCACGGGCGTCGTGAAGAGCGTGAGCAATTGCGACACGATCAGGCCGCCCACGATGGCGATGCCGAGCGGATGACGCAACTCGGAGCCCGCGCCCCAGCCGACCATCAGCGGCAAAGCGCCGAGGAGCGCGGCCATCGTCGTCATGAGAATCGGGCGAAAGCGCAGCAGACACGCCTGGAAGATCGCATCGCGCGGCGACTTGCCTTCCTCGCGTTCGGCTTCGAGCGCGAAGTCGATGATCATGATCGCGTTCTTTTTCACGATGCCGATCAGCAGCACGATGCCGATAATCCCGATGATGTCGAGATCGTGCCCGGTGATGATGAGCGAAAGCAACGCGCCGACGCCGGCCGAGGGCAGCGTCGAGAGAATGGTGATCGGATGGATGAAGCTCTCGTACAGCACGCCGAGCACGATATACATCGTGACGATGGCCGCCAGAATGAGGAACAGTTCGTTCGACAACGACCCCTGGAACGCGAGCGCCGCGCCCTGATAGCGAATCTGGAACGACGGCGGCAAGCCGATCTCGGTCTTCGCCTGCTCGATCGCCTTCACGGCCGCGCCGAGCGATGCGCCCTTCGCGAGGTTGAAGGACACGGTCGTCGCCGGGAACTGCCCCAAGTGCGTGACGAGCAAGGGCGCCGCGCGCTCGTGGAACCTGGCGATGGCCGAGAGCGGCACCTGTCCGTTGGTCGCGGTGGATGACGGCAGATAGATGCCGTTGAGCGTCTCGCTATAGTGCGCGTCGCTCGGTTCGGCTTCCAGAATCACGCGGTACTGGTTCGATTGCGTGAAGATGGTCGAGATGATGCGCTGCCCGAACGCGTCGTAGAGCGCGTTGTCGACGGTCGCCGGCGTGATGCCGAAACGCGCGGCTGTCTCACGGTCGATTTCGACATACACCGACTGGCCGTTCTGCTGAAGATCGGTCGCGACGTCGGTCAGGATCGACGTATGTTGCAGCCGTTCGACGAGCTTCGGAACCCATTCGGCGAACTCGGACGGATTCGGGTCCGTCAGCATGAACTGGTATTGCGTCGGGCTGACGGTGGAGTCGATCGTCAGGTCCTGCACCGGCTGCATGTACAGCTTGATGCCGGGAATATCCGCGACTTCGTCCTGAATCGAGCGGATGATTTCGCTCGATGTATTGCTGCGGTCATCGCGCGGCTTCAGATTGATGAGCATGCGCCCGCTGTTGAGCGTGATGTTCGTGCCGTCCACGCCGATGAACGACGTCAGGCTTTCGACGTCCGCGTTCTGCAGGATCTTCTTCGCGAGCGCCTGCTGCTGATCCGCGACCGCCTGATACGAAGCCGCTTGCGGCGCCTGCGTGATGGCCTGGATCACGCCGGTGTCCTGCGTCGGAAAGAAGCCCTTCGGAATGTAGACGTACAGGACGCCTGTCAGCACGAGCGTGAGCACCGCGACGAAGAGCGTCGCGCGCTGCCGCTCCAGCACCCATTCGAGCGCGACCGCGTAACGGCCGATCACGTAGTCGATGAACCGATGTGCGCGCGCCTCGAAGCGCTTGCTGTTTTTCGGCGGCGTGTGGCGCAGCAGTTTGGCGCACAGCATCGGCACGAGCGTGAGCGAGACGATTGCCGAAATCACGATGGTCACGGCCAGCGTGATCGCGAATTCATGGAACAGCCGGCCGACGACGTCGCCCATGAAGAGCAGCGGGATCAGCACGGCAATGAGCGAGACCGTCAGCGAGATGATGGTGAAGCCGATCTGCCGCGAACCCTTCAGCGCGGCTTCGAGCGGCGATTCGCCTTCCTCCACGTAGCGCGCGATGTTCTCGATCATGACGATGGCGTCGTCGACGACGAAGCCTGTCGCGATGGTCAGCGCCATCAGCGACAGGTTGTCCAGCGAGAAGCCGCACAAGTACATGATGGCGAGCGTGCCGACGAGCGAGAGCGGCACCGACAGGCTCGGGATGATGGTGGCGTAGACGTTGGCCAGGAACAGATAAATGACCATCACGACCAGCACGACGGATAGCGCGAGTTCGAACTGCACGTCGCGCACGGACGCGCGGATGGTCGTCGTGCGGTCGGTCACGACGCGCACGTCGAGCGCGGCGGGCAGCGACTGCTGCAATTGCGGCAGCAGCTTCTTGATGCCGTCCACCACCTGAATGACGTTCGCGCCCGGCTGACGCTGGACGTTCAGGATGATCGCGGGCGTGGAATCGGCCCATGCGCCGAGCTTCGTGTTTTCCGGGCCCTGCACAATGGTCGCGACGTCCGTCAGCATCACCGGCCGCCCGTTTCGATACGCGACGACCGCGCTCCTGTACGCGTTGGCGTCGGTGAGCTGGTCGTTCGCGTTGATCGTGTAGGCGCGCGTCGGGCCGTCGAAATTACCCTTCGGCGTATTGACGTTGAGATTCGAGATGGTCGTGCGCAAGTCGTCGATATTGAGCCCGTACGACGCCAGCGCGCGCGTGTTCGCCTGAATGCGCACGGCGGGGCGATTGCCGCCGCTGATCGACACGAGGCCCACGCCCGCCACCTGCGAAATCTTCTGCGCGAGGCGCGTGTCGGCGAGGTCCTGAACCTGGGTGAGCGGCAGCGTTCTGGAGCTGATCGCGAGCGTGAGGATAGGCGCGTCGGCGGGGTTCACCTTCGCGTAGATCGGCGGGGCGGGGAGGTCGGACGGCAGCAGATTGCCCGCTGCGTTGATCGCCGCCTGCACTTCCTGCTCCGCGATGTCGAGCGGCAAGTCGAGGCTGAACTGCAACGTGATGACCGATGCCCCCGCCGAACTCTGCGACGACATCTGGTTGAGGCTCGCCATCTGCCCGAACTGCTTTTCGAGCGGCGCGGTGACGCTGGACGTCATCACGTCCGGCGACGCGCCGGGGTAGAACGTCTGCACCTGGATGGTCGGATAGTCGACGGCGGGCAGCGCGGACAGCGGCAGAAAGCGCAGCGCGACGAGACCGACCAGCATGATCGCCGCCATCAGAAGCGCCGTGCCGACCGGACGCAGAATAAATATGCGGGAGGGATTCATGCGCGAGACTTAATGGATCACTGCTGTTGTTGCTGACGGCGATGCCCGCCGCGATGCGCGCCCGATGCACCCGACGGCGGCGCTGCGGCCGACGCACCCGACGCACCCGACGCACCCGACGCACCCGACGCACCCGTGGCGCGCTCGGCCGGGATCGTGATCTTCGCGCCTTCCTTCAGGCGGTCCGAGCCGTCGATCACCACGCGCTCGCCCACTTGCAGCCCCGACTTGATGCTGGTGCGCTCGCCATCGACGGGGCCGGTCTTCACGTTGCGCACGGTCACGGTGTTATCCGGTTTCACGACATACACGAACGCGCCCGACGAGCCGTTGAGCACGGCCGGAGTCGGCACGATGGTCGCGGTCTTGATGACATCGACGAGCAGCTTCGCGTTCACGAACTGATTCGGGAAGAGCATGCTTTCGTTGTTGTCGAACGTGGCGCGCAGCTTGACGGTGCCCGTCGCGGTGTCGATCTGGTTGTCGACCGTTTCCAGGTAGCCGGCTTCGAGCGCGGTGGTGTTGGCGCGGTCATACGCCGTGACGGACATCTTCGTGCCCGCGCGCAGCGGCTTCAGAATGGCGGCGAGGTTGTCCTCGGACGTCGTGAAGATGACGCTGATCGGCTGCAACTGCGTGATGACGACGACGCCGTTCGTGTCGCCCGTGGTCACGTAGTTGCCCGGATCGACCTGGCGCAGGCCCACGCGCCCCGACACCGGCGCGGTGATGCGCGCGTACGTGAGGTCGAGCTTGTAGGTATCGACATTGGCCTGATCGGACTTCACTGCGCCTTCGTATTGCTTGACGAGCGACGCCTGCGTATCCACTTGCTGCTTCGCGATGGAATCCTGCGAGAGCAGCGTCTGATAGCGCTGCAGATCCAGACGCGCGGTTTGCAGCAGCGCCTGATCCCGCGCGAGCGTGCCCTGGGCGTTGCGCAGCGAGATTTCATAGGGACGCGGGTCGATCTGCGCGAGCAGATCGCCTTTCTTCACCATCTGGCCTTCCCTGAACGCCACTTCCATCAGCGTGCCGTTCAACTGCGTCTTGACTGTGACGTTCGCGAGCGGCGTGACCGTGCCGAGCGCATTGATCACGACCGGCATCTCGCCTTGAGAGACGGTTGCGACATGGACCGGCTGCAGCTGGTTCATCGGGTTTGCACCGGCGCGCCGTCCGCCCTGACGCGCTTCCTGCGGCTGGCCGGACGTGCCGCCGCGATTCCACGGATGCCACCATGCAACGGCCCCCGCGATGATTAAAACCGCCACGACGAGCGGCACGAGCCGGCGGCGGCGCGGCGGCGCGGCGGTGACGGGCGGGGCGGGATCAACGGGACGCGCGGGCGTCTGGCGCGGCTGCGCGGGGGGATTCTTTCGGTCGTCCATCGTCTGGTGGCTGGGTATTTCCAAATCTGTCGAACGGGGCGCGGATGGGCGGCATCTCGCGATGCGCTCGGAGCGGAGCCGGGGAGGTCGGCGGCCGGCCACCGATTCAGAATGCCGAAGCGGGAGCAGCGCTTTGGCGAGGCGTCCGGCGCAGCGCCCGTGCGCGCGAAGCATGATGCTACGTCCCGCACCCATGCCCGTCCACCGGGCATTCTTTCGGTAGATTACGACGGTTACATGCTGCTTGGCTGTCGCCCGACGCCGTGCCCGCGGCCTTGCGGCCAGGCGCGTTAGTCTACTTGTTCTGACGGTGAGGCGCGCCGCCTGCCGTGCCGCCGATTTCTTGCGCGATATGCTCGACGCACTCGAGCAACACGGGCGCGACGGCCGAGACGAGTGTTTCGTGCGGGCACTGATGCGCCGCGCCGCCGCAGTTGACCGAATAGCGCTCCTCCGACGGTCCGACGAAGCCCGCCGCGACCGCGTTCAGGCCGTGATGCCATTCGCCGAGCGAGATCGCGAAGCCGTGGCTGCGCGCGTCGTCGAGGCCGCGTCGCAGGCCGCCTGCGATGGCCGGCCAGTCATCGCCCGAGGCAGTTTGCAGACTGCCGATCAGCGTTTGACGGTCCACGTCCGAGAGCACGGAGAGATACGCACGCCCGACCGCCGTGCGGCTGATGTCCATCCTGCCGCCGACTTCGAGCCTCGATACGAGCACGGCGGAGCGCGGCCGGATCGCGTCGATGACGACCATTTCGAGCCGGTCGCGCACCGCGAGATGCACGCTCAGTCCGGTCTTCTCGGCGAGCGCAATGAGAAAGGGACGTGCCCGCGCGCGGATGTCGAAGTTTCGAAGGAAGCCGTTGCTCAGTTCCAGCACGGAAGCAGTCAGCACAAAACGCTCGCTGTCGGGCAGGCGCAGCAGCAGTCCCGCACCGACGAGCGTTGCTGTGATCCGCGAAACAGTCGGCTTGGGAATCCCCGTCCATTCGGTCAGTTCGCGATTGCTGACCGGTGCATCGGCGGCGGCGATGCGGCGCAGCACTTCGAGTCCGCGCGCAAGAGCGGTGACTTCATCGCCGTCTTTTTCTTTCGTCTTGTCCCGGCCCGACGACCGGCTGCTCATCGTTTGCATTTGGCTTTTTGTGAAACGTTGTTTCGAAGCTGGCCGGCGCGATTCTACCGAGACAGAAGCGCGAAGCTTGCAAAGCATGCAAGTCTCAATAATAAGGCGCGCGGCATCCGAACTTCCCTTTGAGTCGCCTTCGCAACACACCATCCGGGCATATGCTCGGACACAGAAATTTTGCTTGACTTGAGCAGTGTTCCCGGAAAAAATGGAACCCGATTTCGAAACGGCTGGACGACGTGCGCAGTTGCTTCCCGCTCCACGTTTCGAATGCAGGCTCTCAGGTTCTAGCACGGCCCTCGGAATGGCTAGAACTTTTAAGGCGCTACGGAAACGTAGCGCCTTTTTTTTCGCCTGCGTTTTCGTGCGGGCAACATGCAGAATATGTTGGGGTGTGGCCCTGAATATACGCTGAACGCGCAGGCAGCGCTTACGGCAGATCGCGTACGGGCAAAGCAGTGGGGGCATCGCCCGAATGAAGCGGTCGACGCACGACCGCCCGTAGGCGCGCGACGCGCATCGCGCCGCTAGCGGCGGGGAGTTTAGTGCAGCTCGTTGAACACGCGACGCTGTCGAAGCAGCAGCTTGCCGCGCACGACCCAATAGAGGCTTGCGCCGAGAAGCACCAGCGCGACGCCGAATACGAACACCGGAGAAATGCGTTCAGGCGCAGGCTGACTCGTTCCGACCAGGAGCGCGGCCAGGAACGCAGCGCCGGCCTGGTAGAAAGAACGTTTTGCCAGTATCCGGCGCATGCGATGCGTAGTGAAGCAGGAGACGGGTGCGCGAGTAAACGGTTCGAAGAGCACCAGCCCCGCGACGAGGGCGATGGCGAGATTCATGTAAAGCATGGCGCGGTTTCAGTAAGAGGCAAGGAGTGCCGCGAATATATGCCGGGCCGAAACGCGCCTAAACAGGAACTCTCCTAAATGTAGAGGGAAAATTCTATTGCACGCTGCTTGGCCGGTGCTTACGCGCCGCAGTTGCCTTGGGATGCAAGCTTCCAATGATCGCGTCCATACAGAAGGCTTTCGATACCGACGCTGCGGACAGCGTATGATGAGCGCGCTTTTTTAGAGATGCGCACGAACGCGCGTGGATCACGCAGGAGGCAGCACATGCAGATCATTCCGATGACCCCGATAACCCGCATCGCGCTCGCTCTGATCGCGCTCGGCGTGCTCGCCGCCTGCGAGAAGCACGACGCCACCGCAGGCCAAACCGCCGGTGCGCTGAACAATATCGCAAGCCAGACGAGCCAGAAATTCGATCAGGCCGCGAGCTACGTCGGCCAGAAAGTGGATGCCGCAAAACAGTCGGCACAACAGAATTTCGATCACGCGGGCTCGACGCCGGATCTGTCGGCAAGCGGCGTCGCTGCTTCGGCGCGCGCAAACCTGCAAGGCGCGGCCAGCGCGACCAATGCCGCGATCGCCAGTGCTGCGAGCGCGACCGGCGCAGGGCTCCAGACAGCGGGCCGCAGGCTCCAGGAGTGGTCGGCGAAAGACGGCAACGCTTCCGGAGTGCAGGCATCGGGCGCAAGTTCGGCGGGCGATTCCACCGACACGCGCACGGACATGGACAAGTAACACGCGCATCGCCGCGACGCCGCGCTTAACATTCCGTTACCTGCGCGTTGCGCGGCCCGCGCAAAGCAGCCGCTAAACTGGCGGTCTTTCGGAAATCGAGACCGTTATGAAGCTACGCAAGCTCGCGGATGGCGGCGCGCTGGCGTTTGGCGCGATATCCCGGATCTCCGCTCTCGCGCAACGGCGCAGGATCAGCGCGGCGGGCATCCCCGGAATCCGTGCGATATCGTTCCTGACGACGCTCATCCTCGCCGCACTCCTGTCGCTGACTGTTCCTGCCGCGCAAGCCGCTCCCGCGCTCGATCTGCCCACGTTCCGCGAGCTGATCGCGCCGCCCGCGCCGGGAGCGGGCGCATCGGAAGCCGCGGGCGCGGCTGCCGGCGCGTCCGCGCCCACGCCCTCCGATGCGGACGTCCTCCGGTCGCTCGACACGGTCATCTCGACGCTCGACAACGAGCGTCAGCGCGGCGCGCTCGTCGCGCAACTGAAGAAGCTGCGGGAAGCGAAGCGCGCGGCGGAATCGGTCGCGCCGTCGCCTGCCGCCGATACCACGCAAGCGGCAGCGGATGCAGCGGCAAGCGCGCCCGCGAACGCACTCACGAACGCACTCGGCACCGCACCCACCAGCCCCACGACGAACGCAGGGGCGTCATCCGTGGTGGCGGCCATCGCGCAGAACACGGGCTTGCTGGGCGCGATCGCCTCGGCCGTCACGAACATCGAAGCGGACGTGAAGCGGGGCAAGACGCCGCTCGCGTATTGGGGCGGGCGCTTCAACGCGGCAGGCAACGAACTCTTCACCATCGTCACGAGCCAGAGCCGCGAGCCGTTCGGCCGCACGGTTCTCAACTATTTCGCCATGCTCGCCGGCTGGGGCGCGTGCGCCTTCGTGCTCGTCTATTTGCAGCGCCGCATGCAAAGGCGTTACGGCATCGTCGCGGGCCTGCACTCGAATCCGACGACGCGCGAACTGCTCGTCTTCGCGATGCGCCGCGTCGCTCCGTATCTGTTCGCGTTCCTCGCCGCGCTGACCTTCGCGCACATGATGCCGCAGTCGCTCGGCCGCACGCTCGCGATGGTCACCGCCTACGCAATCGTCGCGGGCGCGGTGTTTTCGGCCATCTGCCTCATCATGTTTTCGCTGTTCGGCTCGGCGCACCGGCGTGTCGCGGTCAACGTGCTGATCATCCACGCGCGGCGGCTGCTCTTCCTGATCGGCGCGCTCGGCGCGCTCGGCGATGCCGCCTCGAACTACGACGTCGCGCAGCAACTGGGCTCCAATCTCTCCGCGCTCATCTCGACCTGCGCGAACATGGGCGCGGCCGCGCTGACCGCGTATTTCGCGCTCGCGTTCCAGCGGCCGGTCGCGCATCTGATCCGAAGCCGCACCTACGAGCAGCGCAACACGCGCAAGGCCGCGACCGAAACGTTCGAAGTGGTCGCGTCGCTGTGGCAACTGCCGCTGTTGCTGCTCGCGTCGGCGTCCGTGGTGGCGACGCTCGCGGGCATCGGCACGTCGGAGAACGTGCTCCAGATGGCGATCGCGACCGCTGGTCTGCTCGTCGTCGCGTTTTTCCTCTCGGCCATCGTGATCCGCGTCACGCGGCCAAAATCGCGCAGGCCGCGACGGCAATCCGCTTACGTGCGGCGGCTCGTGAAGTTCGTCGGAACGATGATCGTGGTCGGCATCTGGCTCGCGTTTCTCGAATTGTCGTCGCGCTTCTGGGGCTTTTCGCTCGCGGAGATGGCCGAACGCAGCGTCGCTGCTCGCGGCATCACGCACGCGTTCGGCATGATCGTGCTGACGTTCTTCGTCGTCTGGCTCGTGTGGATCGTGATCGACACGGGCATCCAGGAAACGCTCAGGCCCGATTCGGCGCGGCGCGGGGGGCGCGGTCCCAGCATGCGCGCACGCACCATGTTGCCGCTTCTGCGCAACGTGGTCTTCGTCGGTTTGTTCGTAATCGCGGCTATCGTGACGGCGGCGAATCTCGGCCTCAACGTGACGCCGCTGCTCGCGGGCGCGGGCGTCATCGGGCTGGCGGTCGGTTTCGGGGCGCAGTCGCTCGTCGCGGATCTGATTACTGGGCTTTTCATCATCATCGAGGACACCATTTCGGTCGGCGATTCCATCGAGGTCGAGGGCGGCCACGCGGGCATCGTCGAGAGCCTGACCATACGCACCGTGCGCCTGCGCGACGGCCAGGGCGCGATCCACGCGATCCCGTTCTCGCAGATCAAGACGGTGAAGAACCTGTCGCGCGATTTCGCCTACGCGGTGTTCGAGGTGCGCGTGCCGTTCTCGGCGGATGTCGATTACGTCACGCAGATGATTCGCGAAGTCGGCGCCGATCTGATGGACGACCTGCGCTACCGGCGCGAGATGCTCGGACCAGTCGAAGTGTGGGGACTGGACCGTTTCGATCCGAACTGGATGGTCGTGAAAGGGCAGATCAAGACGCGGCCGTTGCAGCAATGGAGCGTCGCGCGGGCGTTCAATCTGCGCGTGAAGCGCAAGATGGACGAGGCCGGCATGGAGATTCCGGTGCCGCAAATGCATGTGCATATGTCGCACCGGCCCGGCGATAGCGACGACTCAGCCGGGCACGCCGCCCGCGCCAGGCGCATCTGGCTCGGCGAAGAGCCGGGCGCCGAAGAGGAAGCGGTCGACGTATCGCACGAACCGCGGCCCGCGCCGCCCCCAACGGATCACTCCGTGCAGATTCCGCCGCAAATCCCGACTGCGCCGGAGCCGGGCAAGGGATAAACGTCAGGCGGCGAGAAGATCGTTGACGTGTGTGGCGATCGCTTCGCCCGCCACGCCGTAGACGTGAATCGACACGGCGCGCGTGCCTGCATCGGCGGGATTGACCAGCCGGTGAATCGCGCCGCGCCCCGCATCTCCATATGACGCCGCGCCGCGTTCTCGCGGTTGGCGAAGCGTCTCGACGGCGCGCTGCCCGTCGGCGTCCCAGCGATAGAGCGTTTCGGTGAGCGCGCCGTCTATCACCGCATACCCGCACCACGTCCGATGTCCGTGCACCGGGCTCGCCTGCCCCGGCTGCCACACGAGCGAAGCGATTGCATAACGGCCGCGCGGATCGGCGGCGAGCAGATGGCGGCAGTAGCCGTGCGGACCGCCGGCGTACTGCTCGGGACGCAGCAGCGCAGGATCGGCGATCGCGCGCAAAAGCGCCGCGCGTATGCGAAGCCCGAACGATGCGCGCGAGTCGGACCCGCCCGCGTCCAACGCGTCGTCGATGTCGCGGCAAAGGCGGTTCAGCGCGGAATCGTCATGGGAATTGCGCGGAAGTGGGCGCTGTTCGGGCCGCGTCGCGCGGCTGGCCGGTTCGAATTTCATCATGGATGCGTGCGGTTCGTATCGAATCGTCTATTTATACCGGCTTGCATCCGGAAACGGTTTCCCTATAATTCCGCACGAAGACTTAAAAATAGAATAATTTCCTATCGGGGGGTGCAGTGTGGGAATGGACGTCATCGACCGCAAGCTGCTCGAACTGCTGCAGAAAGATGTCACGATGCCTATCGCCGAACTGGCTTCGCGCGTCAATCTCTCGCAGACGCCGTGCTGGAAGCGCGTTCAGCGTCTCAAGGAGACGGGCGTGATTCGCGCGCAGGTCGCGCTGTGCGATCCGAAAAAGCTCGGCGTCGGGACAACCGTGTTCGTCGCCGTGCGTACGAACCAGCACACGCAGAGTTGGGCGGATGAGTTCACGCGCGCGGTGCGCGATATTCCGGAAGTGGTCGAGGTGTACCGCATGAGTGGCGAGACGGACTATCTGCTGCGCGTGGTCGTGTCGGACATTGACGATTACGACCGCGTCTACAAGCAGCTCATTCGCGCGGTGCCGCTTTACGACGTCAGTTCGAGCTTCGCGATGGAGCAGATCAAGTATTCGACGGCTTTGCCGGTCCGGCCCGCCGTCGACGCCTGAGCGCGCCGTTCCCCCGCCCGACGAAGAAAAAGCCGCCCGGGGAGGGCGGCGCAACACGTCCGGTCACTAGGTATCCCGGCCTAGCCCCTTGCAGCCCTCGCCGGGATCGAACGCGCATGGAATCGCGTTCGAGTATGGTCAAACGAGCGCCCCTCGTTCAAGGCGGACGGTGCAGCACAGAATTTCGCACGCGTCGTTCATCTTGCGAAACCGCGTTGGTCTTCGCCGCCGATCCTTGCAGCCGCAAACCAACTGAAATCGAAGCCGGGTACGATGCTGGCTCTATCCCGATATTCCCAACGAGCCGCCGCGCCCGCCATGACCGATGATCCCCGCCACGACCGCCGTAACGATCGCCCGAACCTTGCGCAGAAGAAAAAAAATCCGACGTTCGGAATCAGCGTGTTGATCGTGGCCGTCGTGTTGCTGGTGATCTTCACGCTGTTGTTCAACGCGATCCGCGAGAAGCGCCAGTTCGACGAGAATGCGCCGCCCTCGGCCGCGAGCGATGCGCGCCCCGCGTTGCCCGCCGTGGGCGCATCGCAATAAAGGCCGGGGTCACGCCGGCAGGTGAATCTGCGCCGCGTCCTTGCGGATGAGCGCCGATGCCGTGAGCATTTGCTTGCATTGATGCGCGAGCAGTTTCAGGTCCTGTATCGCATCGGCGGGCAGGCTCTGGGCGCGCTCGGCGGCAGCGACCATTGCGTCGAGATCGCGACGCAGTTCCTTCGCCTTGTCGATTGTGGTCGCGCCATCGGCCTCCGAAACGACTGCCTGCGCATCCGACAAATTGTCGCGCACGATAGCGAACGCGCGCTGCACCGGCTCGAACGACTGACCGTCCGTATCACCCAGCGATTGGAATAGCGGCGCGGCCGCCGTGATCTGCGACGCCAGCACGTGGCTCTGCACGAGCAGGTCGTTTAGCTCGGCCACGTACTTCTGCTGCGCCTTCGGCTCCAGCATCATGCGCTGAAACGCCTGCGCGAGATTGGCGAACGCGACGTGCACGTTCTTGCGCGCGAGGCGGTAGCGGAAATCCCGGTCGAGAGCGGTCGCGGTCACCGTCGCGGCGGCGGATGCGCCCTTGCCCGCGGTCGCCGCCGTGCTCTCGCCAATGCCGACCGACGACAGCCGCTCGGCCGTCGCGCTTGCGGCCCGGATCGCCGATGCCGTGACGACCTCCGGCTCGAGTGCGGGCGACACGACGGCGGCGGAAGGCGAAGCGGCAGCCGCAGCGCGAGCAGGAGCTTTCGCTTTCCACGACCAGCTCGCTTCCAGATAATTGCGCGTCGCGGCGAGCAAGTCCTTCACGAGCTTGCCCATCAGCCGGTATTCCCAGTACGGAAACAGATGGCTCGCCGCGATGGCGATCGCGCAGCCGACGACGGTATCGATTGCCCGCTCGCCGATCAGCCGCAGGCTTCCCGGCGCGAGCAGATGGAACATGAGCAGCACATACGACGACGTGAACACCACGCTGCCCGCATAGTTGAAGAGGAGCAGGCTGTAGCTCATCACCATCGACGCGAACATCGCGACCAGCAGAACGTGCGGGTCTTTCACGAGCAGAATGAGCGCGATGGTGACCGCGCAGCCAATCGCCGTGCCGATGATCCGCTGCGTATTGCGCTGCTTCGTGAGCGAGTAGCCGGGCTTCAGAATGATGACGGTGGTCATCACGATCCAGTACGCGTTGGTGAGCGGCAAAAGCCTGCCGAGCCAGAAGCCGATGCCGACCGCAATCGTCACGCGCAGTGCATGGCGAAAGCTCGGCGAGGCCATCGTCAGGTTCGACAAGATCTGCTTGAAAGGCACGCGCCGGCTGGAGATGAAACGCGATAGCGCGTGATCGATCTGCACTTCGGTCTCGGTCGCGTTCAGTTCGTCCCGTGTGCGGCGGCGCATCTTGTCGATCAGACGCGTGGCGCTCCAGAGCCGCCGGAACACGGCCGCCGCCGCCGAATACGCCTCGGGATTCTTCTCGGGCAGCGCATGCTTGCGCATCAGTTCGAGTTCGTATTCGATCGCGCGCAGTTCTGCCTTGACGGTGATCTGCTTCGGCGCCGGGCGATTCTGCAAGACCGCAAGACCGATCTCGTTCAGATCCTCGCCGGTTTTGCGCATCAGGTCACGATAGAACACAAGCACGTCCGAGCCGGCGAACGTCGTGCGCACGAGCGGATAATCCGTATGCGCGCCGACGAAAAACTCGTGTAAATCCACGATGTTGATGAAAAGATTGAAGAGCCGCGCGCGCCGTGCATCGAGTTGGCCGCTTTTCGCTTTCGGCAGATTGCGCAGCACGATGTCGCGCGCGCCTTCCTGCTGCTCCACGGCTGCAATCTGCTTTTCGATCAGTTTTCGGTAGCACTCGTCCAGATCGGCGTCGCCGTCGTAAAACTCGGCGCGGGCCTGCAGATACTCCGCGCAACTGAAGATGCTCTGCGCGAGCGCCTGCCGCTCGATGCGATACACGAGCAGATGCGAGACGAGCGTCGCCCAGTACGTGTACCAGAGGCCGCCGAGCAGAATCCACGACGCGTTGATGAGCGCCTGCATCGGCGTGAAATGCTCTTCGAGCGTCACGATCATCATGAAGAGCGTCGCGAAGCTGATCTGCGGCCAGCGGTTGCCGTAGACCACGATCAGCGACAGCACGAACGTGAGCGGTACGACCGTGAGCCACAGCGTGAGCGGATGCGCGGTGGCAATGCCGGTGGCGAGCGCCGAGAAGAAACCGATGACCGTGCAGGCCAGCATCTCGTTGTGCTTGTGCTTGAGCGGTCCGGGCATATCGACGACGGCGGCGCCGAGCGCGCCAGTCGCGATGGTGAAGCCGAGTTCGCGGTTGTGAAACACGATGAGCATGAGCACCGCGGGCAGCGAGATGCCGAGCGCGCTGCGCAAGCCGCCAAAGAAGTACTGGCTGTAGATGAACTTCCTGATTTCGAACGAATAACGCATCGACATCCTGTATTGACGCTCGGGGGCGGGCAGAGGCGAAGTCGAGTCTAACCCAACTCACCGGGCCTTCGGACCTCGGCCGAACGGCCAGGTTCTCGCCGCGCAGCACCCTTTGCTATGCTGGCGCTTGGTTTGACACAGCTTTACTTTTCGCGCGTTGCCCGTCTGTCCGAGGCCGCGCATCCATCCCGCCTTCCATGCTCGAACTCTTCTATTCGAACCGTCACGAAACGCTCGCCGCCGCGCTTTTCGAAGACCTCGATGCTTTCGCGATGCGCGAGGGCGATCCCTTCGCTAGCGAGGCCGTGATCGTGCCGAGCGCGGCCGTGCGCCGCCGGCTCGAACTCGACATGGCCCAGCGCTTCGGCGTGTGTGCGAACGTCGAGTTCTGTTACCTCGCGCAATGGCTGTGGGCGCAGATCGGCCGCGTGCTGCCGGTGCCCGCGCATTCGCCTTTTGCGCCCGACCGCCTCGCGTGGCGTTGCTATCGCCTGTTCGACGAACCGTCGTTCAGAGAGGCGCCGCGCCTGTCGACGTATCTGAACGCTGCCGACGATTCCATGCGCTACGAACTCGCGCGCCGCATCGCGACGGTGCTCGACCATTACCTGACGTATCGCCCGGAATGGCTCACGCACTGGCAAGCGGGCGGCTCGATTCTCGCGGGCGGCGGCGCGCAAACCGACGCGCACGGGCCGCGTCTGGCCGGTGCGAGCGAGATCCAGCGCCAGGACGAGCAGTGGCAGGCCGCGCTGTGGCGCGCATTGCTCGCGGACCTCGCGTCGCCGGATGGCGAGCACGATCCGACGCCGCCCGCGTACCGCTTTCTCGCCGATGCGCCGGGCTTCGATCTCGATACCGCGATGCGCGCCGAGTGGCCGCGCCGCATCAGCGTATTCGCGCTGCCGACAATGCCGCCGCTGCACATTGCGTTGCTGCGCGAGTTGTCGCGCTGGATCGACGTGCGCATCTATGCGCTCAATCCGTGCCGCGAGTTCTGGTTCGACATCGTGAGCCAGGCGCGTGTCGAGCAAATGCAGTTGAAGAACGAGGCGGATTTCCAGGAAGTCGGCCATCCGCTGCTCGCGGAGTGGGGCCGGCAGACGCAGGCGCAGCTTCACATGCTGCACGAGTTGACGGAGCGCGCCGCGTCGAGCGAGCGCGAACTCTTTGAGGAAAACACCGCGCCCACGTGGCTCGCGCGCGTGCAGAACGGCATCCTCACGCTCGACCCGGACGACGCCGCGCCGCAGCCGGGCGAGATCGTCGATACGGGCCTGGAAGTGCACGTCTGCCATAGCCTTTCGCGCCAGCTCGAAGTGCTGCACGACCGCCTGCTCGACTGGTTCGACGCAATCGACGGGCTGGAGCCGTCCGATGTGCTCGTCGCCTTTCCGGATCTCGCGGTCGCGGGGCCGCTCATCGACGGTATTTTCGGGACCGCGCCGGCGGGCGCCAGCAACGAACGCAGACGCATTCCGTATCGCATCACGGGGCTGCCGCCGTCGCAGGCCAATCCGGTCGCGCGCGCGATGCTCGACTGGCTCGCGCTCGCCGAACGCGGCGTCGGCGCGCCCGAACTGATCGAATGGCTGCGCGTGGACGCCATCGCGACGCGTTATGGCATCGACGCCGCCTCGCTGGAAACCGCGCAGGAATGGCTCGCGGCCGCCGGCGCGCGGCGCGGGCTGCGCCCGGACGAGGTGACGAGCGAGCACGTCCCCGCCGCGCGCCATACCTTCGCGGATGCGCTCACGCGTCTTTATCTCGGCTACGCGCTGCCGGGCGGCGGCGCGCCGGTGGCCGACTGGCTGCCGGTCGAAGGCGCGCAGGGCTCGGAGGCGGAGTTGCTGGGACGTCTCACGCGCTTCATCGACGATATCGACGCCTTCGCGAAAGAAATCGAAACGCCGCGTACCGCGCGGGCCTGGGGCAACTTGCTGCTCGACGCGCTCGCGCGCTTCTTCGATGCCGGCGTCGCGTTCAACGACATCATCGGCGACGTGCGCCATGCAATCGACGCGCTGATCGTCGCGATGGACGAAGGCGCGCGCGACACGGAAGTGTCCGCCGCCGTGATCCGCACCGCGCTCACCGATACGCTCGACGACCCCGCGCGCGGCGGCGTGCCGTGGGGCGGCGTCACGTTCTCGTCGCTCACGAGCCTGCGCGGGCTGCCGTATCGCGTGGTCTGCCTGCTCGGCATGGACGACGGCATGCTGCCCAGTCTCGCGCGCGCCGACGAGTTCGATCTGATGGCGAAGTTCGGCAAGCTCGGCGACCGCCAGCGTCGCGACGACGAGCGCAATCTCTTTCT
>Ga0308173_10000362_pt1 | contig 18617 bp, 21 predicted proteins | sample PhyPR1_FD_203716 | JGI IMG/M metagenome (GOLD analysis project Ga0308173, IMG submission 203716) | Soil microbial communities from UC Gill Tract Community Farm, Albany, California, United States - DLSLS.P.R1 | ecosystem: Environmental > Terrestrial > Soil > Agricultural land | place: USA...
GGGTGATGGTCACCGGGCGGAGCTGGTCGGCCGCGCGGCCGTCCGGACGGGCGGCGGTGGGCTGAGGCTGGGTCACGTGGTCCGACAGTAGTGCGCGCCGTCCGCCGACCCCGCACGGCAGGATGAGCGCCCATGCGATCAGAACTGCGCGCGGTGCGCACCGGCGGCGTGCCGGCAGTGGTGGACCTGACCGACGAGTGCGCCGAGTTCGTACGACCGGAGGCCGACGGCCTGCTCCACGTGTTCGTGCCGCACGCGACGGCCGGGGTGGGGATCATCGAGACCGGGGCCGGCAGCGACGACGACCTGCTCGCCCAGCTCGACGTCCTCCTCCCCCGCGACGACCGCTGGCGGCACCGGCACGGCAGCCCCGGCCACGGACGCGACCACGTCGTCCCGGCGTTCCTCCCCCCGCACGCCAGTGTGCCGGTGCTCGAGGGCCGGTTGATGCTCGGCACCTGGCAGCGGATCTGCCTGGTCGACACCAACACCGACAACCACGCACGGCACGTGCGGTTCTCGTTCCTGGCCGGCTGAGCCGCGCTGCGACCACCCGGTTCCGACCTGTCGGCAGCAGGAGGCAGGATCATCCCCATGACCGAGACCGCCGCCGCTCCCGTCCGCCTGTCCGCCGGCGACCAGGCGCCGGACTTCACGCTCCCCGACGCCGACGGCAACCAGATCTCGCTGTCGTCGCACCGCGGCCGGCGCGTGATCGTCTACTGCTACCCGGCCGCGCTCACGCCCGGCTGCACCACCCAGGCCGTCGACTTCACCGAGGCCGCCGGCGAGCTGGCCGAGGCCGGCCTCGACATCATCGGCATCTCCCCCGATGCGCCGGAGAAGCTGCTCCGCTTCCGGGAGAAGGAGAACCTCGGCATCACGCTGGTCTCCGACCCGGACAAGGCGGTGCTCCAGGCCTACGGCGCCTACGGGCCGAAGAAGCTGTACGGCAAGGAGGTCGTCGGCGTGATCCGCTCGACCTTCGTCATCGACGCCGAGGGCCGCATCGAGCGCGCCGCCTACAACGTCAAGGCGACCGGGCACGTGGCCAAGCTGCGCCGCGACCTCGGCCTCGGCTGACCCCGTGGGGCGGGCCGATCGTCATGCCCGCCACATTCCCGGCCGCGGCTGGACCTCCGGCCCGCAGCTCTCCCCGTCCTCCCACGGGAAGACGTGGCCCGGGTGCGCCCACGTGAGCTGATAGGCCCGCACCGAGAACTCCGCGGGGCGTTCGTAGAACCGGTTCGCGCCGAGCACGATGTCGCCGGGGTTCGGGAGCTCCTCCACCACGATCCGCAGCCCCGGCCAGACCTCCCAGGCGAGCAGCTCGCCGGGCACGAGGTTCCGCCCGGCGGCCACCATCTCCGCCGCCTCGTTCAGCACGCCATGGGTGTTCGCCGCGCTCATGCCGACGACGGCGAGTTCCGGATGCCCGAGCCCGAACAGGCCGACCGTGTAGCCGAACGGGGGTTCGGCCGGTTCGTCGCCGTCCCAGACGTACTGGACGGCCCACCTGTGGGCGCGGATGGTGGCGGCGAGGTGGGCGTCTTCCTGGTCGAGCCAGGCGGTGGTGCGGGGATCGGAAGTCATGCGAGCGAGCCTGCGCCCGGCCACCGACACCCCGGGGTCAGCCGGACGAAGCTGTGGACAGCACGCCTGGCTGTGGACTGCCGGTCAGTCCCCGTCGGGGGCCTCGCGGGCCTTCTTGCGGCGCTTGCCCTCGTGCATCGCCGCGACCCGCGCGACCGGGATCGTGTGCCCCTCCGCGACGAGCTCGGCGGGCAGTTCCTGCGGTTCGGGCAGCAGCTCGGCCCACGGGTCGGCGTCGCCGATGAGCTCGCGCGCGGTGGTCACCGTGACCGCACCCGGCTGCACGGCGGCCAGGTCGCCCCACGCCACCGGCGCCGACACGGGCAGACCGGGCCGCACCCGGGGGCTGTAGGCGGCCACGATCGTGCCGCCGCCGCTGCGGGTGGAGTCGACGAAGACCCGGCCGTGCCGGTCCTCCTTGATGTAGGCGGTCGTGGCCAGGTCCGGGTCGAGCCGCTCGGTGCGAGCGGCCAGCGCCCGGGTCGCGGCCGCGACGTCCTCGACACCCGAGCCCCGCACCGGGACGACGACGTGCAGACCCTTCGCGCCGCTGGTCTTCACCGCGCCCTCCAGCCCCGCCTCGGCGAGGGCCTGCCGCACGAGCCCGGCGACCTCCACCACCGCATCGAACGCCGCGCCCTCGGGCGGGTCGAGGTCGAGCACCAGCCCGGTCGGCTGCTCCTCCTCCGCCCGCAGGAACGGCACGTGGAACTCGACGGCCCGCTGGTTGGCCAGCCACAGCAGGGTGCGGCGGTCGTCGCAGAGCACCTGGTGCACCTCGCGGTGCGCCCCGTAGGACCACACGGCGACGGTGCGCACCCAGTCGGGCGCCCCCTTGGCGACGTTGCGCTGCATGAACGGCGCCTGGCCGGGCCGCACCCGCAGCACCGACAGCGGCCGGCCGGCGAGCAGGGGCACCAGCCGGTCGGCGAACGCGTCGAGGTGGTCGACCAGGTCGCCCTTGGTCACCTCCAGCCCGTCGCCGAGCGGGGAGTCGAGGCTGCTCAGGCGGACGCCGGCGCGTTCGTCGTCCACCATGGCTCAGATCTCGTAGGTCGCGCCGGAGCGGACCAGCTCGGTCTCCGGGAACACCGCGCTGGCGGCGACCAGCTGGCCGATCGCGTCGACCCACGCGGGGATGTGGGTGAGCAGCAGCCGCTTCGCGCCGGCGGCCGCGGCGTGCTCGCCCGCCTCGCGGCCGGTCAGGTGCAGGCCCGGCGGCAGCCCGGGCCCGGGCGGGTGCGCCGCCTCGGCGAGCAGCACGTCGGCGCCCCGCGCCAGGGCGATGACGTCCTCCGACGGCCCGGTGTCGCCGGTGTAGACCAGCGAGCGGCCGCCGGCCGTCAGGCGGATCGCGTAGCACTCGATCGGATGCACCGTGCGCACGATCTCCGCGGCGAAGGGACCGACGTCGAAGGCCCCCGGCCCCACCGGCACGAAGTCGAACACGTCGGTGAGCCCGTCGCCGTCGAGGTCGTAGGCCACGGCCAGCCGGCGCTCGGCGCCCACCGGCGCGTACATCGGCACCCGGCCGCCGGTCGCCCGGCCGGAGTACCGGTGCCAGACCACGAACGGCGCGACGTCGAGGCAGTGGTCGGCGTGCAGGTGGGAGAGGAAGACCGCGTCGACCGTGTCGGGGTCGGCCACCGCCTGCAGCGCGCCGAACGCGCCGTTGCCCAGGTCGAGCAGCAGCCGGTACCCGTCGTGCTCGACCAGGTAGCAGGACGCCGGGGACGTCGGCCCCGGCCCGCTGCCGGAGCAGCCCACGACGGTCAGCCTCATGCGACGCCGACCGTGTCCGCGGGCAGGACCGACCCGATCTCCGGCCCCAGGAAGCGGCGGCCGAGCCGCGCGAAGGACTCGGGGTCGCCGGTGGCGAGGAACTGGTGCACCGGCGGGGGCGCGTCGGGATCGCGCAGCAGGTCCGCGCGGGTGAGCACCCGGTAGGCGTCCTTGGCGGTCTCCTCCGCGCTGGACACCAGCGTCACGTCCTCGCCCAGCACCAGCGACAGCACGCCGGTGAGCAGCGGGTAGTGGGTGCACCCCAGCACGACGGTGTCGACGCCGGCGGACAGCAGCGGGTCGAGGTAGGCCTGCGCCAGCCCGAGCACCTGCCGGCCGCTGGTGACGCCGCGCTCGACGAAGTCGACGAAGCTCGGGCACGCCGCGCTGGTCACCGTGACGTGCGGGGCGGCGGCGAACGCGTCCTCGTAGGCGCCGCTGGTCACCGTCGCCTGCGTGCCGATGACGCCGACGCGCCCGTTGCGGGTGGCCGCCGTCGCCCGGCGGACGGCCGGCAGGACGACCTCGACGACCGGGACGTCGTACCGCTCGCGGGCGTCGTGCAGCGACGCGGCACTGGCCGAGTTGCAGGCCACGACGAGCATTTTCACCCCGGCCTCGACGAGGTCGTCCATCACCGCGAGGGAATGCCGGCGCACCTCGGCGATCGGGAGCGGTCCGTAGGGCGAGTGCGCGGTGTCGCCGATGTAGCGGATCGGCTCGTTCGGCAGCTGGTCGAGCACGGCCCGGGCGACGGTGAGCCCGCCCACGCCGGAGTCGAAGATGCCGATCGGCGCGTCTGCTCCGCGCTGGAGGGCAGGCGGCTGCTTCGTCATCCCCATGTCGCGCGCCAGGCTATCGGTCCCCACCGACAGCCCGCAGGACGTGCACCTCCGGCGAGAACACGCTGACGGCCCCCTCCCGGCGGAGAAGAGGGCCGTCAGCGTGTGTTGATCATGGAGCGAATCGACCCGCGCTCGACGCCCAGGGCCCGACTTCGGGGAAGGCGGGGTCACGACGGCGTCCGGGAGCCCTCGTTCCCCGAACATGGCCTCGGGGCGCCCCGACGCCAGGCCCAGCGGTTGCTCACACCCACGCGGGCGTCAGGCCCAGAGCTGGCCCTCCAGCGACGACGTCGCGTCCTCCAGCGAGCCCGCGTAGGCGCCGGTGGAGAGGTACTTCCAGCCGCCGTCGCAGACGATGAAGGCGATGTCGGCCTTGCGACCGGCCGCCACCTCCTTGTCGGCGATGCCGAGGGCCGCGTGCAGGATCGCGCCGGTCGAGATGCCGGCGAAGATGCCCTCGCGCTCCACCAGCTGGCGGGTGCGGTGGATGGCGTCCTCCGGCCCGACGGAGAAGCGCGAGTCGAGCAGCGACGGGTCGTAGAGCTCGGGGATGAACCCCTCGTCGATGTTGCGCAGCCCGTAGACGAGCTCGCCGTAGCGGGGCTCGGCGGCGATGATCTGCACGCCCGGCTTGTGCTCGCGCAGGTACCGCGAGACGCCCATGAGCGTGCCCGTGGTGCCGAGGCCGGCGACGAAGTGGGTGATCGAGGGCAGGTCGGCGAGGATCTCCGGGCCGGTGCCGTCGTAGTGCGCCTGCGCGTTGGCCGGGTTGCCGTACTGGTACAGCATCACCCAGTCCTCGTGCTCGGCCGCGAGGCCCTTGGCCACCGCGACCGCCTGGTTCGAGCCACCGGCGGCCGGCGAGAAGATGACCTGGGCGCCGTACATCTCCAGCAGCTGGCGGCGCTCCACCGAGGTGTTCTCCGGCATGACGCAGATCAGCTTGTAGCCGCGCTGCCGGGCCACCATCGCCAGGGAGATACCGGTGTTGCCGCTGGTCGGCTCCAGGATCGTGCTCCCGGGCCGCAGCTTCCCCTCCTTCTCCGCCGCGTCGATCATCGCGATGGCGGCGCGGTCCTTGATGGACCCGGTGGGGTTGTGGTCCTCGAGCTTGGCCCACAGCCGCACGTCAGGGGACGGCGACAGCGACGGCAGCCCGACCAGCGGGGTGCCGCCGAGCGAGTCGACGAGGGACGAGAAGCGGGCCATGAGAGCTCTTCCGGGGGGGTGGAGGGGTGGGTGCCTGAGCGCGGGGCTCAGCAACCGCCGGCAACCGCCGGGAGGATCGTCACCGAGTCGCCGTCCTTGACCGCGGTGTCGAGGGCGCCGGTGAACCGCACGTCCTCGTCGTTGACGTAGACGTTGACGAAGCGGTGCAGCTTGCCCTCCTCGGTGACGAGGCGGTTCTTCAAGCCCGGGTGCTTGCTGTCGATGTCGTCGACGAGCGCGGCGAGCGTCGCCCCACTGCCCTCGACGGTCTTGCTGCCGCCGGTGTGGGTGCGCAGGATGGTCGGGATCCGGACCTCGATGGCCATGGCGTGCGGTTCTCCTCGGAGTGCGGGGATGTCAGGTCGCTGCAGGGAGGCAGCACTGGTGCGTCTGTGCGGGCCAACGCCCGGCCGCCGCCCGGGATTCCGGCCGACGGGCAACGTCACCCCTCAGTCGTAGACGACGGTCGCCGGCGAGTGGCCGAACAGGTAGGTCTCGACGACCTCGACCTCCTCCTCGCTCACCTCGCCGTCGACGATGCGGAAGCTACGGAACTCGACGTCGTCGCCGACGAGCCCGGTCCGCTCCGCGTGCTCCCGGGTGGAGACCAGCACGTAGTGCGCGTTGGGCTCGGAGGCGTAGCTGATGTCGGTGCGCGAGGGGTAGGCCTCGGTGGCCGTGTGCGAGTGGTAGATGACCACCGGCTCCTCGTCCCGGTCGTCCATCTCCCGGTAGAGGCGCAGCAGGTCGCCGGAGTCGAACTCGTAGAACGTCGGGGACCGTGCGGCGTTGAGCATCGGGAGGAACCGCTCGGGCCGGTCGCTGCCCTCGGGGCCGGCGACGACGCCACAGGCCTCGTCCGGATGATCCTTCCGGGCGTGGCCCACGATCGCGTCGTAGGTCGCGCGGTCGATGCGCAGCACAGGCCCCAGTCTAGGGACCCGCCCGGCTCGACGCCCGGCACGGTTCCCACCAGGGGGTACCCGATACGTTCTGTTCCGTGCTGGTGGACTCGCTCGTCATCGCGGTGGTGGTGCTGGTGGCACTTCCCGCGCTGACCCTCGGCGCCCGCGGCGCGCTCCGTCGTCCCGGCTACGACGCCGGCATCCGCGGCGACCGCGCCTCGGTGGTCTTCCTGGTCACCCTGCGCCTGGTCGTGCTGCTGCTGATGTTCGCCCTCTCGGCGGTCACGTTGGTGGCGACGATCGGCGCCATGGTCAAGCACGTCGAGCTGCACGGGCTGGTCTACGTCTTCACCGCCCTCGACCTGCTGCTCGCCGCGCTCGTGCTGCTCACTTTCGGGCGGCGCGACCGGCGACCAGCGCGTCGACGAGCGACCCCTGCAGCGCGGTGAGCCAGTAGTAGACGGCCAGCTGCTGGTCCTCCTCGTCGGCGAAGTCCTCCGGCGGCTCGCTCTCGTCGGAGATCCCCAGCCGGGTGCCCAACGCCAGCCGCAGGTCGTTCGTGCAGCGCAGCCACGCGGCGGCCTGGTCGGGGTCCAGCCGTACCTCTCCCCCGCCCTCGGGGAGCGTGGCGCGCAGCGTCGCGAGGTCGTCGGCCTTGCCGCTGCGCAACGACGCCTCGGTCAGCTCCCGGTAGTCCGCGGCGGCCGCCGGGTCGCCGCGATGCCCTGCGGGCAGCAGCCGCTCCAGCACCGGATCGCCCGCGACGTCGTCGGCGTCGGCCTCGAGGAGCAGCTCCAGCTGGTCCAGCAGCAGCCCGAGCACGCTCGCCTCGGCAGGGTCGAGGCGGGCGACGACGTCGCCGTGGCGGAAGCGGAACGGCTTCATGAGTCCCGCTGGAAACTGGCCCACAGCCCGTAGGCGTGCAGCCGGCTCGTGTCGTGCTCCATCCGCTCGCGCGGGCCGGAGCTGACGATCGCCTTACCCTCGTGGTGCACCTGCAGCATGAGCGTGGTCGCCGTCGGCTCGTCGTAGCCGAAGAGCTCCTGCAGCACGAAGGTCACGTAGGTCATGAGGTTCACCGGGTCGTTCCACACGATGGTCACCCACGGTCGGTCGAGGTTGGATTCCTCGTCGACGGTGGTGTCCGGGGTGCGTTCCGGCGCGAGCGGTCCGGCCACGGTTGACACCTTAGGACGTGACCACGCCGCCGTCCGCTTACGCTCCGGAGCCATGCCGACCTCCGGGCCCGCCACGCCCGCTCCCGCGCTGTTCACCGACCGCTACGAGCTGACCATGGTCGCCGCCGCGCTGGCCGACGGCACCGCCGGCCGCGACTGCGTCTTCGAGGTGTTCGCCCGCCGGCTGCCCCACGGCCGCCGGTTCGGCGTCGTGGCCGGCGCCGGCCGGCTGCTGGAGGCCCTGCCGCACTTCCGGTTCGGGGACGACGAGCTGACGGCGCTGCGCGAGCAGGGCCTCACCGACGAGCGACTGCTGGCCTGGCTGGCCGACTTCCGGTTCAGCGGCGACATCGAGGGCTACGCCGAGGGCGAGCTGTACTTCCCCGGTTCCCCGGTGCTCACCGTGCGGGCGCCGTTCGCCGAGGGCGTGCTGCTGGAGACGCTCGCCCTCTCGGTGCTCAACCACGACAGCGCCATCGCCTCGGCCGCCGCCCGCATGGTCGCCGCCGCCTGCGAGCGGCCGTGCATCGAGATGGGGTCGCGCCGCACGCACGAGGAGGCCGCCGTCGCCGCCGCCCGCGCCGCGTACCTGGCCGGCTTCGCGGCCAGCTCCAACCTCGAGGCAGGACGCCGCTACGGCGTCCCGACGACCGGCACCAGCGCGCACGCCTTCACGCTGCTGCACGACAACGAGCGCTCCGCGTTCCGCTCGCAGATCGAGACCCTGGGCCGCGGGACGACGCTGCTCGTCGACACCTACGACGTCGAGCAGGGCATCCGGACGGCGATCGAGGTCGCCGGCCCCGAGCTGGGCGCGATCCGGCTCGACTCCGGCGACCTGCCGACTCTGGCCACCCGCGCCCGGGCGCTGCTCGACGAACTCGGCGCCACCTCGACCAGGGTGATCGTCACCAGCGACCTCGACGAGTACGCGATCGCCGGGCTCATGGCCGCACCGGTCGACGGGTACGGCGTCGGCACGTCGCTGGTCACCGGCTCGGGCGCCCCGACGGTCGGCATGGTCTACAAGCTGGTCGAGCGGGACGGCGTCCCGGTGGCGAAGCGCTCCGAGGGCAAGCACTCGATCGGAGGCCGCAAATCGGCCGTGCGCCGGCACGACCGCCGCGGAACCGCCCTCGCCGAGGTGGTCAGCGGGGGGACGATCGATCCCCGCCCCGGCGACCGCGACCTCGTCGTCCCCCTGGTGCGGGGCGGGAAGCCCGCCGCCGACACGTCACCCGCAGCCGCGCTGGCCGAGGCCCGCGCGCACCACGAGCGGGTGCGCACCGCGCTGCCACCGGAGGCCTGGGCGCTGTCCCGCGGCGAACCGGCCCTCGAGACCGTGACCGCCTGACTGGCATCGTGGGCGGCATGACGCGCGCGCTGGTCGTGGTGGACGTGCAGAACGATTTCTGCGAGGGCGGCAGCCTGGCCGTCGCCGGTGGGTCAGCGGTCGCGGCGGCGATCAGCGCGCACATCCGCGCCGAGGCCGGTCGCTACGTGCACGTCGTGGCCACCCGCGACCATCACGTCGATCCCGGCGCGCACTTCGCCGAGCACCCCGACTTCCTCGACACGTGGCCGGCGCACTGCGTCGTCGGTACCGGCGGCGTGGAGCTGCACCCGGCGCTGGACCGGAACCCGATCGAGGCCGTGTTCGACAAGGGCGAGTACGCCGCCGCCTACTCCGGCTTCGAGGGCTCCGCCGACGGGGTGCCGCTGGCCGAGTGGCTGCGCGAGCGCGGGGTCGACGCCGTCGACGTGGTCGGCATCGCGACCGACCACTGCGTGCGGGCCACCGCCCTCGACGCGGTCGCGCAGGGGTTCGCCACCCGCGTGCTGCTGCCGCTCACGGCGGGTGTCGCCGAGGGCACCACCGAGGCCGCCCTCGACCAGCTGCGCACCGCCGGCGTCGAGCTGGAAGGTGCAGTGCACCGGGAGCGGTGAGCCGCGGGCCCGTATCGCAGCTCTCTGGGTGTTGTGCACGCTCGGGGAGTCCTGCAGGACCCCGGAAGCGCGGGGAAGACCCCGACAGCAGGGAGCGGCCGACCTAGTGGGTCGGCGCACCACCGTCGGGCGCGGCGTCCATGACCTCGTCGCGGGTGAAGCCGAGCACCTGCAGGACGGCGTCGAGGTAGGGCTGATTCAGCGCGGTGTGGGCCTGCTCGCGGACCACCGGCTTGGCGTTGAACGCGATCCCGAGCCCGGCGGTGTTGAGCATGTCGAGGTCGTTGGCGCCGTCGCCCACCGCGACCGTCTGCTCCAGCGGGATGCCGTACGCGGCGGCGAACCGGGCCAGCGCGCGGGCCTTGCCGGCGCGGTCGACGATGTCGCCGACGAGCCCGCCGGTGAGCTTCCCGTCGGCGACCTCGAGGGTGTTCGCCGCGGCGAAGTCGAGGCCGAGGGTCTCGGCCAGCCGGTCGGTGATCTGGGTGAATCCGCCGCTGACGATGCCGCAGCGGAAGCCGAGGCGTTGCAGCGTGCGGATGAGGGTGCGCGCGCCGGGGGTGAGCACCAGGTGCTCGCGCACCTCGTCGAGCACCTCGACGGGGAGCCCCTCGAGTGCGGCGACGCGGGCCCGGAGCGACTCGGCGAAGTCCAGTTCGCCGTTCATCGCGGCGGCGGTGATCCGGGCGACCTCGGCGGCGCGGCCGGCGCGAGCGGCGAGCTCGTCGATGACCTCCCCGCGGACCAGCGTCGAGTCGACGTCCAGCACGATCAGCCGCTTGCTCCGCCGGGCCAGCCCCACCTGCTCGACGGCGATGTCCGCGCCCGTCTCGGCCGCGACCGTGGCCAGCGTGGTGCGCAGCTCGGTCGCCTCGGCCCCCGAGACGGTGAGCTCGAAGCTGGTCACCGGGTAGTCCGAGAGCCGGCGGATGGCGTCGATGTTGCCGCCGATCGCCGCGATCGCGCGGGCGGCGCCGGCCACGGCGTCCGGCGGCACCGGACGGCCGAGCACGATCACGTGGTGGGGGCGGCCGGTCGGGGCCGGCTCGGGGCCGGACGCCGACTCGACGGCCACCTGCACCTCGACCGCCGACGCGACGTCGCGTGCGACGACGCTCAGCCGCTCGAGGAGCGCCTTCTCGTCGTCGGCAGGGGTGTCACCCCCGGGGAGCGCCCCGACCACCACGCCCAGGACGAGGTGCCCGTGGACGACGACCTGCTCCACGTCGAGCACCTCGACCAGCGGCCCGCCGTCGGACGTGCCGGCCAGCTCGGCGAACAGCCGGGCCGTGACACCCGGCCGGTCGGCTCCCGTGACGGTCAGCAGTGCCCGGGCCGGCACCTCGATCAGGTGGGGTCGGGGTCGTTCGTACCCTGCCGGGCGCCGGTGCCCGCGAGGAGCTCGCTGGTGTACGGCTCGTGCCGCTTGCCGGCGTGCGCCTCGGCGTGCAGACGCTCGACGAGGTGCGGGTAGTGCGCCTCGAACGCCGGCCGCTCGGAGCGGATCCGCGGGATCTCGATGAAGTTGTGTCGCGGCGGCGGCGACGACGTCGCCCACTCCAGCGAGTTGCCGTGGCCCCAGGGGTCGTCACGCAGGGCGAGCCGGCCGTACTTCCACGACTTCACCACGTTGTAGAGGAACGGGATGGTCGAGGCGCCCAGGATGAACGACCCGATCGTCGAGATCACGTTCAGCGTGGTGAACCCGTCGGTGGGCAGGTAGTTCGCGTAGCGGCGGGCCATGCCCTCGTTGCCCAGCCAGTGCTGCACGAGGAACGTGCTGTGGAAACCGATGAAGGTCAGCCAGAAGTGCAGCTTCCCGATCCGGTCGTCCATCATGCGGCCGCACATCTTCGGGAACCAGAAGTAGATCCCGCCGTAGGCGGCGAACACGACGGTGCCGAAGACCACGTAGTGGAAGTGCGCCACCACGAAGTAGGAGTCGGTGACCTGCCAGTCCAGCGGCGGGCTGGCCAGCAGCACGCCGGTCAGGCCACCGAAGAGGAACGTGATCATGAAGCCGATGCAGAAGAGCATCGGCGTCTCGAACGTCAGCTGACCGCGCCACATGGTGCCGATCCAGTTGAAGAACTTGATCCCGGTGGGCACGGCGATGAGGTAGGTCAGGAAGGCGAAGAAGGGCAGCAGCACCGCGCCGGTGGCGAACATGTGGTGCGCCCACACCGCGAGCGACAGCGCGCCGATGCCGATCAGCGCGAAGACCATGCCCTTGTAGCCGAACAGCGGCTTGCGGCTGAACACCGGGACGATCTCGCTGATGATCCCGAAGAACGGCAACGCGATGATGTAGACCTCGGGGTGCCCGAAGAACCAGAACAGGTGCTGCCACAGCATGGGACCGCCGTTGGCGGCCGTGTAGATCTGGGCGTGCAGGTTGCGGTCGGCGAGCATGCCGAAGATCGCGGCGGTCAGGATCGGGAAGGCCAGCAGGATCAGCAGGCTGGTGACCAGAGCCGCCCACGTGAAGATCGGCATCCGGAACAGGGTCATGCCCGGCGCGCGCAGCGACACGATGGTCGCGATGAAGTTGACGCCACCGAGAATGGTGCCGAGCCCGCTCACGGCGAGGCCGGCGAACCAGAGGTTGCCCCCCGCACCGGGCGAGTTGAGCGCGTCGGACAGCGGCGCGTAGGCCGTCCAGCCGAAGTCGGCCGCGCCACCCGGGGTGAAGAAGCCCGACAGGGCGATCAGCGACCCGAAGAAGAAGAGCCAGTACGAGAAGGCGTTCAGCCGCGGGAACGCGACGTCGGGCGCGCCGATCTGCAGCGGCATGATCAGGTTCGCGAAGGCGAAGAACAGCGGCGTCGCGAACATCAGCAGCATCACCGTGCCGTGCATGGTGAACAGCTGGTTGTACTGCTCCGGGGAGAGGAACTGCATCCCCGGCTGACCCAGCTCGGCACGCATCAGCATGGCCATCAGGCCGCCGAGCATGAACCACGCGAACGCGGTCACCAGGTACATCAGGCCGATGGTCTTGTGGTCGGTGGTCCGCAGCAGGTTGGAGAGCCGCGAACCCTTCACGACCGTGTGAGCCGGGCTCGGCCGACTCACGATGGGCGCCGGTGCAATCGTCACGGTCGGCAGCTTAGACGGTGCCCGCCGCCGCCTTCAGACCGACGGACGGACGCGCCGGTCCGCCTCGCTCCGATAGGTGCCGATCTCCACGGAGACGGTCACCTGCACCGGCTCGGGGAACCCCGCGAGCGCGGTGGCCAGCCCTCCGCGCTCGAGGTGGCGGGCGTGCGGGCCCATCCCGACCAGCGTCTCGACCGCGGCCCGGTCCAGCTCGAGCCGCTGCCGGAACCGCGTCGTCCCTGCCGGGACCAGGTGCGGCTCGAGGGCAGCGGCCAGCCGCTGGGCCTTGTCCGGGTCCACCCGCAGCAGGCCCAGCGGCCCGACCAGCTCGGCGAGGTGGTCGGCGGCCGGGGTGACGACGACCAGTCGGCCGCCGGGCCGCAGCACCCGGGCGATCTCGGGTCCGTTGCGCGGGGCGAACACGACGAGCACGCGGTCGACGACGGCGTCCCGCACGGGCAGCCGCGCCCAGCTGTCGGCCACCACGGCCACGGCGCGCGGGTGGACGCGGGCGGCGCGGCGCGCGGCGTAGGGCGAGGAGTCCAGCACCACCCCGACGGCGCCGGGCAGCCGCTCCAGGACGCCGGCCAGGTGGTGCCCGGTGCCGCCGCCGAGATCCAGGAGGGTCTCCGGCGGGGCGTCATCGGCCAGGACGGCGTCCCCGACCGCGCGGGTGATGCCCGCGTAGTGACCGGCCCCCAGGAAGGCGACCCGGTCGGCGACCATCGCCGCCGAGTCGCCCGACGGCGCCCGGTGCCCGGGCGGGAGGAGCGAGATCTGGCCCTGCCGCGCCCGGTCGAACAGGTGGCCGGCGGCGCAGCGGAGACCGGAGCCGTCCGGCAGCGTGCTCAGCGGCCCGTCACAGACCGGGCAGGCCAGCAGGGCCACCGCCCGGCCGGGCAGCGGGGGGCGAGCGCTCACCGGCGGGGCGGGACCGCGTGGAAGGTGACCTCGCGCAGTTCGCCGTCGTCGGCGACGGCGGTGACGAAGGTGCCATGCGGCTGTCGGCGCCTGTCGGTGGGCGAGCCGGGGTTGAGCAGCCGGAGGCCACCGGGTGCCGTCGTGTCCCAGGGGATGTGGCTGTGGCCGAACACGAGGACGTCGGCGTCCGGGAACCGCGCCGCGCAGCGCGCCTCGCGCCCCGTTCTGTCACCCGTCTCGTGTACGACCGCGATGTGCACACCCTCGATCTCGGCCCGGGCCACCTCGGGCAGCCGCTCGCGCAGCGGCCCGTGGTCGTTGTTGCCGTAGACGCCGACGAGTCGCCGCGAGCGCGCCTCGAACTCCTCCAGCAGCGCGATGTCGACCCAGTCACCGGCGTGCACGACGACGTCGGCCGCCTCGATCGCGTGCCACAGGGAATGAGGTACGTCACGCGACCGCTTTGGAACGTGCGTATCGGAGGTCAACACCAGCGAAACAGGCACGACGACATGGTCGCAGGCCGATACGTTCCAGCCTCGGCCGACGGCCACCCCGCATCCGCACGACTCTGAGGACGATCCGTGACCGATCCCGTCCCCGCGCCTGCCCGGCGCGGCCCCGCAGCCATGACCGACGAGCCCTACGAGCGACGGTGGCTCGCGCTCGCGGTCATCGCCGTGACCGTGCTGATGGTCATCCTCGACGCGACCATCGTGAACATCGCCCTGCCGTCGGTCTCCAAGGATCTGGGCATCTCGCCGGCGACCCAGCAGTGGATCGTCACGGCCTACACGCTCACCTTCGGTGGGTTCCTGCTGCTCGGCGGCCGGATCGCCGACTTCTGGGGCCGCAAGCGCACCTACCTGACCGGCGCGGTCGGCTTCGCGGTCGCCTCGGCCCTCGGCGGCCTGGCCTCCAACGAGGCCCTGCTGTTCGCCGCCCGCGCGCTGCAGGGCGCGTTCGGCGCGCTGCTCGCCCCCGCCTCGCTGGCCCTGCTGACGGTGCTGTTCACCGACACCAAGGAACGCGCCAAGGCATTCGCCGTCTACGGCGCCATCGCCGGCGGCGGCTCGGCCGTCGGGCTGCTGCTCGGCGGGGTGCTCACCGAGTACGCGGACTGGCGCTGGTGCTTCTGGGTCAACGTCCCGGTCGCGATCATCGCCGTGGTGGCCGCCATCCCGATCGTCCCGGAGAGCAAGGCGCCCGGTGACACCAGCTACGACGTGCCCGGCGCGGTGCTGGCGACCCTCGGCCTCGCGTCGTTCGTCTACGGCTTCACGAAGGTCGCCCAGACGTCGCAGGAGAACGCGGCCAAGGGCATCTCGGAAACCGGGTGGGCCAACCCGTGGGCGCTGTTCTTCATCGGCGTCGGCGTCCTGCTGGTCGCGGCGTTCGTCGTCGTCGAGCTGCGCACCCGCAACCCGCTGCTGCCGATGCGGCTGATCCTCGACCGCAACCGCGGCGGTGCGTACCTGACGTCCACTCTTGTGGGGGCGGGGCTGATCGGGGCGTTCTTCTTCCTCAGCCTCTACTTCCAGCAGGTGCTGCACTACCGGCCGGTCGAGGCCGGTTTCGCCTCGCTGCCCACGACGCTGGGCGTGTTCGTCGCGGCCGGCGCCGCCAGCGGCCTGGTTCCCCGATTCGGACCGAAGCCGCTCATGGTCGCCGGTGGCCTGCTCGCCGCCGCCGGACTGTTCCTGATGTCGATGCTCGGCGTCGACACCGGCTTCTGGCAGCTGGCGTTCCCCGGCGAGGTGCTGCTGGGCCTCGGTCTCGGCTTCACGTTCGTCCCGCTGTCCAACCTCGCCCTCGTCGGCGCGGGCGTGCACGACGCGGGGGCCGCGAGCGCCGTCCTGAACGCCACCCAGCAGGTCGGCGCCTCGATCGGCACGGCCCTGCTCGCGACCCTGTCGGTCGGCGCCATCACCAACTACCTCACCGACGTCGCCACCTCCGGCGGCAACCCGGCGGACCCGACCGTCGGCCTGCAGGCCCAGGTGGAGGGCTACACCACGGCGTTCACGTGGGCCTCGGTGCTGCTGGTGATCGGCGCGCTGGTCTCCGCGGTGCTGATCAAGGCGACGAAGGAGGACCTGCCCGAGGAGGCGGTCGTGCACGCAGGCTGATCTGTCGTCCTCCGGCCGACACCGCCATGTGACCTGTCGTGCTCCGGACGACACCGCGGCCAGGTGCCGTCCCCGGCAGTGCTAGCTGCTGCGTTCGGCCAGCGCGCGCAGATGGGCGTTGTAGGCCAGCCGCTCGGCGTCGTCCGTGCGGTCGGCCGCCCGGTCGATCGCCCGGCCGCGGCGCTCCTCCGAGCTGGCCCACGAGAAGAAGACGACGGCCAGGACCAACACCGTCGGCAGCTCCCCGAACCCCCAGATGATGCCGCCGGCGACGCCCTGGTCCTGCACGGTGTCGACCCCCCAGGACGCCGGGGGGTCGGCGAAGGTCCGCACGATCAACGAGTCGGCCATCATGATCGCGACGCCGAAGAAGGCGTGGAAGGGCACCGGCAGGAAGAGCTCGAGCAGCCGGCCGGGGTGGCTCAGCGTCCGCGGCCACGGGTCCTGGCCGAGGATCGGCCCGAAGAACAGCAGCCCGACGACGACGAAGTGGGCGAGCATCAGCTGGTGGCCGCCGGGGCTGCCCATCAGGGCGTCGAACAGCGGCGTGAAGTAGATGCCGTACAGGCTGGCGAGGAACAGCGGCACGGTGAACAGCGGATGCGAGATGAACCGGGCGAACCGGCTGTGCAACGCCTCGAGCAGCAGCGCCCGCGGGGCACCCGCCGCGCCCCGGCCGCGGGGCAGTGTGCGCAGGGCGAGGGTCACCGGAGCCCCGAGGAGGAGCAGCAGCGGCGTGACGAACGACAGCACCATGTGCTGGGTCATGTGCACGCTGAACAGCGCCATGCTGTAGCCGTTCAGCCAGGTGCCCGTCATGAGGAACAGCGACGCGGTGCCACCGGCCCAGGCCACCGTGCGCCACCACGGCCAGCGCACCCCCGCGCCGCGCAGCCGCAGCACGGCGGCGAGATAGACGACCAGCGCCACGCCGCTCAGGACCGCGAGGATCGACCACGCGTCGAGATGCACCAGGAACAGCCGGTCCCAGCTCGGGGGCGGCGACGGCACCCACATGCCCGAGTGCTGCCCGTGATCCACCACTACCTCCTGCTGCTGCGCCGTGTGCGGCTCCACTGTCCCACCACGGGCGAGGCGAGTCGCCGGATCAGTCGTGCACCGGCGACTCGTGACCGGCGTGCGCCTCGCCCTCGAGCTGGAACGTGCAGTGCCCGACGTCGAAGTGCTCCCCCAGGCAGGCGCACAGCGCGTCGAGCACCCGCCCGCCGTGACCGGCGGCGAGCGCCTCGTCGGTGACGACGACGTGCGCCGACAGCACCGGCAGCCCCGATGTGATGGTCCAGGCGTGCAGGTCGTGGACGCCGAGGACGCCGTCGACCCCAGCGATGTGCGCGCGGACGTCGTCGAGGTCCACACCCTTCGGGGCGGCCTCGAGGAGGACGTCGAGCGCCTCGCGAAGCAGGTGCCAGGCGCGCGGCAGGACGAGGAAGCCGATGGCGACCGAGGCGACGACGTCGGCACCGGTCCAGCCGGTCGTCGCGATCAGGACGGCGGCGACGATCACCGCGACCGAGCCGAGCGCGTCGCCGAGCACCTCGAGGTAGGCGCCGCGCACGTTCAGCGACGCGTCCCTCCCCCGGTGCAGCAGGGCCAGGGACCCGAGATTGACGACGAGGCCGCCGGCGGCGACGGCGAGCATCAGCCCGGCGCCGATGTCCGGGGGGTGGCCGATCCGACGGATGGCCTCGACCAGTACGTACGCGGCCACGGCGACCAGAAGCAGGCCGTTGACGACGGCGGCGAGGATCTCGATCCGCTGCCAGCCGAACGTCCGCCGTCCGCGGGCCGGACGCTGGGCCAGCGTGACCGCACCCAGGGCGAGCGCGATCCCGGCGGCGTCGGTGGCCATGTGGCCGGCGTCGGCGAGCAGCGCGAGCGAGCCGGACAGCGCCGCACCGACGACCTCGGCCGCCAGCACCAGCACCGTCAGCGCGAGGACGACGCCCAGCCGGCCGCGCTGGCCGCCCCCGGCGGTCGCGTGGGCGTGGTCGTGCCCCATGCCCATCCCCCTACCGTGCGCCCGACCTCTCCGGGGAAGTCTGCCGCACGACTCAGATGGAGACGCCGCGCTCCCGCAGCCACGGCAACGGGTCGATCTTCTGACCCATGATCCCGCCGACGTGCACCTCGAAGTGCAGGTGCGGTCCGGTGGCCTCGCCCTCGGCGCCGAGCAGGGCGATCGTGTCGCCCGCGCGGACCACCTGGCCGTCGGTCACGAGGATCTTCTCCATGTGGCCGTAGACGGTCACGTCGCCGTTGGCGTGCTGGATGTAGACGGCGAGCCCGAACCCGCTGGCCGGACCGGCCTTGAGCACCACGCCGTCCATGGCTGCGTGCTCCGGCGTGCCCAGCGGCGCCGCGAGGTCGATGCCCGCGTGCAGCGTGCCCCAGCGCATGCCGAAGGTGCTGGTGAGCCGGGCGCCGTCCACCGGCAGCACGGCCTTGGGCCGGAGCGCCTCGGCGGCCTTCTGGTTGGCGACGGCCTGCGCGGTGGCGGCGGCGGCCTGCTCGGCCCCGCGCTGGTTGCGGCTGGCGGCGAGCTCACCGAGCCGGCCGGCGTCGGCGGGGGTGACCGTCTCGGGCTGACCCTGCACGCCGAGCAGGGAGGCGACGCTGACCGAGTGGCTCGCGGTCTCGGCGCGCGCGTCGGGGTTGCCGGCCGTGAAGGCGCCGAGGCTCACCGCGCCGACCAGCGCGGCCGCCAGGTACAGCGCGGTACGGCGCCGCGGCGAGGGCGGACGGCGGTGCGCTCCCCGACGGCGGCCGTGAGCCAGAGCCGCGACGACCTCGGCGGGCTCGGCGGCCACGTCCTCGACGACGACGGGCTCGACGACGAGGGGCTCGACGACGACCGGTTCGGCCGTCGCGGGTGCGACCGCCACGTCCGCGGTTGCCGGGAGGGCAGTGCGCTTGTAGGGCGTGGGCCGCCGAACCGCGGCCTTCGCCGCGGCGGCCTTCGCCGCGGCGGCCTTCGCCGCGGCGGGCTTC
>Ga0308173_10000363_pt1 | contig 18606 bp, 14 predicted proteins | sample PhyPR1_FD_203716 | JGI IMG/M metagenome (GOLD analysis project Ga0308173, IMG submission 203716) | Soil microbial communities from UC Gill Tract Community Farm, Albany, California, United States - DLSLS.P.R1 | ecosystem: Environmental > Terrestrial > Soil > Agricultural land | place: USA...
CCGAACAACGTCACGATCTTTGGTCAATCGGCCGGTTCTTCGTCCGTTAGCGCGTTGGTAGCGTCGCCACTCACTAAAGGCCTGTTTCAAAAGGCCATTGGAGAAAGTGGAGCTGCTTTGAATCCGAACCGTCCGGCCCGGTCGCTCACCGAATCGGAGGGAGCCAACGTCCGCTTCGCACAAGAGGCTTTTGGGACATCCTCTATCGAGACGCTGCGTAGCAAACCGGCAGCCGACGTTTTACACGCAGCAGTGGACGCGAAGGATGCCCATTTTTCGATGATTGTAGATGGTTATTTCCTGCCTGAGAGCCCGCTCGTGATTTACTCCGGGGGCCAGCAGTCGCATGTGCCGTTGCTGGCCGGATGGAATGCAGACGAGGGCAGTGCCCGGGCAATCCTGGGCGACAAAGAAGCAACGCCTGCGAATCTCGAAGCACAACTTCGCCACTTGTATCCCGGACATGCACAGGAGGCGATGAAGCTTTATCCCGCTCAAACTGACGAGCAAGCCAAACGCGCCGCGCAAGAACTCGCCCGAGACCGGGGCGTCGGATATGCGATGTGGAAATGGCTCGAGTTGCAGATGAGTACGGGAAATGCGGCAACGTACCGCTATGAATTCGATCGTGCCCGGCCCTCGCCGCCCGGCAGCACGGGACCGGATCGGGAGCCGAGAGCCTATCATTCTGCGGAGATCGAATATGTGTTTTCCATGCTTCCGCGCAGCGCGACCCCATGGCCTGCCGAAGACCGTTCGTTAGCTGGGTTGATGTCGTCTTATTGGGCCAACTTCGCCAGGACGGGAAGCCCGAATGGTGCCGGCTTACCGCAATGGCCAGCCTACAACAGCAGAGATGGTTTTGAAGTCATGCACTTCAATGCCGAATCAAGAGCGTCCCCAGATAAGTACCAGGCACGGTATCGGTTTATTGACAGTTTAAGCGCATCCAAGTGACTCCGACGGTCGGCCAGAGTACACGCAACTCAGCCGACGCTAATCGCCCTGCTCGAAGTCCCTAGTGTTCTCGCTAGCCCGCAACCCAAGATGTAACTTGCTGTAAACCGCGAAGTCTAGTTACAAGGTTGGATCTTGGCCATGAGCGATCGGCAGCAGGGTATACATAGGCGAAATTTCTTGCAAGGCGTTGGGATAGCGGGTGCTGCGATTCCGGCGGTGAGCGGAACCGAGCAGGGCGGCGAGCCTAGGAGTGAGACAGCCGGGGCCGTGAGCGGGAAAACACCAGAAAGCGACGGTGACCAGACCACGGCCGATATTCTCGTCGATGCCCTCATCCAGTGGGATGTCACACATGTGTTCGGCATGGTGGGCGACGGTATCAATCCCATTCTCGATGCCCTCCGAAGACGCAAAGATAAAATCCGGTTCATCGGTGTGCGGCATGAAGAGGCCGCTGCTTTCATGGCAGGTGGTTGGGCGAAACATACTGGACGGTTGGGTGTTTGTCTCGCAACCACGGGCCCCGGCGCCGTGCACCTGATGAATGGGCTGTATGACGCGGCATTCGACGGAGCCCCTGTGCTGGCGATCACCGGAGAGACATTCCACGATCTGGGCGGGCTGCGGTTTGTACAGGGGCTTGATACGAAAGCCCTGATGGAGGACGTCTCAATCTATAACGTCCGAGTGTCGGGGCCGCTGCACGCGCGTACCGTGGTGAATCGAGCCTGCCGTGCGGCGCTCGGACATCGCGGAGTTGCCCATTTGACGATCGCCAAGGACACTCAGGCCATGAAGCTTTCCACCGACAAGCCGTCGATGGAAAATCACGGACTGCAGACGTCTGCATCCTGGTTGCCCGTCAAGGACGCACCATCAGTTGAGCAGCTGCACGCAGCTGCTGACCTCTTGAACGGAGGCAGAAGAATAGCAATTCTCGCCGGACAAGGCGCGCTCCACGCACGCGCCGAAGTGACGCAAGTCGCAGACGTGCTGGCCGCCCCCGTTGCGAAAGCACTGCTCGGGAAAGCCGTATTGCCCGATGACTCTCCATTCACGACGGGGGGCATCGGGCATCTCGGCACTCAACCTTCGGAATGGGCGATGCATAACTGCGACACGGTTCTGATTCTCGGATCGACGATGCCATGGATCGACTCGTATCCAAAGCCAGGGAAAGCAAGAGGCGTGCAGGTCGATCGAAATCCCGATCGCATCGGTCTGCGCTATCCGGTCGAGATCGGTCTTGTGGGCGACACGAAGGCGACATTAGCGGCCCTGCTACCGATGCTGAAGCGCAAATCAGACCGGGCGTTCGTGGAGGAAGCGAGGCGGCGCGTAAGCGAGTGGGACGGCTTGCTGGACCGGATCGCCTCCAGCACGCAGGTTCCGCTGCGGCCTCAGGTGGTGATGAAGGCTGTGAGCGATTTGATTGCTGACAATGCGGTGCTCTCGCTGGATTGCGGAGCCAATACGCATTTTGCAGCCAGACATATCCGCCTGCGTGCGAATCAGCAACTGACAAGCCCGGGCATGCTGGCAACCATGGCGCCTGGCTTGCCATTCGCGATAGCGGCTCAATTCGCGTACCCGGATCGCCAGAGCGTTGCCATTGTAGGAGATGGCGGCTTTGCGATGCTGATGGCGGAGCTGAGCACAGCCGTTCATCATCAGCTTCCGGTGAAGGTGGTTGTGCTGAAGAATAATAGTCTCTCGGAAGTGCGGTTCGAACAAGAGGACCTCGGCTATCCACAGTTCGGTTGCGACCTCTCGCCCATTGACTTTGCTGCCTTTGCAAAATCGTGCGGGGCAGATGGATTTCGTTGCACGCGGCCGGAAGAGGTTCGGCCAGCTATCACGTCCGCTTTACGCTCGAGCAAAGCAGCTTTGGTCGAAGCCGTTGTGGATGCCGACGAGAAACCGGCAAAGCCAGCCGAATTGAAAGGCTGAGTTCCGATTTCCTTTAGGACTTGAGCAGACGAACACGGTTCACAATCTCTGATGTGAACACGGCCAAGATCCGACGGACCCAAGTGTCATGTCCGGGTCGAATAAGCGCCTGCTTTATTCAAGCCGGAAGGCCGGAAGAACACGATCCAGAATATGAGACAGAGCAGCCAGGAAATCTCGGAGCAAAAACTCGCGATCTCCGCGACGCGGCGGTCCTGCAGTAGCGCCAAAATTCCCATCAGCCCTGGCGTAAGACCTACATACAAAGTCAATAACCGGCGATGAATTACCAATTCTTGCTGGAGCCGCGGAGTATCGTTGACATCCAGCACATCTTGAGCCAACAGCAGAAACAGGCAGATCCAGGCCAACCATTTTGTGACTGAAACCGAGGTCAGGAGCCACCACGGTCCCTTCGCTGTGTCGATAGGTTCATACAGAGTCACGACTGCTGAGAATGCAAGGGCGAATGGGAGGTAATAGGTAAACAACTGTCGAGTGAGCCTTCCGGGAAATTGCTTCTGTTTATAAATCAGAAAGAGCAATTCGAAAACGGCCCCAATCTGGAATATCCACAGCACCGGCTGGGTTAGCGACCAGATTCCCGCATAAAGTGGCCCGTGGTCATTGAGACCCAGAAGAATGCACGACCGAATCAACTCGGCCGAGATGAAGCAAGTGAACCAACGGTACTGGTTCATAAACTTCCATCGGAAGGCGCAGGCTACTAAAATAGCCCGCGCCAGGAGTTCCAAGTAACGAGCTACATCGGTCGAATGATGCAGCATTATGAGGGAGAGTTCGGTTGGCACTGCGTGCAAATCGGGAAGGGATCGCTGTGGGGGGTGGGATCGGTTGAATTAGCCGTAACGCTAACCAGCGGTTGATTGTGGGAGACCATGGCGGTCGGTATCAGCATCAGGAGTCCTCCTGCGAGGAGAACTGCTTTTTGGAGTGTAACTTTCATATGAGTATGGCTAGAAAGCCGTGTTTGTAGTGGAGTGGTTCTTTCAAAAATCTCACCAGTAAAAATACTAGTATTGGTTAAACTTACTTCATGGACGATCGCAGAGACAGACGATCGCTCACCGGGTGTGCAGCCGAACAGCACAGCCGCGGTATCCGATGGTGGATAGCACGGCTTCAGATTGTGCCAGGACACACGGAGCAGATGAGGCGCATATACAACAGCCAGTGAATGGCCGTTGCCCTATGGTCTATTCCATTGCCCCATACGCCAGTGTCCAGAAGTCGGTGAATACTTTTGGTGGCTCCGGCGAATCCATCATTCGCTGCGTGAACAGGATCCCGATCATTCCTTCCGCGGGATCGGTGTAAGCTGTCGTGCCAAAGCCTCCGGTCCAACCAAATCGGCCCGGGTTGTGGAAGATCTGATTGCGCCGTGTGTCTACCGCCATTCCGAAGCTCCAACTGGAATGTGTGCCGAAAAATAGCTCCGAGCCTGCGCGCTGCTCGGGTGTCAGTTGATCTGAAGTCATCAGTTCCACCGTGGCGCGGGAAAGAATTTGCTCGCGGCCGTGCCGGCCTTTGTTCAGCATCATGCGGCAAAAGGCAAAGTAGTCATCGACTGTTGAGACCAGCCCGCCTCCGCCCGATTCTAACGGCGGCTCAGACTGCCAGGCACTGTTTGCCACGTCGTCAAAAGAATCCAGCTTGTTTGTCTGGCGGTTGAAGAAGTAGAAGCCAGGTAGTCGCCCGATCTTTTCGGGAATTACATGGAAAGCGGTGTCTTTCATTCTCAGCGGATCGAAGATGCGCTCGCGCAGGAACGTGCCGAGCGATCGTCCCGACACTCGCGCGATCAAGGCCCCAAGCACATCGCCGCTCACGTGATACATCCACCGCTCGCCCGGCTGAGCCAGCAACGGCAATGAGCCAAGCTTCTGTAGCCATTCGTCCATGCCAGGGGCCTGCGAGGGCAGCATAGGACCGTCGCCGCCAATCCGATACTCGCGAATCAGCTTCTGAATCGGATAGGTACCAGGCATTGCCATCACACTGCCGAAGCCCATCCGGTACGTCAGCAAATCGCGAACCGTGATCGCACGCAGCGCAGGCACCGTGTCATCGAGCCGCGAGGACAGCGACCTCAGCACGCGACGATTGGCAAGTTCCGGCAGCCACGGCTCAATCGAATCGTCGAGCCTTAACTTGCATTCTTCCACCAGAATCATTGCCGCGACTGCGGTGACCGGCTTCGTGATCGAGGCTATCCGAAAAATCGTGTCGCGCCTCATTGGCGCGGCATCGCCGAACGCCATTGCGCCGAGCGTTTCCACGTGAACCTCGTCGTAACGGCTGACGAGCGCAACGAGCCCCGGCATTTCATTACGTTCAACGTATCCGGACAGCACCCGATGCATTCGTTCGAGCCGTGGCTTTGAAAAGTTCGTGGTGTTCATGTTCAATTCCTTCCCCTTGTCGGCTGGCGATGTAGCGCCTGTTCCAGACGACTGATCGGAATCTGCGGATTGGATTTGTCCCCACGCGGCGGCTTCACGCCAGCGCCACTAATCGGAGGCGCGCTCAGGCTTTTTCCAGGCATGTGTTTCGTAGCTCCTATCTCCTCGTCGAATGGCAAACCGTGAGATCGACAGGTGATCCGTATTTTTCTGGCTGTTTAGTCCGCGCGCCCGGTAAGAAGACATCCGCAGCCAGACTCCAACTCGAGGCGGTTACTGTGCTGGAGTGAGGCCGTAACGGAGCATCACCGCGGCGATAGCTGCGGTGTCGGGCGGTCCTCCGGCGGCGGCTTGGGCTATAGCAGCGATTTCGCGGAAGTAGCTGGAGCCGAGGATGCCCGGGGTGATGACGGCAAGTATACGGGCGCTGGCGGCGAGTGGGTTGTCAAAACGATGGACGCCTCCGCGAGGGATGAACAGCGCTTCGCCCGGGCCGACTTCGATCGGCTGACCATTGAGGGTCATAGTGAGGACGCCGTCAAGGCCGTAGATGGTCTCGTCGAATGCGTCATGACTGTGGGCAACGGGTACGTTGGCGCCGGGAGGAACGTTCATCTCGAAAATGGTAACGGAGGCTCCGGAAGCAGGGCCGTCGATGAGGAATCGTAGAGCGAGTTTCCCAATTCGGACCTCTTCCTGTGCCCCATCCCGTCCAGCAAAAAGCGGTGCCTCCTGCATTATTGGTTATCCCGTCGTTTTATTCTATTCACGAAGCGGTGTCCTGCTTAGCACGCGACCTATCAGCAGACATTCTACAAGCAGTCGTTTACGGATCCAAAACAACGCACTCTGACGCTCAGATGGATCTCCTTGAGCAGAGACATCTCCGGAGAACTATTTTTCGACGCTGCATCCCTTCCTATGACTTCATGGGCGTACCGGTGATCTGTCTGACTGCGGCAGGATGATTCCAGGCCTCCGGCTTGATTCTCATCCCGAAACCAGGTTCCTCTGGAGCCTGAATCTTTCCGTCCTTGGGAGTGATTGGATTTTCCAACATCGCCGGCCAGTCCCGTTCATAGAAGCGTTGGCAACTCTCTTGAATCCAGACGTTGGGCGAAGCTGTTGTGAGATGCGTCGAAGCATAGAAGAGCAATGGACCGCCCGCGGTATGCGGTGCGATAGGGAGTTCGAAAGCGTCCGCCATGGCGGCAATCTTATGAGCTTCGGTTAACCCTCCGCACCACGTCACGTCGAACATTACATACTTGACCGTGCGCGAGGCCAGCAGTTCTTCGAACTGCATTTTGCCGGCCATTCGCTCGCCAGCGATTAATGGCAATGAGGTCGCCGAGGCCAGTTCGTGGTATTGACGAAAGTTACCCGGCATCAGCATGTCCTCAAGCCACATGGGCCGGTAAGGCTCCAGTGCTTGCGCGATCCGGATAGCAGACGGCAAGTTCCACTGTGCGTGAAATTCGATCGCTATTTCAATCTCCGAGCCAAACCGGTCTCGCAATTTTTTTACCGGTGTCAACGCATTTTCTATGGCTTGCGCTGTAATGTACTGGTTTGCGCTGGCCTTCGCGGCCCCATCGAATGGCCAGATTTTGATGGCTCTGATCCCCCGCGTTTCGATCAATTCGCTCATTATTTTTTCCGGCTCGAGATTGAAGTCGAACTTATACGGGAAGCAGGTATTGTAAAGGCGAACCTGGGGATTGGCTCTGCCACCTATCAGGCGATAGACGGGGGCACCTAGCGATTTGCCTAACAGGTCCCACAACGCCAGGTCAATCGCGCTAAGAGCACGCATCTCTGATCCGCCAGCTACTTGGAAGTCAAACGAGCGGTACAGATCCGCCCAGATCCGCTCGATGTCTCGTGGGTCTTGTCCGACTAGCGAATTAGCCACGCCATGAATGGCGGCCGCCTCATCGCGGTTGCGAGGATAGGTCTCGCCAATCCCGGATAGCCCCGCATCCGTTGTGATCTTCACCCACGTCCAGTGCGGCCAGAAGGGCGCATCGTCGCGCGACTTCCAGAACACAGTCTCCACGCTGGTGATTTTCATCCGGCTAGCCGCACTGGCTGCCTCGGCATATGCTGCCGCCAGCGGTGAAACGAACAAGCCGTGAAGGAGGGATCTCCGGGAAAGGCGCATCATTGCAAAGATAGAACACTCACCCGCCGGATCCGTTTGCCCTTCGTCCTTCTGCCCATCGCCGGTGAAGGCAAAGGCGTATCGGAAGCATGCTTCGGGGTGTATGCTCACGACAGTGGTTTAATCCTGAAACTGAGGAGATTGCTCTGAAACGCTGCCCCATGATTGCTGTACAACTGTTGTCGCTCACGTTTTTCAGTGCTGCCCTGTTCGCTCAGCAAGCGGTGCCGGAAATCGGATTTGAGTCAGTTTCCAATTTCCTGAAGCTGCCGGCAGACCTCTACTTGGGAGAAGCCGCGGGCGTTGCGGTCAACTCCAAAGGACATATCTTCGCGTTCTCGCGCGGCAACACAACCGGGCCGGCTTACGGAGCCAGCGCGGCACAACTCCTTGAGTTCGATCGCGAAGGTAAGTATGTTCGCGAGATCGGCAAAAACTTGTACGCCTGGTCCTTTGCGCACGCTGTTCGGATTGATAAGGACGACAATATCTGGGCCGTCGACAAAGGCTCGGACATGATCGTCGAATTCAATCCGGAAGGTCGCGTGGTGATGGTGTTCGGCCGGAAAAAAGAAGCGTCGGATGAAAACAGCGGCCCGTGGACGCACGTGAATCCTCCGCGCCCGGCTGTAAACGGCCAATTTCGGCAGCCGACAGACGTCGCGTGGGATCAGAAAGGCAACATTTTCATTAGCGATGGATACATCAATTCTCGCGTCGCCAAGTTCGACAAGAACGGCGATTGGGTGGGACAGTGGGGCCGGCCAGGAAACGGACCCGGTGAGTTCAACACGCCCCACAGTATTGCGACGGACGCTCATGACAACATCTACGTCGCCGATCGTGGCAATCGCCGCATCCAGGTATTCGATCACAATGGCTCGTTCATTCGCGAGATGAAGATCAATGTGCCGGCCCCGCCAGACGCACAGCCATGGATGGGCAGCCGTCCGGGTCCCGAGACGTCGGCCACCATGCAGCCAGGCGCGCCGTGGGCAATCTGCATCACGCCCGGCCCGCAGCAGTACCTGTATGCCGCGGATGGTTTCCCAGGCCGCGTTTATAAGCTATCTCTCGACGGCAAAGTCCTTGGGATGCTTGGGCGCTCCGGCCGGCAGCTGAAGCAGTTTGGATGGATACACCAGATAGCGTGCCCGGCGGAAAACGAGATATACGTTGCGGAGCTCCTGAACTGGCGAGTACAGAAGCTAATCTTGCATCCGTAGGAATATCTCGATTTACGTAATAAGCGCCCTATGTGCTCAGCCGGCGGATCGGGTTCCGCCAGCTGAGCACATAGCATCCCTGGGCCCTCCTTTGTTGCTCACTGCATGCCACTCGTTACAGCATGCGCATGTTGACTGGGTCCCAGGAGACCATACGGCGCTCGAAATAGGAGACGTTCGACATGAGCGCGGGACCGGCGGCGCGCAGGCCAAAAACGGCATCTTCGACGACGGGTGTACGGGTGCGAATGGCGTTTTGGAAAGTCTGATGATGCGCAACCTGCTCGGAGTAGCCTTTCGGGAGCAGGAATGTTTCAGCGGTATTGAGCGGCAATGAGTCGGCGGTTTCGGGACGGGGCGGATATTTGGCGCTATGCTCGGCGAGGATTTGCTCCTGAATCTTTTTCGAGAACGTTCCGGCAGTGGTTCCCGGGTCGAGTTCGCGCGGACGTTTGGAAATCGAGAGGGAGTTGCCGACCGAGAGATTGAGGACGCCCTCGGTGCCGATGAACCGGAAGGCTTGCGAGTCCGCCCCTTCACCGCTCCCGGCTTCGAAGTTTACGCTGAAATTAATCTGGAAACCGGGATGTTCCGGAGTGTCCGGGTATTCGTACAGACCGGTCATGAGGTCCGGCACGTCGCGACCGTCTTTCCAGTAGTAAGTGCCGCCAGTCGCTGCGATACGCTGTGGACCGACGCTATCCATCACGAAGTGAATTCCAGTGAAGAGATGAACGAAGAGATCGCCGGGGATACCAGTCCCATACGCTCGATAGTTGCGCCAGCGGAAGAGCCGGACGGGTTCGAAAGGGATCTTGGGCGTGCTGCCGAGAAACTGATCCCAATCGATGGTTTCGGTCGAGGCATCCGGCGGAATCGTATATTGCCAGGCGCCGAGCGACGAGTTGCGGTTGATGAAGGCCTCGATCAGGTGGATCTGGCCGATCATGCCGCTTTTGACGAGTTCCTTGGCTTTGGCGTACAGGATTGAGCTTACGCGCTGGCTGCCGACCTGAAGAATGCGGCCGGTTTGTTTTTGCGCTTCGATGACCTTGTGGCCGTCGGGTACTTCGCGGACCATGGGCTTTTGGCAGTAGACATCTTTACCGGCGTGGAGAGCATCGCTCGCAATACGGGCGTGCCAGTGATCGGGGGTAGCAATAATGACCGCATCGACATCGGGGCGGGCCAGCAGTTCACGATAATCCCGACTCGTGAAGACGTGCTTTCCATACCGCTCCTGGGCGAGCGTGCGGCGCCCGTCGTAAACGTCGGAAACAGCGACGATTTCTACGCCGGGCAGGGACGACTCAGTAGCCATATCTCCCTGGCCCATGATGCCGAAGCCAATACAGCCAATTTGAACGCGATCATTGGCCGAGATTGGCTTGGCAGGTTCTTGCGCCGCACTAGCGGCTTCGCTCATAGCGAGGGTGGAGGCGGCCATACCGGTACTCTGCAGGAAATGGCGACGGCTGATTGACATGTTTGATCTATTCTCCGGAGCGAAGCCGCTACGATTCAGGCGAGCGGCTCGCCATCACCATTGTTAAACAGACTCGCTTTGGAACTCTTCCCGCTAGGCCAGTCGGCTGTCCGCCACTTGGAGAGCCGCACACCATCCGAGGCAGGTTCGGCCGAAGGTGCTGGGTTTTGCAGGAAGCGTGGGTCCCTATGGATAGCCGTTGAAACGTCGCCCTGTTTTTCGCTCGGACCAACCTTCGATAGTGAGTATGTTGCCAAGCGAATGCTTTGGCACTGTAGAATCTCTCCAATGGGCCTGATCGCGGTTATTGGACAATTTGATATCCACCCGGAAGACACTCCGGCAGCGGGGGAGTTGATGCGGGTAATGATGAACGAGACGATAAAGGAGCCGGGTTGCCACCACTATGCCTACTCGCGCGACCTGTCCACACCCAATCGTTTTCAGCTCAGCGAGTTGTGGGAAGACGAGGGCGCGCTAGCTGCGCACTTTCGCGCTGATCACATGGCGACGTACCGTGCGGGAATGGCTAAGCTGCGCGTTCAACGGAGAACAGTAAAGCGATACGACGTGACAAACGCCAAAGACTTGTAGGAAAAACAATTTGAAGAGAGCTCACTTCCGCTGCCGTTCCGGCGGGTACCGGAAAGACTTCAACAGTCAGTATGGTCCAATCAGACTCGTCGAATCCCGGCCAACACTCCAGATGACCAATTGGTCAGGGCAAGTGACTGTCCTGGACATAAAGCCTTGGCTTGGTTTCCGGGATAAAGATCCAAAGCGCAGCAGCAACAGCGAACGATAGCGCAGCTAACCGAAAGGCCGCGCCAAAGCCATGCATCTGCGCCCACGAACCGACCGTGAACGGAGCCGCTGCACTGGCAATGCGCCCGACGTTATAGGTGAAGCCCTGAGCGGTAGCACGATTGCGACTCTCGTAAATTTCAGAGGTGACCGTGCCGAGTCCTGTGAAGTGACCGGTCCCAAAGAAGGCAACGACGGGGCCAAGCAGTAGCAAAATCGTGATCGATCGCGTGAGACTATAGCCAATCAGCGCGCAGGCGGCAGCGGTCAAATACACGATGTAGCTGCGTTTGCGACCCCATATATCGCTAGCAATGCCGAAGCTTATGTAGCCCAGCCACATGCCGATCTGCATCACGACAACCAAGATGGTCATGGTGTGCGATGACAAGCCCACGCCTCCTTGGGCCCGAGACAACGACAGGTAAGCAGGAACCCATAGGTTGAAGCCCCACCAGGCAAAGAGCGCGCATGCATTCATAAGTGTTATCGCGGTCGTCAGCTTCGCCAGGCGTCCGCAAAACAGCTCAGCGAAGCCGCTCAACACATGTCCCCGCCGATGTTGGATGCGCTGCCATGCCTCCGGCTCTTTCACCTTTCTGCGAATCCAGATCGTTAAAAAGGCTGGTAGAACTCCAACAAAGAACACCGAGCGCCATCCGCCTATCGGCATAACGATCGCCGCGGTGAACGCAGCGAATGCATATCCAACTGCCCAGGAACTCTGCATCAGTCCAAGTGCTTTGCCGCGATCGCGAGCAGGCCAGGTCTCGGAAACCAGCGTTGCCCCACTTGCCCACTCGCCTCCCATACCGAAGCCGAGCAGGACGCGGAACACCAGAAGCTCTGCCATGCTCTGTGCGGTGCCGCACGCTGCCGTGAACACGGCGTAGATGATAATGCTCCAGCGGAGAGCTACCGTGCGTCCCCGTCGATCGCCTACAACACCAAAGAAGAGTCCGCCGGCTGCGGCAGCGAGGAGTGTGACCGAGCCAAGCAAGCCAGCGTCGGTCTTCGTCAGGCTAAGATCCTTCATCAACGCAGGCAGCACCAGCGAGTACAGCATCACATCGAACGAATCGAGCATCCAGCCGAGCGATGCGGCCAGTAGTGTGCGTCTGGCTGACGCTGGAGACCCCGTAAACCAGCCGAATGCTGACGTGTGCTGGAATGGCTGCCGTTCAGCTTCCAAACCCGCCCCCGCCCGGAGATTCAATACGCAGCCGATCACCCGCACGCAGTGTCAGGCGTGCTTTCGATGGGATCAATTCTTCGGACCCGTCGGCGTGAATTAGCGTGTTGCGGCCCGGTTGGCCCGGCTCTCCACCGCCAGCTCCGTACGGCCCTTGCTCGCGACGATCGCTCAGGACTGTTACAGTTGCCTGATCGAGCATCTCGTATTCGCGTACGATGCCTTCGCCCCCAGTGAACTTGCCGCTGCCACCACTGCCCTTGCGAAGGCGATATTGCCGGATGCGGACGGGCAAGTAGTGCTCGATCACTTCCACGGGCGTGTTGCGCGTGTTGCTCATGTGGGTGTGCACACCGCTGATGCCGTTCGCACCTGGGCCCGCACCCATGCCGCCGCCGATCGTTTCGTAGTAAGCGAACTGGCGACCGGTACGGCTGTCTCTTCCTCCCAGGGTGATGTTGTTCATCGTGCCTTGGCTGGCGGCGGGAATCAAATCGGGTCGAGCCTGCAGTAAGGCCCCGAGCACGACGTCGGTGATGCGCTGCGATGTTTCGACATTGCCGCCGGCGACAGCGGCGGGATGTAACGCGTTGACAACGGTTCCTGGCGGCGCGATGACTTTGATTGGCCGAGCGATACCAGCGTTGTAAAGGACCTCGTCGAGCACCAGGCAACGAAACACATAAAGGACCGCGGAAAGCGTGATAGCGAAGTTGGCATTAATGCCACCGGTGGTTTGGCGGTCGGTGCCGGTGAAATCAACCGTTGCCTCTTCTCCGGAGATTCGGATAGCCACCCGGATGTGCACCCGGCCCTGATTGAAACCGTCATCGTCGAGCGAGTCCTCAAATTGATACTCGCCGTCCGGGATAATCGCAATTGTGGCGCGCATCATGCGTTCCGAGTAATCCTGCACGGCCGTTGCGTACTGGGCCACACGGTGATCTCCATACCGTTTGACAATCTGAGTCAGGCGCTCTGCGCCCACTCGATTCGCTGCAATCTGGGCTGTCAAGTCGCCTTCGCGTTCGTCCGGCGTGCGTACGTTAGCAAGAATCAAGGCGGCGATGTCAGAGACAATCTCTCCACGGTGGACCAGTCTGATGGGAGGGATGATCAATCCCTCCTGAAAGATCTCGCTGGCGAGTGGCATGGAGCCAGGACTCATGCCGCCCAGGTCTGAGTGGTGCGCCCGGTTTGCGGTATAGTACGCCGGCCGATCCGATCCTGGGACGAAGACAGGCGAAACGAGTGTGATGTCGGGAAGATGTGTGCCGCCGCGAAAGGGATCGTTCAACACAACCATATCGCCCGGCTCCATCGCAACGTGATCAATAGCGGCACGAACCGAAAGCGGCATGGCTCCGAGATGGACAGGCATATGGTCCCCCTGCGCAATAGTTCCGCCAGCTGCATCATAGATGGCGCAAGAATAATCGAGCCGTTCTTTAATATTTGGTGAAAAGCTGGTTCGCCGAAGCGTAACGCCCATTTCCTCGGCCACTGTTACGAACAGATTTCTAAATACTTCGAATTCGATGGGATTCACGCTGTCGCCTCACCGTTCGCGTAAGATTGGGAAGTTAGTACCAGTGTTCCGACGGTATCCACGAGGAATCGCCAGCCCGGCGGTATCACGGTAGTGGATTGCGCACCAGCAATAATCGCCGGTCCCCCGCCCACCGTTCCTGACTTTAGTGACTCGCGCGCAAAGAACTGCGTTGGCTGCGGGCTTCCATCGAAGATTACGTCCCCCATGGTGATGGGTGATGGCATTTCGGACGCGGTAAGCGGGTGGCACCGGATCGCAGGTTTTTGGGTTTCAGCAGTTGCTTTAACGCGTATGCTAACGATCTCCACCGTTCGCTTCTCGTTGCGATAGCCGTAGAGCTTCTGGTGCATCTGGTCGAATGTAGCTCGATACCCTGAAGAAAACGGCACAGTAATTTCATACGACTGACCCAGATACCGCAAATCGAGCGAACGATCGATTCGGATCCTATCGTCATGGAACCCTTCCGCGGAAAGTTCCGACAGTGCCGCGGCGGTCAGGACCCCAAATGAAGTCTCCAGTTCGCTCTCAGAGACCTGATCGACAGGCCGCAGAACAGTATGCGAATAATGTTTCGTGTAATCGGCAAGAAGCATGCCTAGAGCCGAAAGGACACCGGCATGCTCGGGCACCAGTACCGTCTCAATCTCGAGAGCACGGGCGAGATCGCAAGCATGCATCCCTCCCGCTCCTCCGAAGGCAAGCAGGGCAAAATCTCGGGGATCGTGTCCGCGTTGAACCGAAACCACGCGCAAGGCACGCTCCATATTTGAATTTATTACGCGAATGATGCCCGAGGCAGTTTCCATTTCGCTAAGGTTTAGCTTCGAAGACAACGCCTGCATTAAACGTCGTGGGCGATCCGTGTCGAGCCTCATGCGCCCTCCGAGAAAGGAGGATGGATCCAGCCGGCCGAGCAGCAGATTCGCATCGGTTACCGTGAGTTCGTCGCCTGAACCATAGCAAGCGGGTCCCGGTACCGCCCCCGCACTGCGGGGACCGACGCGCAGCGCACCGCCCGCATCTACTACTGCAATCGACCCTCCCCCTGCTCCTACGGTGTGAATGTCAATCATTGGCAGCCGGATAGGAAAGCCTCCGATGATCGATTCCGTTGTCATTGGCAGCCTTCCATCAAGCAAACTGACGTCGGTAGATGTACCGCCCATGTCAAACGCAATGACCCTGCGGAAGCCAGATGCTGCCGCTAAGGCGAGTGCCCCGACCGCACCCCCAGCAGGTCCCGATAGGACGGTTTGTGCGGCTTCTCGCCGCGCCTGATCGGCTGATATGAATCCGCCGGCCGATTGCGTGACACGCAGGAGCTTGCCTGGCAAGCCTTGTTCCAGGGTCGTCAGGTAGCGGGACATCATGGGACCTACATACGCGCTGATAACGGTCGTACTAGCGCGTTCGAATTCGCGGTGTTCAGAAAGAATTCTGTGCGAGATAGAAACGCAAAACCCTGCTCGTGTGAGCTCTCGGGCGAGCGTTTCTTCATGCGTTGAATTGGCGTAGGAGTGCAGGAGGCAGATGGCGACCGCTTCAGGCTTTGCCGCGCGAAGACACTGAATCAGGCGTAACACCTCCGTATCGGAGAGACTTTCGACGAGCTCGCCTCTGGCGCCGACGCGCTCCTTGACGCCAAAGGTCAGCTCGTCTTCAATCAATGGCGTCCGTCGCTCGCCCACCAGGGAATAGAGCTTGCTGCGCGTTTGACGGCCAATGTTGAGAACGTCTTCGAAACCGGCTGTCGTGAGAAACGCGACGCGTCCACCTTTCCGTTCGAGCAGAGCATTCGTCGCAACGGTTGAGCCGTGAACTACCTCGTCGGCAGTGCGGTCGCCGAGCAACTCGTGAATGCCAGTCAGAATCGCTCGCGCAGGATCTTCGGGTGTCGACCGAACTTTGTGTACACGAACCCCGCTGTCATCCATCAGCACTATGTCGGTAAAGGTGCCGCCGGTGTCTACAGCGATTCGGATTTTCATCTTTCCTGAACCAGTTTTAGCAGGAGGTGGGAAATGGCCGAACAGGTGAAGCACGATTAAACGACCTGTTCATCCCGGATCCTGACGATCTCGACGAGAAGGTTCCACCCAGTCCCCTTCGCTGCCAATCTACATCGCTGGTCGCCGTCGAATCGGTTTCCTCTGCCACCGAGTTGCTCACGGAGAACCCTGTTCGCCTCGCGGGCTAATCGACCATCTGTAGCCGGCGTTTGTTCATCCAATCAGGGCAGTCGTGACGAACTGGAACGGATCGATAACTCTCCGTCCTGGTCCGCTCCTCATCGAAACCGCCATCAGCCAGTCGGTCAGCCAGAGCCAATTCAGGCGGACGAAACTTTGGACCAGACCGCGATCAGCCTCAGAAGCCTGGAAAGCTATGACTTTATGGTGTTTGTTGGTGCTGGAGGTGGGGGTCGAACCCACATGAGAAGTGAATCCCGCGGGATTTTGAGTCCCGTGCGTCTGCCAGTTCCGCCACTCCAGCGCGCTGCAGAATCAAACCGAGTATAACAACAGGCGGAATTACAACCGCATGAAGCCTACACAACACGCACAATATGGTCTGGGCACACAAGCTGCGTTTCGCCTAGCATCCGGTGCGGCAAATCCATCCCGTACTTTGCCAGAAACGGCACGATTGAAAAAAAACGCTCCTGCAAATGGCGGTGGGGATATACAAAGTTAGTTAAATACCGTGCGTTCCGCTCCGCCTGCTCATCGCGCCGCATCGCCTCGCGCGCTGTCTTCCGGGAAAGCTTCTCAAGTTGATATCGGATTTTAGCCGTGCTCTTTTTGGCGGCCTGTTCTAAAGTCGGGTCAAACTCAGCCAACCGGGATTGCAGCCTCGTCAGCGTAGAATCGAATACCCCCCGCACGGAGCTAAATTCTTCAGCAACTGCCGGAGAAACCAATTTCGCGGAGATGCGGTTCTGTACTTGCTCCTGCGGGCAGAATAGATCGGGCACGCGCAGGCGATATCGGTGAAGAAGCTTGCTGCTTTTTTCATCGAGAAGCGTGTAGGTGTTACGCGGAAAAATGATAGGCATGCGGCCCAGCAGATTCTCGTAAAGTACCTCCGCTTGCGCCATATAGGCGATCTCCGACGGCCCTCCTACATAGCTGATCGTCGGAAGCAAATAATCCTGCATGACTGGACGCAGCAGAGCATTCGGGGAAAGCTGGACCGGAATCTCCCGAAGTTCTTCGGCCGTATACTGCCGATCTTTCCCGAAGAAACGCCCATCGCGGTACCTCAGTGGTGTGCGTTTTCCATCCTTAATCAGAAATACCAACGCCGTATCCTGCTCAACTAATACCTGCGCGTGATACCCGGCATCTGTCAGTTCCTTACCTCGCTGCCGAAGTTCCTGAATTAAATCCGGGACAAGGGTGACTGCATCGCGAAGAAAGGGGGCCGCTATTCTACGGATGGACGGAGCCAAAGGATCCAGGTACAAAAGCCCAAAGTCCTTCAATGCCTCCCGCAAAAACGCTTGAAAGGCAGCGCCCAAAGTTGCCCCGGTGCGATAGCTCGCCTCCAGCCGGGCCACTACTTCCCCTGCGAACGGCAATCCTCCCAGCGCTTCCCTCAACTCGGGTACGGGAACGCTCTTCATCCGTATATCGCCCACCGGGCCGCCTGTCGCGGCCGTGTCCGAAAGCGCCACTTTCCTGATGGATGCCTGCTCATCGAAAATCCAGGCGTGGTCTATCTCTGCTAAATCGTGATCTTCTGTCGCGAGCCAAAAGACGGGCACAGCGGGAATGCCCTGTTCCTCCAATTGCTGAGCCAGTTTTACCGCTGTGAGCGCCTTATAGATCGTGTAAGCAGGCCCGGAAAAGAGGCCCACCTGCTGACCCGTCACAACGGCCACCGTGCCGGGTTGCGCTAACTTGGAAAGGGATGGGCTGTCGCCGTTCTGCTCACGGAGTGCTTCGGCCAGCTGCGCTCTGCGCTCATCGGGATACACAATCTCTTTTGCGGCACGGGGCCAGGCAGTCGCATCTGAAAAATGTTTGTGATAAAACCGACCCACCCGGTCAAAATCGTACAGAAAATCACCAAATAATTTGGTCGTTCCTGGTAGTGAGGTTTGACGAACACACAACGGCTCCATAAATGGCTGCGCAGTTTCCAGATGAGTTCTCGCTCCCCAAAGTTACCAAACTTTAGAAGACGGAAGCGAAAATGGAAGTAGATGATGGATGAACAAGAATTCAAGACCCGGGCCGACGCCGCTTTGGAGTCGCTTTACAATAAGCTTTCCGCCGCTTCTGATCGCTACGACTTTGAGCCGGACTTCAATTCCGGTGCGCTCGCGATAGAGTTTGAACAGCCAAAGGCCAAGTTTGTGGTTAGCCCCAACACGCCGGTCCGCCAGATCTGGGTCTCGGCTCATTCCAAGAGCTTTAAACTGGACTGGGATGCCAGTCGCCAGGTGTTCGCAATGCCCGACTCCCGGCAGACCTTAAACGAACTGATCGCATCGGCCATTCAGCAGCATCTGGGTGAGCCGGTTACCCTTTAGCCAGCGTGGCAGGCGTCTACATCTCGTATCCGTTTTGTAACCAAAAGTGCAGCTTCTGTAACTTCGCTTCGGATGTCTTTACTTCCGAGGCGAAATCCAGGTACCAGTGCGCTCTGCTCCGGGAGATCAAAGCGCACCGATGGGACTGGCTGCCGGAAACGCTCTATTTTGGTGGCGGCACTCCCAGCTTGATGTCGACTTCCTTCCTCGGTGAGCTGATGGATCTCATTCCCAAAGACCGTCTCGGAGAAGCCACCTGGGAGTGCGCGCCTGGAACAATTACGGAGGAGGCTGCCGGTGCTTGGCAAA
>Ga0308173_10000364_pt1 | contig 18599 bp, 16 predicted proteins | sample PhyPR1_FD_203716 | JGI IMG/M metagenome (GOLD analysis project Ga0308173, IMG submission 203716) | Soil microbial communities from UC Gill Tract Community Farm, Albany, California, United States - DLSLS.P.R1 | ecosystem: Environmental > Terrestrial > Soil > Agricultural land | place: USA...
TACGCCCAGACTCCCCGTCGAAGCGGCTTGGCGCGGCTCCGTCCGGGGCCCTTGCCAAGGTCACGCATGCGCGCCCGATGCTCAGCCTCGAAAACGCGTTTTCGGCTGACGAGGTGGAGGAGTTCGTCGGCCGCGTGCGGCGCTTCCTCGCGCTGTCCGCGGACGCGCCCGTAGCGATGACCGCCGAGCCTAAGATCGATGGGCTCAGCTGCTCGCTTCGTTACGAGCATGGCGACCTCGTCCTTGCTGCCACGCGTGGCGACGGCACCGTGGGCGAGGACGTTACGGCGAACGCCCGCACGATTTCGGACATTCCGCAGCGGATCGACGCCGCACCCGAGGTTCTGGAAGTGCGCGGCGAGGTCTACATGTCCAAGGCGGACTTCGAGGCGCTGAACGAGCGTCAGGAGGCAAGCGACGGGAAGATCTTCGCCAACCCGCGCAATGCCGCCGCCGGTTCTCTCCGGCAGAAGGATTCCAGCATCACGGCGGCCCGTCCCTTGCGCTTCCTGGCGCATGGCTGGGGAGAGATCAGCCAGCCGATCGCGGAGACCCAGTTCGAAGCCATGAAGCAGATCGAGCGGTTCGGCCTTCCGGTCACGGACCTGCTCGTCCGCTGCGAGGATGCGGCTGAGATGCTCGCTCACTATGCGGCGATCGAGCACGCCCGCGCCGACCTGCCGTTCGACATCGACGGGGTCGTTTACAAGGTCGACCGGCTCGATTACCAGCAGCGGCTCGGCTTCGTTGCCCGGGCGCCGCGGTGGGGCCTTGCGCACAAGTTCCCCGCGGAGAAAGCCGAGACGACCCTCGAAGCCATCGACATCCAGGTCGGCCGGACCGGTAAGCTGACTCCTGTCGGCAGGCTCAAGCCGGTCGGGGTCGGCGGCGTGATCGTCGCCAACGTAACCCTTCACAATCGCGACGAGATCGAGCGGCTCGGCCTCCGCATTGGCGACCGGGTCCGGATCCAGCGTGCCGGCGACGTCATCCCGCAGCTGGTCGAGAACCTCAGCCGCGACGAGCCGCGCCCGGCCTATGTGTTCCCCGACCGCTGCCCCGAATGCGGCAGCGAGGCGGCGAGCGAAGAGGGCGAGGTCGACGTCCGCTGCACCGGCGGGCTCATCTGCCCCGCGCAGCGGTTCGAACGATTGCGCCATTTCGTCTCGCGCGGCGCGCTCGACATTGAGGGCCTGGGCGAAAAGAGCATCGTCGAGTTCATCGAGCTTGGCTGGCTGCACTCCCCCGCCGACATCTTCCGGCTGCGCAAGCACCGCTCGGAACTGATCGGCCGCGAGGGGTGGAAGGAGAAATCGGCCGACAACCTGCTCGCCGCCATCGAGGCGAAGCGGAAGCCGGATGGCCCACGACTGCTGTTCGGCCTCGGCATTCGGCACGTCGGGATCGTCACTGCGCGGGATCTCCTCAAATGCTTCGGCACGATCGAGGAACTGAGGCGAGTGGCATTGTCAGAAGGGGGCGAGGCCGAGCTGTCGTCGATCCAGGGCATCGGCCCCGTGGTCGCCGAAGCGCTGGTCGACTTCTTCCACGAGCCGCACAATGGGGAGGTTCTCGACGACCTTTTGTCGGAAGTCTTGCCGAAGCCTTATGTCAGCGATGCGCGGCAAACGGAGTGGACCGGCAAGACGATAGTCTTCACGGGCAGCCTCGAAACCATGAGTCGCGATGAGGCCAAGGCTCAGGCCGAACGGCTAGGCGCACGAGCGGCCGGGTCCGTGAGCGCCAAGACGGACCTCGTCGTGGCGGGTCCCGGTGCCGGCTCGAAGCTCAAGAAGGCTGAAGAGCTCGGCGTCCGCGTCATCGGCGAGGCCGATTGGGCGCAGATCGTCGCCGACGCGAGCTAGCGTCCAACCACGAGCACCGGCCATTCGCCGGAGCCTCGCTCGCACACAGGCAATCCCAGTTCCTCGTAAGCCGCGGCCACCGAGCCGGCCTGCGTGTCCAGCAAGCCGGCGAGCACGATGGTGCCGCCCGGCGCGAGCGCTTTCGCAAAGTGTGGCGCCAGCTCGATCAGCGGTCCGGCGAGGATGTTGGCGATGATCAGGTCGAAGGGCGCTCTCGCGGCAAGCATCGGCGAATCCATCCCCTCCGCGACCGCGAGCAGCAGCTTTCTCGCCTCGTGTCCCACCTCCACCCCGTTGATCGCGGCATTCTCCATCGCGACGTCGATGGCTACCGGATCGATGTCCGTCGCGATGCATCTCGCCTGCGGCCATAGGCTGAGCGCGGCAAAGGCCAGCAGACCGGTACCGGTACCGATGTCCGCGATGTTGCCGAACCGCAGCCCATTTCGCTCGAGCTTGTCGAGCGCTTCCAGGCAGCCTGCAGTCGTCGCGTGCTGCCCGGTGCCGAAGGCGAGGCCGGCATCGATCTCGAAATTGGTCCTGTGCGGATCGGGCGGATAAGTCGGCGTGTGCACATGGAAGCGGCCGGCCCGGATCGGCTGGAGGCCCGCCTGGCTCATCGTGACCCAATCGTCGTCACCGAGCTGCTCGACATCAGCGCTGCCGTTGCCGAGGCTCGTCAGTACGGCGATGTCATCCCCAGTCGGAGGATGATCGAAGTAAGCGTGGATCAGCCAGTTATCGGGCCGTGCTGGGTCGGGCTCGCCGGCAACCAGCACCGGTGGGTCGTCCTGCGCGGGGAAAAGGACATCCGCCTCGGGCAGCGCTTCGCCCTGTGCCCGGCTGCACGGCACAGTCGCGCGCCAGCTCACTTGGCCTGTTCCTTGGCGAGCCTTTCATCGAGGCTGCGCGTGAGCTGGGCCGCGTAGGTCTTGCAGGCGTCGGCGTCCAACAGCGGCTCGCCGAGCGCGAGCCGCTTGGGCATGTCGCTGGCAGTCGGATGCGGCGTCAGCAGGATCTCGCAGGGTGAGGCGCCAATCTTCGCGATCGAGGCGCGGTACGCGGCAAGATAGGCGGCGTGGTCGCTGAAGCGGTAGTTCGGCGCACTGACGGGCGAAAGGCTGTCGGCGTAGACGATAGTCCGGCAGACGCCGCCATCGCAGCTGATCCAACGCCAGCTCAGGGCGCCCGGCGTGTGCCCCGGCGTCGCCATGGCGGTCAGCATCAGGTTCCCGAGCCGCACCTGCTGATTGTCGCCGATGATGCGGCCGACGGTCGCCGTGGGTACCGCTTTGAGCGTGCCGGCTTGCGGGTCGTCAGCAGTCGCCTGGCCCGTCTGGAAGACCTTGGCCGCGGGCGCCGAGGCGATGATCGTGGCCCGGCTCATCCGCTGCAGCTCGGCAACGCCACCTATGTGGTCGGGATGTTCGTGACTGCTGAGGATGAAGCGAATGTCATCGACCCGGGAGCCGAGCGCCTCGATGTTGGCGGCGATCAGCGGTGCCGCTTCTTCCGGGCCTGCATCGATCAGGATGTCGCCCTGGTCGCCGACGATCAGGATCGAGGAGATTCCGCAGGTGCCGACCAGGTAGGTGTTGGCGTGGATGCGGACGGGCGGTGCGGGCTTCGCCCACTCGTCCGAGCCGTTGCATCGCGCGACCCACAGCGGGCCGGCGGTTTGGATTGGAGCCCTCGGCTGCTCGATGACCTTCGGATGGCCGAACGGGATGACGATCTGCTGGGCCGCAAGCAGGGCTGGGCCGAGCAGGCTAGCGAACATAGCTGGCGCCATTGACGTCCACGACCGTGCCGGTCGCCGACGCGGGTGCCTCGGTGGCCAGCCAGCGGATCACTTCCGCCACTTCGTCAGTCGATGCGACTCGGCCAAGCGGAATGTCCGCCAGGATCTGCGCGCCACCTCGGCCCTGGAGGTAGTCGGCGGTCATCTCCGACACCGTGAAGCCGGGCGCGACCGCAAAGCAGAGGATGCCTTCGCTGGCATAGCCGCGCGCGATGCTCTTGGTCATGCCGACCATCCCGGCCTTGGATGCGGCGTAGTGCCAATGCTGCGGGCTGTCGCCACGGTACGCAGCGCGGCTGGCGATGTTGATGATCCGGCCCCGAACATCACCTTTGGCACCGCCACGGTCGAGGAAGTGCGACACGGCAAGCCGCGACAGGTCGGCGGCAGCCTGCAGGTTGATCGTCATCGTCCGGGCCCAGGCGGCGTGCCACTCGTCATCCGGCGCGTTGTCCGACACGGCCTCATAGACGCCTGCATTGTTGACCAGCACGTCGACGTGGCCGCCGAGCTCGTCCATGGCGGTGTCCCAGATGTCCCGCGGGGCTGCCGGGTCGGAGAGGTCGCCCGCGATCAGGATATCGCTGCCCCTGGTCGAATGGCCGACCACGTTCTGCGCATGCTTCTTCAGAAGCATGTAGGCCGCCGCGCCGATCCCGCGGCTTGCACCGGTGATTAGGATGTTCATGGGGGCGGGTTAGCACCCTCACCCTCCTGCCGCTACGCGGCATTCCTCCCTCTCCCGCGCGCGGGAGAGGGTTGGGGTGAGGGTCTTGCTTAAGCCGCCATCCCGCTGACGAGCGCCTTGGCGCTCGACTTGAAGTTGGAGATCTGCTCGCTGAAGCGGCCGAAGCCCTGCTCGACCTGGTCGATGTCCTTGGCGACGTTCTCGGTGTCACTGCGGATCGCGGCGATGGTCGAGCTCATCGAGTCGGCAGCCAGCGCCGTCTCGTCGACCGCAGCGGTGATCATGGTGACCGTCTGCGCCTGCAGCTCCATCGCCTCGCGGATGCGGTCGGCTGAGCTCTGCACTTCCTCGACCGTGCCCTGGATCGAGGCGTTCGAGTCCACCGTCTGGCGGGTCGCCTGCTGGATTGCCGTGATCTTGGCCGTGATGTCGTCCGTGGCGCGGGCCGTCTGCGAGGCGAGGCTCTTCACTTCCTGGGCGACGACCGCGAAGCCGCGTCCGGCATCTCCGGCGCGTGCCGCTTCGATGGTCGCGTTTAGGGCGAGGAGGTTGGTCTGGCCCGCGATGTCACGGATGAGGCTGAGGATCGATTCGATCGCTTCGACGTGAGCCGAAAGCGCCTGGCTGACCTTCACCGCCTGGCTCGCCTGGTCGCCGGCACGGATCGCGACATCGGCGGCGATCTCAACTTCCGAACGGGCATCTTCGATCGCCCGGATGAGGCCGGCAGCGGTCTGTGCGGCTTCGCGCATGGCGACTGCGGACTGCTCTGCCGCTGCAGCGACTTCACTGGTCTTCCCCAGCATCCCGCGCGCCGAAGCGGCCGTGGAACGGGTGCGGTCGGTCAGGGACTTCGACTGTTCGGTGCTGGCGCGTACCAGTTCCGCGACACGGCGCTCGAAGGCGTCGTTCTCGCGGCCGCGCTGTTCGGCGGCTTCGATCGACTCGAGCGTCGAGACCTGCGCGAGGACGATGTCGGTTTCGAAGGTGCTCAAGCGCAGGAACGCCCCGGCGCATTCTGCGAGGGTTCGCGGATCGTCGGAGAAACGGTCGACCATCCTCGCGATGATGCGGCTTGCAGTCTGGGTCCTGGCCGCGACGTAGGTCGGGACGGGCGTTCCTTCGCGGTAGAGCTCACGCCCATACTCAGCGACACCCTGGACCCAGCGCGCGTCGGCATCGCCGCTGTGCACTTCGGCGTAGCGCTTCGCCCGCTCGGGCCCAAAGGCGGCAAGCACTTCAGCGGCAATGAGGTCTGCCGCATGCTCGCGGAGCAACTGCATGTCACGCTGGACCGAGCCGTCGCCGTTGTAAGCGGCAAGCCGCGCATTCACCTGCTCGTCCGTCAGCCGCTGCAGCTGTCCAGTCTCGCCACCCATCCGTCCGCTCTCCGTCTTGAACCGCTTGTTCGTTGGGAAGGCTCATGCGCCGCGAATGGTTAAGAGCGGGTTAGGCGCCTTGCCGAAACTTGCCTGCGAGAGACACGCGCCCTAAGCGGCGGCACCATGGCAAGTACTCGATCACGCCCCCTGTCGCCGCACCTCAGCATATGGCGATGGGGACCCAACATGGCCGCCTCGATCCTCCACCGCGCAAGCGGCGTCGCACTGACCATCGGCGGTCTCGCGATCCTCACCTGGTGGCTATGGGCGATTGCAAACGGGCCCGAGGCCTATGCGACGTTCACCGGTGCCGCGACCCATCCGCTGGGAACAGTGGTGCTGGTCGGCCTCACCTGGAGCTTCTTCCAGCACCTGCTGACCGGCATCCGGCACCTGATCATGGACACCGGCGCGATCTTCGAGCTGCAGATCAACAAGACTTCTGCCGTGCTGACATTCATCGCCGCCGTGGTTCTTACGGCGCTCGTGTGGGCCTACTTCCTGGGGGTGGCCAAATGAGCCTCGGCGACAGCTCCACTCCGATCGGCAAGGTTCGCGGCCTCGGGTCTGCGCATCATGGCGGCGAGCATTGGCTGACGGAGCGCGTGACGAGCATCGCACTGCTACTGCTCGGCATCTGGCTGATCGCATCGCTGTTGCTGCTGCCGAAGCTCGACCAACGCACGCTAATCGAGTGGCTGCACGCGCCGAGCGGCGCGATCCCGATGTCCCTGTTCGTCATCGTCGGCTTCCGCCATGCGCTCGACGGGATAAAGGTCGTGATCGACGACTATGTCGACAATGAGGGCGGCCGCTTCGCCTGGAATGCCGCCATGCTGTTCCTTGCCGTCGCGGGAGGCGCTATCGCCCTGTTCGCGCTCGGCCGCATCGCTTTCGGAGCCGTTTCGTGAGCGCCTACCAGATTGTCGATCACACCTATGACGTGGTCGTCGTCGGCGCTGGCGGCGCCGGCCTGCGTGCGACGATGGGGTCCGCCGGGGCAGGCCTCAAGACGGCTTGCGTCACCAAGGTCTTCCCGACGCGAAGCCACACCGTGGCCGCGCAGGGCGGCATCGCCGCGAGCCTCGGCAACATGGGCCCGGACCATTGGCAGTGGCACATGTACGACACGGTGAAGGGCTCGGACTGGCTCGGCGACCAGGACGCGATCGAGTATCTGACCCGCGAGGCACCGGCTGCAGTCATCGAGCTCGAGCATGCCGGCATGCCATTCAGCCGCACGGCCGAGGGCAAGATCTACCAGCGCGCGTTCGGCGGAATGACCCAGAACATGGGCGAGGGCCCCGCCGCACAGCGCACCTGCGCCGCCGCTGACCGAACCGGTCATGCGATGCTGCACACGCTCTACCAGCAGAGCCTCAAGTACGACGCCGACTTCTTCGTCGAATATTTCGCGATCGACCTGATCATGGAGAACGGCGTCTGCCGCGGGCTGATCGCGCTGTGCCTGGACGACGGCTCCATCCACCGCTTCCGCGCCCAGGCCGTGGTGCTGGCAACGGGCGGCTACGGGCGCGCTTATTTCTCGGCGACGTCGGCGCACACCTGCACCGGGGATGGGAATGCGATGGTGCTCCGCGCCGGCTTGCCCCTCCAGGACATGGAGTTCGTGCAGTTCCACCCGACCGGCATCTACGGCGCTGGCGTGCTGATCACCGAAGGCGCCCGCGGCGAGGGCGGTTACCTGACCAACGCCAATGGCGAGCGCTTCATGGAACGCTACGCTCCAAGCGCGAAGGACCTCGCCAGTCGGGACGTCGTGTCACGCTCGATGGCGATGGAGATCCGCGAGGGCCGCGGTGTCGGCGAGCACAAGGACCACATCTTCCTTCACCTCGACCACATCGATCCGAAGATCCTTGCCGAGCGCCTGCCCGGCATCACCGAGACCGCGAAGACTTTTGCCGGTGTCGACCTGACCCGCCAACCGATCCCGGTTGTGCCCACCGTTCACTACAACATGGGCGGTATCCCCACGAACTATCACGGCGAGGTCGTCACGCTGAAGGACGGCAACCCCGACGCCGTTGTGGCGGGTCTCTTCGCGGTCGGCGAAGCAGCCTGCGTCAGCGTCCATGGCGCCAATCGGCTCGGCTCTAACAGCCTCATCGATCTCGTGGTGTTCGGCCGCGCGGCTGGCCTGAGGCTTGCCGAGGTTATCAAGCCGGGCACGATCCAGGCGCAGCTGCCGGCGGACTCAGCCGAGTTCGCGCTTTCGCGCCTCGACCATTTTCGCAACGCGCAAGGGGGCAGCCCGACTGCCGAGATCCGCCTCGAGATGCAGCGCACGATGCAGTCCGACTGCGCGGTGTTCCGCACCGACCGCACGCTGGCGGAAGGCGTTACCAACATCGACAAGATCTACGGCCGGATGGCCGATGTGAAGGTCACCGACCGCAGCCTCATCTGGAACAGCGACCTCGTCGAGACGCTCGAACTCGACAATCTGCTCAGCCAGGCATCGGTCACCATGCACTGTGCCGCCAACCGCAAGGAAAGCCGCGGCGCGCACATGCAGGAAGACTATCCCAAGCGCGACGATGCCAACTGGATGAAGCATACCGTCGCCTGGTTCGACGGCTGGGGCGGCAAGGCTCCGGCCGGCGGCGTAAAGATCGACTACCGCCCGGTCCACGAGTTCACGCTCACCGGCGACATCGACTACATCAAGCCCAAGGCACGCGTTTACTAGCTAGAGCGTCCGGAGCTCGGCGGCATAGCGCGCGGCCTTCTCCGCATAGTGCTCCGCCGAAGCGCGGATAAGTTGCCGTTCGTCCTCCGTAACCTCGCGTGCGACGCGAGCAGGGGCGCCAATGATCAGGCTGCCGCGCGGAAAGGTCTTGCCCTCGGTCACTAGCGCGCCTGCGCCGACGATGCATTCGGGCTCGATCACTGCGCCATTGAGGATGCGCGCGCCCATCCCGATCAGGCAGTCGTCGGCGATGGTGCAGCCGTGGAGGATGGCCATGTGGCCGACGGTGACGCGAGCTCCGATGGTGAGCGGAAAGGCTTCGTCGGAGTGGCAGACTGAGCCGTCCTGGATGTTGCTGCTGTCGCCTACGATGATCGGTGTGTTGTCCGCTCGGATCACCGCTCCGAACCAGATGCTCGCCCGCGCGCCTAACCGCACGTCGCGGATGAGGTCGGCGGAAGGTGCAACCCACGCCTCATCGCCGAGCTGCGGGTGAAGATCGCCGAGGCTGTATAGCGGCATGAGCGCTCACTAGCGCCGCCTGCTTCAGTGCAAAAGAGAAGGCCGGGCAGGACAATGTCCCACCCGGCCTTCGGTACGCTTACAAAGTGCTGAACTTAGAACCGGACGCGTGCGCCAACCCGGATCTGGTAGAACGACTGACGCGTGCTCAGCGACAGGTTCGGCGCCGCCACGTTGGAGTAACGGTACTGCGCGCAGGGCTGCGCCAGCGTCGATATGATCCCCGCTGTCGAGGCTCCCGTCGCCACCTGCTTCGTCAGGCACGACACGTTCACGACCGACGCCGTGTACGGGAACACCACCTGCCGCAGCGAGCTCCAGTCGCGATTGATCAGGTTGAGCACGTTCTCGACGTCGGCGAACAGCTCGACCTTGGCCGGAGTCACCACCGTCGGGATCTCCTGCGCGAGGTGCAGGTCGATCTTGAAGAAGTGCGGCGAGGTCTGGCTGTTCTTCGGAACGATCCGGCCACGGTACTTGTCGATGCCGAGCGCCGAAACCATCGTGTTGAACGCTGCCTCCGAAGCTGCGTCCTGGAAGCTCACCTTCGGATCGCCCACGGTCGGCACGTACAGCAACTGGCGGCCAAGATTGCCCACCGTCCCGAAGACCGCGCCGCGGTTGCCGGTATTGTCGAGCATCGTCAGGCTGTACGGACGGCCGGAGTGGAAATCACCGAACAACGTGAACCGCGTCTTGGCGTCGCCGAAGAACGCGTGGTTGTAGTCGATCGTGAACTTGAACGCGTTCTTGATCTCGTAGATCGACCGGCCATAGGCGGCCCGGTTCGGATCGATGAACGCGTTGTTGCTGTACAGCGAACCCGCTGTCGCCGAGGTGAGGGCGTTCTCGTCGGTGACGTCCTGACGGGTGTAGCTGCCGTCGAGCCGCAGGCCCCAGTCCCACGCCTTCGAGAACCGCAGCACGCCGATGATCGACCGGCCGCGATGGGAGTTGGTCATCAGGAGGTCCTGATTGTTCCCGCTGATGCCGCCGAAGGCGGTGTACCGCGGCCGCCCGTCAGGAAGGGTCCCGTTCTGCACCGAACGAAGGTCGGTCCAGGTGTAGGCGTTGATGATCTTGCTGTAGAGGACGTCGGCGCCGAACAGCCAGTTGTCGCCAAGCACCGGAAGGTTGGCGTTGTAGTTGAACGACAATGTCGAACGCCACTGCGACGCGACCTTCAGGTCGGGGTCGATCGCGTTGGTCGCCGCGCTCGACAGCGCTGCCGTATTCGTGGCGATGTAGTTGATTAGCGCCGTCGGGAAGGTGCGCCCGTTGACGTTGTTCAGGCTGGCGCAGATCGCCTGCTGCTGGGCAAGCGTCAGACCGGCGGTCGTCACGCTGCAACCCGCTGCGCTCAAGTTGCGCGTAAGCGAAACCGAATTCGAGAGCAGGCCGGTGTTCGAGAAGCTGTTCGACACGAACACTTCCGGAGTGCCGCCGCCGAAGACGCCGCTGCTGCCCTTCACGATCAGCCGCGGGGTCGCCTTCCAGTTGAAGCCGACGCGCGGCTGCAGGATGCTGCGTCCGTCGAACGTCTCCTGGTTGGAGAAGCCGTAGCGGGTCTGGAAGTTCGGGTTCAGCGGGGGCTCGTCGCTGCTGAAGAAGGCATCCCAGCGAACGCCGGCGCTGACCTGCAGGGTGCTGCTGACGCTCCAGTCGTCCTGGAGACCCAGCGTCAGCGCCTTCGACGCGAAGTTCGCTGCTGCGTCAGCCGGATTGAGCGACGGCACTGCATTGGCGAGCGTGATCTGGTTGGCGTTGCCGGCCTGATAGTCCGCGATCGAGTCGAAGTAGACGTTACCGAGCGCGTTCTGCAGGAACAGGTTGTAGGTGTGGACGTGGCTGCCACCGATCAGGCCCTTGATCGAGTGGTTGCCGAGCGTCAGCTTCGGCTTGAACTCGACGTACAGGTTCTCGGTGTTGAGGTCGTTCGCCTGGCGGCTGATGTCCGGTCCGAAGAACAGACGCGTGCCGGTGCACGACGTCACCCCTGTTCCCTGCGGCGTGATCACGGTCGAAGTCGGGTCGAGACAGACACCGAACTGCGCGAACGTGCGGCCGCCGAGCGGCGTCTGGTTGCGGTCGTATTCCGTGTAGGTCGCACGCAGTTCGCTCGACAAGATGTCCGACCAGGTGCTGTTTAGCTGGAAAATGCCGGTGTTGACCTTCTCCCGCAGCTGATAGGCGTTCGACTGGTACCCGAGCGCGAACGCCGGGGTCGTGAACGTGTTCTGCTGGAATTGGTTGGTGCCGTAATTGTTGATGTAGGTGAACGACGCGCGCTGGTTGTCGGTGACGTTCGCGTCGAGCTTCAGAACGATCTTGCGGTCGCCCTCCACCGCATTCTGGATCAGCCCGAGCGTGTCGTAGTTGTACTTTGAGCTGGCGATCTGCGTGACCTGATCGATCTGCGCCTGCGTGATCCCGGGGACCTGCGTGGAGAACCCAGCACCGACACCCGCGTCGAACGGGGTCGTTTCCTTGGTCTTCTCATAGGCGGCCATGAAGAACAGCCGGTCCTTGAGGATCGGACCGTCGAGCCGGAGGCCATACTGCGTCGACTTGAAATTCAGCTTCGCGGTGACGCCGTTGATCGTCTTGCTGCCGGTCAGCTTGTCGTTGGTGTAGCTATAGAAGCCGGTGCCGTGGAACTTGTTGGTTCCCGAACGCAGGATGACGTTGATCGAGCCGCCCTGGAAGTTGCCTTCCGCGATGTCGACCGGAGCGACCTTGAGCGAGAATTGCTCGATGGCGTCAAGCGGCACCGGACCGCGGTTGGTCGGAAGGCCGCCGTTGTTGAGGCCGAACACGTCGCTGAACTGGGCACCGTCGACCGAGAAGCTGTTGAGGCGTCCGTTGTTGCCGGCGATTTCGATCGTGCGGCTGTTGGTGAGGTCGATGGTTGCGAACGGATCGCGGCGCGCGAGGTCGCGGACGTCGCGGTTGACCGAGGCCACGCCTTCGATCTGCGTGCGGGTCAGCGCGGTGATCGGGCCCTGCGAGGTCTGGCGGGCACCGGCGCGAGCCGAGGTGATGACGATCGCTTCCTGCTGCGCGCTGGCGGCAACCAGCTGGACCGGGACGTTGAGCGGCTCACCGGCCTGGAGGTAGGCGTCGGTAACGGTCGTCGACTCGAAGCCCTTGGCGGACACGGCAACGGTGTAGGGACCGCCGACGCGGAGGCCTTGGGCGCTGAAGTTGCCGCTGGCGTCGGTCGTCGTGCGAATCGACGTTCCCGACGGGACGTGGGTGACGGTGACCGCCGCGTTTGCGACCGGCGCGCCGTTGGCGACTACCTGGCCGCGAATCGCCGAGGACGTCTCCTGCGCCATGGCCGGCGTAGCAACGAACGCCCCCGCGGCGACCGGCACGAAAAAGGCCGCGCAAGAGCGCAGCAGAAAGGCTTTCTTCACGGAAAAAACTCCCCGGCAAACAACAGAATGTTGGTGGTTCCCCGGGGCCGCTATTAGCGGATTAAGGCAGCGTTGTTACAGCAATGGCCGGGCCGTTAACGAATCCCGGTGAGCGTTGCAGTTTTGCCACGCCAGCTATCGTTCGACAGGCCGGTCGAGCCGCTGTCCGAGCGCCACGAACGCATAAACCAGCGGCGGCACCAGGATCGCGGAAAGCGTAACCTTCGCAATCATTTGACCAAGCAGCAGCTCGCCGATCGGGAACACTCCGTAGAAGGCGACGCTGATGAAGATGAGCGTGTCCACGATCTGGCTCAGAACGCTGGCGATGCCGGCGCGAAGCCACAGCAGGCGAGCGCCTTCGCGCGCCTTCAGGCGGCTGAATATGGTGACGTTGAGGAAGGTCGAGACGCCGTAGGCGAAGATGCCGCCGAGCCAGATCCGCGGCGTGCCTTTCATCATGGTCTCGAATGCAGAGAGGTTGCTTGGCTTCATGGCCGGTGAGGCGGGCAGGGCGAGGACAACCAGACTGAGAAGCAGCGACGCCAGCAGCGGCACGAAGCCGAGCAGCACAAGACGATTCGCAACGGGCCGCCCATGGAGCTCGGCGACCGAGCTGGACGTCACGACCAGCAGCAGGAAAGCGAAGATACCGGCTTCCACCGCTAATGGCCCGAGCGCCACCTGCTTGTTGCCGAGCACGCCGGCGATGCACACCATCCCGCCATAGAAGATGGAGAAGGCAAGCAGGGACAGGGGAACGGAACGCGTCTGATCGGTCATGCGCGCGATGCGTAACGGTTCGGACGGTCCACGCAACTGGTCACGCAACCGGCGTTGACCGCGGCTCGTCCGCGCGGCTAGCCAGCGGCCCCGTGACTTCCTTCAGTATCGATATCGTGGCGATCGGCGACGCCATCGTCGACGTGATTGCGACGTGCGACGACGATTTCATCCAGCAGCACGGCCTGCCGAAGGGCGGGATGCAACTGCTCGACACGGCGCATGCCGACCAGCTTTACGCCGCCATGGGCCCTGCGCGGGAAATCAGCGGCGGCTCGGCGGCAAACAGCATGGCCGGCGCGGCGGCGATGGGCTTGCAGGCGGCGTTCATCGGCCAGGTCGCCGACGACCAGCTCGGCGCGATTTTCGCGCACGATATGCTATCGCTTGGGGTTCGCTTCGAGACGCCGGCGCTGAGTTCACCGCCGCCCACCGGCCGCTGCCTGATCCTGGTCACTCCCGACGCGCAAAGGACGATGAACACTTGCCCTGGCGCAAGCCACGAGCTCACGCCGGCGGCGCTCGATTCCGAGCTGATTCGTTCAGCGAACATCACGTTCCTCGAAGGCTATCTCTGGGGTCCCGAGCGCCCGCGGGCCGCGATGCTCGAAGCGGCCCAAATCGCGCATGGTGCTGGCCGCACCGTTGCGTTCACTTTGTCCGAAAGCCTTTGCATCGGTGACCGGCGGGAGGGCGTACTCGGGATGCTGCGGGCTAAGACAGCCGACATCCTGTTCGGCAATGACCACGAGATCCGGCACCTCACCGGGTGCGAGGAACTGCCGGACTGCATCGCCGCCCTTTCGGACGACGTGGGAACGATCGTGATTACGCGCGGCGCCGAGGGCTCGCTGGCGTTCGAGAATGGCGAGACGGTCGAGATCAATGCCGCCCCGGTCGAGCGCGTAATCGACACGACCGGAGCGGGAGACCTGTTCGCAGCCGGCTTCCTTGCCGGACGCTGCCGCGGGCGCGACCTTGGCGCGTCCCTGGCGGTGGGCGCCACTGCCGCCGCAGAAGTCATCTCACACTTCGGCGCCCGCCCTGAGGCCGACCTTCGCGGGGTGGTGGGACTATGAGCCAGGTCAAACGGCTGGCCGTCTATTGCGGGTCGGCTCCGGGCTCGCAGCCAGTCTTTGCCGAAGCAACGAGAGCGACCGCCGAGGCCATGATCGGCCGCGGTGTCGACCTCGTTTATGGCGGCGGGCGGCTCGGCCTCATGGGCCTTATCGCCGACAGCGTCCTTGCTGGCGGGGGACGCGTGTACGGCGTCATTCCGACCGCGCTGGTCAACCTGGAGGTCGCGCACACCGGCCTGACCGAGCTTCATCGCGTCGAGACCATGCACGAGCGCAAGGCCAAGATGACCGACCTAGCCGATGCATTCCTCGCGCTCCCGGGCGGCATCGGCACGCTCGACGAGCTGTTCGAGGCGTGGAGCTGGAACGCGCTCGGTTATCACAAGAAGCCGTTCTGCCTGCTCAACGTCGACGGCTACTGGGACGGCATGATCCAGTTCATCGATCATGCGACCGAGAGCGGGTTCCTGTCCGCCCAGCGCCGGCAGCAGTTGCTTGTCGCCGACACGCCTGAGAAGGCTCTGGAATTGCTGGACGAAGCCGCAACAGCCGCTACGCAGGGCATGGTCTGGTAAAGCCCGGGGGAGGGGCTCCAAGTGAATCAAAAGCTGCTCGGCGTCGCCGGGATCCTCGTCATCCTCGGCATCGCCTTCGCGCTGTCCACGAACCGCAAGGCGATCCGCCTGCGCGTCGTCGGCGCGGCCTTCGCGCTGCAGACCGCGATCGCATTTCTGGTGCTCTACACGAGCTGGGGCCGCGCCGGCATCCAGGCTCTGTCCAATGGCGTCGGCAACCTCCTCGGCTACGCCACGCAAGGGACCGAGTTCCTGTTCGGACCGAGCGACGCCAATCCACTCGCGCACACCTTCGCGATCGCGGCTTTGCCGGTGATCATCTTCTTCGCGAGCCTCGTGGCCATCCTCTACTATCTCGGGATCATGCAGCGGATCGTCCGCTGGGTCGGCGGTGCAATCGGCTGGGTGACGGGCATCAGCCGCGTCGAATCCTTGTCGGCAGCGGCGAACATCTTCGTCGGTCAGTCGGAGTCGCCGCTCGTGGTCCGGCCTTATCTCGCCGCGCTTCCGCCTTCCCGCCTGTTCACGGTGATGTGCGTCGGCATGGCGGGCGTCGCCGGCACGATCCTGGCCGCCTACGCCAGCCTGCTCGGCCAGGCTTATCTGCCTTATCTGCTCGCCGCCGCCTTCATGTCGGCGCCCGGCGGCATCCTCATGGCCAAGATGATCATGCCCGACGACCCGGCTGACACAGAAGCCGCGGAGGACACGAAGGTCGACGTCGCCGAGACCTTCGAGGAAGGCATGCAGCCGGCCAACATCATCATGGCCGCCGCTCAGGGTGCGCAGACCGGCGTCAAGCTCGCCGTCGCCGTCGGCGCGATGGTGCTCGCCTTCGTCGCGCTGGTGGCGCTCGCCAACGGCATTCTCGGCGGGCTCGGCAACATGGTCGGCGTTCCCGGGCTCAGCTTCCAGCGGATCATCGGCTATTGCTTCGCGCCGGTCATGTTCCTGATCGGCGTGCCCTGGCACGAGGCGATCACCGCCGGCGGCCTGTTCGGGACCAAGCTCGTCCTCAACGAGTTCGTCGCGTTCCTCGAACTGGGCAAGATGGACGCGGCGACCCTCAGCCTGCGCAGCCGCCAGATCGTCACCTTCGCGCTGTGCGGCTTTGCCAACTTCAGCTCGATCGCCATCCAGATGGCGGTGACTGGCGGCCTGGCGCCGAACCAGCGACCAGTGATCGCGAGATTGGGCATCCGCGCGCTCCTCGCCGGCAGCCTCGCCAACCTGATGAGCGCGGCGCTCGCTTCGCTGATGCTTCCATAAACGTCACCCTGAACTCGTTTCAGGGTCCATTTTGATCGAGGTCACTGCGGTCAGAGAAATGGATGCTGAAACAAGTTCAGCATGACGGTAAGAGAGAATTATGGCCACGATCACCGCTGACAACATCGCGTCCGTTTCGCTGAAGGACGCCGACCGCGATCCTGACGGTTTCGCCGAGAAGCTCGGACGCAGCTTCGAGGAATATGGCTTCGCGATCATCGCCGACCACGGCATCCCGGACGAGCTGATCCATCGCGCCGAGGACAAGGCGAAGACATTTTTCGCCCTCCCCGAAGAGGTGAAGCGCAAATATCTGATCGCCGGCAGCGGCGGCGCGCGCGGCTACACGCCGTTCGGAATCGAAACCGCCAAGGGCCACAAGGCGCACGACCTCAAGGAATTCTGGCACGTCGGCCGCGACCTGCCCGCAGGTCACACGTTCCGCGACCACATGCCGGACAACGTGTGGCCCGCCGAAGTCCCCGGCTTCCGCGACACGTTCCTGGAGATCTACGCGACGTTCGACCGCACTGGCCTGAAGGTGCTCAAGGCAATCGCACGCTACCTGAAGCTCGACGAAGGCTATCTGGAAGACGCGGTGCATGAGGGCAACTCGGTCCTGCGCGCGCTCCACTACCCGCCGCAGCCGGAGCCGACGGGGGAGCACATCCGCGCCGGCGCGCACGAGGACATCAACGCGATCACTTTGCTGCTGGGCGCGGAGGAAGCGGGCTTGGAATTGCTCACCCGCGACAGCCGCTGGATCCCGGTCTCACCGAAGCCTGGCGAGCTGGTGATCAACATCGGCGATATGCTGCAGCGGCTGACCAACGGCGTGCTTCGCTCGACGTCTCACCGCGTCGTGAACCCTGCACCCGACCGCGCGAGCCATGCCCGCTACTCGATGCCCTTCTTCCTGCACTTCCGCTCGGACTTCCTGATCGAGGCGTTGCCGCAGACCGTTCCAGCCGGCGAGCAACCCAGGTGGCCGCCGATCACGGCGGACGACTACCTTCAGGAGCGACTGCGGGAGATCAAGCTGGTTTGACGTTGAGGTTGGCTGGACCAAAACCGAACGGGATCAGCTCTCCGATAGTGTGGCGCTCGACTGCAGAACCGTCGCCACTCGCGCACAGGATCTCGACGTCGCGCCCGCCAAGCTGGGCAGCTTCGAGGATCGCCTGACGGCAACCGCCGCATGGCGTGCAGACCATGTCCCCCGCGCCGCCGCTCACCGCAATGCGCGCAACCTTGTCGAGCCCGAACTGGTGCTGCGCAGCCGTGAGCGCGCTTTGCTCCGCACAGATGCCGAGCCGATAGCACGCGTTCTCCATGTTCGCGCCGGTCACGACGTCGCCGTCGATCGATTGCACCGCGCAGCCGACATGGAAGTTGGAGTAAGGCGCGTAGGCCTTCGCCGCGGCGACACGCGCGAGGTCGAGCAATTGTTCATCCGTCATGCTCTTGTCTTTAGCTACCGCAAAAAGGAAAAGCACGGCGCTCGGGTCGAAGGACGTCACCCTGAACTCGTTTCAGGGTCCATTCTTCCGCCCGCGGCGACCTTCATCGGAATGGATGCTGAAACGAGTTCAGCATGACGGAAGTGTGCTGCTTATGAATGCTCGGTCCCTTGTCCTTCTCGCTGCAGCCGCGGCATTCGTCCCCACACCCGCGCTTGCCTGGGGCAAGACCGGGCACCGCGTCGTCGCAGCAATCGCGGACACGCAGCTCAGCGGACTCGCCCGCGCGCAGGTCGAGCAGATCCTCGGTCCCGGCGAGAGCCTCTACGAAGCGGCGAACTGGCCCGACGAGATGCGCTCCGCGCCCGGCAGCTTCTGGCAAAAGACCGCGACGCCGTGGCACTATGTCACGCTCAACGGCATCCTCTACGACCATGCTCCGTCGGAAGGTGACGCGCTCGAAGCGCTCCACCGCTTCAGCAAGACGCTGCAGGATCCGAACGCGAGCCTTGCCGACAAGCAACTCGCGCTGCGCTTCATCGTCCACCTTGTCGGCGACCTTCACCAGCCGCTGCACGTCGGCAAATGCTGCGACAAGGGTGGCAATGACGTGAAGGTCACCTGGTTCGGCAAGCCGAGCAACCTGCATAGCGTCTGGGATTCGCAGCTGCCGGACGACGAGCAGCTTTCCTTCTCCGAGCTCGCGGCCAAGCTCGAGCGGCACATCAGCGCGCAGGACGTGGTGAAGTGGTGGGACGTGAACCCGCGCGACTGGATCAGCGAAAGCGCCGAGATCCGCGACACCCTTTATCCGACCGCGCGCGACCTGCCGAAGCCGGTCAAGGGCAAGAAGGCGAAGAGGGGCCAGCAGCCGCTACCCGAGCTGTCCTATAATTACGTGTACAAGTTCACGCCCGTGATGGAGCGGCGGCTGAGCCAGGGCGGCGTGCGGCTCGCCGCTTACCTCAACGCGCTCTTCGCCGAGCCGCAACCGCTCGCCGCCGCAGTTCGCTAGATGATCCGCCGTATTGCAGCCGCGCTTG
>Ga0308173_10000365_pt1 | contig 18599 bp, 16 predicted proteins | sample PhyPR1_FD_203716 | JGI IMG/M metagenome (GOLD analysis project Ga0308173, IMG submission 203716) | Soil microbial communities from UC Gill Tract Community Farm, Albany, California, United States - DLSLS.P.R1 | ecosystem: Environmental > Terrestrial > Soil > Agricultural land | place: USA...
TCCTCTTCCTGCTGGTGTCGGCCGCCGCCGCGGGGCTCGCCGGCTTCGGCGCCCTCCAGCTTCGCCATCCCGCCAGGCCCGCCGACGTCGCCCGCTGGGGCATGTTCATCGACAGGATCGTCCCCGTCTTCCCGCTCACCTCGCTCGGCCTTCTCGCCAGCGGCGCCTACATGACCCAGCATTCGTGGAGCTGGTCGACGCCCTGGATCGACGCCGGGATCGCCGGACTCGCGGTCATCATGGCGCTCTGCGGCGGCGTCGAAGGCCGCCACGGCCGCTCCCTCAAGCACGAGGTGATTGCCAACGGCCTCTCCAGCCGAGCGCGCGAGATGCTGCTCAACCCCGTTCCCTGGGTCGCGAAGGGGATGACGATCACGCTCATGCTCGCCGTCGTCTTCGTCATGACCACTAAGCCTGGAGCCGCAGTTTCGGCCTCCGCGCTCGTCGTCGCCGCCGCAGTCGGGGCACTCACTGGCCCGTTGTTCGTGCGCACGGTCGAGGTTCGCGGCGCCGAGATCGGCGCGAACTGACGACAGGACTTACACCGAAGACCTGACAGAGCCAACTGCCAAGTTCAGTGGGCGCACCTGGGATCGAACCAGGGACCTCTCGCGTGTGAAGCGAGCGCTCTCCCGCTGAGCTATGCGCCCCGACAGGGGCCGAAAACGTAGCAGGCATACTGCGCGGCGCATGCGGCCGCTCCGGACGCCCGCGGCGGTCTTCGTCGCCCTGATCGCGGTCGCCGTGGCGACGGGAACCGGTCGTTCCGCGACCGCGAGTTGCACACCGCCGGCGGCCTCGGACGCGTACACCGCCTCGGTGCAGCGCGCGGTCGCATCCGGGCACGATCTCTGGGGCGGGGAGCTTCTGCGCGCCCGCGGCGGGCCGACGTACGCAGCCGCCGCGCGCTTCCTCGGGCCGCTCACGCGCGGGCTCCAGTGGCACGGGCGCTCGCTGACTACGAGCGGCTCCTACTACGTGCCGCTCTCGTTCCCCTTCACGCCCTACGGCTCGACCGTCTTCGCGCTCCATGTCGCGGACGGGAGCGAGATCATCACGCGCCGCGTCGGCGGCCCGAGCCTGTCGGTCTACGTCGGGAACGGCAAGGAGCTCTACGGGTCGTGCTCGGTTCGCCGGCTCCCGGCTCGGCTCGCCGACGGCTACCTGCCGATCCTGCAGACCTCGTACACGGATGCGGGCGGCGTGCACTACCGGCAGGAGTCGTTCGTCGGCCGCGCGTACGGAGCCTACGGCGCGCGCTCGGTGATCAGCTTCGTAAAGCTCAGCGTCGACGCGCGCAAGGCGGCCCGCGGCGCGACCATCCGCCTCGTTCCGTGGAAACGGCTCGCGCACTCGGCGCCCGACAGGCTCGCACTCGGCGGACAGACGCGGCTGATCGTGAGCGACAAGCCGGACTTCGTCGACGGAGTCGTGCGCTACACCGTGCCGCGCGGCGGGAGCGCGACGATCTACGCCGAGTGGCTCAACGCGCCCTCCGACGCGCAGTATGTCCACGCCAACGCAGCGACCTACGAAACCGCGCGCAAGACGGTGATCTCCTTCTGGGAGAAACGCCTCGCCGCCGGCGCAACGTTCGACGTTCCCGAGCCTGCGGTGCAGAACGCGGAACGCGGAATCCTCACGCAGCTCATCTCCTTCGGCTGGCGCTACAGCATCGGCAACCCGTACGAGGAGCTCTCGTACGCCGAGTCGCTCGACGCGGCGGAGATCGCCGCCGAGTACGGCTATCCGACCGTCGCGAAACAGATCATCGACTTCTCGCTCGCGCGGATGAAGCTGCGCCCGCAGCGCTTTACGGCATTCCGCGGCGCACACATCCTCACGACGGCCGCGACGTACTACCGCCTCACCCACGACCGCTCCTTCCTGCGCGCTCAGACGCCTGCGCTCTTCCAGGTCGTGCGGAGGATCGCCGCGCGGCAGATCCACTTCGGTCAGAAGAAGGGACGCCTCCAGCCGGAGGCGCTCTCGACCGACCTCGAGGGCCACGCGGTCGACAGCGTGTCGGGCCAGATCGAGGCGATCGAAGGTGTTCGCGCGATCGGCCGCGTCTGGAGCTCGAACGGCTACCCGTCGCAAGCTGCACGCGCACGGACGCTCGCCTCGAGCATCGACGCCGCCCTCCGTCCCGCCGTCAGCCGCGCATCGGTTCACCTGAAGGACGGATCGCTCTTCGTGCCGGACCAGCTCACCGGCCGCAAGACGAAGGTCTACGCCAAGCTGACCGCGACGCGCGACGGCTCGTACTGGAACCTCGTCATGCCGTACGCGTTCGAGTCCGGCTGGTTTCCGCCGCATACGGCGCAGTCACGCGGGATCCTCCGCTACCTGCTCGACCACGGTGCGCGACTGCTCGGCGTGCCGCGCACCTACGCGCGCACCGTCTACGGCGACGCTCCCGGCGCAGGGCTCGCGCAGGTGTACGAGCTCGGAACCTCGCGCTTCCTCGCCGACAACGACCAGCCCGACCAGCTCGTGCTCAGCCTGTACGGGATGCTCGCGGGCGGCATGACGGCCGGCACCTACGTGTCGGGTGAGGCGGTGTCCGTTTTGCCGGTGAAGGGCGCGCTCGACCGCGCGATGTTCATGCCGCCGAACTCCGGCGCGAACGCCTCGTACCTGGGCACGCTGCGCGAGCTGCTCGTGCATGAGCGCCGCGGCCCGCTCGGTGCTCCCGTCGGGCTCGACCTCGCCTTCTCGACGCCGCGGGCGTGGCTCGCCGACGGGCAGACGATCGACGTTCGCTCCGCTCCGACGAGCTACGGCAACGTCTCGTACTCGCTCGTGCGCAGCGGATCGACGATCGAGGGGAAGATCGTGATCCCGTACGGCGCGCACACGCGGCTTCGGCTGCGCCTGCCTGCCGGCGAGCGCCTCGCGCGCGTCGTGGTCGGATCGACCACCGTCAGCGCCGACCGGGCCGGGACGATCGACCTCGGCGACCGGCGCGGAACGGTCGCGCTGCGAGCGACGATCGGAAAGTAAGTCCGCGGCACCGGTGAGGGATCCTTAGGGCTGCTTCCTCCCGGATCTGACCCGGTTCGGAATCTCACCGCGCCGCGGGCGAGGCCAGTGTATCGTTCGAATCGTCCCGACGACGGCAAGGAGGTGCGTGACATGACGACTGTGCCCACTGCGATGTCCGCATCCCGTCGTCGCGCTTCCTGAGGGATGCGACGACGGGCGCACGCCCGTTCATCCATCGCATCCAAAGGAGTTCTCGTTGACACTTCCGTCCACGGAGACGTTGCTGCACAAGCTTGGCTGGGACGACGGCCTCGAAGCCGCGTTCGCAGAACACCGCGCCGTAGGGCTCGCGCCCGCCCGCGTCGCGATCCAGCATCGGGGCGCCTACGACCTCCTCGCCGAGAGCGGCGAGCTGCGCGCGAGCGCGGCGACGCGGCTGTTCAAGGCGGACGAGCTGCCGGTCGTCGGCGACTGGGTCGGCGTCGACCTCGAGACCATGCTCGTCGAGGCGGTGCTGCCTCGCCGCACGACGATCTCCCGCAAGGAGGTGTGGCAGGCCGTCCGTGAGCAGGTGCTCGCCGCGAACATCGACGTCGCGTTCCTCGTGCAGGCGTTGCCGCTCGACTTCAACGTGCGGCGGCTCGAGCGCTATCTGGCGATGGCGTGGGAGAGCGGAGCGCAACCGGTCGTGCTGCTGACGAAGTCGGACCTCGTCGAAGACGTGACGCCGTACCTCGCCGAGGTCGAGGCGGTCACGCTCGGCGCTTGCCCCGCGCAGGCCGTGTCGGCGACGACCGGACGAGGCGTCGAGGAGCTGCGGACGTGGCTCGCGCCGAACCGCACCGCGGTGCTGCTCGGCTCGTCGGGGGTCGGCAAGTCGACAATCGTGAACGCGCTCGTCGGCGAGGAGCTTCTCGCGACGCAGGAGGTTCGCGAGGACGACCATCGCGGGCGCCACACGACGAGCCACCGAGAGCTGATCCTGCTCGACTCCGGCGGGGTCATCCTCGACACTCCCGGCATCCGAGAGCTGCAGCTCTGGGACGCAGACCTCGAGCAGACGTTCGGCGACGTCGAGGAGATCGCACGGCGCTGCCGCTTTTCGGACTGCGCGCACGACCAGGAGCCCGGCTGCGCCATCCGCGAGGCGCTCGCGGACGGCTCGCTCTCCGACGACCGCTGGCACAGCTACGTGAAACTGCAGCGCGAGCTCGAGGCCATGGCGGCGCGGCGCGACCACCTGCTGCGACAGGAACGGGTCCGCGAGTTCAAGATCCGCACACGCCAGCACCGCAAGAACCCAAAGAAGAAGCGCTGAGCGCGCCGCGCGTCCGCGAGGACGCCGTCGAGTTCGCCGTCCCCGATCCCGAGCACGACCTGCATGAGGTCGTGCTCGGCCAGGAAGTGATGCGCCCGCGCCCCGGGCCCCCGTTCACGTGGGCGGACGGCGCCTGGCGGCTCCGGTTCCCGCGGGCCGAGATCGACCGGATGGAATATCTGCTCGGTCTCGACGGCTCGTTCGTGCCGGATCCGGCGAACCCACTGCGGGCGCCGGGGCCGTTCGGCGACAAGTCGGTCATCGAGTGGCCGGAGTACCAGGCGCCCGCGTGGCTCGACTCGGTCGCCGACGCCGGTCCGATCGAACCGCTCGAGATCCGGTGCCGCCGTCTCGTCGCGCGCGTCCAGGTGCTCCTCTACTCGACCCCGGAGCCGCCCGGCCGCGACGCGCCGCTCATCGTGGCGCACGACGGCCCCGAGTACGCCGAGTACGCAGGGCTCACGCGCTTCCTCGACGCGATGAGCTGGGAGGAGCGCATCCCACCCCTCCGCGCTGCACTGATCCAGCCCGTCGATCGCGACGAGACCTACTCGGCCTCCGCGCTCTACGCGGGCGCGCTCGTCCGCGAGCTCCTGCCCGCGATCGCGAAGCACGCGCCGCACGGCTGCCGCATCGGCATGGGGGCGAGCCTCGGTGCGCTCGCGATGCTGCACGCGCACCGCCGCCACCCGAACTCCTTCGACGGGCTGCTCCTCCAGTCGGGCAGCTTCTTCCGCCAGCGCTCGGACAAGGTCGAGTCCGGTTTCCCCCGCTACCGGCGCATCACCCGCTTCGTCGGCACCGTCCTGCGGGCGTCCGAGGCGGACCGCCCGATACCCGTCGCGATCACGGTCGGGAGCGCCGAGGAGAACCGCGCGAACAACGAGGCGATCGCCGAAGCGCTGGTATATCAGCGATATACCACGTGGATATCAGCGCTCAGGGACGCGCACACGTGGACATGCTGGCGCGACGCGCTCGACCCGCATCTGCCGGCGCTGATCGAGGCGGTCACCTGAGCGATGGCCCGCGCGATCGAGATCGACGGCGGCACCGTCCTCGCCTACGGGCACTACGGCCGGCCGGTCCTCGTCTTCCCGTCCGAGAACGGCGAGGTGCACGACTGGGAGACCAACGGGATGGTCGACGCGCTCGCCGGAGAGCTCGACGCCGGCCGGCTGAAGCTCTACTGCGTCCCGTCGTTCGACCGCGAGAGCTGGACACGGCGCGACCTGCCGCTCGAGGAGCGAGCGCAGCGGCACGGCCACTACGAGTGGTGGGTGCTCACGCGGCTCGTGCCGTTCGTGCAGGCGGACTCGCACACCCGCGAGATCGCCGTCACCGGCACGTCGTTCGGCGCCTACCACGCCGCGAACTTCTCCCTGAAGCGCGCCGATCTCTTCCCGCTCGCGATCTGCATGAGCGGCGTCTACGACGTCTCCGTGCAGGGCGGGGGCCGCCGCGGCGAGGCGGTCTACTTCAACAACCCGATGGATTACGTCACGCATCTCAACGGAGACCACCTCGACTGGTTGCGCTCACAGGCCTCGCTCCTCCTCGTTTGCGGGCAAGGGAAATGGGAGGACACGACCGGCGCGCTCGAGTCGACCAAGCGCTTCGGTTCGCTGCTGCACGAGAAGGGCATCAGGCACGAGGTGGATCTCTGGGGACATGACGTGCCACACGACTGGCCCTCGTGGCGACGCCAGATCGCGCACCACCTGCCGCGGTTCCTCTGATGGCGGAGAAGGTGATCGGGCTGCTCCTCGGCACCGAGGAGGACTGGCCGCAGGCGTTCGAGGCGCTCGTCTCGCGACTCGGAACGATCGACGGCGTCGACCTGCGTACCGAGCGGATCCTGAACGAGCCGTTCGACCTCCGCTACCGGCCGAAGTACGCGCTCGTGATCGACCGTCTCGCGTGGTGGTACGACCTGCCGCGCGCGTGGCTGAAGAAGGTCGCCCTGATGGACGACGTCTACCTGCTGAACAACCCGTTCACGTTCCAGGCGATGGAGAAGCATTCCGCCTACTGCGCGTTGATGCGGCTCGGGATTCGCGTACCCGAGACGTGGCTGATCCCGCACAAGGTGCCGCCCGACAATCCGCGCTTCCAGCCGACCGCAGAGCGCTACAACGCCCCGTTCGACCTCGAGGCGATCGGTGCGCACATCGGCTATCCGCTTTTCATGAAGCCGTTCGACGGCGGGCAGTGGGTCGGTGTCTCGCGCGTCGGCTCGCCGGCAGAGCTGCGCGCGCGCTACGACGAGTCGGGCGAGCGGATGATGCACCTGCAAACGGCGCTCGAGGGCTTCGACGTCTTCGTCCGCTCGCTCTCGATCGGCGCCGAGACGATGTCGATGTGGTTCGACCCATCCCGCCCGATGCACGACCGGTACCAGGTACGGCATGACTTCCTGACGCCCGAGCTCGGCGACGAAGTCGTCACGATCTCGCGCCTCGTGAACGCGTTCTTCCGCTGGGAGTTCAACTCGTGCGAGACGATCGTCAAGGACGGCGTCGCCTACCCGATCGACTACGCGAATGCTTCGCCCGACGTCGCGCTCACATCGCTGCACTACTACTTCCCCTGGGCGATGGTGGCGCTCGTCCGCTGGTCGGCGTTCTGCGCGATCACGCGCCGAGAGATGCTGGTCAACCAGAACTCTCGCGACTACTTCCAGTGGGGCGACCGCGAGGACCTGTCCTACGACGAGAAGCTCGCGCACTACCGCGAGCTCGCGGACGCGTATTTCCAGGTCGAGGCGTACGAGGAGTTCTGCGACAAGCACCTCGCCCATCTGCCGGAAGCCGCGCACGAGTGGTTCGGCTCGCGCGAGTTCGACGACGTCCTCGTCCGCACGGTTCAGGCGACGTTCCCGGCGCACGAGCACGAGCACTTCGTCGCCCACTATCGCGGGCTGCTCGCGGCGTGGGCGCGCGACAACGCGTGAGCGGCGTCAGCCGGCAAGCAGCGCGCGACCTACGACCGCCGCCTCTGCTCCGACACGTGCCACCTCGGAGACGTCCGCCGGCGAGCGCACACCGCCGGCTGCGAGGACGCGTGCCCCCGTCGCCGCCGCGAGCCGCACGAGGTCGAGATCCGGGCCGGCGAGCGTACCGTCGCGGTCGATCGCCGTCACGAGCAGACGCGCACCGCCGGCGTGCTCGAGCGCATCCGCAAAGGAGAGTCCGGTGCTCTCCGTCCAGCCCGAGCTTCGGACGACGCCGTTTCGGACGTCCACGGCGAGGACGAGCGCGTCCCCGAGTTCGAGCCACGGCGACGGGTCAGGCCACGCCGCCGTGCCGACGACGACGCGGTCGGCACCCGCGGCGAGAAGCGACTCCGCGTCGGCACGGGAGCGGATCCCGCCGGACGCCTGCACCGGCAGGCCCGTCGCGGCCGCGACCGTCCGCACAAGCTCGGGACGCACACGTCCGCTGCGCGCGCCGTCCAGGTCGACGAGATGGATGCGACGGGCGCCCTCGGCGGCCCAGCGCTCAGCGAGCGCGACGGGGTCGGCCGCGCGCTCGACAACCGCGTCGTAGCTCCCCTGTTCGAGTCGCACGGCACTTTCGCCCAGCACGTCGACCGCCGGAAGCACCTCGATCTCGAGATCGAACCACATGCTCACATGTTAGCGTGCTAACATGAACAACGATGGCGGAGCGGACCCGACACCCATGGCGGACCAAGGAGATGCGAGAGCTCTTCGACGCGGTCCTGTCGCTGGAGACTCGGCAGGAGGCGGAGGCGTTCTTCCGGGATCTCTGCACTCTGTCGGAGCTCGAGGCGATGGCGCACCGCTGGCAGGTGGCGCGGCTGCTGGAGCGCGGGCTCCCATACCTGGAGATCGCGGAGCGAACGGGAGCCTCGACGACGACCGTGACGCGCGTGGCGCACTGGCTTCGGCACGGCGAGGGCGGCTACCGGACGGCACTCGACCGCGCGGCATCTTGAAGCTCGCGCTGCCTGCAAAGGGCCGCCTCCGCGACCCCGCCTTCCGGCTCCTCGAGGATGCGGGCCTCGGCCCGGAGCAGCCGGGCGACCGCGCGCTCGCGTTCCCGTGCCGTAACGCGCCCGTCGAGGTGCTGCTCGTGCGCGCTGCCGACATTCCCGAGTACGTGCAGGACGGCGTCGTCGACTGCGGCATCACCGGCATCGATCTCGTGCGCGAGCGCAAGGCCCAGGTACAGGAGCTGCTCGCGCTCGGATTCGGTTCCTGCCGGCTCGAGGCCGCGGTGCCCCAGGAGTCGGCTGCCCGGAAGTTCGAGGATCTCGCGGGGGCAAGCGTCGCGACCGTCTATCCGCACCTCACGAGCGAGCTGCTGCCGGTCGACGTGACGCTCGTCGACGTGACCGGTTCCGTGGAGCTTGCGCCGCGCCTCGGGCTCGCCGACGCGATCGTCGATCTCGTCTCGTCGGGGAACACGCTGCGGACGAACGGTCTGCGCTCGCTCGGCGTGCTGCTCGAGTCGGAGGCCGTGCTCATCGCCGGGGACGAAGAGGCCGCCCGCCCGTTCGCGGCGATGCTGCGCGCGGTCGTCGAGGCGCGCCGCCACCGCTATGTGATGCTGAACGCGCCGGCCGCGTCGCTCGAACGAATCGGAGAGCTGCTCGCGCCGCGCGTCCCGAGCGTGCTGCCGCTCGCGGATGACGGCATGGTCGCGGTGCACGCCCTGGTGCCGAGCGCCGACGTCTGGCGCCTGCTCCCCGAGCTCGAAGCCGCGGGAGGGTCGTCGATCCTGATCGTCCCCGTCGAGCGCATGGCTGCATGACGATCGTCTCGGAGATCAAGGAGGAAGGCCTCGACGCCGTCCGCCGATGGGCGCTCGAGCTCGACGGCGCCGAACCGGAACGCGCGCGCGCCGCAGGTGACGTCCCGCGTCGGGCGATCGAGCAGCTCGCCGACCGCGTGCGCCGGTGGCACGCGCTGCAGCGCCCCGCAGACATCCAGCTCGAGGTCGAGCCGGGTGTGACGCTCGAGCGGCGCTGGGTTCCGCTCGACACGGTCGGCGTCTACGTGCCGCGCAACCTGATCTCGACGCTCGTGATGTGCGTCGTTCCGGCGAAGGTCGCGGGCGTCCGCCGCGTCGTGGTCTGCACCCCGCCCGAAGGTGCGGCGCGGATCGCGAAGGCTGCCGAGCTGCTCGGCGTCGAGGAGGTCTGGGCGCTCGGCGGCCCGCAGGCGATCGGCTTCCTCGCCTACGTCGAGCGCGTCGACAAGATCGTCGGCCCGGGCAACCAGTACGTGAACGAGGCGAAACTCGAGGTGTCGCGCGACGTGCCGATCGACCTGCCGGGCGGGCCGTCCGAGGTAGTGGTCGTCGGGGACGACGGACGTCTGGCCGAGCTCGAGCTCGCCGCGCAGCGCGAGCACGGCCACGACGCGGTGTGCCGGACCGTCGAGACGATCGAGGAGGCGGAGCGCATCGCGCCCGAGCACCTCGTGCTGCTCGGCGATGCCGCCGCGCAGGCGCCGAACATCCGGAATGCCGGCTCGGTGTTCGTCGGGCCGTGGTCTCCGGTGCCCGCGGGCGACTACGCGACGGGCGGCAACCACGTCCTGCCGACGAACGGCTGGGCGCGCTCGGTGGGCGGGCTCGGCCTCGAGACGTTCCTGAAGCCCGTGACGATTCAGACGCTGACCGAGGAAGGTCTCGCGCGGGTGCGGCCGACCGTCGAGGCGCTCGCCGAAGCGGAGGGCATGCCGGCGCACGCGGCGGCGGCACGGCGATGAGGCAGCTTGCGCCCGAGTTCCGGCCGTACGAGTGGGCGATGCCGACGCTCGAGGTCGCGCGCCTCGCCGGTGTCGACCCGTCGCAGGTGCTGCGCTTCGACCAGAACACGCCGGCGCTGCCGCTTCCGTCGACCCGCCCGGGGACCGTCGCCGGCGCGCTCGCACGCGTGAACGGCTATCCGGGCGCGACCTATCCGCCGCTGCGCCGTGCGATCGCCGACTACTGCGACGTCGAGCCGGAGAACGTCGTGCTCGGGACGGGCGCCGACGATCTGATCCTGCTCGTCGCGCGCGCGTACGCCGGCCCCGGCGACACGGTCGCGATTCCGTCCGCGCCGACCTATCCGCTCTACCGCATCGCGGCACAGCTCGCCGGCGCCGAGATCGGCGACGACGACCCGGTGCTCACCTTCGCCTGCCGCCCGAACAACCCCACCGGCGCACTCGATCCGCTTCCCGCCGCATCGCCGCTCGTCGTCGACGAGGCGTACTTCGAGTATTGCGGCGAGACGGCGATCGGAACCGGCGCGATCGTCCTGCGCACGTTCTCGAAGCTGTTCGGGCTCGCGGGCGCGCGCATCGGTTACGCGATCGCGCCGCTCGAGATCGCCGACGAGCTGAACGCGCGCCAGGCTCCCGCGCCCGTATCGAACATCGCCGCCGAGCTTGCGATCGCCGCGCTCGCCTCACGTCCGGATCCGCGGCCGGAGATCGAGGAGCGCGAGCGTCTCGCCGCGTCGTTCCGCGCGCTCGGGCTCGAGCCGCTCGAATCCCACGCGAACTTCGTCTACGTGCCGGTCGACGACGGGCTCGCGCTCGGCGAGCAGCTGCTGCGGCACGGGATCGTCGTGCGCGCGTACCCGGGCGCGATCCGCGCCTCGGTGCGCGACGCGGCCGACGACGATCTGCTCGTCGAGGCGCTCGCGCGCATCCTCGATCGGCCCTCGCCGGCGGCCCCGGCCGGCAACCGGACCGCACGCACGCTTCGCGCGACCGCCGAGACCCGTCTGGCGACCAGGCTCGCGCTCGACGGTGCGAGCCGGGTCCGCATCGCGACCGGTGCCGGCCTCTACGACCATTTCCTCGAGCAACTCGCCTTCCACGCCGGCTTCGACCTGCAGCTCGAAGGCGCGGGCGACCTCGAGACCGGCGGCCACCACACGGCGGAGGACGCCGCGCTCGCGCTCGGAGCCGCGCTCGACGCCGCACTCGGCGACAGGCGCGGCATCGCCCGCTACGGGGACGCGGTCGTGCCGATGGACGACGCGCTCGCCCGCGCCGCCGTCGACCTCGGCGGCCGTGCGCACAGCGAGCTGAAGATCGAGCACGACCCCGGAATGGCGACGCACATGCTGCAGAGCCTCGCGCAGGCCGCGCGTGCGTCGATCCACGTCGAGGCGACCGGCCGCGACGCTCACCACGTCGCCGAGGCGTCTTTCAAGGCGGTCGGCCGCGCGCTGCGTGTCGCCGTACGCCGCGAGAGCGAAGGACTGCCTTCGACGAAAGGTCTCCTGTGAAGGTCGCGATCTGCGAGTACGGCGCCGGCAACGTGCGCAGCGTGCGCGTCGCGTTCGCGCGGCTCGGCGTGGAGGAGACGGCCGACGTGCTCGGCGCCGACCTCGCCGTGCTGCCGGGCGTCGGCGCGGCGCGCGCGGCGATGGAGGGGCTGCGAGCGCGAGGCCACGACGAAGAGTTGCGGCAAAGGTTCGCGGCGCAAAAGCCGATCCTCGGCATCTGCCTCGGCCTGCAGCTCGCGCTCGACGAGACGGAGGAGGACGGCGGCGTCGCCGGGCTGGGGCTCGTGCCCGGCCGCTCGGTGCGCCTGCAGGAGGGACGGATCCCGCGCATCGGCTGGGCGCCGGTTTGCGGCGGCGACGCGTTCTACTTCGCGCACTCCTACGCCGCCGAGACCGAGCACGCGACCGCCTTCTCCGAAGGCGTCGTCGCGGAGGTGCGATACGGCTCGTTTCTCGGCTGCCAGTTCCATCCGGAGAAGAGCGGCGAGGCAGGTACCAGGTACCTGGAGGAGCAGTGCCTCTCCCTCGCCTGATCCCGTGTCTCGACGTCGCGGACGGCCGTGTCGTCAAAGGTGTCCGCTTCCAGGAGCTGCGCGACGTCGGCGATCCGGTCGAGCTGGGTGCGCGCTACTCGGACGAGGGCGCCGACGAGCTCGTCTTCCTCGACATCACCGCGACACTCGAGGAGCGCGGAACGCTCGCCGCACTCGTCGCGCGCATCTCCGATCGGCTCGCAATCCCGTTCACGGTCGGCGGCGGCGTGCGCTCGGTCGCCGACGCGCAGGAGCTCCTCGCCGCCGGTGCGGACAAGGTGGCCGTCAACTCGGCCGCGCTCGAGCGGCCGGCGCTGATCGAGGAGATCGCCGGTGAGCTCGGCTCCCAGGCAGTCGTCGTCGCGATCGACTCCGAGCGCGGCCGCGTCCGCTCGCGCGCGGGCACGGCGGAGACGGGCCGCACGGCAGTCGACTGGGCCTGTGAAGCCGAGGGGCGGGGCGCGGGCGAGATCCTGCTCACCTCGATCGACGCCGACGGCACGCGCGACGGCTACGACCTCGAGCTGACCGGCTCGGTCGCGAACGCCGTCGACCTGCCGGTGATCGCCTCGGGCGGCGCCGGCAACGCCCGTCACGTCGCCGACGCGCTCGGCGTCGCGCAGGCCGCGCTGCTCGCGTCGATCCTGCACGAGGACCCGGCGCGTCTTGCGTCGCTGCGCGGTGAGCTCCGCGAGCTGGGTGTGGCGCTGCGATGAATCTCAAGGCCGCGATCGTGCAGGACTCTGCGACCGGCCGCGTGCTGATGCTCGCCTGGATGGACGAGGAGGCCGAGCGCCTGACCCGCGAATCAGGCGAGGCGTGGTTCTGGAGCCGGTCGCGGCAGGAGCTCTGGCACAAGGGCGCGACCTCCGGCAACACGCTCGCCGTCGACGAAATCCGCGACGACTGCGACGGCGACGCATTGCTCGTGCGCGTCACGCCGGCAGGGCCGGCGTGTCACACCGGCTCGGTCAGCTGTTTCGCGCCGGAGCTCTGGCGCACGATCGCAGAGCGCGCCGCCACGAGGCCGGCGGAGTCGTACACGACGGAGCTCCTCGAAGCGGGAGTGGGTGCGTGCGCGCGCAAGGTCGGCGAGGAGGCCGTCGAGGTGGCGGTCGCCGCGCTCGACGAGAGCGACGAGCGGCTCGTCGAAGAGAGCGCCGACCTCGTCTACCACCTCTACGTGTTGCTCGCCGCGCGCGGGCTCGACGTCGCCGCGGTCGACGACGAGCTCAGACGCCGTGCCGCTCGACCCGCATCACCGACACCGCCGACAGGATGAGCGACAGGTGCGTGAGCGCCTGCGGGAAGTTCCCGAGGAACGCGTGCGTCTTGGGATCCATCTGCTCCGAGTAGAGCCCGACGTCGTTCGCGAGACCTACCAGCTCTTCCATCAGCGGCCGGGCCTCGTCGAGCCGTCCCTGGCGCGCGAGCGCGTCGACGAGCCAGAACGAGCAGGCGAGGAAGCAGCCCTCCTTGCCGCGCAGCTCGCTCGTCCGGTAGAGGAGCGGCCCTTCGCCGAGCTCGCTGCGGATCGCCTCGATCGTGGCCGTGAACCGCTCGTCACCCGGCTCGAAGTAGCCGAAGCGAGCGCCGAGCAACACGGCCGCATCGAGCCCGTCGCTGCCCGGATGGATCACGTACGCGCCCTTCTCGTCCGACCAGCCGTTCGATTCGACCCAGTCGCGGATGTCCGACTGGGTGCTCTTCCACCGCTTGGCGCCTGCGTCCGGCAGGCGGTTGTCGGCCGCGAGCTGCAGCGCATGCTCGAGCGCCGACCAGCAGGCGATCTTCGACAGTGTGTACGGCTTCGGATCGATCTCCCAGATCCCGGCGTCGTCCTGCTGCCACAGCTCGCAGACGTCGTCGGCGAGCTCGGCGCAGCGCTCTGCGGAGCGCGCGTCGAGCATGTGCCCGTGGTCGCAGAAACGATAGGCGGCGTCGATCACGTCGGCGTAGCCGCCGAGCTGCAGCTGATCCTGGGCATCGTTTCCGACGCGCACGGGCTGCGAGTTGCGCCAGCCGGGGACGTCGATGTCTTCGCGCGGGAGGTCGGACTCGCCGCGGAGGGTGTACATCGGCTGCAGCTGGTCGCTCTGTCGCGACGCTTCGATCACCCACGCGAGCGAGCGCTGGCACTCCGCCGACAACCGCGCGGCGAGCAGCGACTCGAGCGCGAGCGAGGTGTCGCGCACCCACGAGAATCGGTAGTCCCAGTTGCGGTCGCCGCCGATCTTCTCCGGCAGCGACGTCGTCGGCGCGGCCGCGATCGCGCCGCTCGGCTCGAAGGTGAGAAGGCGCTGTGTGAGCACGCCGCGGCGCACCGGGCCCCGCCAGCTGCCGGCGTACGGGATGTCGCGCGTGTACGTCTCCCAGTAGGTGCGCGTCCGGTCGAAGCGCGCCTCGAGCTCGCCGCGCGGCGGGAGCGCGTACGGCTGGTCGTCGAAGTAAAGAGCGGCGAGGAGCGCGTCTCGCGACTCCTCGATCGTGAACCGGCCGTGCACGTCGGAGCGGTCCGTCTTCGAGGAGCCGCAGTCGTAGGAGAGGATCGCGATCGTGTCGGTGTCCCAGCTGATGAGGCCGACGTTCTCGCGCAGCTCGGCGCTCACGTCGCAGCGGCCCCAGCGCGGCCGGGCCGAGAGCCGCCACTCGAACTCGACCTCCCCCTCGATCCCTTCGATCTTCCGAACGAGCTCCGACCAGGGCAGGGAGTCGCCGCCGTCCGTGAGGAAGGCGTCAGAGACCTTCGCGGTGCCGTCCTCGGTCGTGAAGACCGTCTCGAGGATGTTGCAGTGGTCGACGTAGCGGCGCAGGACCTCGAACGGCTTGCGCGGGCATAGCGAGAACCGCCCGCCGTTCTCCGGGTCGAGCAGTGCGTAGAGCACGGGCGGAGCGTCGAGCGACGGCAGGCACAGCCAGTCGATCGCGCCGTCGGCGGCGACGAGCGCGCAGGCCTGGCCGTCGCCGATCAGCGCGTAGTCCTCGATCGGCGCGAAGCCGTCTGTGCGTTCGGGTTTCCTCACGGGCTCAGCAGGGTGACGAGACCGGATGCCCGGCGCGGGAGATCCGCACACCCTCGGTGCGTGCGAGCGCCGCGAGCTTTGTGCGGTACACGTTCATGTCCGCGTGCTGCCAGTCGGCGTGCGTCTGGCATCGCCAGGGGGCGTAGCGCTCGCGGTGGTACGGGCTCGTGAGGCTCTCCGCGTGTCCGATCACGTTCGGGAGCGAGATGCCGTAGCGGTGCATCAGCCACAGCGTCAGCCGGAGCGACGCGGCGAGCTGCCTGCGGTTGTGGAGGATCTCCGAGTCGCTCGTGCCGACGTGCTCGATCCCGATCGCAGTCCAGTTGAGCCCGACCGTGTGGCGGCAGATCGTCGTCAGCGACACGAGCTGGTAGATCGTCCCGTCGGTGTCGATCACGTAGTGCGCGCAGGTACCGGGTAGCTCGTGCAGCTCGCTGTCGCGGACGTCTGCCGCGAACGTGTTCCAGGCGGACGAGAACGTGGTGCTAGCGGTGTAGTGCTCGACGATCACGTGCGGGTGCTCGAGCCGCCAGGTGTGGAGGCCGTAGTGGCGGGCGGCGTAGCGTGCGGTCTCGGCGCGGCGCTGGGCTCCGAACGGGATCGGCTTCGCGACGACCGGCGGCTTCACCGGCACGGCGACGAGCAGGAAGAGCGCTGCGAGGACCCGCACGGGCGGATCCTCGCAGCTACACGGGGTCTGACCCGGGTCTGACCCGGGTCTGACCCGGGTCTGACCCCGCCGGTCACGGATGGGGCGGTAATTGGCCGTTCACAAGCGCGGTGATGCGGGTTCTGTCGGCGGTCAGAAGGGCCTCGATCAGGCCGCTCGCCGACTTGCCGCTCGTCGCGTCGGCGACCTGGGCGAGCGTCTTGCCGGACTGGAGCTCGGTGCGGAGCGTCTCCCCGGAGATGCCGAGATACGTGGCGGCAGCCGCGAGCTCGCGCCCAGGCCCGGGGCCCCGGCCGGGCCCGGGGCCGTGATCGGGCGGCCGGGCGATCCCGGGGCCGGGGGCGGGGCCGCCGCCGGAATGGCTCGACGCCACCGCGGCGCCGGCCGTCGCGAGCGCGGCCACCGTGGCCACGGTCGCGACACGGATGAGGTGATGTCTGTTCATGCGGGAAGCCTGGGCGGCGCTCCTAAGAGCAGCCCCAGCGGAACTTAAGAAGTTGCACGTCCGCCGCCATTGCTTTACTCTTTGAAGCGATGGGCCGCGCAAACCTCATTACGAAGTCGGTCAAGTTCGCGCGCCCGCGTCAGGGCTAGCCGGCATCGCGTCCCCCTCGCCCCGCCGGACTAGCCGCATAGGAGGCGAGGGATGAGGCCGGAGGCCCAGGGACTCTACGATCCTGCGTTCGAGCACGACGCGTGCGGGATCGCCGCCGTGGCAAAGCTCGACGGGTCGCGCTCGCACGAGACGGTCGAGCGCGCGCTGCTCGCCTTGCGCAACCTCGAGCATCGCGGGGCCGCGGGAGCCGACGCGGGCACGGGCGACGGCGCCGGCATCCTCGTGCAAATCCCCGACGCGTTCCTGCGCGCGTCGGTGCCGTTCGAGCTCCCGCCGGCGGGCCGGTACGGCGTCGCCGTCTGCTTCCTTCCCGGCGAGACGGAGACACGGCGGGAGCTCGAACGAGTCCTGGAGGACGCGGTCGCAGCCGAGGGGCAGGCCGTGCTCGGCTGGCGCGACGTGCCGGTACGTCGGCTCGAAGCGGGAGCGCACGCGCGGCTCTTCGCGCCGGTCATCCGCCAGCTCTTCGTCGCAAGCACTCTCGACGACCAGCTCGCGTTCGAGCGCAAGCTGTACGTCGCGGGGCGCGTTGCAGAGCGCGCGGGGCTCGTGATCCCGAGCTTCTCCTCCCGCACGCTCGTCTACAAGGGAATGCTGAGCGCGCCGCAGCTCGGCCGCTACTTCCCCGACCTGACCGACGAGCGCTTCGCGAGCGCGCTCGCGCTCGTTCACTCGCGCTTCTCGACGAACACGTTCCCGAGCTGGGAGCTCGCGCATCCCTACCGGTTCGTCGCGCACAACGGCGAGATCAACACGCTGCGCGGCAACGTCAACTGGATCCGCGCGCGCGAGTCGCAGCTGTCGTCGGAGCTCTTCGGCGACGACCTCGCGAAGGTGCTGCCGGTGATCCGCCCGAACGGCTCCGACACGGCGATGTTCGACAACGTGCTCGAGCTACTCGTACTCGCCGGCCGCTCGCTCCCGCACGCGCTCATGATGATGATGCCGGAGGCATACGCCGGCCGCGACGACGTGAGCGACGAGCTGCGCGGCTTCTACCGCTTCCACGAGTGCCTGACCGAGGCATGGGACGGCCCGGCTGCGATCGCGTTCACCGACGGCACCGTGATCGGCGCGACGCTCGACAGGAACGGGCTGCGTCCCGGCCGCTTCGTCGAGACGACGGACGGCTGGGTCGTGCTCGCATCCGAGGCCGGCGTGCTCGACATCCCGGCATCGCAGGTCGTGCGCAAGGGACGACTGCAGCCGGGGAAGCTCTTCCTCGTCGACGTCGCGCAAGGCCGCATCGTCCCCGACGCCGAGGCGAAGTCCGAGGTCGCGAGGCGGGCGCCGTACGGCGAGTGGTTCGCGCGCGAGCACGTGCGGCTCGCAGATCTGCCGCGTGCGAAGTCCCGCGCACTGCACGAACCGCTCCGCCGCCTCCAGCTCGCGTTCGGCTACACGCAGGAGGACATGAAGGTGATGCTCGCGCCGCTCGCCGCGAACGCGGAAGAAGCGGTCGGCTCGATGGGAAACGACACGCCGCTCGCGGTTCTCTCCGACCGGCGGCCGCTTCTCTACTCGTACTTCAAGCAGCTGTTCGCGCAGGTCACGAACCCGCCGATCGACCCCATCCGCGAAGCGGTCGTCATGAGCAAGCAGTCACTCGTCGGCTCGGAGCGCAACCTGCTCGGCGAGTCGCCCGAGCACGCGCGCCAGCTGGTGATCGACAACCCGGTCCTCCGCGACGAGGAGCTCGAGCGGTTACGGCAGGTCGAATCGGAGGTCTTCCATGCGCACACGGTCGACTTCACGTGGCCGGTTGCCGATGGGGTCGCCGGGATCGAGGCGGCGCTGGAGCGCATCTGCGCCGAGGCGGACGAAGCGCTTGCGGGCGGCGCCAACGTCCTTGTGTTGTCCGATCGTGACGCCAGCCCCGACCGTGTTCCGATGCCGTCGCTGCTCGCCGTTTCGGCGACACACCATCACCTCGTTCGTGCCGGAACGCGATTGCAGGCGGGCCTGGTCGTCGAGTCCGGCGAGCCGCGGAGCGTCCAGAGCGTCGCGGTGCTGATCGGGTACGGCGCGGCCGCCGTGAACCCGTACGTGATGCTCGCCACCGTCCGTGAGCTCGCCGATCGCGACGACGCGGAAGCCCGTGCGATCGCTGCGGTCAGCAAGGGGCTCATGAAGACGATCTCCAAGATGGGCATCTCCACTCTGTCCTCATACTGCGGCGCGCAGGAGTTCGAGG
>Ga0308173_10000366_pt1 | contig 18586 bp, 19 predicted proteins | sample PhyPR1_FD_203716 | JGI IMG/M metagenome (GOLD analysis project Ga0308173, IMG submission 203716) | Soil microbial communities from UC Gill Tract Community Farm, Albany, California, United States - DLSLS.P.R1 | ecosystem: Environmental > Terrestrial > Soil > Agricultural land | place: USA...
TGGCTATCTGCATATTGGTCATGCGAAATCGATCTGTCTGAATTTTGGTATCGCCCAGGATTATCAGGGGCAATGCAACCTGCGTTTCGACGATACCAATCCGGTTAAAGAGGATATGGAATTCGTTGAATCCATCAAGCGTGACGTTCAGTGGCTGGGTTTTGAGTGGAGCGGTGAGGTCTGTTACTCATCAAACTATTTCGATCAGCTCTACAACTATGCCATCGAGCTGATTTCCAAAGGACTGGCCTACGTTGATGAACTGAGTCCGGATGAGATTCGTGAATATCGCGGCACCCTGAAAGAGCCGGGTAAAAACAGCCCTTATCGCGATCGCAGCGTGGAAGAGAATCTGGCGCTGTTTGAGAAGATGCGAAACGGTGAGTTTGCCGAAGGCACCGCCTGTCTGCGCGCCAAAATCGACATGGCCTCTAATTTCATCGTGATGCGCGATCCGGTGCTTTACCGCATCAAGTTCGCGGAACACCACCAGACCGGCAATAAGTGGTGCATCTACCCGATGTATGACTTTACCCACTGCATCTCCGATGCGCTGGAAGGCATTACGCACTCGCTCTGTACGCTGGAGTTTCAGGACAATCGCCGTCTCTATGACTGGGTGCTGGACAACATCACTATTCCGGTTCATCCGCGTCAGTATGAATTCTCGCGCCTGAATCTGGAGTATGCGGTGATGTCGAAACGTAAACTCACTCAGCTGGTGACCGAGAAGCACGTAGAAGGGTGGGACGATCCGCGCATGCTGACCGTTTCAGGTCTGCGTCGCCGTGGTTACACCGCAGCTTCTATCCGTGAGTTCTGCCGTCGTATTGGCGTGACCAAGCAGGATAACATCGTGGAGATGGCTTCGCTGGAGTCCTGTATCCGCGATGATCTCAACGAGAATGCGCCCCGCGCCATGGCGGTTTTAGATCCGCTTAAAGTGGTGATCGAAAACCTGCCAGCAGGCCATAGCGAAATCGTCACCATGCCAAATCATCCGGGTAAACCGGAGATGGGCACGCGTGAAGTGCCGTTCAGCCGCGAGATCTGGATCGATCGCGCGGATTTCCGTGAAGAGGCGAACAAACAATATAAGCGTCTGGTGCTGGGCAAAGAAGTCCGCCTGCGTAACGCCTATGTGATTCGTGCTGAGCGGGTCGCCAAAGATGAAGCGGGCAACATTACCTGCATCTACTGCACCAGCGATGTTGATACGCTGAGCAAAGATCCAGCCGATGGCCGCAAAGTCAAAGGCGTGATTCACTGGGTTTCTGCGGATCACGCGCAGCCAGCTGAGTTCCGTCTGTATGATCGTCTGTTCAGTGTGCCAAACCCGGCTGCTGCAGAGGATTTCCTGGCGGTCATTAATCCTGAATCACTGACCATCAAAAACGGCTTTGTTGAACCCAGCCTGCGCGATGTGGAACCGACAACACCGTTTCAGTTTGAACGTGAAGGTTATTTCTGCGCCGACAGCGTTTACTCGAAACCGACGCAACTGGTGTTTAACCGCACCGTCGGTCTTCGTGATACCTGGACCAAAACGGGCGAATAAATTTTTTGGGGCTGACCTCATAAAATGACAAAAGGGCGATTTATCGCCCTTTTTTATTGCCCCGATTTTTACCATCGCCGACGTTTATTCTTCACTAACCACAACCGGTTCAATACCGACTTGTGGGAGTAATCTGAGTTTAAAAAAATTAATCAATTTCAGGATGTGAATTGTCAGCTTTCAGGTAGGCTATCCGCTCTCAGAGGTTGCAAAGCGGGTTACAGAAGGAAAAAAAATGACAGTTCTCGCCCAGGAAGCCAAACACAGTGTCGTCGTTTTACATCAGCTCATTGAACGTATTTTTAATCAGCCAGCCGGATCTGACGACAGTTTCCAGCTGCTGATGTCCTATTTTCATCCTGAGTTTCGCATGGTGACCCCAAAGGGCAAAGAGTACAATCTGAACGAGGTCGAGGATCTTTTCCAGCAGTTACAAGGGCAGCGGGAAGGGATGCGCATTGCCACCTGTGAACATGTCATTCTCTCTCATCATGAAAAAGAGATCGTCGTACAGTATCGCGAAATGCAGATGATGAACGGCAATAACCAGAGCCGCATTTCGCTGGCCATTCTGGATTGCAGCAGCTCCATTCCACGCTGGCGCTATCTGCAGGAGACGCTGGTCGCCTGAGATGAGGGCAGAAAACAGACGAAAAAAAACCGGTGAATTCACCGGTTTTTTTATTTCAGGCCGCGCCAGCGTTACTGGTCGTGCAGCGTTTCGTCTTCACGGCAATCGCCCAGCGTACAGTGTCCATAGAGATAGAGGCTGTGGTTGGTCAGCTTGATGCCATGGCGGGTCGCGATTTCACGCTGACGCGTTTCAATCGATTCGTCGCTGAACTCGATAACCTTGCCGCAATCCAGGCAGATCAGGTGATCGTGGTGATGCTGCTGCGTCAGTTCGAAGACAGACTTGCCGCCTTCAAAGTTGTGACGAGTCACAATACCGGCATCATCAAACTGGTTCAGAACACGGTAAACGGTCGCCAGGCCAATCTCTTCGCCAATGTCGATCAGGCGTTTATACAAATCTTCCGCACTGACGTGATGGCACTCAGGTTCCTGAAGCACTTCCAGAATTTTCAGTCTGGGCAGCGTTACTTTCAGGCCAGCCTTCTTTAATGCGGTGTTGTTGTCAGTCATGCGGATTTTGTCCTGTTACTAATATTCACTTTTGTGGCTTATCGCCTTGAATGTCGATCTGTGCTCATTCTCATTTGCGTCTCATTATAGAACTGAAGCGATGAAATGAAAACCAGAGGGCGTGTCTGAATCATCATGGGCTATTGGGGATGCGTCACCGGGCCGGGGAAGATTCTGACAGAGGTCTGTTAGCACATCACTTAGTCTTGCCGCCTGAGAAAATAAGCGGAAGATCGATGCGGGTATTCTACAGATTAAACGGAGAAAGTTAAAAAAATGTGGCTATTATTTCTATAGGCATTTTCATTGCCTCAATGTGAGCTGGCGCTCACATTGAGTCGGGCAGGATCAGGCTTCGATGATCTCTTTCAGCTGCAGTTCATCAAAAATCTGCTTAACCCATTGGTCAACACGCTGGCTGGTCAGCTCAGGCTGGCGATCTTCGTCAATGGCCAGGCCCAGGAAGTGGGTATCATCGGCCAGGCCTTTCGAAGCTTCGAAGTGGTAGCCTTCAGTTGGCCAGTGTCCGACAATGACGGCACCGTGCGGTTCGATAATGTCGCGAATCGTGCCCATGGCATCACAGAAATACTCTGCGTAATCTTCCTGGTCGCCACAGCCAAACAGCGCAACCAGCTTGCCGTTAAAATCGATCTCTTCCAGCGTCGGGAAAAAGTCATCCCAGTCGCACTGCGCTTCGCCGTAGTACCAGGTCGGAATACCCAGCAGCAGGATATCAAACGCTTCCAGATCTTCTTTTGTGCTTTTTGCGATGTCATGGACTTCTGCAACATCTGTACCCAGCTGTTTCTGGATCATTTTTGCAATGTTTTCGGTATTGCCGGTATCGCTGCCGAAGAAGATGCCTACGAGTGCCATGAGTAAAATAACCTCTTAAATCCTGATGATGAGATGTGTGCCGCAGCACATTTCAGCGAATAATAGCAGACGAGAGAAAACCGGTGAACGGTTAAAGCCCCGACATTTGCTCCTGCGTGCGATTTGCCCGCATTAATCCAGTTTGAGCTGTGCCAGTAGCATCTGTTCAATCAGTTCGCTACGGCTGAGATTGCGCTGTTCTGCCAGCGTATTGAGTGCATCGACGGCGTCACTGTTCATTTTCAGTTCGACACGACGAAGTCCGCGTCCTTTGTCACGTTTCAGTTGATTGCGCTTGTTAATGCGCAGCTGTTCATCACGCGAAAGCGGACTGGTTTTGGGTCGACCAGGGCGGCGCTCATCAGCAAAGAGATCGAGCGTCGTGCGGTCAGTCTGTTCTTTTGCCATGGCTTAGTAAAACTGAATGGGGGCGGGCGCCAGACACTCACCGCGCAGATTATAAATTATTGGCCATTGCCGCAGCAAAACTGACCCGCGGCAAAATTTTAGCGCGCCATCATACTTCACGCTTACGCCGGACGCCAATCCTAAACTTTTACCGCCATCTATTTGCTTTTAAAGCGCAAAAAAGCGACGGACACTGCGCAAAACGGCATCGGGTTTCTCTGCATGAACCCAGTGTCCTGCGCCACCGATCACATGCGCCTGAGCTGCCGGGAACTGCTGCAGCAACGCATCGCGATAGCTGTTATCCAGGTAGCTGGAGTCGCCGCCGCGAATAAACAGCGCCGGGTGATTCCAGGCGGGAACCGGCTGCCAGCCAGATATCGTGGTGTAGTTATCCCACAGCACCGGGACGTTGAAGCGCCACTCCCCCTCCTGGAAGGATTTCAGCAGGAACTGGATCACCCCTTCTTCCTCTATCAGCGTTCGCATGACCTTCGCCGCCTCGCTGCGGGATGAGACGCCCGCATCGGTGACGGCACGAATGCCGGCAAATATCTGGTCATGACGGCGCGTCTGGTAATCCACCGGGGCGATATCGATCATCACCAGGCGCTCAATGCGTTCCGGCACCAGCGCGCTCATGGTCATGGCGATTTTACCGCCCATCGAGTGTCCGATCACCGCGACGCGATCAATGCCATGTGCATCCAGTGTTTCGACCATATCCTGCGCCATTACAGCGTAGTTCATCTCGTCAGATCGTGGTGAAAGTCCGTGGTTGCGGACATCTACCTGCAGCAACGGACCGGCATCTTTCAGCCCGCGCGCCAGCACGCCAAGGTTATCGAGACTGCCAAACAGACCGTGAATAAGCAGGATGGGCAGAGAATCAGCAGGGGATTGTTCAGTTTGCAGACGGGCGTTCAAAATCATAGCAAAGTTCTTAAGTTTGAGACCTGAGCTTAGGTTATCATGGTTTCACCTTTTCAGGCGCGCCGGTTCCGGCGGCATTAGGACATATTCTGACTTTTGCCCGTAAACCGTTTGATTGCTAACAACCCGCCTGACTTTAACTTTATAATCCTGATGTTAGAACCCACACACCCTTTGAATTGCCTGACTATACTCAGAGCTTTTCAGGAAACAGGTGGTTCTGTCATGAGAAAGAACCGTACGGAATAAGATGAAAACGATCGAAGTTGACGAAGAGCTCTACCGTTATATTGCCAGCCACACGCAACACATTGGTGAAAGCGCATCCGACATTCTGCGTCGTATGCTGAAGTTCACGGCCGGTCAGACTGCACCCGCTTCGCCTGCACAGCCAGCCTCAAAAGATGCAGCGAAAGAGTCCCAGCCTGCGTCTGTGGGTTCGCGCCCGCAGGATCGTGTCCGCGCGGTGCGCGAGCTGCTGCTTTCCGATGAATATGCGGAGCAGAAACGGGCGGTGAATCGCTTTATGCTTATCTTGTCAACGCTCTATCGTCTTGATACCGCAGCCTTTGCTGAAGCTACTGCATCTCTGCAGGGCCGCACCCGCGTCTATTTTGCAGGTGATGAGCATACGCTGTTGCAGAATGGCACCCATACTAAGCCGAAGCATGTGCCCGGCACGCCGTACTGGGTGATCACCAACACCAATACTGGTCGTAAATGCAGCATGATCGAACACATCATGCTCTCGATGCAGTTCCCTGCGGAACTGACCGAGAAAGTTTGCGGCACCATTTAAAACTTAAGCGTCAGGGAGCAGCGCCAATGGCCAATCACCCACGTGCCGGGCAACCCGCCCAGCAGAGCGATTTGATTAACGTTGCACAATTAACGTCACAATATTATGTCCTGCAGCCCGATGTGGCGAACCCGGAACATGCGGTGAAATTTGGCACTTCCGGCCATCGCGGCAGTGCAGGGCGTCAAAGCTTCAACGAGATGCACATTCTGGCGATCGCTCAGGCGATTGCCGAAGAGCGTAAAAAGAATGGTATCACCGGGCCTTGCTACGTCGGTAAAGACACCCATGCGCTATCTGAACCCGCCATCCTGTCTGTTCTGGAAGTGCTGGCGGCAAACGGTGTTGATGTGATTGTGCAGCAGGATAATGGCTATACGCCGACCCCTGCGATCTCGAATGCGATTCTTGAGCACAACAAAGCGGGTGGCGCGCTGGCTGACGGCATCGTGATTACGCCGTCGCATAACCCACCAGAAGATGGCGGCATCAAGTACAACCCACCTAACGGCGGACCTGCTGATACCAACGTCACCAAAGTGGTGGAAGATCGTGCCAATCAGCTGATCAAAGATGGCCTGAAAGAGGTGAAACGTCTGCCGCTGGAGCAGGCGATGGCCAGCGGTCATGTGGTCGAGAAAGATTTGATCCAGCCTTATGTTGAAGGTCTGGCAGAGATTATCGACTTCCCGGCGATTCAGAAAGCGGGCCTGAAGCTGGGTGTGGATCCACTGGGTGGTTCTGGTATTGCTTACTGGCAGCGTATTGCTGAGCACTACAAGCTGGATCTGACACTGGTGAATGACGCGGTCGATCAGACCTTCCGCTTTATGCATCTGGATAAAGATGGCGTGGTCCGCATGGACTGCTCGTCTGAAAGCGCAATGGCAGGCCTGCTGGCTTACCGTGACAAGTTCGATCTGGCGTTCGGCAACGATCCCGATTATGACCGTCACGGCATTGTGACCCCGGCGGGTCTGATGAATCCAAACCACTATCTGGCGGTGGCGATCAACTATCTGTTCCAGCACCGCCCACAGTGGGGTCAGGATGTTGCCGTGGGTAAAACCCTGGTCTCCAGCGCCATGATTGACCGTGTGGTCAACGACATTGGTCGCAAGCTGGTGGAAGTGCCGGTGGGTTTCAAATGGTTTGTTGATGGTCTGTATGACGGCAGCCTCGGTTTCGGTGGCGAAGAGAGCGCAGGCGCTTCATTCCTGCGTTTCGACGGTACGCCGTGGTCTACGGACAAAGATGGCATCATCATGTGTCTGCTGGCCGCTGAAATTACTGCAGTGACCGGTAAAAACCCGCAGCAGCACTATGACGAACTGGCAGCGCGCTTTGGCGCACCAAGCTACAACCGTCTGCAGGCATCAGCCACCTCAGCGCAGAAAGCCGCGCTGTCGAAGCTGTCACCGGAGATGGTCAGCGCTGATACGCTGGCAGGTGATCCTATCACCGCTCGTCTGACTGCCGCGCCAGGTAATGGTGCATCTATCGGCGGTCTGAAAGTGATGACGGAGAATGGCTGGTTTGCTGCCCGTCCTTCAGGCACCGAAGACGCTTACAAAATCTACTGTGAAAGCTTCCTGGGCGCTGAACACCGCGCGCAGATTGAGAAAGAAGCCGTTGAGATTGTCAGCGAAGTGCTGAAAAACGCTTGATTAGTCAGGCAGATAAAGAGGCGCATCGCGCGCCTCAGAGCTGCTGACAAACTCACATCAGGGTAAATCTGACCGCAACGGATTTATTTAACGCGCAGGGAACAGGGTCAGAAGAGGAAAGCGTCCCACGCCATGGATGGCGTGGGCCGAGCGTGTCATGGATGACGGCTTTTGCGTCTTTCCGATCTGACCCTGTTTCCTGAGCAAGCTCGGTCTCACAGCGAACCGGGCCAGAATTTGTTGACAGTCTCAGGCGCCTCTGGCGCCTTTTTTTATGGCATAAAGCGATAGCCGATCCCGGTTTCCGTCAGCAGATGAGCCGGTTGTGTCGGATTGGCTTCCAGTTTCTGGCGCAGATGTCCCATATAGATGCGCAGATAGTGGCTGTGCTCAACCGCATTGGGTCCCCAGACCTGGCTCAGCAACTGCCGCTGTGTCAGCACCTTACCGGCATTGTTCAGCAGAATACTCAACAGACGAAATTCAATCGGGGTAAGGTGAATCTCGCTGCTGCCGCGCTGTACCCGTCGTGCGGCGAAATCGACGCTGACGTCGGCGAACGTCACCCTGGCATCCGGCTGCTGGCCACTATGACGACGCAGCGCAACCCGGACGCGCGCCAGCAGTTCGCCAATGCCAAAGGGTTTAGTCAGATAGTCATCTGCCCCCGCATCCAGTGCGGCGATCTTATCCTGCTCATCGCTGCGCGCTGACAGCACAATCACCGGTATGGCGCTCCACTGTCGCAGGTCACGAATGAAATCGGTGCCATCTCCATCCGGCAGACCCAGATCCAGGATCACTAAGTCCGGCTTGCGGGTCGCCGCTTCAATCAGTCCGCGTTGCAGTGTATCGGCATCAAACACCTTAAGGGCTTCATTTTCCAGCGCCAGCCGGACAAAGCGCCGGATCTCTTTTTCATCTTCAACGATCAAAACCGTGGTCACGCAATACCTGCCTTGAGTGGGGACCGAAGCGCTACTTTATCAACATTTTATGCTGGCGTCCGCGACCATAATCTGTCGGCCCTTTCAACGCTAACGCAACCAGGCGGTAACCTTTTTGTAACTTAATTACAGGTTGATTCTTAAACAGCAAAAATAGCGGTAAATAAGTGGTCAGATGAGTAGTAAAATTACACAACCTGGCGTAAAGTTGAACACAGATCACATTCACACTATTTCACTTACCGGGAGGAGAAACCATGTATCGGGCTTATCCACGTTATAAAATTATTGCGCGACGTACGCTGGTGGTTCTTCTCGGCGTACTGGCGCTTCCTGTTATGCTGTTTCGACAGGATCGGGCACGTTTCTACAGCTATCTGCACCGCGTCTGGTGTAAGACCAGCGCCAAGCCGGTCTGGCTGGCGCAGGCGGAAGCGGGCGGTGGCGCGTTCTGGTGATTTCCACTGCCGCAAAACAGGCCTGGTCAACTGACCGGGCTTTTTTTTGCGTTTTTTCTGAGAATAAGCGATCCGGAATCCCGTTTTAACCCTTTATTCCTGACCATTTTACGCTACACTTAAACCTCTACAAGATTTCGGAGGTTGTACAAGTATGAGCAAAAAAATCCCCGTTGGAATCAGTGCATGCCTGCTCGGCGACCGCGTCAGATTTGATGGTGGGCATAAGCGTCTTACTTTTGCGACCGACGATCTCACCCCATTTGTCCGTTTTGAGCCCATCTGCCCTGAGATGGCGATTGGTCTGCCAACGCCGCGCCCGGCATTGCGTCTGGTGAAGCAGGGCGATGATGAGCTGCATCTCTGCTTCAGCAAAGATGGCGGAGAAGAGGTTACGACGCAGATGCGTGACTGGTCTGCTGAGCGGGTAAAATCGCTGCATCACCTCTGTGGCTATATCCTCTGCGCCAAATCACCCAGTTGTGGCATGGAGCGGGTGCGGGTCTATGAGCCCGATAACAACAATAACCGCAAAGCAGGCACCGGTATTTTTACTGAATTCCTGCAGCGCGAGATGCCCTGGCTGCCGCTGGAAGAAGATGGTCGTCTGCACGATCCCGCCCTGCGTGAGAACTTTATCGGTCGTGTCTGCGCGCTGCATGAATTTAATCAGATGTGGGAAAGCGGTCTGACCCGGCAGGGACTGATCGCCTTCCACAGCCGTTACAAGCTGATGATGCTGGCGCATTCGCAGGAGAAATACCGCGAGCTGGGACCCTTTGTCGCCTCCATGAGCCAGTGGGAGTCGCTGGACGCCTTTGCCTTTGAATACCGCAATCGCATGATGGAACTGATGTCACGTCCCGCCTCACGTCGCAATCACACCAATGTGCTGATGCATGTGCAGGGCTACTTCCGCACGCATCTGAGTTCACCGCAGCGCCAGGAGCTGGCAACGCTGATTGACCGCTATCGTCAGGGCACACAACCGCTGCTGGTGCCGATTACCATTCTCAAACACTACATGGCGGAGTACCCGCACCCGTGGCTGGCCCAGCAACGCTATTTCGATCCCTATCCCGAAGCCTTGTGCTTACGCTACGGACAGTAATACAGGAGGAGTATGACCACCCATCTGGTCTGGCTGCGTAACGATTTACGCGTCAATGACAATCTGGCGCTGCACGCCGCCTGCCGCGACAGCGATGCAAAAGTGATTGCGCTCTACCTTGCCACGCCAGCACAGTGGCAGCAGCATGACATGTCACCGAAGCAGGCGACGTTTATCCACGCCAGCCTGTTGCAGGTGCAGCGTGCGCTGGCAGAGCGGGGCATTGAACTGCACTATCAGGCGTGTCACGCCTTCAGCGACAGTATTGATGCGCTGCTGCAGTTCTGCGCTAAGCAGCAGGTCGATCAGCTCTTCTACAATTACCAGTATGAAGTTAATGAACGCCAGCGCGATGCGGAGGCTGAAAAGCGTCTCGACGACGCGGGCGTGATTTGCCAGGGCTTTGATGACAGCCTGTTGCTGCCGCCCGGCAGTGTGCAGAGCGGCGATCGCTCGATGTATAAGGTGTTTACCCCGTTCAGCAAAGCCTTTGTCCGCCGCTTGCAGCAGGGGCTGCCTGAGTGCGTGCCTGCGCCGAAAGCGCGCGAAGGCGCACCGCTGAAAGCCTCCCCGATTCCCGCCTTTGACTATCCAACCGAAGACTTTGATCAGGATCTGTTTCCGCCAGGCGAAGCGGCGGCCCTGAAGCGGTTGCGCCATTTCGCCACGCAACCGGTTATCGACTATCCCGCTAAGCGCGACCTTCCGGCGCTGGACGCCACCAGCCGTCTGTCGGTTTATCTGGCGACCGGCGTACTGTCGCCACGTCAGTGCCTGCATCGCGTGCTGCATGAACATCCCGATGCGCTGGACAACAGCCGCGCGTTCACCTGGCTGAACGAGCTGATCTGGCGTGAATTCTACCGTCATCTGCTGGTTGCCTGGCCGGCGCTGTGCCGACACAAGCCGTTTATCGACTGGACGCGAAACGTTGAATGGCAGCGTAACGACGCACATTTCGACGCGTGGAAAGCGGGTAAAACCGGCTATCCGATTGTCGATGCCGCAATGCGTCAGATGAAGGCGCTGGGCTGGATGCACAACCGCTTACGGATGATCACCGCCAGTTTCCTGGTCAAAGATCTGCTGATCGACTGGCGTGAAGGTGAACGCTATTTCATGCAGCAGCTGATTGATGGTGACCTGGCCGCGAACAACGGCGGCTGGCAGTGGGCGGCCTCGACCGGCACCGACGCGGCGCCCTATTTCCGCATCTTTAACCCGACCACGCAGGGCGAGCGCTTCGATGAGAAGGGGGATTTTATCCGTCACTATCTGCCTGAACTGGCCGGGGTCCCTGACAGTGATATTCACCAGCCCCATGTCTGGGCGGAGAAGCATCATAAGAAACTCGATTATCCGGCACCAATCGTGGATCATAAGGTGGCACGTAAAAAGACATTAGACGCCTTTGAGCGCGCCAAGAGCGCAGCCTGAGGCCTCGAAGGAGCCTGAATGAACCATTACGAATTAGAGACGCTGATCAATCAGCAACTCGATAGCCACAGTTTCAGCGATTACGCCCCCAACGGTTTGCAGGTTGAGGGACGCAGCGAGATCAAAACGATTATCACCGGCGTCACTGCCTGTCAGGCGCTGCTGGATGAGGCGGTGGCGCGTCAGGCCGATGCGATTATTGTCCATCATGGCTATTTCTGGAAAAGTGAACCGGCCGCGATTAAAGGTATGAAGCGCCGTCGTCTGCGGACCCTGCTGGCCAACGATATCAATCTCTATGGCTGGCACCTGCCGCTCGACGCGCATCCTGAACTAGGCAACAACGCCCAGCTGGCGAAACTGCTGGATATCGAAGTGCGCGGCGAAGTGATGCCGCTGGTGTTCTGGGGTGAGCTGGCTGAGCCCCTGTCCGGCGAACAGCTGGCCCGCCGAATCGGTGAGCGGCTGGGACGTGAACCGCTGCATTGTGGTGACAACGCGCCAGCGCTGATCCGTCGCATTGCCTGGTGCAGCGGGGGCGGGCAGGGCTTTATCGACCAGGCGGCGGCGGCGGGCGTCGATGCCTTTATCACCGGTGAAGTCTCTGAACAGACCATTCACAGCGCGCGTGAGCAGGGGCTGCATTTCTTTGCCGCAGGCCATCACGCCACCGAGCGCGGCGGCGTAAAAGCGCTGGGCGACTGGCTGGCGCAACACCACGATCTTGATGTGTCCTTCATCGATATCCCTAATCCTGCCTGACACTCTCCCTTGTCCTGCGCGCCTGCGCAGGACCTAAATCTGTTGACACATCCCTGTCACTTTCGCATAACTGTTTGCTTTACGTAGATAAGCAATGGGCTGCACCGGGCATCCGGTCAGGTCGGCCAGGCGCGATCTCAACTGAGCGGGAGGTAGCTGTTGCAACGAGCACGGTGTTATTTATTGGGTGAACGCGCTGTCGTGCTGGAGCTGGAACCGCCGGTCTCACTGGAGAGTCAGCAACGAATCTGGGGACTGAATCAGCGCCTGCACGCCTATGCCAGCGTGCTGGAGGTGATCCCCGGCATGAACAACATCACCCTGATCCTGCGTGATCCCCAGCAGAGCGCGCTGGACGCAATAGAGCGGCTTCAGCGCTGGTGGGAAGAGAGTGAAGCGCAGTTGCCGGAGTCGCGTCAGGTGGAGATCCCGGTGATCTATGGCGGCGAGTCTGGCCCCGATCTGACGGTGGTGGCGGAACACGCCGCGCTGACGCCCCGTCAGGTGGTTGAGCTGCACAGCAGCAGCGACTATGTGGTCTTTTTTATCGGCTTTCAGCCCGGTTTTCCCTATCTGGGCGGACTGGATCCGCGCCTGCACATTCCGCGGCGTGCTGAGCCCAGGGTTGCAGTGCCCGCCGGCTCGGTGGGCATCGGCGGCAGCCAGACCGGCGTCTACCCGCTGGCTTCGCCCGGCGGCTGGCAGTTGATTGGCCAGACGCGCACCGCGCTGTTTGATCCCCTGCAGCAACCGCCCACGCTGCTCCGTCCCGGTGACAGGGTTCGCTTTGTGCCGCAACAGGAGGGCGTATGTTAAACATTCTGCGAGCCGGCCTGGCCGCGACTATTCAGGATGCGGGCCGTTACGGCTGGCGTCAGTATGGCATCAGCCCTGGTGGTGTGCTGGATCATCCCGCGATGTTCACCGCCAATGTGCTGGTGGGCAATGATCCCGACAGCGCAGTGCTGGAGATGGTGCTCGGCCAGTTCAAAGCGGAGTTCACCCGCGATGGCTGGTTTGCGCTGACCGGCGCAGGCTGCCATGCGGAGCTTGACGGCAAGCCGGTCTGGACGGGCTGGCGTACCCCGGTGAAACGGGGGCAGCTCCTGTCACTGGCGATGCCGCAGCGCGGCATGCGCAGCTATCTGGCAGTGCAGGGCGGTTTTGATATTCCTGCGATGCTCGGCTCTGCCAGCACCGATCTAAAAGCAAAATTTGGCGGCTTTCAGGGGCGAACCTTGCAGGATGGCGATCAGCTCCCGCTGGGTAAACCGACCCGCACGTTTGACCGTAAAGTCGGGGTGCGGCAACTGCTATGGGGCAACCGCATCCGCGCACTACCTGGCCCGGAGTATCACGAGTTCAGCCGCGAAGCGCAGCAGGCGTTCTGGCGTACCGCATGGAAACTCAGCCCGCAAAGTAACCGGATGGGATACCGGCTTGAGGGACGCAAGCTTGAGCGCGAAAGTCCGCGCGAGTTGCTGTCACACGGCGTGATGCCGGGTGTGATTCAGGTGCCGCCGAACGGACAGCCTATCGTGCTGATGGCGGATGCCCAGACCACCGGCGGCTATCCGCGCATCGCCTCGGTTATCGAAGCCGATCTCTATCACCTGGCGCAAATCCGGCTGGGTGAGCCGATTCACTTTATTCACTGCACCCTGCCGGAAGCGATGCTGGCACGTCAGCATCAGCAACGCGCCTTGGACCAGATGAAGTGGGGACTCAATGAAAATTGATTTAAACGCCGACCTGGGCGAGGGCTGCGCCAGCGATCAGGCGCTGCTGAAGCTGGTGAGTTCCGCCAACATCGCCTGTGGCTTTCACGCAGGTGATGCGCAGACCATGCTGCAGTCGGTGCGCTGGGCACAGGCATCCGGCGTCGCAATTGGTGCGCATCCCGCTTTTCCCGATCGGGAGAACTTTGGCCGCAGCGCCATGCAGCTGCCGCCGGAAACGGTCTACGCCCAGATGATCTACCAGATTGGTGCGCTGAAAAGTCTGGCGGAAAGCGAAGGTGCGCGGCTGCTTCATGTTAAACCGCACGGCATGCTCTACAACCAGGCTGCGGCCGATCCGGTGCTGGCGGATGCCATTGCCCGCGCTATCAGGGCGGTCGACAGCCAGCTGATTGTGGTGGGACTGGCTAACAGCGAATCGATTCGTGCGGCGGCGCACTACGGCTTACGCACGCGGGAAGAGGTGTTCGCCGACCGTGGCTATCTCAGCAGCGGTGCGCTGGTGCCGCGCAGCGAGCCGGGCGCGCTGATTGAAGATGAACAGCTGGCTATCAGTCAGACGCTGACGATGGTGCAGCAGGGCAAAGTTAAAAGTATCACCGGAGAATGGGTAGCGGTAAATGCACAGACCGTCTGCTTACATGGCGACGGCGCGCACGCCCTGCAATTTGCACAGCGGTTGCGTGATGCGTTTGCCGATCAGCAGATTCGTGTCACCAGCAACTGAATAACCACACTTAGCCCGGCGTATGCCGGGTTTTTCAACTCTGAGGGAAATCCATGGATAGTGCAGTAAATCTCTGGCCATTACTGGGCATCGCCGCCATCGTCGTCGGCTTCCTGTTACGGTTCAATCCGGTGCTGGTGGTGATTGTCGCCGGGTTTGTGACCGGTCTGGCCGCGATGATGCCGCTGGCGGACATTCTGGAAAAGCTCGGGGCGGGTTTTCTTAACACCCGCAACCTGCCGCTGATCCTGCTGCTGCCGCTGGCGGTCATTGGCCTGCTGGAGCGTCACGGACTGAAAGAGCGGGCGCAGGCGTGGATTGCACAGATCAAAACGGCAACTGCCGGACGGCTGCTGATCGTCTACCTGTTTGTGCGCGAAATCACCGCCGCGCTGGGGTTAACCAGTCTCGGCGGACATCCGCAGATGGTGCGTCCGTTGCTGGCACCGATGGCGGAAGGCGCAACTGAAAGCCGCTATGGCGAGATCTCACCTGAGCTGCGCCATCGGCTGCGCGCGATGTCAGCGGCGACCGATAATGTCGGCCTCTTCTTTGGTGAGGATATCTTCGTGGCGTTTGGCGCGATTATCTTTATGCACAACTTTATGCAGGAGTCAGCCGGGATTCAGACCGAACCGCTGCACATCGCCTTATGGGGCATTCCGACTGCCGTCGCCGCGTTCCTGATCCACTCGGCACGTCTGGTGCGGCTGGATCGGCAACTGGCGCGTGAGCTGCAGCAGCTGAACCGTCAGGCGCTGAAAGCCAAAGGAGGTGAGTAATGTTCCAGCAACAATATCTGATGTGGCTGGCGGGCATTATCCTGCTGGTGGTGGCGGTGCTTTCCTGGCGTGACAGCGCGAATCCGCGTCGTTTTACCACCGGACTGTTCTGGGCTTTGTATGGCCTGGTTTTTCTGGTCGGTGACTGGACGACGCAACTGATGAGCGCCTGGATGGGGTCAGATGCGGCGGGCACCCGTATGCTGCACATCGGCATCGGTGTCATTGTGGTGGTGATGGCGCTGATTGCCGGGTTTGGCGGTGTCAGGCTGGGTCGCTATCATCAGCGCAGCGATGAAGAGAAACAGGCCAGTGCGCTGCGTCTGCGCAATAAACTGTTTCTGCCTGCACTGTCGATTCCGGTCGTGACCGTGGTCGGTGTGCTGGCGTTTAACCATATTCCCGGTTTGCAGGATGCGGTGTTCGGCCCCGGTAACCACGCCACGCTGGTGACGCTGTTTTCAATGATGGTCGGCTGTGTGATTGGCTGGCTGGTGGCGTTAAAACTGACCCACGAGAAACCGGTGCAGTCGATGCAGGAGACCCGTCGCCTGCTGGATTCGATTGGCTGGGCTTTTATCCTGCCGCAGATCCTTGCCACCCTGGGGCTGCTGTTTACCAGCGCGGGCGTGGGCAGCGCCATTTCGCATCTGACAGAAACCTGGCTGGCGGTAGATAATCGCTTTGTCGCGGTCACCGTCTATGCCGTCGGGATGGCGCTGTTAACCATGATCATGGGTAATGCTTTTGCGGCGTTTCCGATTATCACCGCAGGCGTCGGCATCCCGATTCTGGTGTTGCAGCACGGCGGAAATCCGGCAGTGATGGCGGCAATTGGCATGTTCTCCGGCTACTGCGGCACGCTGATGACGCCGATGGCGGCCAACTTCAATATCGTCCCGGCGGCGCTGCTGGAACTGCCCGATCGTAACGCGGTGATCAAGGCTCAGATTCCGACCGGTGTGCTACTGTTAATCGTTAATATTTTCCTGCTCTATTTCCTGATGTTCCTGTGAGGTTGCATGAAAACTGTCCTGATGACCGCCTTTGAACCTTTTGGCGGTGAAACGATTAACCCTTCATGGGAAGCGGTGCGCGCACTGGAAGGTAAACAGATTAGCGGGGCGACGATAGTGATCCGCCAGTTGCCGGTGGTATTCAGCGAGGTACTCAGGGTGCTGAATCAGGCGCTGGAAGAGGTGAAACCGGATGCGATTCTGTCGGTGGGGCAGGCGGGCGGGCGAAGCGACATTACCGTTGAACGTATTGGTATTAATGTCGATGACGCCCGTATCCCGGACAACGCCGGTCATCAGCCGGTGGATGAGCCCGTTGTAGCAGGTGGCCCGGCAGCCTATTTTTCCCGTCTGCCCATCAAAGCGATTGTGGCGGCGGTGCGGGAAGCGGGGATCCCCGCGTCAGTGTCGCAAACGGCGGGCACCTTTACCTGTAACCGCGTAATGTACGGCCTGCTGCACTGGCTTGAGCAGCATGACAGTCCGGTGCGGGGAGGCTTTATCCATATTCCTTATCTGCCTGAACAGGCGGCGCAGCATCCGGGCGCACCGAGCATGGCGCTGGCGTCCATTATTCAGGCGCTGGAAATTGCGGTAAAGGTCACGCTGGAGACCGGCGAGGATATCAGACAGGCTGGCGGCGCTACCCATTAAGAGGATGAACTATGCCTGAAGGACCGGAAATTCGCCGCGTGGCGGATAAACTTGAAGACGCCATTGTGGGTCAGCCCTTAACTGAAGCGTGGTTCGCGTTTCCTCAGCTCAAGACCTATGAACCGGCATTGATTGGTGAGCAGGTTCAGGCGATTGAGACGCGGGGCAAAGCGCTGCTGACTCATTTCAGCAATGGCCTGACGCTCTACAGCCATAACCAGCTTTATGGTGTCTGGCGCATTGTAAAACCTGATACCGAACTCAATTCCACCCGTCAGTTGCGGGTGCGACTGGCGACGGCGGGCAAAGCGATTCTGCTCTACAGCGCCTCAGATATTGAGCTGCTCAACGCAGATACGCTGGCGGCGCATCCGTTTCTTAATCGTATCGGGCCGGATGTGCTGAACAGTGCGCTGACAGTGGAAGAGGTGAAAGAGCGGCTGCTGTCACCCCGTTTCAGGCGGCGGCAGTTCAGTGGTCTGCTGCTGGATCAGGCTTTTCTGGCCGGGCTGGGAAACTACCTGCGTGCCGAAATTCTCTGGCTGGCACAGCTGCTGCCAAATCATCGGGCGCAGGATCTCAGTAACGATCAGCTGACTGCTTTCAGCGAAGCGCTGCTTTCAGTGCCGCGCCATGCCTATCGGATGCGTGGAACCATGAAGAAATATCATGAGGAAGCGGCGTTTCAGTTTGAGGTTTTTCATCGGCAGGGCAAAAAATGCCGGCGCTGCGGCACGGTGATTGAGAAGGGCACGCTCTCATCACGGCCTTTTTACTGGTGTCCGGGTTGTCAGAGATAGGGGCGACCGCATTGGCGAACAAAACAGGAAAAGGTTCTTACTGCAAACAGCTGACAAACTCGAATCCGGGTGACTCCAGCCGCTACGAAGAAGTCTGACGCGCAGGGAATACGGTCAGAGGAGGAAAGCGTCCCGCGCCATGGACAAAAACGCCGGGAGCGTTTTTGAACAACGCAACGCGTTGGCCCGGCAACGGGCGCACCTCAGGGATGAGGTGCGTAATCGCGCGGGCCGAGCGGCCATGGATGGTTTAAGCGACTTTCCGATCTGACCATGTTCTCTGCGCAGGCGCGGTATCACAGCCAACCGCCCCCGGCTTTAAAGCAACATCAGGCGGAGATCCCTCTCCGCTATCCACTGAGCCTTACTTTTTCAGCTGTGAGCTGAATTCGCGCTCGGTATAACCGGTGTAGAGCTGACGTGGACGGGCAATCTTCATGCCTTCGTCGTGCATCTCTTTCCAGTGTGCAATCCAGCCAACGGTACGGGCCATCGCGAAGATCACCGTAAACATGGAGGATGGAATACCCATCGCTTTCAGAATGATACCGGAGTAGAAGTCCACGTTTGGATAGAGTTTACGCTCGATGAAGTACGGGTCGTTCAGCGCAATGTGTTCCAGCTCCATCGCCACTTCCAGCAGGTCATCCTTCATACCCAGCTCATTCAGGACTTCATGGCAGGTATCGCGCATCACGGTCGCGCGTGGATCGTAGTTTTTGTAAACGCGGTGACCAAAGCCCATCAGACGGAAGGAGTCATT
>Ga0308173_10000367_pt1 | contig 18586 bp, 16 predicted proteins | sample PhyPR1_FD_203716 | JGI IMG/M metagenome (GOLD analysis project Ga0308173, IMG submission 203716) | Soil microbial communities from UC Gill Tract Community Farm, Albany, California, United States - DLSLS.P.R1 | ecosystem: Environmental > Terrestrial > Soil > Agricultural land | place: USA...
CGGCGGCATCGTGGCGCTCGGCGACTGGGTAGCCCTGTCGATCATCGGCATCCCCGCGGCCGGCATCTGGGGGCTGCTGGCCTTCGTCACCAACTACGTGCCCAACATCGGGTTCGTCCTCGGCGTCGTGCCGCCCGCGCTGCTCGGGCTGCTCGCCGGCGGCTGGGGCGAGCTCGTCCTGGTGGTGGTCGTCTACTCGCTGCTGAACTTCGTCGTCCAGACGCTGATCCAGCCGCGGTTCGTGGGTGACTCGGTCGGCCTGTCCATGACGGTCACGTTCGTCGCGCTGCTCTTCTGGGGCTGGGTCATGGGGGCGCTCGGGGCGCTGCTGGCCATCCCGCTGACCCTCCTGGTCAAGGTGATGCTGGTCGACCTCGACCCGCGGGGGCACTGGCTGGATGCCGTGCTGCGGGAGGAGCCGCGCGCGCCACGGACGACGCGGGGGCGGCGCCGCATGCACGCCCGCCGGGCGGCGCTCGCCTCGGTCCGCCGGCTGCACGTCCCGCGCCGCCATGCGCCCGCCCCGGTGGAGGACGACGACGTCCCCACCGGCTGAGCGCGGGCTCCGTGGCCCGGAGCGATCGTCGGGCTACCCGGCGGTAACGTGTCGGGGGCAGCTCTCGGCCCGTCGCCGTCGACGGCAGCCGTCCACGATCTGAAAGGGAACATCCATGAGCGAGGCAAGCGCAGGGACCCGCGTGGCCATCGTCACCGGTGCCGCCCGCGGCATCGGTGCCGCGACCGCACTCCGGCTGGCCAAGGACGGGTTCGCCGTCGCCGTCCTCGACCTGGACGAGTCCGCCGCGAAGGGAACCGTCGAGGCCATCGAGGCCGCCGGCGGCAAGGGGCTCGCCGTGGGCGCGGATGTCAGCGACCCCGAGGCGGTTCAGGCCGCCGTCGACCGGGTCGCCGCCGAGCTGGGTGGGCCGACCGTGCTGGTCAACAACGCCGGCGTCACCCGCGACAACATGCTGTTCAAGATGACCGAGACCGACTGGGACATGGTCATGAACGTGCACCTGCGCGGGGCGTTCCTCATGACCCGGGCGGCGCAGAAGTACATGACCGAGGCCAAGTGGGGCCGCATCGTGAACCTGTCCAGCGTCTCCGCGCTGGGCAACCGCGGCCAGGCCAACTACTCGACCGCGAAGGCCGGCCTGCAGGGCTTCACGAAGACCCTCGCGATCGAGCTGGGCAAGTTCGGTGTCACCGCGAACGCGATCGCCCCCGGCTTCATCGAGACCGAGATGACCAAGGCGACCGCCGAGCGCATGGGCATCCCGTTCGAGGACTTCATCGCGTTCGCCGCCAAGGAGATCCCGGTGCAGCGCGTCGGCCAGCCCGAGGACATCGCGAACCTGGTGTCGTTCTTCGTGAGCGAGGGCGCCGGCTTCGTCTCCGGCCAGGTCGTCTACGCCGCCGGCGGCCCCCGCGCCTGAAAGAGGACCCCCCTGCCCCCCACCGCTCGCAAGCTCGCGGCGGGACCCTGCAGGGGGGCCTTCGGGACGATCGGGGGGCCGCCGGGCGTTGAGGACGACGTGGCTTCGCTCCCTCTGCGCCTGGTCGTGCTCGGTGACTCCATCGGCTACGGCCAGGGCGCGCAACGGCCGGACGACCGGCTCGGACCCCGCCTGGCGCTCGCGCTGCGCGAGGAGGGTTTCGACGTCGACCTGCACGTCGTCGCGGTTCCCCGGTCGACGTCGGCCGAGCTCGCCGCACAGGTCCGCCGCGCCGAGCCGCTGCGCCCCGACCTCGCCGTCGTGGTGATCGGCGCCAACGACCTGGCGCGCTTCGTGCCACCCGCCGACGCCGCCCGGGCGCTGCGCAGCGCGGTGGTCGACCTGCAGGCGACCGGTGCGGACGTCGTCGTCGTGCCGGCACCCGACATGTCGGTGGTGCCGTTCGTGCCGCCGGCCCTCCGGCCGCTGGTGCAGTCGGCCTGCTCGGAGCTGCAGCGCGCGCAGCAGGAGGTGGCCCGCTCGACCGGCGCGGCCTTCGCCGACATCGGCCCTCAGGTGGGCGCGGCGTTCGCCGCCGACCCGCAGCTGTTCTCCGCCGACCGGTTCCACCCGTCGTCGACCGGCTACGCCCGGATCGCCGAGGTGCTGGCCCCGGCGGTGATCGCCGCGGCCCGAGCCCGTCGGGAGTCGGCCGCCTGAGCCGTCAAGGCAGACGGGCTGCCAGCAGCTCTGCAAGGTGCTGACCTTGCCGCCCGGCCAGCTGGTCCAACTGCGTCCGGCAGGAGAACCCGTCGGCCAGCACGACGGCATCGGGACCGGCCTTCCGGACGGCGGGCAGCAGCTGCTGCTCGGCGATGGTCACCGACACATCGTGGTGACCGCGCTCCACGCCCCAGTTCCCCGCGAGCCCGCAGCATCCGCCCAGCCGGGTGACCGTGGCGCCTGCCTGGGCCAGCAGCTCGGCGTCGGCCGACCAGCCGAGCACCGACGCGTGGTGGCAGTGCGGCTGCGCCACGACCTCGACCCCGGCCAGCGACGGCGGCGACCAGCCGGGGGTCGCCGCGAGCAGCTCGGCCAGCGTGCGCGTCGCCGCGGCCACGCGTTCGGCCGCCGCCCCCGGCACCAGTTCGAGGGCGTCACCGCGCAGCACCGCCGTGCAGGAGGGCTCCACGCCCACGATCGGGACGCCGTCCTGCGCGAGCCGGTCGAGGGTCGCGACGGTCGTGCCGAGGGTCTTCCGCGCGGCGTCCAGCTGGCCGGTGGTGATCCAGGTGAGCGCGCAGCAGGTGTCGTCGGCCGGGACCTGCACGGAGTAGCCCGCGGCCTCGAGCACGCGCGCGGCCGCGAAGGCGACGTCCGGTGCGAAGTGGTCGGTGAACGAGTCCACCCACAGCGCCACCGGCGCGCCGCCGCCCGAGGATCGCCCGGCCCACTGCTGGCGGAACGTCCGGCCGGCGAACGGCGGGACCGCGCGCCGCTGGTCCATCCCGGCCGACCACTTCGCCAGCCGCCCACCGAGCCGCGAGCGCAGCACGGCGTTGACGACCCCGGGGGCACGGGCCGCAAGGTCGGCCCAGCGCGGCAGCTGGCCCAGCGTGTAGTGCGGGCGCGGGCGCAGCCGGCGACGGTAGGACTGGTGCAGGACCTCCGCCTTGTAGGTCGCCATGTCGACACCCGTGGGGCAGTCCCGCGAGCAGCCCTTGCACGACAGGCACAGATCCAGGGCCTCGTGCACCTCCGGTGAGCGCCAGTCGCGTACCGGTCCACCCGGGGCGAGCATCTCCTGCAGCACGCGGGCCCGGCCACGGGTGGTGTCCTTCTCCTCCCGGGTGGCCGGCCACGACGGGCACATGACGGCCCCCGGCAGGTCGGCCCGGCACTTGCCCACGCCGGTGCAGCGGTGCACGGCGGCGGAGAAGTCGCCGCCGTCGTGCCGGTAGGCCAGTGCCAGGCCCTCCCGGAGGCGCGGGGCGGCCGCCACCCGCACGTCCGCGTCGACCTGCGCCGGCCGGACGAGCACGCCGGGGTTGAGGACGTCGTCGGGATCGAAGAGCCCCTTGACCCGCCCGAAGAGTGCGATCGCGGCGGGGGAGTACATCAGCGGGAGCAGCTCGCTGCGGGCCCGGCCGTCGCCGTGCTCGCCCGAGAGCGACCCGCCGTACCCGGCCACCAGCCGGGCGGCGTCCTCGACGAACGCCCGGTAGGTCGGGCGCCCGGCCGGGGTGCCGAACGGGAAGTCGATCCGGACGTGCACGCAGCCGTCGCCGAAGTGCCCGTACGGCAGGCCCTGCAGGCCGTGCTGGTCGAGCAGCGCGTCGAACTCGCGCAGGTACTCGCCGAGCCGCGCCGACGGGACGGCGGCGTCCTCCCAGCCGGCGTGCGCCGGGCGGCCGTCGCTGGTGCGGGCGGCGAGGCCGGCGCCGTCCTCGCGGATCCGCCAGATGGCGGCCGCGTGCGCGGCGTCGGTGACGACGAGGGAGTCGAGCGCGCCGGCGTCGGCCACGATGCCCTGTGCCTTGGCGGCGACCTCGGCGGGGGTCTCGCCGGTGAGCTCGACGATCAGCCACCCCTCCCCGCGCGGCAGCTCCGGGACGACGGCGGCCGGCACGTCCCGCAGCCGCTGCACGATCCGGGCGTCGAGCCCCTCGACGGCGGTCGGCCCGTGCGGCAGGAGCGCCGGTGTCGCGTCCGCCGCCTCGGCCATGGAGGCGTAGCCGAGAACGACGAGGCCGCGGTGCGGGGCGTCGGCGACCAACCGAACGGTTGCCCCCAGCACCAGCGCCAGCGTGCCCTCGCTGCCGACCAGCGCGCGCGCCACGTCGAAACCGCGCTCGGGCAGCAGGTGCTCCAGCGAGTAGCCCGACACCTGCCGGCCGAACCGGCCGAACTCGGTGCGCAGCGTCGCCAGCTCGCCGTCGATCAGCCGGCGCAGCTCGTCGAGCACCCCGCCGCTGCCGGTGGGGGAGAGGGTCAACCGCGCGCCGGCACCGGTGACGACGTCGAGTCCGACGACGTTGTCCGACGTCCGTCCGTAGCCCAGCGCCCGGGAGCCGCAGGCGTTGTTGCCGATCATCCCGCCCACCGTGCAGCGGTTGTGCGTGCTCGGGTCGGGGCCGAACCGCAGCCCGTGCGGCTGCACCGCCCGCTGCAGCGCGGCCTGCACGACGCCCGGCTCGATGGTCGCCGTCCGTTGCTCGACGTCGATGTCGAGCACCCGGGACAGGTGCCGGCTGGTGTCGACGACGACGCCCGGGCCGACCGCGTTGCCGGCGATCGACGTGCCCGCGCCGCGCATGGTGAGCGGGACGCCGAGCTCCCGGCACACCGACAGGGCGGCGACGATCTCGTCGGCGTGCCGCGGGCGGACGACGGCGCGGGGCAGCACGCGGTAGAGCGAGCCGTCCGAGGAGTACAGCGCCCGGGCCAGTCCGGAGCCGTCGACCTCGGACAGCCCGGCCCCGCGGAGCGCGGCGACCAGGTCTTCGGTCACCACAGGTGCAGGGACCGCCGGAAGATGCCGGCGACGTCGTCCTCGGTCACGTCCTTCGGCGCGGTGGCGAGCAGCCGCTGCTGCTTCATGGTCCCGCCGACGAGGTCGGGGATGTCGCCCTCGTCGAACCCGACCGCGCCGATGCCGTTGGGGATGTCGATGTCGCGCATCAGGTCGACCAGCACGGTCGGCAGGAACTCCCGGGCGTCGGCCGGCGTGCCGGCGTTGGGGGCGAGCAGCTGCGCGGCGCGGACGTGCCGGTCGGGGGAGGCGTCGAAGGTGAACCGGAAGGCCTCCGGCGCGGTCAACGACACCGACATGCCGTGCGGCACCATCGGCTCGTCCGCGGGGTAGTCCTTGGGGTGGAAGTCCTTCACCTGCCCGGCGATCGGATAGGCGTTGGCGTGCGGGATGTGCACGCCCGCGTTGCCGAAGCCCATGCCGGCGAACGTCGCGGCCATCGCCATCTCGCCCCGTGCCCGCTCGTCGTCCCCATGGCGCACAGCGCGGCGGAACGAGCCGGCGAGCAACGTCAGCGCCTTCTCCGACCACATGTCCGAGATCGGGTTGGACCCGCAGTACGGCACCCGCTCCTCGGGCCGCTTGTGCTCGTAGGTGGTGAACGGCCGGGCCGTGTAGCTCTCCAGCGCGTGGCAGAGGATGTCCATGCCCGACGCGGCGGTCACGCCCGGGGGCTGGGTGAGCGTCAGGGACGGGTCGATGACCGCGAGGGTCGGGCGCAGCCGCGCGTGGCTGATCCCCGTCTTCACCTTCAGCGACAGGACGTCGAGCACGCAGATGGTGGTGCTCTCCGATCCCGTGCCGGTCGTCGTGGGGACGGCGACCAGCGGGTTCAGTGGGTTGACCGGCGCCTGACCGCCGCCCACCGGCTTGTTGATGTAGTCCATCAGCTCGCCGGGGTTGGTGGTCAGCAGGTTGATCGCCTTGGCCGTGTCGATGGCCGACCCGCCGCCGACCGCGACGATGGCGTCCCACGGGCCGTGCTCGCGCGCCCACTCCACGGCCTGCTGCAGGCTCTCGTCGGTCGGCTCGACGTGGCTGCCGTCGAAGACCACCGCCTCGATGCCGAACTGCGTCATCTGATCGGCGACCCGCTGCGGAGTGCCGGTGGCGGCCAGCCCGGGATCGGTGACCACGAGGGCCCGCTTCGCCCCGGTCTGAGCGAGGTCGTAGCCGATCTCGTCGGCGGCGCCGGAGCCGAACTTCAGCTGCGGGGCGCCGTAGGTGAACACGCTCTCGGGGTTCGCGGGGGAGTACACGGCCACGGTGGAAGTCCTTCCGCTCGTCGGGACTCCCGAGTCTGCTGCCCCGGCCGCACCGGGGCGAGCGCGGGGCTCCCCCGTCGGCTACGGAAGCAGGTCCTGGAGCTCCGCCGCGACGGCGGCAGACCACGCGCGCACGGCGTCCCAGTCGCGGAAGTCGCCGAACGGCGCCCGCATCGCCGTCGCCATGGCCCGCTCGCCGACATCGAGCAGATCGGGGTCCAGCCGCCCCGGGAACACCTGATGGCCTCGCGCACTGACGAGCGTGCTCAGCGCGTCGACGTCGTGCGGGACGTCGGGCGGGAAGGGCGGCGATCCGATCGGCCCGCTCGAGAACAGCCACACCGGCCGCGCTCTCAGTGCGGCGGCGTGGGTGCTCACCCAGTCCCGCGCCGTCTCCCGCCAGCGGCCGGCGTAGACCGCGCTCCCCGCGATCACGGCGTCGAACGCGGTCGGGGCCGGCGCGTGCCCGGCGTCCTGGAGGACGACCGCGAGCCCGCCGGAGAGCTCACCGGCGATCGCCTCGGCGATCCCGCGGGTGGCGCCGTGCTTGCTGGCGACCACGACGAGGACCCGGCGCGCGCCGTCCGCCTCGGTCATGCCTCCACCGTCGCCGACCGGCACCTCCACCACAAGGGTGCGTGGCGCCAGAACCCAGAGGCGTCAGCTGTTCGGCGGCTCGTCCTTGCCCTCCTCCTCCAGCCGGTCGGCCTCCTCCTTGGTCTTGTGCACGGCCTGGTCGGCGTGCTCCGGAGGGCCGTAGACCGTGTAGAGGATCAGCGGGTTCTCACCGGTGTTGAGAAAGTTGTGCTTCTTGCCGGCCGGGACGACGACCAGGTCACCCTGGGCCACGTTCTTCTCCGATCCCGACACGATCGCCTTCCCGGTGCCGCTGACGAACGTGAGGATCTGGTCGACCTCGTGCACCTCCTCGCCGATCTCGCCGCCGGCCGGGATGGTCATGATCACCAGCTGGGTGTGCTCGCCGGTCCACAGCACGCGGCGGAAGTCGGGACTCTTCTCGGCCTCGGTGGCGATCGTGTAGTGGATGACGGACGCCATGACGGCGCTCCTCTCGGCTCGGGATCACGGACGGCGCAACTGGTGTGCCGGCCCACCGGGACGGACCCGGCGGACGACTGCGCTGGTCGTGCCCCCGGAACCCACGAGATAGTCCTCGTCCGGCCGATGGGATCGATCACGCGGGCGGCGGCTTTTGCCGCCACCCGGAGTGAAGTCGCAACCGGGAGCCGCCCGTTCGAGGGTCGCCCACACGGGTGAATCCGTCGTCCGAGACCGGTCGCGGGGGCGCCCCCGACCCCGTCCCGTCACGTCCTCCGGGGGAAAACCCCTGGTCAGGCGATCAGGCCTTCGTGGACCTGCCTTGTGGTGCCGGCCACTGCTCGTCTAACTTTCTCGGCCGGTACCACGCGGTACTGATCCGCGTCATGTGGAGCCGGTGGACCTCGCGAGAGTCACCGGGCTCCGCAGACGCCGCGCACCGTCGCGCGGCGCCATTCGATAGGAGTTCTGTGTACAGAGATCACAAGGGTCGCCGTCGCTACGTCGGCCCCGCGGTGCTGACCGGTGCGGCCGCTGCCTCGACCGCGTTCCTGCTGCTCATGGGCACGGTGTCCGCCGGCGCGGGCGACCTGCGTGACGGCGCGGTGCGCCTCGACGCCGGCCAGTCCGAGTTCGCCGGTGGCTGGGACAAGCTGTCCGGCGGTGTCCGCGACCTCCACACGGGCGCGGCCCAGGTCGCAGACGGCACCGACACGTACGTCGCCGGTGTCCAGCAGTACAGCAGCGGCGTGAACCAGTACGTCGACGGTGCCGCGCAGATTGCTGACGGATCGCACCAGCTCGCGGCCGGCTCCAGCGATGCGGCCGCGGGCGCGCACAAGCTGGAGAAGGGAGCGGTCGACCTCAACACCGGTCTCGGCAAGCTCTCCACGGGGTCCACCGCGGTCACCAAGGGCGCGAACGACGTCGCCAACGGTTTGGGCACCATCGGCGCCAACACCGGGCACGACAGCAAGCTCCGTCAGGGAGCCACGGCCATCGCGGCCGGCGCGACCGCTCTCCAGGCAGGTGCCAAGGTCGTCAGCGACGGTCTCGCCGCCGCCCAGGGCGGACTGGCCGCGGTCAGCACCAACGCCGACACAGCCATGGCGGAGATCGGCTCGGTGGGCCAGTCGCTCACGGCGGCCGGAACCAGCGTCGGGCAGCTCGACGCCGCCGTGAAGCAGCTGGTGGCCGACCAGAAGCTCACCCTGGCCGACGCCCAGGCGCTGGGACTCATCTACGGCGCGGTCGGGGCCGACCTGGCCACCGCCGGCGCCGACCTGCACGACGCCGGCGTCGGCGTCGGCACGGCGCAGGCATACATCGCCGGCGTCCCCGGGCAGACGGGCCTGCGCGACGGGCTCACCCAGCTCAAGGCCGGCGTCGACACCCAGCTGCTCCCGGGGGCCGGGAAGCTCGCCGCCGGTGGTCAGGACCTGGCCGGTGGCATCGACCAGCTGAACGCGGGCATCGGCCAGGCCACGACCGGGGCCCGCACCCTCGCGGACGGGGCCGGCCAGCTCTCGGCCGGTCTGGGTCAGGCGGCCGAGGGCTCGGGCACGCTGCGTGCCGGCGCCGGCGACCTCGCCGACGGCGTCGACCAGCTGGCCGACGGCAACCGGCAGCTCGACGACGGCGTCGTCCAGCTCACCGCCAACAACGGTCAGCTGACCGAGGGCGGTGCCGCGCTCAGCACCGGCGGCACCCAGCTGCAGTCCGGCGTCCACCAGCTGGCCGGCGGCACCAGCGACCTCGCCGACGGCGCCAGCCGGCTCGACGCGGGCATCCTCAAGCTCGCGGCGGGCCAGCAGGACCTGGCCGACGGCGCCACAAAGCTCGACGACGGCGTCGGCGCCTTCGCGCCCTCGCGTCTCGCGCTGCCCGTGGGTATCGCCTTCGTCGTCATCGCCCTGGTGATGGCGGCCATGCGGATCCGCCGGGCGTCCCGCGGCGGTCACGCGCTGGACTGAGCGCCGGCTCCGTCCGATCCCACCGCGGCCCGTCTCCTCCAGGAGGCGGGCCGCGGTGCGTCCGGGTGCCTCAGCGTCGCTCGAGCAGCCCGACGACCGTCGCCGTCGCCGCGTCGACGTCGTCGGGCAGGCGCTCGGCCTCGTTGCGCTCCACGCGGGTGAGGATCAGCTCGTTGATGCCGCCGACGGCCGCCAGTACCAGCTGCCGCGGCACGGGGCGCACCTCGTCGGGGTGCTCGGTGGCGAGCTCCTCGGCGAACGAGCAGATCAGGTCGACGTAGCGGTCGATGACCTTCCGCCGCAGCGCCAGCGCCGTGCGTCCGGCCGCCTGGACCTCGACCAGTGCCGCCCAGGCGACCTCCGGCCCCGCGGCCAGGGCGGCCAGGTAGGCGCCGATGACGCTGCGCAGCCGCTCCCGCCACGGCAGGCCGGCCCGCCGGGCCTCGTCCTGCGCCCGGCGGACCGTCTCCAGGACCTGGTCGGTGGAGCGGGTGTAGAGCTCGAGCAGGCACTGCTCCTTGTCGCGGAAGTGCGCGTACACGATGGTCTTGGAGACCCGTCCCGCGCGGGCGATGTCGGCGATCGTCGTCGCCTGATAGCCCTTCTCGACCATGCTCGTGGCCAGCGCCCGCAGGATGCGGCCCCGCCGGTGCCCGTCGTCCACCTCGGGGTCGTCGGCCGGGTCCACCAGATCGCGCATCGCCAGCGACTGTAATGGGCACACCCCGGGCGGTGACCGAACTCACCGGGGCGGTTCGGAAGGTGTTCCGCGGTGCCGACGTCATTCCTGAGGTGACCATGCCGACCGTGCGCGTGCCGACCGTCCGCCCGACCGCTCGCGCCTACGTCGCGTGGGGCGTCGCCCTGCTGGCCTACGTGCTGGCCGTCTTCCACCGTGCGTCGCTGGGCGTGGCGGCGGTGGACGCGCAGGAGCGGTTCTCGGCGGGAGCGTCGGCGATCTCGCTGTTCCTGGTGCTCCAGCTCGCGGTGTACTCCGCCCTGCAGGTGCCGGTCGGAGTGGCGCTGGACCGCTTCGGTTCGCGCCGCATGATCCTCGCCGGAGCCGTGACGATGGCGGCAGGCCAGCTCGTCCTGGCCCTGGCCGGTGACGTGCCGACCGCCGTCGTCGCCCGCGTCCTGGTCGGCGCGGGGGACGCCATGACGTTCATCAGCGTGCTGCGTGTGATCGGCAACTGGTTCCCCGGTCCCGCCGTCCCGCTGTTCACCCAGCTCACCGGCATCTTCGGCCAGCTGGGCTCGATCGCGGCGGCCTACCCGCTGGTGTCCCTGCTGCACGGCACGTCGTGGCGGACGACGTTCCTCGGCGCGGCCGGCATGGGGATCCTCGTCGCCGTCCTCGTCGGCGTGGCGCTGCGCGAGGCGCCCGCCGACGCAGTGGGGCCGCAGCCGACCCCGTTGGCGGAGCTGCGCGGCCGGCTGGCCGACACCTGGCGGGAGCCCGGCACGCGCATCGGCCTGTACACCCACTTGGTCACCCAGTTCTCCGGCACGGTGTTCGCGCTGCTGTGGGGCTATCCCTTCCTGGTGGTGGGGGAGGGCCGCTCCCCGGCGACGGCGGCCGGGCTGCTCACGCTGCTGGTCGTCGTCGGCATGGCGGTCGGGCCGCTGCTGGGCCGGCTCTGCGGCCGCTGGCCCTTGCGCCGCTCCGTGCTCGTCTTCGGCATCCTCGCCGTCACCGCGAGCATGTGGACGGTCGTGCTGCTGCTGCCCGGCCGTGCCCCGCTCTGGCTGCTCGTCCTCCTCGTGGTCGTGCTCGGCACCAACGGGCCCGGGGCGATGATCGGCTTCGACTTCGCCCGCACCTGGAACCCCGTGGAACGGCAGGGCAGCGCCAGCGGCGTGGTCAACGTGGGCGGCTTCGTGGCGTCGCTGCTCACGATCCTCGCGGTCGGCGCCGTCCTCGACCTGCTCACGCCGGGCGGCTCGACCGACTACAGCCTGGACGCCTTCCGCGCCGCCTTCTCGGTGCAGTACGTCTTCTGGGCCATCGGGCTGGTCGGTGTGGTGCGGCACCGCCGACAGCTGCGCGACCGCCTGGCTCGCGACGGCGTGGTGCTCGCACCGCTGTACGCGGCGGTCGGTGCCCGGCTCCGGGGCGGGTCGGCCTACCGCTGACGCGCCACCCTCTTGACGGGCTCCGCGCCCCGAGGAAGGTGGCGCCATGAAGCGTGGGGTCGGGGCCGCCGCCGCAGGACTCGGGGCGCTCGGCGCCCTCGCCGTCCGTGACCTCCTCCAGCGCGAGCACACCCTGCTGCGCAACTTCCCGGTGGTCGGCCACGCCCGGTACCTGCTGGAGGAGATCGGCCCGGAGCTGCGGCAGTACCTGGTGGCCGGCAACAACGAGGAGCGGCCGTTCACGCGGGACCAGCGCCGCTGGGTCTACGCGTCGGCGAAGAAGGACAACAACTACTTCGGCTTCGGCACCGACAACGACCTCGAGTACACCGCCGGGTACCCGGTCATCAACCACAAGACGTTCGGCCGCGCGGTGCCTCCCACGCACGTGCAGGCCGGTCAGGACGTCGTCCTGCCCTGCGCCAAGGTGCTCGGGGCACCCCGCGGGCGGCGGGCGGCGTTCCGGCCGAACTCGGTGGTCAACATCTCGGCGATGAGCTTCGGCTCGCTGTCCGCGCAGGCGATCGAGGCGCTCGACCGGGGGGCGGCGCTGGCCGGGTGCATGCACAACACCGGCGAGGGCGGTCTGTCCGTGCACCACCGGCACGGTGCGGACCTCGTCTTCCAGATCGGCACGGCGTACTTCGGGTGCCGCGACGAGCGCGGCCGGTTCGACCTGCAGCGGCTCAAGGACCTCGTCGCCGGGGCCCCCGTGCGCGCGCTGGAGATCAAGCTCAGCCAGGGCGCCAAGCCGGGCCTCGGGGGAGTGCTGCCCGGCGCGAAGGTCTCCGCCGAGATCGCCGCCGCCCGCGGCGTGCCCGAGGGACGCGACTGCATCAGCCCGTCCCGGCACGCCGAGTTCACCGACACCGACAGCCTGCTCGACTGGGTGGAGCTGCTCGCGGCAGAGACCGGCCTGCCGGTGGGCATCAAGTCCGCCGTGGGCGACATGGGGTTCTGGGACGAGCTCACCGAGCTCATGAGCCGGGGCGACCGGGGCGTCGACTTCGTCACCGTCGACGGCGGGGAGGGCGGTACCGGTGCCGCGCCGCTGATCTTCACCGACTCGGTGTCCCTGCCGTTCCAGCTGGGCTTCGCCCGGGTGTACGGGCAGTTCGCCCGCCGGGAGCTGCAGGAACGGGTCACGTTCATCGGCGCGGGCAAGCTCGGCCTGCCCGACAACGCGATCGTCGCGTTCGCCCTCGGCTGCGACATGGTGAACGTGGCCCGCGAGGCGATGCTGGCGATCGGCTGCATCCAGGCGCAGCGGTGCCACACCGACACCTGCCCCACCGGTGTGGCCACCCAGAACGCCTGGCTCGCGCACGGGCTGGACCCGGCGCTGAAGTCGGTGCGGGCGGCCAACTACGTGAGCACGCTGCGCCGCGACCTGCTGAAGGTCGCCGAGGCGTGCGGTGTCGAGCACCCGGGACTGATCGAGAGCAGCGCGGTCGAGGTGCTGACCGGGCGGACCGCCTCGACGCCGCTCGCCGAGGTGTACGGCTACGAGGCCGGCTGGGGCCTGCCCTCGGCCGCCGACCGGGACGAGATCATCCGCATCATGACCGCCGAGGCGCCGCAGGGCGGCAGCGCGCCGCCCTCACCCGACGCGATGGGTTAGCGGCGGCGGAGCAGCTCCTCGAACGGCGTCTCCGGGTCGGCGAACGGGTCCGCCGGCCGCGCTCCGGCGGGGCGCCCGGTGACCAGGTCGGCCAGCTCGCCGGCGGCCCGCTCGATGCGGTCGGCCAGCGCGCGGTCTACGCCACCGGCGCCGGCCCAGTCCTCGGACGCTGCGAACACCGCCGTGGGTACGGTCACGGCCCGCAGGTAGGAGAACAGCGGCCGCACGGCGTGCTCGAGCGCCAGCGAGTGCCGGGCGGTGCCCGCGGTCGCCCCGAGCAGCACCGGCTTGCCCACCAGTGCCTCCTTGTCCAGGACGTCGAAGAACGTCTTGAACAGCCCGCTGAAGGACGCCGAGAAGATCGGGGTGACCGCGATCAGCCCGTCCGCGCCGGTGACGGTGTCCACGGCCGTGCGCAGCGACTCGTTGGCAAAGCCGGTGACCAGGTTGTCGGCGAGGTCGCGGGCGTGCGCGCGCAGCTCGACGACCTCGACGGTGGCGTCGTCCCCCCGGGCGCGCAGGGCGTCGACGGTGGCCGCGGTCAGCCGGTCGGCGAGCAGCCGGGTCGATGAAGGGTTGCTGAGGCCGGCGCTCACGACGGCGAGCGTGCGGGTGGTCACGCCTCCACCTCCTCGGCGGTGGCACCGGTGACGGCGTCGGGCGCGGCGTAGACGGTGGCGTCGCGGGCGCCGCCCGCCGCCGCGACGAGCGAGGCGTGCGTGGGGGCGTCCGGCACGTGCGCGGGCTTGAGCGCCGCGAACTCCCTGCGCAGCACCGGCACGACCTCCTCGCCGAGGATGTCGAGCTGCTCGAGCACCGTCTTCAGCGGCAGACCCGCGTGGTCGATGAGGAACAGCTGGCGCTGGTAGTCACCGACGTAGTCGCGGAAGCCGAGCGTCCGCTCGATGACCTGCTGGGGGCTGCCGACGGTCAGCGGCGTCTGGGAGGTGAACTCCTCCAGCGACGGGCCGTGGCCGTAGACCGGGGCGACGTCGAAGTACGGGCGGAACTCCGTCACGGCGTCCTGGCTGTTCTTGCGCATGAACACCTGGCCGCCGAGGCCGACGATCGCCTGGTCGGCGCTGCCGTGGCCGTAGTGCTCGAAGCGGCGGCGGTAGAACTCGACCATCCGCTGCGTGTGCTCCTTCGGCCAGAAGATGTGGTTGTGGAAAAAGCCGTCTCCGTAGTACGCGGCCTGCTCGGCGATCTGCGGGCTGCGGATCGAGCCGTGCCAGACGAACGGGGGGACGCCGTCCAGCGGACGGGGCGTCGAGGTGAAGCCCTGCAACGGGGTGCGGAACTTCCCCTCCCAGTTCACGACGTCCTCGCGCCAGAGCTGACGGAGCAGGGCGTAGTTCTCGACGGCGAGCTCGATGCCGTCCCGGATGTCCTTGCCGAACCACGGATAGACCGGGCCGGTGTTGCCGCGGCCCATCATCAGGTCGACCCGGCCGTCGGCCAGGTGCTGGAGCATCGCGTAGTCCTCGGCGATCTTCACCGGGTCGTTGGTGGTGATCAGCGTGGTCGCCGTGGAGAGCTGCAGCGTGGAGGTCTGGGCGGCGACGTAGCCGAGGTAGGTGGTGGGCGAGGACATCACGAACGGCGGGTTGTGGTGCTCGCCGGTCGCGAAGACGTCGAGCCCGACCTCCTCGGCCTTCTTCGCGATCGCGACCATGGCCTTGATCCGGCCCGCCTCGCTCGGCGCGCGGCCGGTGGTGGGATCCGGCGTGATGTCGCTGACGGAAAAGATTCCGAACTGCATCTCGATCTCCGTTGCTAGTTGAAAGTGCAACTACTGATCGGCTCAACGCGGGGACGCCCCCGACTATGCCCGGTCCCTCCCGCACCTCGATGATCCCCACGGAACGTCACCGTCCTGGCACGGGGAGCGGAACTACGCCGGTGGCACTCGGTGCGCGGGTCACGGAGCCGTCACGGACGCGCTCGTGGTGGGAACCGGTCTGGCACTGTCCGGATCAGCGGGTACGGGTGTGCGGAGGAGAATTCATGGGTCGGCAAGCGCGAACCCCCAGCACGGCTGGGTCATCCGGGGACTCGGGCGCCGAGCCGCGGCCGAATCTGACCGGCGACCTCGACGAGCTGCTCGGGCTGCGGCCGCTCTTCCGGACCCGCATGAACGGCTACGACCGGCTGCAGGTGGACAACTACGCCGCCTGGGCCGAGGCGGAGCTGGCCACGCTGCGCCGGGAGGTCGATCACCTGCTGTTCCGGTTCGGCGAGAGCTCCGCCGAGCTCGAGATCTCCCGGCGGCTGCTGGCCGACGTCCCCCGGGGCAAAGAGGTCTTCCCGGTGTCCGAGCGGGTGCAGGAGATGCTGCGGCTCGCCTCCGAGGAGGCCGCCGCCCTCGCGCAGGCGGGCGCGGACGAGGGGGAGCGGGTGATCGCGGAGGCGCGGATCGAGGCCGACGCCTGGCTGCGCAAGGCCCGCGAGATCAAGGAGACGGCCGTGCTCGCCGCCGACGAACTGCGCGAGCAGGCCCGGCGACTGAAGGCCGAGGCCGCCGCCTCCGTCGACAGGGCGCGGCACCAGGCGGCCGAGATCCTGCGTGATGCCGCGGCCGAGCGCGACCGGCTGGCCGCCGAGGCCGCCGCCCGTCTCGCCGCCGTGCAGGCAGAGGTCGACGACCTGCGCCGGCAGCGCGATCAGGCGCGGGAGTCGCTGCGTGGGCTGACCGACCGCATCGGGGAGGCTCTGGAGGCCGTGGCCGGGACCGGCTCGGAGGAGTGGCACGGCAACATCGCCGTCGAGGGCATGACCGACGACGTCCGGGTGCTCGTGGGACACCCCTCGCCCGTGCCGTCCTGAACGCGCTGAGCGAGGAGGCACCGGTGGAGGAGGTCCGGGAGCTCGTCGAGGTCGACGGCGGCATCGTCTTCGGCCACGACGGGTCGAAGTGCGCGCAGGAGGCGCTCCGGTGGGCCGGCCGCCTCGCAGGGAAGGCCGACCTCGACCTCCACGTCGTCCGCTCCTGGGCGATGATCACCGCCCCCCGCCCGGCCACCTGGACCCCCGGCTTCGTGCCGCCGCTGGTCGACTGGGAGCAGGCGGTCCTCGACGAGCTCACCGCACACGTCGCCGCCGCGGCTCTCGACCCGGCGGTCCGGGTCACCTGCCACGTCGTGCACAAGGCCCCCGTCCCGGCGCTCATGGCCGCCGCCCAGGGCGCCTCCCTGCTCATCGTCGGTGCGCGCGGGCGCGGGGGCTTCGCCGGCCTGCTGCTCGGCTCGGTCGGGGACCAGCTCGTGCACCACGCGCCCTGTCCCGTCACCGTCGTCCGCAGCGGGGCGACCGGCCGGGAGCTCGACCCGTCCGCCGCCCCCGCGTGAGCGACTCGGCCGTCGGCTTTCGGGCTGTCGCCCTCCTGCCCACCGGCGGCCGCGCGCCGGAGGACGTGCTCGTCGACGACGCCGGCCGGGTCTACACCGGGCTGGACGACGGCCGGATCGTCCGTATCGACGGGCCAGGCGCGGCCGTCCGCACCGTCGCGACCCTGCCGGGCCGCCCGCTCGGGCTGGAGTTCCTGGGTCCCGACGAGCTGGTGGTGTGCGCGTCGGACGCCGGCCTGCTGGCGGTGGCGCTCGACGGGGGAGCGGTGCGCATCCTCACCGACCGGGTCGGCGACCAGCGGCTGCTCGCCTGCAACAACGCTGCGGTCGCCCCCGACGGCACCGTCTACTTCACCGACTCCTCCACCCGGTACGGCGTTCCGCGGTGGCGCACCGACCTGATCCGGCGGACGGCGTCCGGCCGGTTGCTGCGCCGGACGCCGGACGGCGAGGTCGACGAGCTGCTCGGCGGACTGGAGTTCGCCAACGGCGTGGCGCTGGCCGCCGACGGCTCCTACGTGGCGGTCGCCGAGACAGGCGCGGGCCGCCTGCACCGGGTATGGCTGACCGGCGACCGGGCCGGGCGGCCCGAGCTGTTCGTCGACGGCCTGGACGGCTATCCCGACAACATCAGCCTCGGCTCCGACGGCCTCATCTGGGTGGCGCTGCCCAGCCCGCGCTCGGCGCTGCTGACCCGTGTGCAGCGGCTGCCGGCCGGCGCCCGTGCGGTCGTCGGCGCGCTGCCCGACCGCATGTCGCCGCGTCCGTCCCCGGTCGTGAGCGCGATCGCCGTGGACGACCTGGGCCGGATCGTGCACCGGCTGCGCGGCGAGATCGAGGGCTTCCGGATGCTCACGGGCGTCCGCGAATCAGGTGGGCGGCTGTGGTTCGGCAGCCTCGAGGGGTCCGTGGTGGCCACGACGGCCGTGCCTCAGTCCGCCGGCGACGTCCCGTAGATGGTGCGCAGCCAGATCTCCAGCAGGACGTCGACCGCACCGCCCTCGGCGACCGCGGGCCCGTCGCCGGTGAAGGTCGCGTAGAGCACCCGCTCGTTCATCGAGTTCAGCGCGACGGCGATCTCCCGGGCGGGTGGACCCGCCGGAGCGGCGCCGCGTGCGCGCTCGGTCTCGATGGCCTCGGCACACCGGCGGACCCAGCCCTCGAACACCTGCGCCCAGAGTTCCCGGACCTCGGCGTTGGTCGAGCGGGCCTCCGCCCAGGCCAGGGTGAGCGCACGGTGCGCCCGGAAGGTCTCGTAGTAGGCCGTGATGGCCCGGCGCCATCCCTCGCGCGGGCCGGACGGACGCCCGCGGAACGCGTCCTGCGTCGCGGCGTCGGCCTCGGCGACGACGCGGTCGAGCAGGGTGAGCAGGACGGCGTCCTTGGAGGCGAAGTAGAAGTAGAAGGTCGGCCGGGAGATGCCCGCGCCGCGGGCCAGGTCGTCGACGGAGATGGCCGACAGCGGGCGCTGCGCCATCAGCTGCTCGGCCGTGGTGAGGATGGCCAGCTCCCGGTCGTCGCCCGAGGGCCGTACGGGACGACGGCTCCGGGTGGAGGAACTCGCGGGCACGGCCATGACCGCAGAATAGCGGTCACGCACCCGTTTCTCGACACCCTGTTGACTCGTTCAACAGTGTGTCGATACGGTCGGTGCAGCAGATTCCTCGCGCAGCGCCGCCCCTGCGGACCCTTTCTTGGAGAGCCCCATGGAACACGTGGACGTCCTGATCGTCGGCGCCGGACTGTCCGGCATCGGCGCAGCCTGCCACCTGCAGGAGGATTGCCCGGGCAAGACCTACGCGATCCTCGAGTCGCGCGGAGCCATCGGCGGCACCTGGGACCTCTTCCGCTATCCAGGGATCCGCTCGGACTCCGACATGTTCACCCTCGGCTACTCCTTCCGGCCGTGGAAGGACTCCAAGTCCATCGCCGACGGCGAGGCGATCCGGCACTACATCCAGGACACCGCCCGCGAGCACGGGGTCGAGCAGAAGATCCGGTTCCACCACCAGGTGGTCTCGGCGGACTGGTCGAGCGAGGACGCCCGCTGGACAGTGACCGCGCGGCGCACCGACACCGGCGAGACCGTGCAGCTCAGCTGCTCCTGGCTGTCGTCCTGCTCGGGCTACTACCGCTACGACGAAGGTTTCCGCCCGACGTTCGAGGGCGAGGAGGACTTCACCGGAGAGCTCATCCATCCGCAGCACTGGCCCG
>Ga0308173_10000368_pt1 | contig 18551 bp, 17 predicted proteins | sample PhyPR1_FD_203716 | JGI IMG/M metagenome (GOLD analysis project Ga0308173, IMG submission 203716) | Soil microbial communities from UC Gill Tract Community Farm, Albany, California, United States - DLSLS.P.R1 | ecosystem: Environmental > Terrestrial > Soil > Agricultural land | place: USA...
TGGTGGTCTTCCTCTCCACCACGCCCTGAGTGAGTCCCAGCTCGCGTACCAGATCTGACTTGCTAACCGAGAATTCCATAGCTTGTGTAGTTGAGGCTCCCTTGCGCCGCTGCGCAATATTCTTCCTTAAACGGGTATTACTTAAGTCTTAGTAGAGAACCGTATGAGTAGGCTTTGTGGAAATGTTGAATTCTTTCTAAATTATAGCAAAAACTGCCGCTTCCGTGTGTTTCAGCCTGTGGATTAGCAGGGATGAAAATCTGTAAAAAATGAGCTGCTGCCGGTCTTGAACAGGCTTGCACGGGCTGTCTTTGGGTATTGATGTGGAAAACAGCCATAAGCCTAGTGAAGTGAGTCCATTAGCGACAGGATAAGGCTGTTCAAATCCTCATCATGCTGCCGCAGCTCCTCAATTTTCTGCACGGAATGGAGCACGGTCGTGTGATGCTTGCCGCCAAAATAGCGCCCGATCTCGGGTAGAGAAGCGTGGGTGAGTTCTTTCACCAGATACATTGCAATCTGCCGGGGATAGGCAATCTGACGCGTGTTGCTCTTCATCTTGAGCTGAGTGGTCTGAAGCGAAAAGCGTTCACCCACAGCCCGAAGAATGGATTCCACCGTGATTTTGCGTTCGGAGCCGACGTTCAAATGCTTCAGCGTCTGCTGCGCCATGGCAAGCGTGATGGGCTGCCCCGTAATGGATGAGATAGCGATCAGCCGGGTTAATGCGCCTTCCAGTTCGCGAACGTTGGACTTGGTTTTGGTGGCAATAAAAATCCGAACATCTTGCGGCAGGTTGACGCCTTCGGATTCGGCCCTCTTGTCCAGAATTGCCATTTTGGTTTCGAGATCGGGCGCCTGGACATCCACGATCAGCCCCCACTCGAAGCGCGATCGAAGTCTCTCGACCAATCCAGGGAGCTGGCTGGGAGCAGAATCGCTCGAAATTACGATCTGCTTCTGGTGATCGTACAGCTCGTTGAAAGTATGAAAAAACTCTTCCTGCGTACGCTCCTTGCCGGCGATGATCTGGATATCGTCGACCAGCAGCACATCGGCCGAGCGGTAATGCCGGTGAAAAAGCGACATGCGATCGAGCTTGATTGAATTGATCATCTCGTTCATGAATCGCTCGCTCGACGTGTATACGACGTTGAGACCACTAAAATTATCCAGCAGGCTGCGGCCAATTGCGTGCATCAGGTGGGTCTTGCCGATCCCGACGCCGCCATAGATGAACAGGGGATTGTAGCTGCGCGACGGCATCTTGGCAACCGCCTGCGCCGCTGCGTGCGCCAGTTGGTTGGAGGCTCCGACAACGTAGGTATCGAAGGTAAGCCGGGGGTTCAGCCACGCCGCCCCGTTTTCAAAAGTAGGCTCGCTTGACGATGCGCGGCCGCCAGCGCTCCGAAGGGCGCTTCCGCCATGTCCGGCCGCGGCTGCGCTGGCCAGCGCCTCGACCTCATACTGGATGCGGCGAATGGGGAGGTTCAGTTCCTGGATCGCCGTTCGAATGTGCGACGTGTATTCCTGCCGGATCCAGGCCTCCGTGGTTTCGTTCGGAACCCGGACTGTGAGTTCTCCATCACGCAACGAGCCGAGGGCAGTCTGAGAAAACCAATTCTGGTATGCCCCTTCGCTGAGCCTGACAGCCAGCCAATTCTTGATCTGTTCCCAAGCGTCACCCAAAAAGTGCGACTCCTTTTGTCCCGAAGGCGGCAGACGTTTCCCACAGGTTTTCCACGCTTGTGGAAAATATAACGGGAGGATGGCCTGTGAGGCTTTTTTTCGCCGCCACCTATGGGCCAGCGATCGTTTGGGGGAAGCGTTTCCGTTCTTCGGAAAACTCAGTCTATCACAGAGAGCAGTTTTTGAAAGAGAAATCTGAGGGATTTGTAAGCTGCTGAATCCGTTTGGTTTACAATCAAGTAGAAGATGCTCGCCCGGATAAAAAATGGCCTGCGGCGCACTGGTTCCAGGGAGTAAACTCCAAGGTTACAATCACATGAATTGACTTTCGTAACAAAGTCGTCAGAGAATGTCGTTTAGACCTTCCAAGCGGGAGTAACTCAGCTGGTAGAGTGCAACCTTGCCAAGGTTGATGTCGCGGGTTCGAATCCCGTCTCCCGCTCCAACGCCGTTTTTTCCTCCAAACATCCAGAAAAATTTCCGTGCTAGCGCCAATTGATGCGGTCACCCGGCAGCAAGGGCAGACGAAGGGCATTAGCATCTTTCAAATCGAGTTCAACGAGAGTCAAGCGGCCGTTGTAAAGACGCCATAATTCCAGTTTATGCGGATGTTCTGCAACAGCGGCGAGCCGGCTGCCCCAGGGAATGCTTCTGGAGGCGCCATTGACCACAACCTCCATTTCGACCGATACCGAACAGGCCTCGGGGAAGATCGTGCATCGTTTAGATTGACCGCCGCAAACCGAATCCGGGTCGGTGAGCAGCCGGCTAGCAAGCCGGTCCAGTTGATCTTTTGAGTTGGCGCCCAGCAGAACGGAGCCGCGGGTCTCAGATGCTCGCTTGAAGAGAATCTCAAAGTAGAACCGGTAGTAGGAATGGCGTGTCTGCGGCGGCCTTATGAGCTGCTGAACGGGCACTTGATCCGCGGGGCGATTTTTCATCGGCTGGACCGAAAGCAGACGAAACCCTCGCGGCTGTACCAGGTAGCGCGCCACCTCCGTCCCTATAAAACCCTTAAGTCCTCGCTTCGGCATTCCATCCTGGTAGTACGCATTCTCGATGCTGAGTTCCATCTTCGGGCGCAGGTCCATCCAGCTCTGGCCGGGTTCAAAGCCGTTGTAGTCGCGCAGTATTTCAGGAAATGGTGTGTCGGTGGAATCCGGCGATCGCAGCAAATAATTCGGAGTACGGGGGAGGACGTGGAATGATCCCAGACCACGCTGCTTTACGCACGACGCGAGCGTGAGCAAAGCGAATGCGAACACCAGTGCTCGCATCGATCTATCCAATGCGCAATGCCGCAGATGTTCCCATGGATCAGCGCGGGCCACCCTCATCCTCCGGCAATGGAGAGGACTCCTGTTTCTCTTCGCTGATTTCGGAATCATCCTCCGGTCGGGTTGTTCCGGGAGCCACCACCGGAACGACGCTGTGAGTGTGCTTCGGACCCAGACCAAGGCCGATCAGGGCGAGCGCGGTGATCTTCCCTTCGCTATCGATTCCTCGCGCGGTTTGAAAGCGCTGTAAAGCGGAAACGGAACGCGGTCCCCACTCTCCATCGATCTCTCCACGGTAAAAGCCCTTGTCCGCCAGCGCCTGCTGGATTTGCTTATAGCGCGCCGCTGTCGGATGCAATTGATAGGTGCGCCGCCTGACTCTTCGGTAGCGCCGGCGCGTATGCCTGGATCGCGCGTGAGACTTGTGCCGAGTCCGCGCCCGCGGCGTGTGCCGAGCCCGCTTTGAAACCGGGTGATTTGCACCAGAGCGTCTTGAACCGGAGTTTGAGGCGGCAATGGAAATCGCCGGAGCAATTTCCAGGCTGATAGCCGCCAGGAAAACGAGCACCCACCTCACTAACGTGCATCCTATCAAGCGCGCCAGGTCTTGCGAATCAAAACGTGATTCGCAAAGGTCGCATCAACACCAGCGCGGTTGCCATGGAAAAGAGAAGTAACCAGATAAACCACGGCAACTCGAATCCCAGCCATCCGATTGTCCGGGAAGGATAGTCAATTGCGATCCAATCTACATTTCCGGCCGGCAGAGGATGCTCTGTTGGATGCAACAGCAATCGCCACGACAACCGGACACGCTGCATGGATAGAAATTCGGGGCCGATTCCCGAGACGATTCGCTTCGTAACAATCTCGGTCGGGAAAACAACCCGCAGCATTCCCGAGGTTGGTTTGACGGCGCGAATCCGCCAGCAAACCTGGCCGGTTTCATGCATACGCACTGCCGGCGATTCCACCTGAATTCCATCCGGCGCCTGCAGAACCGGCGTCGCGATTAACGCCCCGGGGGAATGCCGTAGTTTGACAGTCACGATGGACTGGCTGCGGACGGGGATCGGCGCTTTTCCATAAAAGGGTTCCAGGAACGAGAACAGAACCAGCATGGGAAGAGCAAGAATCAGCGCCGGTCGCAGCATCAAGCCCAGGTAATGCAGGTTTAGCCGTAGCAACCGGCCCTGCGCCTGCCAAATAAGGCCCGGCTCATCTACAAAGAGGCGGAGTTCATAGAGACACGCCTGAATCTGGCGTCGGATGTTCCGGATTGCTTCCTGATTGGAAACCGCTCGCAGCAGCAGTAGTAGCGTAAACCCGAGCGCGATTCCAAGCCCAGCCAGACCAAGCATGGCAGACTACTCCAGATAACCGAGTCCCTTCATTTTCTTGACAATCTCCTCATCGGACTCCGTGTCCTCGAGCCGCGCAAGTTCCTTTTCCACGATGTGCTGAACAAACTCCTCTGGCGAGCTATATCCTGCCAGGTCACTGCACTTCTTGATACGCTCCATCAGAGTCTTGTCGAATTTGAGTGTTGTTTTGAACATTTCGCGCGTTCCTCCAAATACCTAGCCAATCAGTAAATCGACGGCCGATCATCTGCGCAGGTTTGGATATGCCGAATTCGGAAAGCATCGTAACCGTCAAATCGTAGAGATGAGGACCGGAAATATTGCTCTTCCGGTTGCTGAGCAGCACGCCCGGGACGAACTGCGGCGCGATGCAATGGTCCCCCCGCCATTCGTCCGTGCTGTCCACAATTAATTCTGGCGGCACGCCTCCGAGAGCAGTCTGCCAGGAGCGCGATAGCCGGGATAATAGCCAACAATGAGATCCGGCGCTGAGCCCCGGTTCCCGCTAACCGGCATCGACACACAGGGGCTTGCCTTCCATCCAATGGGGCGGCTCCATTCCGAATAAATGCAGCGCGGTCGGCGCCATATCTTCGATTCCTGGGTCCTCGGCCTCTAGCTTGCGATTGCTGAACAGGACACCCGGTACCAGTTTTGGGTCCACACAATGGTCGCCGCTCCAGGCCTTGCGGTTGTCTTCAAACGCTCTGGCGGAAACCTGACCTACCGCTGCGTCCCACGACGTTCGATAGCCTTCGTTATATCCAACAATCAGGTCGGGCGCTTCCGCGGCGTACGGTCCTTTATACAGATCGCTGGTTGCGTATACGGTTCGAATTCCCACTTCGCCGCGTTCATTATCGAAGAGGTTCGCGAGGCGTTCGACGAGTTCTCTCTTCAAAGCTTCCGCTTCCGCTCCCGGCGCAACCGTACCGCCGGCCTCCCGACCCTTTAGGTTCAGGTAGAGCCCCGCTAAGCCAACTTGATAGGCCCGGGTGCGTTGCCAATCCACTCCACGGAAATAAGGGCCGCTCTCGTTCGCTCCATCTTTCAGTGCCAGGTAGCCGTTATCGCGTAGCCAACTGTTCAGATTGATCCCACGCCGGAACGAGCAGAAGCCATGATCGGAAAGGACAAAAAATACAGTTTCTTTATCGACGTGCTTGGATGCCAAACCCACTAGAGCGTCCATTCGCTTATACATCTCTTCAATGACGCCCGCATGCTCACCGCCGGAGTGCAGATAACGGTAAAACATGTGCTGTATCCGGTCGCTGGTATCGAACACGCAGGCGACCACCCCGCGGCGCGTTTTCTCCAGAGCATTGCGGAACATGGCCTCGCGTTCATTCAGCAAAAGGTAGGCCTGGTCGAGAAAATTCTGCTCACTGATGACGCCTTCATTTAGCGCCCAGGTGTCTTCCGCCATGCCAAGAGTCGAGAAGGTTCCCAACAGCTTCGCGAGATAAGCGGCGTAGTACGACGGATGGCTCACGGGCAAGGCCGGCTTTTCCGGGTCAATTTGCACGGGCGATACATAAAGCGAGAATTCCGGTTCTGTTTCCGTGATTAAAAAACGCGCGATACCCGATACCTTAAATCCCGGTGCGTCCCCGAAGGCGAGCCTGATCCAGCGCGAGTACACGCCCGGTTCAAGATTTACCGATTCTCTGCCGATCCGCAGCACGTAAACCGGATCTTGTCCCTTCTGTTCGATGCGGAATGAAATACGCAAAGGACCGGCGTCCTCAACTAAGCTGTTCTCCGGGCCTTCCAGCTCACTTTCAAAACCACTGCTCCTTCGCCTGAGGGGGTAACGGCTGCCCCCTTCGTAAGTTGCTTCGCCCAGGCGGGTCGTAAAAAACGAGAAGCTTCCCTGCGTGCCGCGCAAATCGGGCGTTGCCATTGCCGAGAGTTGCCGGCCGTTGAACTTGTCGGGTGGAAACGTGATTGGCACGCGAATGATAGTCGATCCGATGTTCTGTTCGCCTAGTAACTTCCAGAACGGCTGGCTCTTACGGCGCATCTCGATGCCCGGCCTGGAGAGCGGAATCCGCCAGCGCCCGATCCGAACCACCCGAGAGGGCTTCGTCACATGCGCGGATGATAACTGCGGAACATAGGTCTTCAGGCTCCGATTCAAGAAGTCGAAGATGTTGTGCTTTGCGGGGTTCACGCCGGTGGCGAACGTGGACCATGCTACGGGCGATAGCGACGGGAAGGTTGTTCGTAAGCGGCGGTAGCTTCCTTGCTCTTGCAAGCGCTGTAAGTGCGGCAGCTTGCCCTCGCTCATGAATTTCTCGGTCAACCGGGGATCGAGACCATCGAGGCCCAGAAAGATGATCTTGCGCGCCCGCACATTCCGGAACCCCTTCCGGCGTCGCACCAGACGCCAGGCCATACGAAAGGGCCAGGACAGAAAGGAAATGAGGGTCAGAAAGAAGCCGGCCACGAGAGTTAGAAACGACCCGAGAAAAGCAAAGCCCGCGCCCGGCCCGATGTACGCCAGTTGCATTTCACCGGTGTGGTGATGAAACGAACGAATGAGGCACACTAACACTACGAGGAGAAGGAGGGCGGCAGGCTGTTTGAACTTACTCACCGCAGCTTGCCTTCGACGAAGGGCACTTCCCACACTTTGGGGTGCTGAATGGGTCCGTGGCCGAAATAGCCATCTTCTCCGAACAATTCCCCATGGTCGGCTGTAATGGTTATATAGGTGTTTTTCGGTACAAGGTCAAATAACTCCTCAACCACGCGGTCGAGATATTTGACGGCGCGAATCTGTCTTTTGCGGAGAGCCTCAAGCTTCGTGGTATCAAAAAACTTCTTCTTGCGCTCTGCCAATTTTCCACCGACCACATGGTCGTCCAGGTGCTTGAAAACGCCGTGTACACCACTGATCCGGGGCCATTCCTCTGGCGGTTCGTCCGGCAAAGCATAGGGATAGTGGGTTTCGCCCACATTCAGGAGGTAGAACGAGGGGTGCTCCTCAGAGAACGTCATTTCGCGCAGCATCGCACGCATGTCATTATGATTCTCCATTAACTTGTAAGTATCGAACCCCTGATTAAGAATCGTTTTTGGATTCAGTACCGGGAGTGAAACCCGGGCATGTGTCCGGTAGCCCAGAGTTTCTTTCAGAAATAATGGAAGATACAGCCGAGGTACGAGAGAAGCAAATTTCAGATCGTCTGAGCCTAATCGCTCGTTGAATTTCAGAAACTCTGTTGTGTAGTATTCGGAGGCATAAACATGCCGCGGGCTCTTGTGGGGAAGCAATCCGGTGAGTAAATTGAAATGAGACGGCGATGTCCAGGAGGCATACGACCAGCGGCGCTCGACGGAGCCTAATTTCCTGATTGTCTGTGGCCGCGCACGAATCAGGGAATCGTACCGGCAACTGTCGAAGACAATCAAAATATAGTTGTTCCGGCTGGGACGGCGTGTTGCCACGCCCCTTAGTTTACTCTGCGGAGAGACACCACACGAAGCAATATTAATTCTTCAGTTTTCCTTCTGGCTTTCCGGCGCAGCGCCCGATCCTCCAAGTCGGTGACAGCTCTTGTGAAACTTTATCTTCCTTAGACTCAGTTGCTTGCGGCCTGCAAGGCTAACGACCCAGCGCGAGCGCTACGTACGCTCGTGCACATGAATCCTACTATTACCAAAGTATTCGAATATGTGCTTGCCGCGGTTTTCGTGATTTTCGCAGTAATGGCAATCCAACACTGTCACCGGCAGTCGCATGATCGGAAGCCGACAGCACAGCTCGCGACGCCTCGCCCCGGACCTCCCAACCCGGTGACTAAAGTCACTGGCTTCTTCCGCCCCGCCAGTCAAGCTTGAAGCAGAGTAAGTTATGTCAATCGATACTACACAAACTGTTCGCGATATCGTGCAGCAGCATCCGGCCGCGGTTCCCGTTTTGGAGTCGCTCGGCATAGACTATTGCTGCGGGGGAGGCCGGTCCCTTGAAGATGCCTGCAGGAAAGGCAACATCCAAGTCGACAAGGTTCTCTCGGATCTTGCTGCGGCCCTGATTGCACGGCCGTCGAAAGACGATGCCGTCTGGATGAGCTCTACTTTGAGCAACCTGGCGGATCACATTGTGCAGCAGCATCACGAGTATTCGCGCCGCGAGTTGACGCGTCTAACCGCGCTCGCCGAGAAGGTCTTTCTCAAGCACGGAAATAAACATCCGGAACTCGCTCAAATCCGCGATCTGGTGAATGCGATTGCCAGTGAAATGTCGACTCACATGCTTAAAGAAGAGCAGGTGCTGTTCCCCCGCCTAAGGCTCATCGAAGAAGCCGCGAACAATGGAACGAAGCCCATGCCCGCGTTCTTTGGATCGTTGATTAACCCCATCCGGCACATGATGGCGGATCACGACGATACCGGCGAGTCACTGCGAAGCATCCGTGCAATCAGCGATGGCTATCAACCCCCGGCAGGCGCTTGCATGAGCTATCAGGCGCTGTATCACGGGCTCGCCGATCTCGAAGGCGATCTGCACCAGCACATTCATCTCGAGAACAATATTCTGTTCCCACGCGCGCTCGAGTTCGAAAGAGTACATTAAAAATCGTAATATGCAAGTCGAGACCGTTGCGCAAGAAAGCATCTCACGCGAGAAGGCTCTTCAGCGGCTCGTAACCGCCTTTATTTCGGCTGGCTTGGCATTTCTGATCCTGCCAGGCACGTTTCTCGGCGTATGGAATCTGATCGCCATCAGCAGCAGCCGCTCAGCACATTTCTTGTCATCGCCATGGATTCAGGCGCACGGCCAAGCACAGATATTCGGCTGGATCGGCACCTTCGTTATCGGCATCGGCTTCTATTCTTTATCGAAAATGGGCCGGCTGGCGCCCTTTGCAGTACGACGCGGCTGGCAAAGTTGGGTGCTGTGGGTTGCCGGGGTCAGCCTGCGCTGGATGACAGGTATTTATGGTTGGCACTGGCGCATTATGCTTCCCGTTTCGGCGGCGCTGCAACTGGCCGGCTTCCTCCTGTTCTTTTGGACGGTGCGCAAGCACAAGCCATCGGAACAGGCCGTTGCCGCACAGAAACCCCGGCCCGCAGAGGTGTGGATGCGCCTGGTAATCGCATCGACCTTCGGTTTCCTCGGAGCCTTGCTGCTGAACTTGGGCGCCGCCGTGTGCGCCGCCTTCGTGGCAAGCGGTCCGGCGCTGCCGCCCTCGGCAGACCGGCATTTGCTCCTGATCTCAGCCTGGGCATTCCTGGTTGTTTCAGTCTGGGGCTTTAATGCTAGATGGCTTCCGGTGTTTCTGGGTTTACCGCAGCCGCATGGACGCGGCCTTCTGACCGCTCTGGCGATCCTGATAGCAGGAGTGATCACCGGCCTGGCGGACGCACTCGTCGCATGCGGAGTCTTGCTGCTCGCCGCGTGTGTCGCCGCAATCCTGTCTCTTCACATCTTCCAGCCGAGCGTCCACCCGCCCAAATTGAATGGCATTCACCCTAGCTTTCCTTACTTCGTTCGAGGAGCCTATGTTTGGCTCCTGATCGCGGCAGCATTATCAATTTGCGCGCCCCTATTCGATCGAAATGGCGGAATCGGCGGAGCATCCCGCCACGCGCTGACGGTTGGCTTTCTCGCCACGATGGTGTTTGCAATCGGGCAGCGGGTTCTGCCTGCCTTCTGCGGAATGCGTGTTCTCTTCAGCAAACGGCTGATGCTTGGCGCCTTAGCTCTGCTGAACGCCGGCTGCCTGCTGCGAGTCACATCTGAAATTCCCGCCTACGAACACAATTTTGCCCTGGCCTGGAACATTCTTCCCGTCTCGGCGGTTATCGAATTGACGGCCGTCGCGCTCTTTGCAACCAATCTGGCCGTGACATTTCTTCGTCCGCCCGCTCACCTGGCTGCTCCGTCCAGCCCACTTGTCTCCAGCGTCGCTTCCGCGAAGTGATTACGCGTACTCGCGATCGATCAGCCGTTCCAGATAGGCTTTTGAAGCGCGAATATCCGCTTCCTGCTGCGGGCCGGAAATTTCGCGCTCTATTGTGATGGGGCCGGAATAAGACAACTGGCGCAGCCGGCGCACCAGCTCCGGAAAGTTTACGCGGCCTTTGCCGATTGCCACTTCCTTGCCGAGCTCTCTGGGATCGGTGGGGTACAACCCGTCCTTTGCGTGCAAGCCACGCACCCGCGTTCCCAGCACGTCCATCGCGCCTACCGGTTCTCCCTTGCCGTACAGAATCAGATTCGCCGTGTCGAGGTTCACGCAGACGTTATCGAGACCCGTGCCTTCGATGGCGCGGAGCATGGTGATGGGTGTCTCCTGGCCGGTCTCCATGAGAAATGTTTGGCCGTTCTGCTTGCAATGGTTGCCCACGTCCTTAATGGCCGCCACCGCTTGCGGGTAGAGCGGGTCGCTGGGATCCTCGGGAATGAAGCCGCAATGGGTGTGTACGGCTCCGATCCCGCATTGCTTCGCGAGATCGGAGGCCCGCTTCAGGGCATCAATTCGCGCGGCACGCGTCCCAGCCGGCACCAAGCCGATCGTTTTAGGCCCTTCATAAAAATTCCAGACCATGCGGCCGGGTCCGAGCGTCATCACGGCCGTCGCTTCTACGTTGTACTTTGCGAGAGCATCTTTCAACGGGCCCGCGAGTCTCGGCGGCGCTGCTCCGACATGCACCTGGCAAGTTGGAAAGCCAAACGCGTGGACTCTGGCAATGGTTTGTTCCGGCGTACTGGTTCCCGCAACATCGATCACAATGCCGAGGCGAGGTCGGGCAATGCTTCCCGCGCCGTGAAGGGAGAGCGCAATGGGCGCTCCGGCAGTGGCTTTCAGAAACGTTCGTCTGGGATAGGGCATTTATTCGGTTCGAGTTTCCGGCAACAGCCGGAACCGCGAAGATTCTATCACTCGCAATGCGCCAGGTTCTCCGCCTATGATGAGCGCCGCTACGCCGAGCTGCCGCTCGACCAACGCCAGTCCTTTTTGCGCTCCAAGAACACTGACGGCAGTCGCCAATGAATCGCTATCAATTCCATGCCGCGCCACGATGGTCACCATGATCGGGCGCGTGAGTCCCTTGGCGGTTTTCGGATCGATGATGTGCGAGTAGCGGATGCCATTCGCATCCAGATGCTGTTCACTCGCGCCCGAAGTTGAGACGGCGCCATTAGAGAGCAGAAGAACGCGTGTGAATCCGGCGTCCGGACGATCGAGTGAATCTATACCGATTTTCCAACCGGCCTGCCCCGGCGGAGCATCGCTGAACGCCAGATCTCCGCTGGCGGCGACTAGAGCGCTGTGGATATCCAGCTTCGAAAGCACAGCTAGCGCCTCATCCGCTGCATAGCCTTTTGCGATTCCGCCGGCGTCAAGCTGCATGCCGGCCTGGTCAAGTGTTGCCGTACGATGCGTTCTGTCGATGTGCAGTTTGCGAAAGCCGCAGCGGGCTTCCGCCTTCTGCATGGCCTCTTTATCGGGAAGGCGATTTGAATCACGAGCCGTGCGCCAGAGGTGCGTCACCGGCCCAATCGTGATATCGAATGCACCGTTGGTTTCTTCTGAAAGTTTTTCCGACGCGCTCACAATCTGCAGCAAGTCATTGCTCACCTTTACGGGCCGATGCACCGCCGTTTTACAAAGGCGATTCAACTCGCTGTCCGGCTTGTAATCGGACAAAATGTCGTCAAGTTCGGCGATGCGGTCGAAGGCCGCCCGGAAAGCGCGCTGCGCTTGTGCCGGATTAGCAGCATACAGCTTGATGCGAAACAGCGTGCCCATGTGCGGCTCAACCGCCTCATAAGGGTGAAGATTTGAAATGAGGATCGCGGCCGCAATACCCGCCGGCAGCAGGCTACTGCTCATCCTGTTCAACGCCGTTGTTCCAGTACCGATACATCTCTTCAGCACTGGGCGTCGTGGCCGGGCGAATCAAACGAAACCCCAGCCATTGGGCATCGGTCTCGTACCAGATGCTCTTGGGAAGCTGCGGATCCTGCTGCTTCCAGGAAGCATCTGACGCCACGCGCGATGCACAGGTGACTAGCGGCGGAGCATCGTTCCATGAGCCGCCACGCACCGCGATGGGATAGGGTTGAGTTGGCTTCACCCATGGATCAACCTGGTGGCCGCCCTTGTAAGGCGCATACTGGTCGAGCGTCCACTCCATGACGTTGCCCAGCATGTCAAACAGGCCCCACGCATTCGGCTTTTTCGTTTCTACCTTTTGATATTTGCCTTTGCTGTTGGCCGAGTACCAGGCGTAGTCGCCGAGCTGTGAAGCATCGCTCCCGAAATAGAACGGAGTCGTTGAACCCGCGCGGCAGGCATATTCCCACTCCGCTTCCGTTGGCAAGCGGTAAAACTCACCCGTTTTTGCGCTGAGCCATTCCGCGTATTTGTTGGCCGCATGCTGGGTCATGCTGATTGCCGGAAATCCGTTGATTCCCATCCCGAAGCTCATCTCCACGTATGGGCGGGTCGGCCGGCTCACTCCGTCTACCAGATTGTCTTTATGCGCGATCTCTCCCGCCTGCTTGGCGAACATGAACAGCCGATACTCGTCCCAGGTCACTTCGTGCGCCTGCATCCAGAAAGGGGACACGGTTACTTTATGCGGAGGCCGTTCGTCCTTCTTTACTTGCGATCCCATTGTGTATTCTCCGCCGGGAATCGCGACCATCTGATACGAAACCGTGGTGTTGGGAAGCGTGGTGCTGTAAGTTTTCGTGCCTGCAGGGTTGCTCTTGTTAGCAAGGATGCGATTGCGAATCTGCTGAACCTCGGTCAGCTCAAAGGAATTGAAGGCCTTCTGCTTTGCGGCCGGGCTCGATTGCGCATAGAGGGAAACAGCCACTCCAAACAGAGCAGCTACTATGACCGGGCACTTCCCTGACATGAAATTCAGACCAGCTTGGTGATGCCGGGCTGAGCGCGCGGAGCCACGGCCAGGCTGCCGTTCCAATCCAGGTGTTCCGGGTACAGCCTTTCCTGCGAATTGAGCGCCTGGTCCCAGGTAACTTCCTGGCCCGTGTAGGCAGCCATGCGGCCCATCATGGCGAGAAGCGTGCTCGTCGCCATGCGTTGACCATCGTTTACTGGCTGGTGTTTGCGGATAGAGGCGAATAGTACGTCGTGTTCGCGCTGGTACATGTCGTATTTTTGACCGCTCCAGGTCCAGTTCGTTTTGCCTTCAATGCGCGGAACCGGAGATCGGCCAATGGTGCACGTGCCGTCCACGCCGAGGATATAATCGGCGTTCTCGTTATAGCAGCCCTCAATCTGGCGGTTTGCAAGGAACGCGCGTACGCCATTGGGATAAATGTAATTCACCTCGAAATGGTCATAGATGTTCCCGCCTTCAGCCGCAATGTTGCGTCCCCCCACGCCAACACAACTCACCGGAGCTTTATCGCCCATTGCCCAGGCGATCTTGTCAGCGCTGTGAACCGCCTGCTCGACGATGCTATCCCCGCACAACCACACAAAGTTGTACCAGTTCCGGATCTGCCATTCCGTATCGCTCATCCCGGCAGGCCGCGCGCTCGCAGGTGGCATCGGTTTTACCGGGTTTGTATAGTAAGTGGCGTAATACGCGACCGTCTTGCCAATAGCTCCGTCCGACATTTGCTTGAACGTGTCGATGATCATGTCGTTGTAGCGCCAGCAGAAGCCCGCGACCAGAGAAAGCTTCTTGCTCTTTGCGTCCTCGGCAGTCTGCATGACGGAACGCACGCCAGGAGCATCGGTCGAGATCGGTTTCTCGCAAAATACGTGCTTGTTGCCGTTAATACAGGCCGCAAGCTGCACCGGCCGGAAGCCGGGAGGCGTGGCCAGCAGAACCACATCAACGCCCGAATCGATTAATTGTTGATATGCATTGAGCCCAAGAAACTGGCGCGGCTTCTCGACCTTCACCCGTTCCGCAATTTTGCTGATTCGCCCCAATGTCGCAAGCGAATTGTCGATTTGAGACTGCTCGACATCCGCCATGGCGGTCAGTTCGTTGTAGTCATCGGCGTGCAGCGCCTGACTCGCAGCGCCGGTACCCCGGCCGCCGCACCCGACCAGACCCACTTTGATTGCATTTGTGACAGTCTGGGCGGAGATGATGGCCGGGAAGCCTATGGCCAGCGCTCCGCCGATAGCTCCAGTCGCTGTTTTGAGAAAATCGCGGCGATCGGATAACGTCTGTTCCTTGTCCATTGTTCCTTTCGATCCTTTGCGGGATTTTGCTTCTTGGTAATATCCAACGATACTAGAGCATAATCACGAAAGGAAATGCTTAAGAACCTATTATGACCCGCCGAACTTTTATTGAGGCCGGAGTTGCCCTCGCGGCCCTGCCTTCCACGCAGGGGCGGCTTCCGATTCATCGGGCCGTTGAATACAGCATGCTGCCCGAGAATATCGGTATTCCGGAGCGATTTCAAATGGCCCGCGACGCGGGATTCGAACGGATTGAATGCCCGACCACGCCGGACCAGCGGCAAGCCGAGACCATGAAGGGTGCGGCTGAAAAAGCCGGCATAAAGATCCATTCCGTAATGAATATGGATCATTGGGAATATCCACTCTCTTCGCCCGATCCCGCGGTTGTCGAGAAAAGCCTCAACGGCGCGCGCACATCCCTGCGGAATGCTCATTTCTGGGGTGCCGATACCGTGCTGATCGTTCCGGCTGTTGTCGATGCGAACACCTCGTACCGTGACGCCTACACACGATCGCAGGCGAACATCCGCAAACTTCTTCCGCTTGCCGAACAACTGCAGGTGATCGTCGCCATTGAGGAAGTGTGGAACAAATTTCTGCTGAGCCCGATTGAGTTCGCAACTTATATCGACGAGTTCAAATCGCCTTGGGTGCGCGCGTACTTCGATGTCGGCAACGTGAAGCTCTACGGATATCCGCAGGATTGGATTCGCACGCTCGGCAAGCGGATCGTCAAGCTGCACATCAAGGATTTCGCTTTCCGCCATGTGCCGAAAACAGAACAATCCATAGCCGAATGGGTACCCCTGCTGGAAGGCGATATCGACTGGCAGGCCATCCACCAGGCCCTTAAGGAAATCGGCTTTCAGGGCACCGCGACGGTGGAGCTCCCGGGCGGCGATGAGCTATATCTGCGTGAAGTTTTCAAACGCTTCACGAAGATCCTGGATGGCAGCGCCGCCTCAAAGCAGTTTTCGTAGTGGCCGCGGCATGCCCGGCGCGGACCGGGAATCTCAGGAGCCGCGACCAACCTAAATGGATGAAAAACCGGTGGCGCAGGCCATCGCGTTTTGAAAGATCCCGGCGGAAACACGACCACTTACGGCTATAACGATGACAGCAGCGATCATTATGCACTGGCGACAGCGGTTAAGAACGCGTTGAATCAAACCACCAGCGCGAATTACGATTACGAAATCGAAAAGCCGGTCGACAGCTACGACCTGAACGGCGGCCATACGCACTACGAGTACCAGGATGGCCTCGATCGCTTGACGAAGGTTACGCGGCCGGACGGCGCGGTGACAAGCTACAGCTACACTCCGACAGCCGTCGATACTTATCGTGACCAGAAAGCCGTGAACGATCAGGCCCTGCACACAGAGATCCTGTACGACGGGCTGGGGCGGGAAAGCGAAACCCGGCAGTACAAATCGGGGAGCGAGTATATTTCGACCACCCGGACATGTGATGCGCTCGGGCAGCTTGCCACCACCACGAATCCGTCCATACCGGGAGACGGGCTGAATTTTGCGACCAGTTATCAATCCGACGGGCTGGGGAGAAACACGCTGGTGCAGACGGCGGACGGGGCGCAAGTGATCAGCAGCTACGCGGGGAACGCGGTCACGGTGAAGGACCCCGCCGGCCACGTGCGCAAAACGACCAGCGATGCTCTGGGCCGGATTAGCTCGGTAACGGAAGACCTGGTCGGGCTGAACTATGTAACCAGCTACGGCTATGACCCGCTGAATGACCTGACGAGCGTAACGCAATCGGGGCAGACGCGAAGCTTCGTGTATGATTCGCTGGGCAGATTGAAGACCGCCACCAACCCGGAAAGCGGGACAATCAGCTACACGTACGACGCGAATGGAAATTTAGTGACCAAAACGGATGCGCGAAACGTGATCGCCTGTTTCGGCTCTCTTTCCGGAACCGCCTGCACGCCCGGCTACGATCCGCTTAACCGGATTCTGAACAAAACCCACAGCGACGGGACGCCGGCGGTAACTTATATTTACGACGACCCCACTGTGCCCAACGCGAAAGGGGGCCTGACGAGTGTGTCGAATGGAACTTCGACGACCAACTACACGAACTTCGATGCCGTAGGCAACGTGCTGGCGAGCAATCAGATCATCGCAGGAGAGACCTACACGTTCGGGTATACGTATAATCTGGCGGACCCGGCAACGATACGGTCAACCAGAAGTTCACCGGCAAAGAACGCGATCAGGAATCGTGGTTGGATTACTTCGGCGCCAGATATTACGGCAGCGCGCTGGGGAGGTTTACTAGCCCGGATTGGAGCGAAAAGCCGGAGGCTATTCCCCACGCTGATCTCACCGATCCCCAAACATTTAACCTTTACGCTTATGTTCGAAACAGGCCACTGAACAGTGCTGATATTGATGGCCATTGCACAGTGGATAGCGAGAATCATAATGCTTTGTCGTGTGCTGCACACTATTTAGGCGTAGTTGAGACTCAGAAAGAACAGGGTGACTACGCACGCCAAAGCCTGTCACAGAAGCACGGCTTTACTATCAATGGACAAACACCACAGGATTTCGCTAAAAAGGCCAATAATCACGAGGCCATTCAAGGGCTGCGGGCTGCTGATAACTACATAGCAGCTCAGGGAATGGCCTTATGCGGCTCTGGTGTTTCGTGTGGCGTGGTGGTACCTCCGTTATCGGGAGAATTCGCCAATTTTGCTGGTCCAGGGGATGGCGAGATCATAAATGCGGCGAGAAGTGGTACGGCACTAACGAAAGCTGATCCGACCCACCGTGCCGTTTCGTTCGTGACTGAGGATGTGGTAAAGAACGGGACAAGATTCTGGATCACCGGCAACGACGGCAAACGCAGGCTGTTACTCCAGCTTGGAAATCAAGGCTTAAATGGAAGTGCGGGACGGTTTGAAATCATCTACGATCCGGAGACCAAAACAATCATCCACCAGATGTTTGTAAGAGGAGGCAGCGTTAATGGAATCCCTATCAAACCGTAGTGAATACTCAGACCTTCTTCCTTTGAAAACCGAATTTGTTTTGAACCACGTACAGATGACTTGGCCGGAGATCATGTGGGCGTACAGCATGGGCCTAATTGGCTGGCGCTCGCTGAAAGAGTTTGCGCAAGCCGGCGTTGGTGGCGAATCGCCGGACGATGAACTCGTAAAGTTGGCCAATCTGTCAAAGGAGTGCGCCAACTCGGCCGAAGAGAGGGCCCGCTCGCTTGCAACACACAGTGGAGCACAGGACGAGGTTACTACTCGAAATAAGTGGCTGTACCTGCTCTTGAAGAGCCTCTACGAACAGAAAGGGAGTGTATCAGACCCGCTCGGGCTGGTTGAACAGATTTACGCCGACTTCGATTATCCCGAACGAATTGAAGGTTTCGTGAGGTGGATGCCCACTCATGATCCAGTGCGAACACCCGAGGAAGCTGCGGAGAGAATGGACCGCAATTGGCAATCATATCTCGAGAACTGCGCGGCTCAGTTTCGAAGCTAACGAAACACAAAATCGGGTTGTTCTGCGAGATACGCTCAACCCACAAAGCAATCGATTCGGTTCTCGGTGTCCGCCTCGACCGCTTAACGAAAGTTACGCGGCCGGACGGCGCGGTGACAAGCTACAGCTACACTCCGACAACCGTCGATACTTATCGTGACCAGAAAGCAGTCAACGATCAGGCTCTGCACACGGAGATCCTGTACGACGGGCTGGGGCGGGAAAGCGAAACCCGGCAGTACAAATCGGGGAGCGAGTATATTTCGACCACCCGGACATATGATGCGCTCGGGCAGCTTGCCACCACCACGAATCCGTCCATACCGGGGGACGGGCTGAATTTCGCGACCAGCTACCAATACGACGGGTTGGGAAGAAACACGCTGGTGCAGACGGCGGACGGGGCGCAAGTGATCAGCAGCTACGCGGGGAACGCGGTCACGGTGAAGGACCCCGCCGGCCACGTGCGCAAAACGACCAGCGATGCTCTGGGCCGGATTA
>Ga0308173_10000369_pt1 | contig 18548 bp, 17 predicted proteins | sample PhyPR1_FD_203716 | JGI IMG/M metagenome (GOLD analysis project Ga0308173, IMG submission 203716) | Soil microbial communities from UC Gill Tract Community Farm, Albany, California, United States - DLSLS.P.R1 | ecosystem: Environmental > Terrestrial > Soil > Agricultural land | place: USA...
GGGCAATCCGCGCGGGCTGATCGAGAATGGCGCAATCGCCATTTCGGATGGGAAGATCGTCCGCGTCGGCAAGCGCACGGAGCTTGCGGGCTTCCGGTCCAAAACGGTCGATGCACTGGACGGCGCTTGGGTGACGCCGGGCCTTATCGACTGCCACACGCACCTGGTGTTTGGCGGCACGCGTGCAGACGAGCATGCGATGCGCCGAGCCGGTGCGACCTACGAGGAAATTGCGAAGGCTGGCGGCGGCATCCCATCGACAGTGGAGAAGACGGCCGCTGCGTCCGACGAGGAATTGCTCGAACAGAGCCGCCGTCGCTTGCATGCCCTAACGCGCGTTGGCTGCACGACCGTCGAGGTGAAGTCGGGTTACGGACTCGATACGGCAAGCGAGCTTCGCCTCCTGAAGATTGCCGGCCAACTCGGCGACGGTGAAGCGGTACGGATTGTACCGACGCTGCTTGCCTTGCATGCACTGCCCGCGGACCAGCGCGATCGCCGCGCCCATTATGTCAGCGAGATCATCGACAAGCTCATCCCCGAAGCGGCGAAGCAGGGGATAGCGACGAGCGTCGACGCGTTCTGCGAAGGCATCGCCTTCACGCCGCAGGAAGTCGAGCGCCTGTTCAAGGCGGCGGCGCACCACGGCCTTCGCGTTCGGCTCCACGCGGAACAATTGTCGAACCAGCACGGCGCCGCACTGGCGGCTCGATATCACGCGCTCTCGGCCGACCATCTTGAATATCTCGACGAAGCTGGCGCCAAAGCCATGGCTGCCGCGGGGACCGTAGCAGTTCTGCTGCCCGGCGCGTTTTATGCGTTACAGGAAAACAGCAAGCCGCCGGTCGAGCTGCTGAGGAAGCACAAGGTCCCGATGGCCGTCGCCACGGACTGCAATCCCGGCACGTCGCCGATGCTCTCGCCAACGCTTGCCATCAACATGGCCTGCACCCTCTTCGGCCTCACGCCTGAGGAAGCAGTGGCGGGGATGACCGTTAACGCCGCGCGGGCGCTCGGCCTCGCTCATTCGATCGGCAGCGTCGCCGCCGGAAAGCAGGCGGACCTCTGCGTATGGCACATCGAATCGCTTGCGGAACTCGGCTATTGGATAGGTCTGCCGGGGCCTGAGCGCCGGATTTTTGGGGGCCGCGATGCCTAGGGCCGCTGCGGCGCTGGTGGCGCTGATCTGCTGGGTCGGACTGGTGCTGCAGTTTTCGCTGAGTTTTGCGGGTCAGCATGACGTCGTCGCGACCCTGTGGGCGCTCCTTCGCTTCTTCACGATCATCACCAACCTGCTCGTGGCAATTGCGATGACATTGATCGCCATTGAGCGCCCCGTATCGCCGCTCGTGCTCGGCGGACTGGCGCTCGCCATCCTGCTCGTCGGCATCGTTTACGCGACGCTGCTTGCGGGTCTGGAGCACCCCGCCGGACTTGCGGCGCTCGTGAACAACCTGCTTCACCGGTTGTCGTCGATAGCCATGGCGCTCTGGTGGCTGTTCTTTGCACCGCGCGCGCGGCTGAAGCCGAACGCGCCGTTGGTCTGGGTAGCCTATCCGGTTGTCTACTTCGCCTATGCGCTTGCCCGGGGGCATTTCGACGGGCGCTATCCTTATCCGTTCATCGACGTGGGCAAGATCGGCTGGGTTCAGACGGCCCTAAATGCCGGAGGGATCGCGCTCGGTTTCGTTCTGGTCGGCTACGCACTGGTATGGACCGACGGCTGGCGCCCACTTGGGTCGAAGCGCGCGAAGGGCTAGAGCCTCGGCAAGCAATCTAGCGGGGACGATTTGACCGATCGACGCGATAACAGCAGGCACATCCGCGCGCGCCGCGGAAGCGAGATCAAGGCGGAGAGCTGGGCGACGGAAGCGGCGGTCCGCATGCTGATGAACAATCTCGACGACGAGGTTGCCGAGGACCCGCAGAGCCTTGTCGTCTATGGCGGGATCGGCCGAGCCGCGCGCAATTGGAAATGTTTCGACAAGATCGTCGAGACGCTCGAGCGGCTGGAGGAAGACCAGACCTTGCTCGTCCAGTCAGGCAAGCCGGTCGGCGTCTTCCCGACTCACAAGGACGCACCGCGCGTCCTTATCGCCAATTCCAATATCGTACCGAAATGGGCGAATTGGGAAACGTTCAACGAGCTCGATCGCGAGGGGCTGATGATGTACGGCCAGATGACCGCCGGCAGTTGGATATACATCGGCACGCAGGGCATCGTTCAAGGCACGTACGAGACCTTCGCCGAGATGGGGCGCCAGCACTATGGCGGCGACCTGAAGGGCAAGTGGATATTGACCGCAGGCCTCGGTGGCATGGGCGGCGCGCAGCCGCTCGCCGCCGTGATGGCGGGTGCGCACTGCATTGCGATCGAAGTGCAGGAGAGCCGGATCGAGAAGCGGCTCGAAACGCGCTATCTGGACAAGCGGGCGGAGAGCATCGACGAGGCTCTGGGGATCATTCGCTCTGCGCAGCAACCGACCAGCGTCGGCCTGCTCGGCAACGCCGCCGAGATCCTGCCGGAGATGCTGAAGCGCGGGGTTCGGCCCGATGCGCTCACGGACCAGACAAGCGCCCACGATCCGGCGAACGGTTACTGCCCCGCTGGCTGGGGTGTCGCCAAATGGCAAGAGATGCGCGAGCGCGATCCGGCCGCTGTCGTCGTAGCGGCGAAGCAGTCCATGGCGCGGCACGTGGAAGCCATGCTCGCCTTCCGGGCGATGGGCGTGCCCACCTTCGATTACGGAAATAACATTCGCCAGGAAGCGCTCGATGAGGGTGTCACCCACGCCTTCGATTTTCCGGGCTTCGTCCCGGCGTACGTGCGTCCGCTGTTCTGTCGTGGCATCGGTCCGTTCCGCTGGGTGGCGCTTTCGGGCGACCCCGAGGACATCTACCGGACCGACCAGCGTGTGAAGGAACTGATCCCGGACGATCCGCACCTGCATCGATGGTTGGACATGGCGCGCGAGCGAATCGCTTTCCAAGGCCTGCCGGCGCGAATCTGCTGGGTTGGCCTCGGCCAGCGGCACCGGCTCGGCCTCGCGTTCAACGAGATGGTGAGGAATGGCGAGGTTTCTGCGCCGATCGTGATCGGCCGCGACCATCTCGACAGCGGCAGCGTCGCCTCGCCCAACCGCGAAACGGAAAGCATGGCGGACGGCAGCGATGTTGTCAGCGACTGGCCGCTCCTCAACGCGCTTCTCAACACCGCCAGCGGAGCGACCTGGGTTTCCCTCCACCACGGCGGCGGCGTTGGCATGGGTTACTCGCAACACGCTGGCATGGTGATCGTGGCGGACGGCACTGATGAGGCAGCGCGGCGGCTCGAACGCGTCCTGTGGAATGACCCGGCCACTGGCGTCATGCGGCATGCCGATGCGTGCTACGAGATCGCGATCGACTGCGCGCGCGAGCAGGGGCTCGACCTGCCGATGGTGACGAAGTGAAAATCAATCCACAGGAAGTCGCGCTAGACGACTTGAGGCAGCTCTGGATGGGCTCAGAGGCGCGTCTCGACGATGCGGCGATGCAGCGTGTCGCGGAAGCCGCAGCATCGGTCGATCGCATCGTCGCAGGCGGCGAGACGGTTTACGGCGTCAACACCGGGTTCGGTTTGCTCGCGAACACGCGAATTGCCGACGACCGGCTGATCGAGCTCCAGACCAACCTGATCCTCTCGCACAGTGCAGGACTCGGCGAACCCTTTCCACGCCACGTTACGCGATTAATGATCGTGCTGAAGTTGCTTGGTCTGGGCCGAGGTCATTCGGGCGTGCGCCCGATCGTGATCGACGCGCTGCAAACGCTGGTCGACCGGGACGCGATGCCGCTTATCCCATCGCAGGGCAGCGTCGGCGCGAGCGGCGATCTGGCGCCGCTTGCCCACCTGATCTCCGCGCTGATGGGCTACGGCCGCGTCGACCTCGCCGGCCAGATCATGCCTGCTGCCGAGGCGCTGAATCGCATCGGCCTCGACCCGCTCCAGCTCGCGCCGAAAGAGGGTCTTGCGCTCATCAATGGCACGCAGGCATCAACGGCACTGGCGCTCGATGCGCTGTTCTCGGGAGAGCGCGTGTTCGCCGCGGCGATCAGGGCCGGCGCCCTCTCGGTCGATGCACTCGCCGGAAGTGCCAAACCGTTCGACCCGCGCATTTCGGCACTGCGCGGCCAGCCCGGTCAGGTCCGCGTTGCGGCGGCGATTGCCGACTTGCTCCAAGGCAGCGAGATCCTCGCGAGCCACATTCAATGCAGCCGGGTGCAGGATCCCTATAGTTTTCGATGCCAGCCGCAGGTCATGGGTGCCGCGCTGGACCTGCTGCAGAACGCCGCGCGCACGCTGACCATCGAAGCGGCAGCGGTCACCGACAATCCCATCCTGTTCCCTGAAGAGGATACGGCGATCTCCGGCGGCAACTTCCACGCCCAGCCGGTAGCCTTCGCTGCGGACATCATTTCGATGGCACTCTGTGAGGTCGGATCGATGTCAGAGAGGCGCATCAGCGTCCTCGTCGATCCTAAGATGAGCGGGTTGCCCGCCTTTCTAACGCCAGACAGCGGTGTGAATTCGGGCCTGATGATCCCGCAAGTGACGGCTGCTGCGCTGGTAAGTGAGAACAAGAGCTTGGCCTTTCCCGTGAGCGTGGATTCCATTCCCACCAGCGCGGGCCAGGAGGATCATGTTTCCATGGCGCCGATTGCGGCGCGAAAGGCTGCCCAGATCGCGCGCAATGCGGCGGGTGTCGTCGCCGTAGAGCTGATGGCCGCCGCCGAGGGCATCGACTATCACGCGCCGCTGAGAACCTCGCCGAAGCTGCAGGAAGTGCACGCTTCCGTGCGAGCGCTATCGCCGCATTTTACGGCCGACCGTTACTGGGCCGATGAGATGGCGGTGCTCCAGTCCTCCGTCCTCACAGGACATTTCGGCGCGCCGCTGTTGTAAGGCCTCCGACGTGCCGCGGGTCGCGCACTTTTCGCACGCGGCCAGATGGCCAATCCGCTCGAAGCGCCAGCGTCAGCCGATGCGATCCCAGTTCGTCGTCTTGCAGATGAACCCCCAGACGCAGCCTCGGACGTTCAGCCGGTTTGCGTTGACCTGGTGGATAGTGCCGCTGGCGCTCATGTCGCGGTCCGCGAGGTAGACGTTAGCCTTGTAGGTTCTCGGCCCGCTCGCCCGAATATTGGTAATCAACCGCGCGCCGATTAGCTCGGTCCCGCTACCTCGTTCGGCCTTGTCCTGTTGCTTCTCCGAAGCCTTTACCACGGTTCCACACAGCGTCCGGCCGCAGGGTGCGATTTGAATCTCCATCTTGCCGTTTTTCCAGCGGCCTTCGAGGCTGCTCTTAGCCGACGCAACCGATGGGGCCGCGAGCACCGCGAAGCTTGTTGCCAGACTTACGAAAAACCGTTTCATTCTTTTGTGTTAGACGCGATTTGAGGCGGAAATGGAGCGGTCAGCTTGCGCCCGCATGAACCGGAATCGCTTAGTTGGATGAAGGAAGCGGCTCCTCGTAGCGGGTCCAGACCTGCGTCCGGCAGAACAAGCCAGCCAGAGCGCAGCCGGTGAGCTTCAGGCGGCGATCGTCGAGCGGCTGCAATGTTGCAGCGACATGGATGCCGTCGTCGGGAATGAACAAGGTGCCAGTCCATCGACCTTCGGCCTCCCTCAGGCCACTGAGCACAGTGGTCCCGATAACCTTGGACGTGCTCTTCGAAGCCTCCTGCTTCCCACGCGCAGAAGCCCAGACGACCTTCCCGCAGAGCACGGCGCCGCAGGGCCCGATCGCGATGATCGCACTGCCGATCGGGTTTCTCCATTGACCCACGATTGTCACTTGCGACGGAGCCTGCGCAGACGTGAGCGCCAGGAGTATCGAACAGGCTGCAATTCGACGCATTCCCTTCTGTCGCGCGGCATGGATGAACGCGAAGTGGCACGTCGATGAAAACTCTTGAGGAGGAGTTGGGGTTCAAGCGTGCGGAAGGGGTGTCGCACGCAACCATGTCTGCGACTTCATTTGCCTGAAGGATCGCTCGTCCGGCTCCACAAGGCAGCCTTGCACAGGGATTTGCCCGCCGCGCAACCGGAGACCCGAAGCTGTTCCGGACTCATGAGCTGGATCTTGGCGGTTACGCGCATGTTCTTGTCGGGAATGAACAAACGGCCTTGCCAGCGCCCGTTTGAATCCTGCCTAAGATCGGTGAACAGCTGCGTCCCCATCAACTGGTTGGTCGTCTTGGCCGCGTCCTTCTTCGCCTTGTCGCTTGCCCACGCGACGGTGCCGCACATAGCAACGCTTCCGCACTGCGCGATGGCGATGATGCTGTTGCCGCCCGGACTTCGCCAGAAGCCTTCGATAGATGGTGGTGAAGCAGCCTGAGCGGCCAGAACGGCGGCGAGCGCAAGTGTGGGCATCTTCGTCCTCCTGTTCGGGGGCGACTCGTATTGACGTCGGCGTGATTAATGAAAATCCCGACTTTTGGGGATGATCTCCACATCGCGCGGATGACGCGCGGCGGGCGCGCGCCAGCTCCCGGCGCCATCGCCCTGGTTGAGGGTAGAGGGCATTGTCTCATCGCTTAGATGCCGGAGCATGTGGCTATGGTCTTCCAGCCGCTTTGCGACGACGTGGATGACGTCGCTTTCCTCGTCACGCTGAATGATGCCGTGCACGGCGATCAGCCGCGCGCCCATGACGATCTTGCGCTGCTTTTCGAACACGTCGGGCCAGATGACGAGATTGGCGACGCCGGTTTCATCCTCCAGCGTGATGAAGACGACGCCTTTGGCGCTTCCAGGGCGCTGACGGATCAACACGAGGCCGGCGATCGACAGACCCTTGCCGTCGCGGATCGTCTTGAGCTGCGCAGCAGTGACGAACTTTAAGCGCCCATAATGTTCGCGCAGGAAGCACATCGGGTGCGCCTTCAGGCTGAGGCGAATGGTCTGATAATCGTTCACGACATGCTCGGCTAACGGCATGGCTGGAAGCTGCGCGGGCTGCTGCTCCGTGCCTTCGTCGCGCGCTTCGGCATAAGCGAACAGCGGGAGGTCTGGCGCTTGCCGGAGCGCGCGCGAGTCCCAAAGCGCGGCCCTTCGATCGACACCCACCGAGCGGAAAGCATCTGCCGCTGCGAGCCGTTGGATCGCATGCACCGGCACGTTGCCGCGCGACCGCAGTTGCTCGACCGAGCAGTAGGGGCGTCGCGAGACGAGCCGGTCCCCTGCCTCACGCTGCAGGCCTTCGATCTGCCGCAGGCCGAGGCGCAGTGCGCCATCCTCCAAGGTGCAGTCCCAATCCGAACGATTGGCGTCGACCTCGAGCACTTCGACTCCATGTTCTTTGGCGTCACGCACGATCTGCGCTGGCGCATAAAAACCCATCGGCTGCGAGTTTAACAGCGCGCATGCGAAGGCTGCCGGGTACCGCCACCTCAGCCAGCTCGATACGTAGACGAGGTGCGCGAAGCTCGCCGCGTGGCTTTCGGGGAAGCCATATTCGCCGAAGCCCTTGATCTGGTCGAAGCAGCGCTGCGCGAATGCCAGATCATAGCCTCGCTCCACCATCCGCCCGACCATCTTGTCCTGCAGCTCCTCGATGTTGCCGCGCGAGCGGAAGGTCGCCATCGCCTTGCGCAGCTGGTTCGCTTCTTCCGAACTGAACTTCGCGGCATCCAGCGCGATCTTCATCGCCTGTTCCTGGAAGATTGGCACGCCCAGCGTGCGGCCGAGGATCCGCTCGAGTTCGTCCGGCTCACCATGCTCCGGATCGGGGCAGGGGAAGGTCACCGGCTCCTTGCCGCTTCGGCGCTTCAGGTACGGATGGACCATGTCGCCCTGAATCGGCCCCGGCCGGACGATCGCGACTTCGATCACCAGATCATAGAATTCTCGCGGCTTCAGCCTCGGCAGCATGTTCATCTGCGCCCGGCTCTCGACCTGGAACACGCCGAGTGAGTCCCCTCGGCAAAGCATGTCGTAGACCTCCGGCACCTCGCGCGGCACGTTCGAGAGCTCCCAATTTTCGTCGTGGTGCTTCTCGACGAGGTCGAAGCATTTGCGGATGCAGGTCAGCATGCCGAGCGCGAGCACGTCGATCTTGAGGATGCCGAGTTCCTCAATGTCGTCCTTATCCCATTCGATGAAGGTGCGGTCCTCCATCGCGCCATTGCCGATCGGAACGGTTTCGGTCAGCGGCCGCTCGGTCAGGATGAAACCGCCGACATGCTGACTGAGGTGCCGCGGCATGCCGATCAATTGCTCGGCAAGCTTCATCGTCCGTTTGAGATGTGGGTCGGAAAGGTCGAGTCCGGCATCGTTTGCCCGCGCATCTTCCAGTTCCGGGTCCATGCTGCCCCAGATGGTCGACGCGAGCGCGCCGCAGACATCCTCCGACAGGCCCATCACCTTGCCTACCTCTCGGATTGCCGAGCGGGGACGGTAATGGATGATCGTCGCCGCAATGCCAGCGCGGTCGCGGCCATATTTGTCGTAGATGTGCTGGATCACCTCCTCGCGCCGCTCATGCTCGAAGTCGACGTCGATGTCGGGTGGCTCCTTGCGCTCCTCCGAGATGAAGCGCTCGAACAAGAGCTCGCTGGTCGACGGATCCACGGCAGTGATGCCGAGGCAATAGCAGACCGCACTGTTCGCTGCCGACCCGCGCCCTTGGCACAGGATCGGCGGCTCCAGCTTGCGCGCAAAGTCGACAATGTCGTGCACGGTCAGGAAATAGCGAGCGAAATCGAGCCGTTCGATCAGCGGCAGCTCATAATTCAGCTGCTTGATGACCTTCTCTGGAATGCCGCCGGACCAGAACTTCTTCGCACCTTCCCATGTCAGATGCTCCAGATGCTGCTGCGGCGTCCGGCCCTCCGGTACCGTTTCCCTGGGATATTCGTACCTGAGCTCTTCGAGATTGAAGTGGAGCGAATCCGCAAATTGCCGCGTCGCCGCGATGGCGTGAGGCCAACGGGCGAACAACCGGACCATCTCGTCCGGCCGCTTGAGGTGCCGTTCGGCGTTCGGATTGAGGAGGTAGCCGGCGGTGGCGATCGTCACCTTTTCGCGGATGCAGGTGACGACGTCCTGGAGCGGCCGGCGGTCGGGGACATGATAATGGACATCGTTGGTGGCAAGGATCGTGCAGCCGTGTGCTTGTGCAAGGCGATCCAGCCGTTCGACCCGGGCGCTATCGTCACCGCGATAGAGCCAACTTGCCGCGACGTGTCGAAGTGACGTCAAGGCGTCGTGTAGCGGCGGCAATTCTCTTTCGAAATCATCGAGATCGTCCGACGGCCAAACGATGAAGTTTATGCCCTCCTGGTGCGCCGCAACGTCGGCGAGGCTGAGCTCGCACGCGCCTTTTTCCGCCCGCATCTTGCCAAGGCTGAGCAGGCGCGACAGTCGCCCATAGGCTTCGCGATCGATGGGATATGCGAGCAGGCTCGGCGCATCCGTTAGGTCCAGCCGGCATCCGATCAGCGGCTTCACGCCGACGCCGGTGCAGGCGCTATGCATCCGGACGACGCCCGCCAGCGTGTTCCGGTCGGCAATGCCGATCGCGTCATAGCCGAGCGGCAAGGCCGTCCTCACCAGCTCAATCGCATCCGACGCGCCGCGCAGGAATGAGAAAGGGGAGCTGACGCCAAGCTCGACATAAGGAGAGGGCGTGATCGGCGGCGGAGGCATGTCGCTGGTCCTCACCAGCTTGAGCCGCGAAAAGCTCGGGCGCTCAGGCATCAGCCCAGCCTTTTGGTAAGAGTGTTCATCCGAACAGGCCGTGGATGAACCAGTTGGGCAGCCCGCCGCGCCCGTCGCCGATCAGGCCTTCGCGATAGATCCAGTAACGGCGGCCGGTCGCGTCCTCGACACGGTAATAATCGCGCAGCCGCGCGGATGATGGCGACCGCCACCATTCCGGCGCGATCCGCTCGGGGCCCTCGGCGCGCGCGATGTCGTGCACCGCGCGCCGCCAGACGAAACGACGCGGCATGCCTTCGGGCGTGGCGTAGATGACGTCGATCGCTTCGGGCCGGTCGAGGAGGCGTTGGGGGCGACGGACCGGCGGCAATTCGATCGCTTCCCTTTTGGCGAGCGCCGGGATCCATCCGCTCGCTCGCTCGGGAAGGTGACTCTGCTCCGGTTGGGGTTGGCGTACGGCGCGAGGTCCAAGCTTCACCGTCAGCCGATCGACCAACCGCGCGACATCGCGCTCGCCCGACGGTTCTTCGACCAGGCTCTCCTGCGCGGCATTCTGGCCCTCGGTCCATTCGGCTACCAGCGCGAAAGCATCGAAGCCGAACTCGGGGTCGAGGGCGGCGGCCTTGTCGGCAAGCAGTCGCTGAAGATGCTTCGGCTCACGGCTGGGGATCGCGGTCGCGACCGATGCCGTGGCGACGCTGCCGTCCACTCGGAAGCCATGGAGCGCGAGACGTCGAGCGCCAAGATGCCGCTGCTGCAACTGGCAGACGAGGTCGGGAATCAGCCGCTCCAGCGCTTGGCTTGCCGCTTCGGGGTGGGTTGCCGGCTCTTCCTGCCGAAACATGGCGCGTGGCAGTGGTTCGGTTGGAGCAGCAGTCAACGGCTCCGGTTTGCGGCCAAACGCCCGATCGAGCGCATCGACCACGTCCTCGGCACCGCGAAAACGGCGTGCGAGCGCAAGCCGCGGCACGTCGATGAGCGACCCAATGGTCTTTAGCCCAAGGCGTTCGAGCGTACGCACAGTGTCCGGATCGAGGCGGAGTGCCGATACGTGCAGCGGCGCCAGCTTCGCCGCCATATCGCCACCGCAAATGCATGGTGCATGATGCGCCAGCGCCCAGGCTGCAGCAGCCGTCGGCGCAACCGCCACCCGCGTCGTCAGCCCGACGCGCGCGAAGCTGCGCTGAACATCGCGCACCAGGCCCCGCTCGCCGCCGAACAGATGCGCGACACCGGTGACATCGAGACGAAGGCCGTCCCCATCGACTTCCACCAGCGGCGACCAGCGGCCGGACCATTTCGAGAGCCGTTCAACGAGCGCGGCATCGTCCGCCGGATCGGCAGGCTCGGCAATCAATGTCGGGTCGAGTGCCCGGGCATCGGTCAGCCGAGCACCGGCCCTCGCGCCGCGCTCGGCGGCTGCCTTGGTCACGGCATGGATGATGAGCCCGTGGGTGCCCTCGACGGTGAGAACGATAGGATTGTCAGGCGCTGAGGCGGCGATTTTCGCCCAGCGCTCGATCGCCAGATGCGGCAACCAGATGGAAAGCACTCGCGTCATGCGCGACGCTCCACCGCCCTGGCGGGATTTCGCGTGCCCGGAACAGCTCGGCGTCCCACACAGGTGCTCCCGATGCACGGGGGTTGAGATCGTTGAGTAGCGACGGCGCGCTCGCAATCCGCCAGCGCATTCGTGCCCCGCTGAGGTTCGCATTGCCGCTGAGCCGCACCAGCCAGCACGTTGTCCCGCTGCGTTCCGACGCGACTGCCAGCCGCCGTGTCGCGGTGAAGTCGAGCGCGCGCGGATCGCCCCAGATCTCGCCGATCACGGCTGAAAGCGCGGCGCACCTTACGCCCTCCTCCATCGCCCAGAGCGCATCGCGCGCGTCGCGGGCCTCGACATGGATGAGGTCCTGGCCGGGCCAGCCTGGCGGATAGATGCGCCCACTCTCCAGGATCGCCATCCGGTCCTGCACCCACAGCAACGGCTTGCCCGTGCCGAGCTGCGGGAGCAGGAACCCCGCCCAGCCGCCGTCACGCGGGTGCGCGGCGAACAACTCGGACAGGGTAGGGCTGGGCGGAACGGGCGAATGCCATCGTCCGCCCAGCCCGCTGGGGAGCTCGCGAATTTCGGACGTGCGGTTTCCACCGCCGCCGACCAGGGAAAGGCCTGCTGCCACACGACTCACAACGCTTATGTTCTACTTTTGTTCTTTGTCTGGCGACTCAGCGCCAAGAGTCAAGACAGCGACTCGAACGGCCTCTTAGTAATCGGCGGCTTGCCCTCGATCTCAGTCAGGAAAGCTTCGATCTCGCGCGCGATTCTCGTCAACGCCGGCCGCCACAGCACCGCGCCGACATGATAGGTGTCGATCTCCACCGCACGGTCGATCTCATGGTCCTGCCCGCGCGCGGCGCGCGGCGCAACGATCCCGTCCCGCCGGGACCAGAAGGCCAGCGTCGGGACCGGCGGCTTGCCGATGCCGCGCGGGAAGGGGGGCTCGTTGACGTCATGACCCGCGATCCGCTCGTACAGTTCGCGCACGTTGGTATTGGTCTTGTAGTCGCCAGAGAAAGGCGAGCAGAGCGTCGCTACCGCGCGTACCTTATCAGGATGGAAGCGCGCCAGTTCGCGCGCGAACATTCCGCCGAGACTCCAGCCGACCAGTAGAATGGGACGGCCGTCGTAAACCTCGTCGAGGCGGCGCCCCAACAACTCCAGCGTATTCGTCTTTGCGCCCAGGTTGGTGCCCAGCCCCCACGGATGGACGCGCCAGCCTGCTCGCCCGAGCGCGCGGCGGATATCCATCGTGGTCCGATCGCTGGCTAGAAAACCGGGGAGGACGAGAGCCGGCGGCCCGTCCTCCGGGCCTCGAGGGCCGACCGGGCCAAGTCCTGCAAGGAAGCGCGGAAGGTGCCATGCCATCTCCCGCCAGCGATGCCAGCCGGGCGGCGCAAGGTCGTCCGGGTGAACCGTGCCGGCAGTCCCGGCAGCCTCGGTCCGTGCCCACTTCATAAGGACACGATACGTTTCTTGCGGAAGCGAAACAATAAGCCGCTGGAATCAGCTGTCCTTTTTCAGGAATCTGTCGATTTCGCGCACCACGTCGCGAGCGCAGCGCCTCGACATGCCAAACGCCATATGCGTGCAGCCCAGCTCAACTTCCTCGTCGCGCTCGTGGTCGAAACCTCGCGCGGCGCGCGGCGCGATCAGCCCGTCGCGACGCGACCACAAGGCAAGATGCGGCACCGGCGGCTTGTCCGTGATCCTCGGTATGGGCGGCTCGTCGACTTTGTGTCCGGCAATCCGCTCGTAGGCACGCCAGACGTGGTTCTGCCTCGGATTCCCCGAAAAAGGTGACCCGAGCGTCACCACCGCGCATACCCGTTCCGGCGCCGCGCGCGCCAGCTCACGTGCGAACAGACCCCCGAGGCTCCAGCCCACGACGAGCAGCGGCCGATCCGGTGAAATCTCGTCGATGCGCTGCTTGAGCCGTTCGACCGTGTATGCTCGTGCGCCCCAGTTGACGCCCATCTTCCAGCCGTGAACACGCCAGCCAGCTTCGGCGAGCGTTTTGCGCAACGGCTCCGTGGTGCGGTCGTGCGCAACAAAGCCCGGAATCACCAATGCCGGCGGACCGTCTGCGGGGCCCAGCCTCTTCGTCGAACCGAAGATCCTAAACAGTCGGGGCAACAACCAGGCAGCCTCGCCAAGCCGAAGGCGAAGCGACGGAAGGCGATCGTCACCGGTCCAGTCCACCTAAAGGAACTCGCCTCCAATCAGATCCTGCAGCGCCTTCGGCAGGCGAACGCGGCCGCCCTCGGTCTGGTGGTTTTCTAGCAAAGGCACGAGAATGCGGGGGCTGGCGAGCGCCGTATTATTGAGAGTGTGCGCGAACCGCACCTTGCCGTCGGCGCCGCGGTAACGGAGGTTCGCCCGCCGCGCCTGCCAGTCGTGCAGGGTCGAGCAGCTGTGGGTCTCGCGATACTTATTGAGGCTTGGGACCCAGCTTTCGATGTCGTTCATCCGGAACTTGCCCAGACCCATGTCGCCGGTCGAGGTCTCAATGACCTGGTACGGGATCTCGAGCGCCTGAAGCAGACCTTCGGCAAGCTCCAGCAGCCGCGCATGCCACTCCGCCGATTGGGCATCGTCGGCTTCGCAGATCACATACTGCTCTACCTTCACGAACTGATGGACGCGCAACAGCCCGCGCACGTCCTTGCCCGCGCTTCCTGCTTCACGCCGGAAGCACGGCGAATAGCCGGCGTAAAGGATCGGCAGCTTATCGGCCTCGATGATCTCGCCCGAGTGGAGTGACGTCAGCACGACTTCCGCTGTGCCCGCGAGCCAGAGATCATCATTAGGCAGCTGATAGGTTTCTTCTTCGTGCCCAGGGAATTGGCCCTGGTTCAGAAACGCCTGCTCGCGCGCAATCGCGGGCACCGTAATGGGCGTGAAACCGGCGTTCGCAATACGCTCCAGCGCCCAAGCCATCAGCTTCGTCTCGAGCAGGGCGAGGCGTCCCTTGAGACAATAAGTGCGCGAACCTGACACCTGGACGACGCGCGACAGGTCTGCCCAATCGTTCTTCTCAATCAGCGCGACGTGGTCGAGCGGCTCGAAGTCGAACTGGCGCGGCTCGCCTTCCGTGCGGATGACGGTATTGAAGCTTTCGTCCGGTCCGATCGGTGCGCCTTGGTATGGGATGTTTGGAATGCGCATCTGCAGCGCCTTCACCAAGGCTTCCCGCTCGCTCAGCAGCTTCTCCAGCTCAGACGCTTTCGCGCCGGCTTCCTTTGCCTGGGCTCCGAGGGCGGCGCGGTCCTCAGGCGCAGCATCCTTGAACAAAGCGCTGATGCTGTTCCGCTCGCTGCGTAGCTGGTCGATTTGCGTCTTCAGCTGCCGCACTTCAGCCGCGGCGGCGATGAGTGCGTCGAGGTCGAGATTAACGGCCTTGTCTTTGATCGCCTTCTCGACGGCGTCGAGATTGTCCCTGATGAAATCCAGCCCAAGCATGGGGCGGCACTGCGCGAATTGCGCCGCGACCGCAAGTTCGCCTAACGCCCGCTTATGCCCTCAGGTTTGATCGCGCTTCTCGATGATGTCGCCACCATCGCCAAGCTCGCCGCCGCATCGCTCGACGACGTGTCCGGGGCCGCGGGGAAAGCCAGCGCGAAGGCTGCGGGCGTGGTCGTAGACGACACGGCGGTGACACCACGCTACGTCACGGGTCTCGCGCCGGAGCGGGAGCTGCCAATCATCGGCAAGATCGCATGGGGCTCGCTCAAGAACAAAGTGGTTCTGCTGCTCCCTCTCGCCCTGCTGCTGACGGCGTTCGCTCCGTTCCTCGTTACGCCTTTGCTGATGATCGGCGGCGCCTATCTCGCGTTCGAGGCAACCGAGAAAATCTGCGAGAAGCTCTTCCACGAGCACGAGCATGAAGAGCAGCTGGTCGATTCCATGGGTGACCCCGCCGAGCTCGAGAAGATGCAGGTCAAAGGCGCGATCCGCACCGACTTCATCCTGTCCGCGGAAATCATGGCCATTGCGCTTGCCAGCCTTGAGCATCTGACGCTGCTGACAACCGCCATCGCGCTGTTTGTGGTCGCACTTGGAATCACCGCCGGCGTCTATGGTGTCGTGGCGGTTATCGTGAAGCTCGACGACATCGGCCTTCATCTCGCGCGGGGGCGTAGCCGGGCTGGCCGCAGCGTCGGGAAGGCCTTGGTGCGTATCGTTCCGACGCTACTGACCGGACTTGCAGGTGTCGGCACCGCCGCGATGCTGTGGGTTGGGGGAGGAATCCTTCTGCATGGCCTCGAGGAGTTGCACCTTGCGGGTCCGCTGCCTCGTGCCATCCATCAGATCGCTCATGACCTCAGCCGACCGGCCGGCCCGTTTTCGGGGCTAGTTTCGTGGTTAGTGAACGCGCTTGGCGGAGCAGTGACTGGTCTCGTGATCGGCGCGATTCTCGTCGCGATGGTTCGCCGCTTCACCAAGCACCCGGAAGAGCTGATCGTCGATTAATCGAAGTGCAGTCGGCGGTAGCGGCCGCGGAAGTAGAGTAGCGGGTCGAGGCTAGCGTCGAAGCTTGCCTTCACAACCTGCCCGACAAGGATGTGATGGTCGCCACCGTCATAAAGCGCATACCGCTCGCATTCGAAGACGCACAGCGAATCAGCGAGGATCGGCGCTCCGTTTTCGCCGCGCGACCAAGGCGTGTTTCCGAACCGGTCCTCGCCGCGCGTGGAGAAGGTCATTGAAGCCGGTTGCTGCTCATTCTGGAGCACGTTGATCGCAAAGCACGGTGCGTTGATCAGCGCTTCTGCACTAGCTGCTCGCTTGTGGATGCATACGAGCAGGAGCGGCGGTTCCAACGATACGGACGTGAAGCTGTTCACTGTCAGTCCGGCCGGCCGCCCATCGTTCAGGCAAGTCACGATCGTCACGCCCGTCGCGAAGCAGCCAAGCGCGTCACGCAGCGTGCGCGGATCGTGCCCGCTTCTGTATTCGCCCTTGTCCGGCTGGTCGGCCATGCCGCGGCTATAGCGCGCGAAGACTAGAGCGCCAGCAGCCTCTCCGGCGTGAGTGCGAGAACCTCCGCGACCGTCTGCTCCAGCGATTGTGAGATGAGATAACGCGGTTGGAACGCGTCGTGCTTGTAGGCGGTGTGGACCGCTCGTTCGACGGAGAAAGCGAGCCGTTGCACCCCGTGATTTTCGAGACTGAAGTGCGATTCGCCGAAGCTGGATGCGAGCCCGGCGCCCAGGATCTTCAGCTCGCCATGCTCACGCGCGAGCCCGAACTCGACGCTGTGCCAATATAGCCGCGCCGCCCGAGTGCCCTGACCTGATTCGATCGCCGCGATGCCGAGGCTTCCGATATGCTGCGCCATCTCGGCAAAATCGTGGTGCGCCAGCATAGGGATATGGCCGAACAGGTCGTGAAAGCAGTCGGGTGCCTCCAAATAATCGAGCTGCTCTCGCGTTCGGATGAAGTTCCCGACCGGGAAGAGCCTTTCCGTCAGCATCGCAAAAAAGATTTCGTCGGGCACTAGTCCCGGCACTGCCACCGTGCGCCAACCGGTCCTGGGCTCGAGGATCGCATTCAGCTCCGCCAGTTGCGGAACACCTGGATGGGAAAGCCGGAGCAGGTCGATACCGTGGAGGAATGGAGAGACGACCCGTGAGCCGAGTAGATCGACCTGCCGCGCGAACAGCAGGTCCCAGACCGCGTGGTCCTCGCTCGTGAACGCTTCCCAGCACTGCGGAACGACATAATGCTGCCACCCCTTCGGCGGCTGGTCCGTGGCGATGGTCGCGTGGAGCATTCGAACTTCCTTTCTACGGCAATAAAAAACCCGCCGAGCGGGTCGCTGGCGGGCTGGAGACTGGTGAGCTGTCGCTAGTCGTGCGTCAGCTGGCTCCAGCCTCCCACGTATAATAATAGCTCACCCACGCCGCAGGAGCGTCGCGAAGCTGCAGTGTCGAGGCGAGAGAAGTCGTCATTCGTTCCTACCTATGCCAGTTCTCGCCTGAAGGCTCAATGTCGCTCGTCTGCTCCGTCGCGAGGTCATTTCATTTGATGCGCGCGGATCGACGGGGCTACGCAGCGGCCGATGAACCCGATCCTGTTCCGCCGGCTGCTCTTCTGGGCGGCGATGATCTTCGCTTTTGTCATGGCGATCGTCCCGCAGCCGCCGGACCTGCCAGGAGAGCCCGGTGACAAGATCCAGCACGTGATCGCGTTCGCAACACTCGCGGCGCTCGGTTCGTGGGCATACGTCTCGGCGTCGGCGGGCAAGCTGCTCGCTGGCCTTTCGCTATTCGGCGCGCTTATCGAGTTCGTGCAGGCGATCCCTGCCGTTCACCGCGACAGCGACGTGAAGGACTGGATCGCGGACACGATTGCCGCTGCGGTCGTGATTGCAATCATTACGATTTGGCGGGCGCCCAGACGCCGCGACGGCCAATCGGCCCCCTGAGCGGTCAGTTATCAAGCAGAATTCCGGCGGCTGGGGCTACGCCGGAATACGCGCGTGGCTGTGATGCTCGCGACGCGTCGGTGCGAGATCGCGAACCGCCAGTTCGTCGAACACGCTGGCTACTCGTAGAAGAAACGGAGCCTCCGGCCGGCCGACATATTCATTGGCCTGGCGGCGGCAATTCTCAGCTTGCTCTTTGAACATCATGATACGCTCTCCGCTAGTCACAACACCAATCGTGCCGCACGACGCGTCAGCATTCCCATCGGGGGTTTACCGGATACGCGAGTCATTTTTCTCACGGCGCCACGGCGCTCGTCTCCGCAGCAACATTGACGGTCGAACCTAGTTCCGTCACCTCGCCCCGGCCAACCAAGAGCCTGCGCCCGCTCGTGCATTATATCCGATTCGCCACACGCACTCTAGCCGGAGCTCTTCACGGAGCTTCAGCCCGCTAAATTCGTGTTAAGCGCTCTCGTCCCGCTCGTGAGCCGCGCCCATGCCCTTGATTGCCTTTTTCGTAAGCGATCTCCCATCACTCTCACGACTATGCCGGCGCCGGTTGAGCTTGGCCAAACGCTGGAGGCCAAGTCGCATGTGCCCCGGGCTCTGTTCCAGACGCACTTCGGCAAAAAGTCTGCTGCGCTGGCGATCCGAGACGTTTGGAGCGCGTGCTGCTGCTCGCTGCCGAACTGGTGCGTGAGCGCAAACTTGATCGATTCATTCTGGACGTCGAACAAGTCTTCGACATCGCCTATGATGGAGAGACGCTCTTCTGCATCTTTTCCCCGGAGCACGTATTCTCCGTTTCGGCAGAAGTGTTCGCCGATGCGCTCGAAGGGGTTCTTGAGGAC
>Ga0308173_10000370_pt1 | contig 18530 bp, 14 predicted proteins | sample PhyPR1_FD_203716 | JGI IMG/M metagenome (GOLD analysis project Ga0308173, IMG submission 203716) | Soil microbial communities from UC Gill Tract Community Farm, Albany, California, United States - DLSLS.P.R1 | ecosystem: Environmental > Terrestrial > Soil > Agricultural land | place: USA...
AGACGCCGAGTTGCATATTGGGCGACGATGGCTCGGTCGGCGGCGCGGCCGCGGAATTGACCGAAGCATCGGCCTGCTGCAGGCCGCTCTCAGCCGCGATCTGCTTGGCGCGCGTGAGATAGGACTCGTAGATGCCCTTCGCGGCGTCCGCGCGCTGCTGCAGGCCCACGAGGCCGATCATGGCTTCATTGTTCGAAGCCAATCCGCCCTGAGCTTGCCCTCGGCTCGCGAGCAGCGACGATTCCCGCCCGGCCGCCGCCTGGGCCTCGGCTCGCAGGTTGGACAGGATACGATTGATCTCGCTCTGGATCGCTGCGCGGATGTCGTCGAGCTGGGCCTGGGTGCGCTTCACCTCCGGATATTCGGGTTTGAAGTCGGTCTTGAGCTGGGCCAGCTTCACCGAGAGTTCCGCTTCCTGCTTGCGCAGCTCGCGAATGGTGTCGGACCCGAGCGCGGCACCCACGTCGGCGCCGCCGCCGCCGCTGCGCAGCTGTCCGAGCGCGGCTTCCAGCCGGGCCGCCTTCTCGGCATGCTCGGCCTTGGCCGCGGCGATCTGCTGATTCAGCGTGGAGACCTCCTGCTCGGCCATGGTCGCGCCGTCGGCGCTCATCAGACCATGAGCGATCTTGTAGCGCTGCACGTCCGCTTCGGTCCGTTCGGCGTCGGCCCGCATCTTTTCGAGACTCGCGCCGATCTCGCCATTTGCGCGGCTCACGATGGCGATCTTGTCGTCGAGCTGCTTGCGCTGGAACTCGTCCATGTAGGTGTTGGCAATCTGCGCGGCCCGCGCCGGAGACGACGCGCTGAAGCTGACGTTCACGATGTAGGTAGCCTCCGCCCGTCGCACGTGGAGGTGACGGCGGGTCACATCGGCAATCGCCGAGACCAGGCGATCCGTGGGCTGGGCGATCGGCTGCCGGGCGTGGATCAGCCCGAAGAACTGCGGGCGCGCCGAAGGGCTGAACTCGGGATCGTTGTAAAGCTTGAGCCGCCGAACCACACGCTCCGCGAGGGCATGCGAGCGGAGCATCTCGACCTGAGTGTCCACGAGGTCCGTGTCCGCTTGCGGCGTGTTCGCTTGCTGGGGCGTGGCGATGTTGACGCCCTTGGTGTCGACGAGCATCGAGCCAGTCGCCGTATAGGCCGGCGTTTTCAGCGCGAACGCGCCGATGACCACCAGAAAGACCACGGCGCCGACCGCCAGACCGAGCTTGGCGCGTTGGAGCATGATGCCGATGAGCTGGCGCAGGTGCATGCGTTCGGCCGGCTCCCCGGGAGGAAGAGACTGAACCGTGTATCCCGGCGGCTCGTAAGCGACGGTGACCAGATCGTTCATTCTGTTACCTGCATTGTCCCATGAAGCCGATCGAGCCGGCCTGAACGATGAATCTGCGCGGGGCCGCGATCACCACGGCCGGATCAGCATCCCGAGCAGCCCGAGGAACGACCCGCCCTGGAAGTTTTGCATGAACGACTTGGCGCCGGACTGGTCGACCACGACGATGTCGTTGCCGTAGATGGAGGGGTCTTCCGCCCTGCCGGTCCGGATCTGGGCAAGGTCGTAAAAGGCGGAGCGCCGCACGCCCCCCACAGTGCGAAAGATGGCGACGCGATGTTCGTTGGCGAGCCTCGAGTCGACCCCCTTGGCCAGCGCCACGGCCTGCATGAGGCTGGTCGGGCCGGCGAGCGCATAGACGCCCGGCGAGGCGACCGCGCCTTCGACCGTCACCTTTTGACCCTGCGCCTCCTTTACGGCCACGGTGACCTGCGGGTCCTTCATGTAGCTCTTGCGCAGCGCCGCGGCGATGTCGTTCGACAGTTCGGGCGGCGTGCGCCCGAGCGCATTGATCTGGCCGATGAGCGGCAGGAGGATCTTGCCGCCCAGGTCGACCTGGACCGTGTGGCTGAGCTCGGGGAGCTGATTGACGTTGATCTCGAGCGTATCCTGCGGCCCGATCCGGTATTCCGTCGCGCCGGGGGTCACGCGCGACACGTTGTCGGGAGGCGGGAGCAGCGCGGAAGTGGCGAAAACCGGCGTGGCGGAGAAGGCAAGAAGCGTCGCCGCGGCCAGCGAGAACAGACGCCTGCGCATCGTGGGAGAACTCCAAGGACGTGACCAGTGCGGCTTGGAAGCGCCGCCATTGTCTCAACTCCGCAGAGCGCTCGGTGTTCCGCCCGCAACCGGCTCTTGATCGGCGGACGCCGTTGGTCGCTCACGATTGCGGCAAACCTCCGCAGCGCCCGCAACCTCTTCAAATCTCCTGAGTTCTGAAGGATGTCGAGGAGACGGGAATGCAGGAGCCGAAGGCGTTCGCCTATTCGCTGAGCCAGCAGCAAGAAGGCTGGGCTTGGAGCATCTACGACGAGAACGGCGCGACGGTGGCCTGCGGCGCGCATCGGAGCCGTGCAGACGCCGAGGCGGCGGTGGACCGCGCCCTCAGGCGCAATGCGTCGGGCGTGACCGAAGACGCCACAGCCTAGGCTCGTCCACTCACCTGCCACGCGCGCCCATCCGAAGCGAGTGATCGTCCGGCGTCGTCGCGACGACGGATCCGATCGAGAATCCGGGGCGATTGGCGCAACCGCGATGGGTCCCGCAGCAAGCTATCTGGCTGCGGTTTCAAGAGCGTGCGCCAGGGCTGAAGCCGGGCGCGACGCCCACTCCTGGTCCGCGTGATCGGGGCAATCTGTGGCTGCGGGGCCGCACCGCGGAAGATGGTGAAAAAACCCTTGCGGCGCTGAGGAACCCTCAACCGTGGCCGTGGGTTGTCGGGCTGAAATTCCGGCGGAGAGTGGCTCCGCTGACAGCTTCCGAAGTCGTCATGTCAGAAATAGTTTTCAGCAGCGAGGTCCTGCGAAGGGCCCGACCTCAAACGCGCCAGGTAGCCTTGGATGAAACCCTGACCGAGGCGATGAGCATTCTCGTCGCCCTGGTGGCGCTGATCTTTCTGGCGCCGGTGATGATCGCCGTCGCCATCGCGGTCTTCGCCCAGGACGGCGGGCCGATTCTGTTCGCGCATCGCCGCATCGGCCAGGACGGGCGGCACTTCTACTGCCTGAAATTCCGAACCATGACCGTGGACGCCGAACGGCGGCTAGCCGACCTCCTGGCCAACGATCCTCAAGCCCGCGCGGAGTGGGAGAAGGACCATAAGCTCCGCAGGGATCCGCGGGTGACCAGGCTGGGCGCGTTTCTCAGGCGCTCGAGCCTCGACGAGTTGCCGCAGCTCTTCAACGTTCTGCGCGGCGACATGAGCCTGGTGGGGCCGCGCCCGATCGTCGACGCCGAGATCGCCAAATATGGCCGCCGCTTCCGCCACTACTGCGCGGTCAAGCCGGGGATCACCGGCCTGTGGCAGGTGAGCGGGCGCAGCGAGACCGCCTATCGCACGCGGGTCGCCCTGGACTGCGTCTACGCCCGCGAGCGCAATCTCTTCCTGGACAGCTATATCATCCTTGCGACCGTGCCGGCTGTGCTCAGCCGGCGCGGATCCTACTGAGGCCGAGCCGGGCTAGGGACGCGCGCGCAACACCTTCGCCACCACCGGCGCCAGGCGGGACGCGATGACCCGCACGCCGTGCGCATTGGGATGGATGCCGTCGGCCTGATTGAGCGCCGCGTTGCGCTCCACGCCTTCCAGCAGGTCCGGATAGAGCGCCACGTGGTGGGCGCGGGCGAGGTCCGGGAAAACGGCGTTGAAGTCCCGCGCATAGCCGGCCCCGATCTCGCGAGGCGCCCGGATCCCGCAGAGCACCACGGACACGTGATGCGCCGCCAGGCGGGTGAGGATCTTGTCCAGATTGGCGCGGGTGGCCTTCGGGTCGATGCCCTGCAACAGGTCGTTCCCGCCGAGGGCGACCACCACGACGGAGCTGTCCGGCCGGATCGAGAAGTCGAGGCGTCCCAGGCCGTCGGCGGTGGTGTCGCCGGAGACCCCGGCGCCGCGCACGGTGTTCGGCACGCCGCGGCGCTCAAGGGCGAGGTGCAGCTGGTTGGGCAGTGCGTCGCGGCCGGGCAGGCCTAGCCCCGCGGTGATGGAGTCGCCCAGGATGGTGACCACCTTGCCGCGCGCCGCGAGCGCCCGGACCGGCAGGGCGGCCAGGCCGGCGGCGATCAGGCTTCGGCGGGAGACGCGGTGAGATGTATCGGCCATGCGCCTGCCCTATGTAGGACGCATCTGCCCGTCGCCAACGCCTGAGGCCTGGTTGTCCGCCGACGTTCCGCTGATCCTGGACCGCGTGTCTCTGACCCTGCCGTCGCCGGCGGGTCCGGTGGAGATCCTGCGCGAGCTGGAGGTGCGCGTGGCGGCGGGCGAGCGGGTGGCGCTGGTCGGGCCTTCCGGCTCCGGCAAGTCGTCGCTGATCGCGGTGGCCGCCGGCCTCGAGCGGCCGACCGGCGGCCGCGTCCTGCTGTTCGGCGAAGATCTCGCCCGGCTGAACGAGGATGGCCGGGCGCGGCTCCGGCGGGGTCGTGTCTCGCTGGTGTTCCAGTCCTTCCACCTGCTGCCGAACATGACGGCGCAGGAGAACGTCGCTGCGCCGCTGGAGATCGCGGGCATGGCCGATGCGACCCGCACCGCCCGCCACTGGCTCGAGCGGGTCGGGCTTTCCGCGCGGGGCCATCACTATCCGCACCAGCTCTCCGGCGGCGAGCAGCAGCGAGTGGCGCTGGCCCGCGCGCTTGCGCCTCAGCCGCAGCTCATGTTCGCTGACGAGCCGACCGGAAACCTGGACGCGGCCAACGCACAGCAGGTGGCCGAGCTGATGTTCGAGCTGGTCGCCATGACCGGTGCGGCGCTGGTCCTGGTCACCCACGACGTGGCGCTGGCCGGCCGCGCCGACCGGATGGTGCGGCTTCGCGACGGGCGAACCGTCGAGGCGGCATGACGCCGCTGGCCCTCCGCTTCGCCGCCCGCGAGCTGCGCTCAGGCGTGCGGGGCTTCCGAATCTTCCTGGCCTGCCTGGCGCTCGGCGTCGCGGCCATAGCCGCGGCGGGCTCCACGGCCGAGGCTTTCCGCCAGGGCCTGGCGAGCCAGGCCCGCGAGATCCTGGGCGGCGACCTCTCGATCACCGTCCAGCAACGGCGCTTCTCGCCCCAGGAGCGCGCCTATTTCGCAAGCCTGGGCCGGGTCTCCGTCGCCGCCGCGAACCGCGCCATGGCCGAAGCCCCTTCCGGCGAGCGGCGGCTGGTGGAGCTGCGAGGGATCGAGGGCGACTATCCGCTGGCCGGCAAGGTGACGCTGAGAGGGGCGCCGTCGCTCGGCGCGGCGCTGAGGCGCGACGGCGACGCCTGGGGAGCGGCCGTCGAGCAGTCGCTGCTCGATCGCCTGCACCTCAAGCTCGGCGACCGGTTCCTGGCCGGAAACGTCCCGATCGTCGCTCGGGCCGTGCTGCTGGAGGAGCCGGACCGCCTGGCGCGCGGCTTTGCCCTCGGGCCCCGGGTCCTGACCCGCATGGGCGCGCTGCAGGCGGGCGGCTTCCTGACCCCGGGGCTGCCGTTCGGCGAGACGGTGCGGATCGCGCTTCGGCCCGGGCTCGAGCCCAAGCCTGCCATGGCGGCGATCAAGAAGGCCTTTCCGGGCGAGGCGTTCCGCATCCGCGACCGCGATGACGCCGCCCCCGGCGTCGAACGGGTGATCGACCAGCTCGAGTATTTCCTCGGCTTCATCGGCCTGGCCTCGCTGGTGGCGGGCGGCCTGGGGGTCTTCGGCGCGGTCAGCGCCTACCTGGAAGCCCGCAAGCCGGCCATCGCGACACTGAAGGCCCTCGGGGCGCAGGGCGCGCTGGTGCGCGACCTCTACCTGATCCAGATCGGCGTGCTCGCGGCCCTGGGCGTGGCGATCGGGCTGGCGGCCGGGGCGGCCGCGCCGCTGATCCTGGGCGCCCTCGTCAAGCACGAGCTGCCGGTCCCGGCGCTGTTCGCCGTCTATCCCTGGCCGCTCGCCAAGGCGGCCGCGTTCGGGCTGCTGTCGGCCGCGGCGTTCTCGCTGGCGCCCCTGGCCCGAGCCCGGGCGACGCCGCCCGCCAGCCTGTTCCGCAGCGACCTCTCGGGCGCGCTGCGCTTCGGCCCGGAGATCGTCGGCGCGGGCCTGGCCGCGGCCGGGCTGGCGGCGCTCGCCATCGTCACCGCCCCCACGCCGCTCGCCGCCGGGATCATGATCGGCGGGGTGGCCGCGGCCTTCCTGCTGCTCTGGGCGATCGGCTGGGGGGCGGCGCGGGCGGCGGGCCGGGCGCGCGGCGCCGCCCGCGGGCCGGTGCGGATCGGTCTCGCCAACCTCGCCGGCCCCCGCTCGGCGGCGCGCACCGCGGCGCCCGCCATCGGCCTGGGCGTCGGCCTGCTGGCGGCCGTGGTGCTGATCCAGTCCAGCCTTCTGGCCGAGGTGACCGAGGTCGCCCCGCAGACCGCCCCGGCCCTGGTGTTCACCGACATCCCCGGCGATCGCGCCGCCGAGTTCGACGGGCTCGTGCGCCGCGCCTTCGGCCAGCCCCTGACCCGCGACACCTACCTGCGCGTGCCCTTCCTGACCGGTCGGATCGTCAAGGTGCGCGGCCGGCCGGTGGATGCGGCCCGTCTGCCGCGATCCGAGCGCTGGGCCTACGACAACGATGTCTCGCTTTCCGCCATCGGCCCCGAGCCGCCCAACCCGGGGATCACCGACGGCCGCTGGTGGCCCGCCCGCTACGCCGGCCCGCCGCTGGCGGCGCTGGACGAGGACGTCGCCAAGGCCACGAACCTCAAGGTCGGCGAGTCCGTCACGCTGTCGATTCTCGGGCGCGAGATCGACGCCCGCGTGGCGGCGCTGCGCAAGGTGGAGTTCGGCAGCTTCGGCGCGAGCTTCGCCCTGGTGGTCACGCCGGACGCGCTCGCCGGCGCGCACCTGCACGACGTGGCGATCGCCAAGGCGAGCCGCGCTCAGGAGCAGCGGGTGATCCGCGTCCTCGCGGGTCCCTTCCCGCAGGTGAACGTGATCTCGGTGCGCGAACAGCTCGAGGCCGCGACCGAGCTGTTCGATCGCGTGGCGCTGGCGGTGCGCGGGGCTGCGGCCGTGGCGGCCCTGGCCGGGCTGCTGGTGCTGGCCGGCGCGATCGCCGCGCGCGCCCGCGAGCGGACCCGGGAAGCCGCGACGCTGAAGGTGCTGGGCGCTTCGCGCGCACAGATCCTCTTCGCTTATGTGCTGGAGTACGGGGCGGTGGGCGCGATCGCAGGGGCGGCTGGCGTCGCCCTGGGCTACGCCGCCGCCTGGCCGGTGGTGGTCAAGGTCTTCAAGGTCCACTGGAGCGTGGACTGGACGGGCGTCGGCGCCCTGCTCGGCGGCGCGGCGGCGTTGGCGGCCATCGGCGGCCTGCTCGCCGCCTTCCAGGCGCTGTCGAAGCGGCCGGCGCCGGCGCTGCGAACGGAATAGGGGCTGACGCGGCGGCCCGATCGTGGCTTCTTCCGGCGATGAGCCAGTCGCTCCCCGACCAGCTCCGAGCCACCGTCCGCTTCATGGGCCGCGTGCTGGGCGACGTGATCCGCGCCCAGGACGGTCAGGCGGTGTTCGACCAGATCGAGGAGATCCGTCAGGCCTCGGTCGCCTTCCACCGCGAGGGCACGCCGCAGGCCGCGGCCCGCATGGCCGAGCGCCTGGCGGGCCTGAGCCTGTCGGACACGGTCCGCTTCGTCCATTCGTTCGCCTGCTTCCTGCAGATCACCAATATCGCCGAGGACCAGATCGACCGCCGCCGAGGCCGCAGCGGCGACGCCCGGCCGGACACCCTCGCCGGCGCCCTGCGCACCCTGCGCGCCGAAGGGACCGGCCCGGATGCCGTCGCCGAGCTCCTGCGGGGCGGACTGATCGCCCCGGTGATCACCGCCCATCCCAGCGAGGTGCGCCGCAAGAGCGTCCTCGACCGCCAGGGCGCGATCGCCGACGAGCTCGACGCCTTCGACCAGGCCTCCAGCGAACCGGCGCGGGAGGCGATCGAGCGTGAGCTGAACCGCCAGGTCTCGATCTTCTGGCGCACGCGGCTGCTGCGATCGGTCAAGCCCGAGGTGGCCGACGAGATCGAGAACGCGGTCTCGTTCTTCGAGCGCAGCTTCCTGGCCGCCCTGCCGGCCCTCTACGCCCACTGGCGCGACGTGCTGGGCGAGCTGCCCAGCTTCCTGCGGATCGGCTCCTGGGTCGGCGGCGACCGGGACGGCAATCCCTACGTTACGGCCGAGGTGCTGCAGGCCGCCCTCGCCCGGCAGGCCAAGGCTGCGCTGGCGCTCTACCTGGAGCGGCTTCATGCGCTCGGCGCGGAGCTGTCGCTCTCCAACCGGTTGGCGCAGGTCACGCCGGCGCTCGCGACGCTCGCGGCGGCCTCCGTCGACCACTCGCCGCATCGTGCGGAGGAGCCCTATCGACGGGCGCTGATCGGCATCTACGCCCGGCTCGCGGCGACCTACCGCGAACTGACCGGCGAGCCGCCTCCGCGGCCGCCGGCGGGTCCTGCGCCGGCCTACGACCACCCCGAGGCGCTCAGGGCCGACCTGCAGGTCGTGCTCGACTCGCTGCTGGAGAAGCACGGGGCGGCGTTCGAACGCGGGCCCCTGCCGGACCTGATCCGGGCCGTGGACGTGTTCGGCTTCCATCTCGCGACGCTCGACCTGCGCCAGAATTCGGCGGTGCACGAACGCGTCACGGCCGAGCTGCTGAAGGTGGCGGGCGTCTGTCCGAACTACGCCGACCTCGAGGAGCCCGGGCGTTGCGAGCTGCTGCTCAAGGAGCTTGCGCACGGCCGGCTGCTCTATTCGCCGTTCGCCGACTACAGCGAGGAGACCTCGCGCGAGCACGCCGTGCTCTCGGCCGCGGCGGACGTGAAGCGCCGCTACGGCTCCCAGACGATCCGCTGCTACATCGTCTCCAACACCACCGCCGTCTCGGACCTCCTGGAGGTCTATCTGCTGCTCAAGGAGGTGGGGCTGTTCTCGCCCGGCGATCCGCCGCGGACCGAGGTCTTCGCCGAGCCGCTGTTCGAGACCATCGAGGACCTGCGCGCCGCGCCGCAGACCATGGCGCGGTATCTCGATCTGCCGCTGATCAAGCAACTGCTCGCGCCGTCCGGCCTGCAGGAGGTGATGATCGGCTATTCCGACTCCAACAAGGACGGAAGCTACCTCACCTCCACCTGGGAGCTGCACAAGGCCTCGCGCGCGATCTGCGCCGTCGTCGGAGGCGCGGGCCTGCGGCTGCAGCTGTTCCATGGCCGGGGTGGGGCGGTGGGCCGCGGCGGCGGCTCCAGCTTCGAGGCGCTGCTCGCCCAGCCGCGCGGGACTGTGAACGGCCGCATCCGCATCACCGAACAGGGCGAGGTGGTGTCCAACAAGTACCCCGATCCGGAGATCGCCCAGCAGAGCCTGGAGACGCTCACCGCCGGCGTGGTGCTGGCCTCCCTGCAGTCAGCCGCCGCCGGGGAAACCTCGCCGCCGCACGGCAAGGCGATGGATGCGCTGGCGCGGGCGGCCATGGGCGCCTACCGCGCCCTGGTGTTCGAGACTACGGGCTTCGCAGACTATTTCTACGCAGCCACCCCGATCAACGAGATCGCCGATCTGAACATCGGCAGCCGGCCCACGGCGCGCTCATCGACGCGCAGCGTGCAGGCGCTCAGGGCCATCCCGTGGGTGTTCTCCTGGTCGCAGTCGCGGGCCATGCTGCCCGGCTGGTACGGCTTCGGCTCGGCGGTCAAGGACGCCGGGGTCCCGGTCACTGCGCTCAAGGAAATGCACGAGGCGTGGCCGTTCTTCGCCACCACGCTGGCCAACATGGAGATGGTGCTGGCCAAGGCCGATCTCGGCATCGCCAGCCGCTATGCCGGCCTGGTCGAGGACCGGGCGCTCGCGACCACGGTGTTCGACCATATCCGGGCCGAGTGGGACCGCACGCTCGAAGCCCTGCTCGCGATCACCGGCCAGTCGGCGCTGCTCGAGAAATCCCCGGACCTCGCCGCGATGATCCGCTCGCGGCTGCCGTACATCGATCCCCTGAACCACCTGCAGATCGAGCTGATCCGCCGGCGCCGCGCCGGCGATGCGGACGAGTCGGTCCTCGAGGGCGTTCACCTGACCATCAACGGCATCGCCGCGGGGCTGCGCAATACCGGCTAGGGTTCACGCCGCCTTGGTGGGCGAGACCGCGGTCGCGCGGTAGTCGCAGACCTTCGCCAGGGCTTCCGGCTGCAGGAGGATCGCCACGCCGGAGCGCAGCTCGATCAGGCCCGCACGCCGGAGTTGCTGCAGGGTGCGGTTCACGTGCACGATCGAGAGCCCCAGGGCGTCGGCCAGGATCTCCTGGGTCAGGGGCAGGGGGAAGCGCTGCTTGTCGCCCAGGCCGGCGACCTCCAGCCGTTGCTGCAGTTCGAGCAGGAAGTGCGCCACGCGTTCGAACGCGGTCAGCCGACCGAGCCGCACGATGTGGTCGAGCAGCAGCGCGTCTTCCGTGGTCTCCATGGCCGCGAGGGCGCGCGCCAGTCCGGGGAAGGCGCCGCGGCGTACGCCTTCGATCACAGGCGTGGCGTCGACGGTCTCCAAGGCGGTCAGGGCCACCGTGGCGGCGAGCGCCGGCCGGCGGCCGAACCCAAGGCCTTCGCCCGGCGCCATGAAGCTGAAGATCTGCCGCCGCCCATCGGCCATCAGGCGATTGCGGCAGGCCCAGCCGGAGATCACGAAGCGGGGGCGTTGGCTGACGCCGCCCTCGGCGATGAGCTGGTCGCCAGGCGCGTAGCGCTCGCGGCGTTCGGCCAGACCGCGGATGAGCTCCAGCTCGGCGTCCGAGAGGGGCGCCAGGCTCCGCAGGCGGCGCACGATCGGATCCATGGGCCGAACGCCCAGATGAGTGCTGAAGCGGCCCGTCATCGCACGCTCCCCCGGTTGGCGGAGGCGGCTCCGCCGCCCCCTAGCTGCACCTTCGGCCTTGAGCGCGACGCCCAACCCGACAAGGCTCTAACCGACGCCGACAGCAAAGGTTCCTGTACGGCGCCGTACCAACAAGATGTTCCCAGGCGTAGGGGCGATGGCATACGCTCTGTGTCTGAACAGAAACATGGATTGAGTTGTGGAAATTCCCAGAGTACAAGCCTTTATCCTCGACCGGTACTTGATGCCCCATTGGGATACGAGAAAATACATCTGCCAAATGTATATAGCAGACATATGAGTTTTTCCCGGAGCTACCGGCCCCAGAATGGGGTCTGGCCCTAGATGAGCGGCGAAGGGCTCGGCTGTACCAGACATCAATTGTATAGATCGGGCGAGCGCAGCTTCGGTCCCGATCATCCCGAGGGATCCGGCGCCGTCGGATCGGCGAGTTGCGGCACGTGAAACTCGGCGAGCAGGGCCTTCACCGCGCCGGCGCGCCTTTCGAGCTCCCCATCGAGCGTCTGGCGGAGCTTCGGGTCATCGCGGCGCACGCCCATTGAGATGTCGAACACCATCGGCCACTGCGGCCCATCCAGCCAGGGCTGCACCGGGGCGAGCCTCAGTGGGTGGGCGGCCTTGGCGGCGAAATAGCCGGCGAGCGGTCCCCAGACGACCGCCACGTCGATGTCGCCGCGGTCGACGGCCTGGACGATCTCGGCCGGCGGGCTGGGCCGGGCGTAGTCGCCGTAGAGCATGTAGCCGCGGACATTGTCGAAGATCCCCCGCCGGGCGAGCGCATGCGCGGGGGGCGTATTCTGGGCGTCGTTTCCGACCATCTGCACGCCGATCTTGAGGCGCTTGAGACGCGGGTCGTCGAAGGAGGTGATGTCCAGCCCCCGGTCGGCGCGGGTGACGAAGACGTAGGTGGAGCGGTAGTAGGGTCGGGTCGTCGCCAGCATGTCGACCTGGGTCGCGACGCCCGGCCAGACGTCGCAGCGCCGGTCCTTCAGCGTGTTGCGCACGTAGCCGCGCCGCTGGGCCCACCACGTGTATTCGACCTTTGCGCCGAGGTCCCTGGCGATCAGTTCCACGAGCCTGTTCTCGAAACCCTGACCGGCGCGGTTGGAGAACGGCAGGTTGTTGGGATCGGCGCAGACCCTCAGAGTCTTCGGCCCGCAGGCGGCGAGCAGCAGGCCCGACAAGAGGATGAACGCCAGGCTTCTCATGGCGTGGTCACCACCCCCCAGGGGCGGCCGCCGAGCTTGAGGTCCGCGATTCGGCGGCCGCTCTTCAGATCGATGACCGCGAGATCGCCGGAGAGGCCGCTCGCGCCATAGAGGCGGCTCTCGTCGGGGGACAATGCGATCCCCCAGGTGCGGGACCCCGTGGGGAAGTAGCGGCTGACCTTCAGCGTCCGGGCGTCGATCTCGGCGGCGTGGTCGCCGCGGCCGAGCGCCACGTAGAGCCGGTCTGCGGCGCGCGTGAGGACCAGGCTCACGGCCTGCACGGAAGGCGGCGGATCGGCCTTCTGCAAGTCGATGACGGCGGAGCGTCTGCGGGTCGCGACGTCGAACAGCGTCACGGTGGCGCGGGCCTCGGACGTGACCCAGAGCCGCCGGCCGTCGGGCGTGAACCTCGCATCACGCGGCCGCGCGCCCACCAGGATGCTGTCCAGCAGCGCGCCGGTGCGCGCGTCGATGAAGTGGACCAGGCTCGCGCCCTCCGAGGTGCAGATCACCAGCCGGCCATCGGGGCTGACCGCCATGCCCTCCGGCTCCGGCCCGACGGTGGTCTGGCGAACCAGCTTGTCGGCGGCGATGTCGAGCGCGGAGGCCGCGCCGTCGTCCTCGTTGGCGATGTAGAGCATCGCGCCGTCCGGACTTACGGCGAAGCGCTCAGGGTCGGGGCCGGAGGCGAGATAGCCGCGGATCCGCCGCGAGGCGACATCGATCTCGGCGATCCGATTGTCGTTGCTCACCGCGACATAGAGCGTGCGTCCGTCGGGCGAGAGCGCCAGACCGCGCGGCCGGCGGCCCACCGCCAGGCGAGCCGTCTCCTTCAGCGTCGCCCCGTCGATCACGTGCACCACGTCGGCTTGTTCGTCGGAGACCCAGACGGTGTGCGGCCGGGCAGGCGGGATGCGGCTGCAGGCGGAGAGCCCCGCCGCGAGCAGGCCCACAAAGAGCGCCGCCCCCCGCAAGCGCTTCACCTCTGGGGCAGGGAGAAGACGTAGAGCACTCCGCCGGCCGTGGTCTTCTGCTTCAGGTCGGCCATGGCGCCGACGAAACCCAGCGCGGCGGTCGGATCGCGCGGGTCGAGGTCGCCCGAGACGATCGCGCCCGCCCAGCCGCCGACGCCGGCGAGGATCGCGATGTACTCATGCCCGTCCGGGCCGCGGTACGCGATCGGCTGGCCGATGATCCCCGAGGCGGCCTTGAACCGCCACAGTTCCTTGCCGTTGCGCGCGTCGAGGGCTTTGAACCAGCCGTCCATGGTCCCGTAGAAGACCAGATCGCCGGCGGTGGCGAGCGCGCCGGACCACAGCGGCAGGTCTTCCTTGATCTCCCAGATGGCCTTGCGATGCACCGGGTCCCAGGCGGTCAGCACGCCGCGGTTGCCGCCGGGGCCGGCCTTCATGCGGACGTCGGCGCCGACATAGGGCGTGCCGGCGATGTAGTTCGCCTGGACGTTCTCCCAGTCCATGCAGAGGTTCTCGTGCGGGATGTAGACCAGCCCGGTGCGCGGCGAAAAGGCGGACGGGTTCCAGTCCTTGGCGCCGGAGGCGGTCGGGCAGATGTCGCGGATCACCTTGCCTTGCTGGGGGACCTTCTCCGGGTTCACCTTCAGCCGCCCGGTCTTCAGGTCCACGCCGAAACTGGAGTTCACGTAGGAATAGGGATCGGCGGCCAGGACTTCGCCGGTGACGCGGTCGATCAGATAGAAGTAGCCGTTGCGTTCGGGCCGGGCCACGACCTTGCGAAGCTGTCCGTTGAACGGCACCTCCAGCAGCAGGTTCTCGTTGATGCCGTCGTAGTCGTGCACGTCGTGCGGTGTGGACTGGTAGAACCACTTGGCCGCCCCGGTGTCGGGATCGCGCGCGAACACCCCTGAGGTCCACTTGTTGTCGCCGGGCCGCTGCTCGGCGTTCCAGGGCCCCGGATTGGCCGTGCCGTAGTAGATCAGGTTGAGCTGCGGATCGTAGGAGATCCAACCCCACATGGTGCCGCCGCCGATCTTCCAGGCGTCGGTGGGCCAGGTGGTGACGCCGAGGTCCTTGCCGCGATCGCTGGCGTAGAAGGGGTGGAAGTCGGGCCCGATCAGCACGTCCTTGTCGGGGCCCGTGTGATAGGCGCGCCAGACGATCTTGCCGGTGTCGGCATCGAGCGCCGTCAGCCAGCCGCGCACGCCGAACTCGCCGCCGGCGTCGCCCACCAGCACTTTGCCCTTCACCACCAGCGGCGCCATGGTGATCGTCTCACCCCGGTTGATATCGCCGAGCTGCGTGCGCCAGACCTCCTTGCCGGTGTTGGCGTCGACCCCCACGGTGTAGCCGTCGAGCGTGTTGAGGATCACCTTGCCGTTCCAGAAGGCGACGCCGCGATTGACCACGTCACAGCACGCCACCCCCTGGCTCGCGGGCTTCGGCAGCGGGTGATAGACCCATTTGGTCGGCGCGCCGGGCTTGGTGAGGTCGAGCGCATAGAGGTCGTTGGGATAGGGCGTCACCACGTACATGGTCGTCCCGACCACCAGCGGCGCGGCCTCATGGCCCTTGTTGACGCCGGTCGAGAAGGTGAACGCCACCTTCAGGTTCTGCACATTGTTGACGGTGATCTCGCTCAGCCCCGAGAAACGCGTGGAGGCGTAGTCCTTGGCCGGCATCGTCCACTGGCCGTCCTCGGCCGGGATCATCGCGGTGGCGCCCGTGCCGCCTGGCGGGACGGCGGCCTCGTGAGCAGGTCCGACCGGCGGGGCTGGCTTGCGGTCGCAGGCCGCGAGGGCCGCCAGGGACGCGGCGACGGCGATCAACGCCAGGAGCCGGCTTCGGCCAGGCTTCGGCTGCCCACTCAGCGCACGCGCCGTCATTCCTCCCATCGCGGACACCCCGGGTCGACGTTCAGGTCCGTAACGCCAAGCTGGCCTGGAAGGATCATTCCATGACTCCATTTCAGCTGGCGGCGCTGTTCCTGAGCCTGGTGGCGGCGGCGGGCTGGCTGAACGCCAGGCTGCTGCGCTGGCCCACTGCGACGATCATGGTGATCGCGGGGCTGGCCAACGCCGGCCTGCTGGTGGTGCTCGAGCGCTGGGCGCCGCGCAGCGGTGCGGGACCGGTGATCGCGGCCGTCCACGGGCTGGATTTCCCGCGCGCCGTCATGGGCTACATGCTGGCTTTCCTGCTGTTCGCCGGCGCCATGCAGGTGGATCTGTCGGAGCTTCGCCGCCGCAGGCTCTCCGTCTGGACGCTGGCGACCCTGGGGGTGCTCGCCTCCACGCTCATCGTCGGCGTCGGCCTGTGGCTGGTCGCCGGCGCGCTCGGCCTGCCGCTCGGCCTCGCCTGGGCCTGCGTGTTCGGCGCGCTGATCAGCCCGACCGACCCCATTGCGGTGCTGGCCGCGGTGCGCGAGGGCCGGCTTTCCAAGGTGCTCGAGGTGGTGCTGCAGGGCGAGGCCCTGTTCAATGACGGCGTCGGCATCGTGGTGTTCACCGCCGCGCTCGCGATCGCGGCCGGCGGCGGCCAGATCAGTCCGGTCGCCACGGTGGCCCAGGTGGTGGTGCAGGCGGCCGGTGGCCTGGTGCTGGGCATGTTGGGCGCCGCCCTGGTGATCCGCGTGATGCGTGCGATCGACGACTATGCCGTGGAGGTCACCCTCTCGCTGGCGCTGGCGACCGGCGTCTACGCCATCGCCCAGGGCCTGGGGGTGAGCGGCCCCATCGCCGTCGTCGCCGCGGGCCTGCTGGTCGGCGACAGGGGCGTCCGCACGGCCATGAGCGAGACGACGCAGCGCTATGTGCGGGCGTTCTGGACGCTCGTCGACGAGGTGCTGAACGGCCTGCTCTTCATGCTCCTGGGGCTCGAGGTGCTGGTGATCCCGCTGGATGTCCGACTGTTGGGCCTCTGGGCGGCGGCCCTGGTCCTGGTGCTGGCCGCCCGCTTCGCGGTGGTGATGCCCTGGGGGACCTACTTCCAGCTCCGTCAGAGCCAAAGACACGCCGGCCTGGTGCTGGCCTGGGGCGGACTGCACGGCGCCCTGTCGCTCGCCATGGCGCTCTCGATCCCAGAGGGGGCGGCGCAGGGGATTATCCTTTCGACAACCTTCGCGGTAGTGATCTTCTCGGTGCTGGTCCAAGGCCTGACCTTCGGTCGGGTGGCGGCCTGGCATGCGGGGACGCCGCGGCCCGGCCGCGCGCAGGCTTAGACGAGGGGACGAGATGGACCTGCAACTCAAGGGCAAGACGGCGGTCGTGACCGGCGCCACGCGCGGCATCGGTCGGGCGATCGCCGAGCTGTTCGCGGAGGAAGGCGCCAACGTCGCGATCTGCGCCCGCAACGCCGATCAGGTCGCCGAGGCGGTGAGGAGCCTTCAGGCCAAGGGCGTGGGGGCGTGGGGCCAGGCGGTGGACATCGGCGACGGCCCCGCGCTCAAGGGCTTCGTGAACGAGGCCGCCAGTCAGCTGGGCGGCCTGGACATCCTGGTCTCCAACGCCTCGGCCCTGGTGCAGGGCAACGCCGAGGACGCCTGGAAGGCGATGTTCGAGATCGACATCATGGGCGCGGTGCGGGCGTTCGAGGCGGCCAAGCCGCACATGGAAAGGGCCGCGCAGGAGAAGGGCGACGCCGCCTTCCTGATCACCTCCTCGATCTCCGCGGCGGAGACCGACAACCCCAATTCCTACGGCGCGCTGAAGGCCGCCCAGATCCACTTCGCCAAGGGCGTGGCTCGCGAGAATGCGGGCAAGAAGATCCGCTGCAACGTCGTCTCCCCCGGCACCGTGTTCTTCGAAGGCGGCGTCTGGGGCAACGTCAAGCAGAACGCGCCGGCCTTCTTCGAACAGATGATCAAGCGCAATCCCACCGGCCGGATGGCGACGCCGGAGGAGATCGCCGCCGCCACCGTGTTCCTGGCGAGCCCGCGCTCGGCGTTCACCACCGGGGTCAACCTCGTGGTCGACGGCGCGATCAGCCGCCGCGCGAACTTCTGATCCTAAGCACCATGATTTACCACTATTACGAGCTCAGGCTCGGACGCGAGCGCAAGGCCCAGCGGGTGCTCGCCGACCAGGTCTATTCGACCGGCGGCCCGGGGATCCTCGGGGTCTTCACCCCCCTGCTGGGCTTCGCCTCGGACGAGGCCCTGGTGCTGACCGACGACCGGGCGAGCCCGGATGCGGTCCTCAAGGGCTCGGGCGTGGTCGCCGCCGAGCGCCACCGCATGTCGCCGACGCTTCGGCCGCACCAGGAGGCCCGCCCCGATCCGGGCGGCATCTATGTCCACAACTGGTTCAATGTGGACGCCGAGGGGTTCGACGAGTTCCTGCGCCTCTCGGGGGCCGCCTGGGCCGACTTCGAGGCCGGGTTCGACGCCAGGATCTACGGTCTGTTCGCCATCGAGCCCACCGTCTCGGAAAAAGCGGACGGGTCCCGGCGGCTGCTGCTGATGACCCGCTATCGCGACCTCGGCGAATGGCAGAAGAGCCGCGATCCCACGACTGAGGCGATGCAGATCTTCCGTCGCCGGCGTGAGCTCACCCGCGTGTCGCTGGCGCGCGCCTGCCTGCTGGCGCCGCCGCCGTAGGGCCTCTATCGTTTCCGGCAAACGCCCAGGGTGGCGGCGCGCAAAAGGGATCGGCATGCACGCGCTCGACGGCCTGAAGGTGCTGGACTGCACGCACGTGATCGCCGGCGCCTACTGTTCGCTGATCCTGGCCGACCTCGGCGCCGAGGTGATCAAGATCGAGCCCCCGGCCGGCGAAACCACCCGCGGCCATCCCGGCCAGGCGTTCCGCGCCTTCGACTACGTGAACCGCAACAAGCGTGCGATCGCGCTCGATCTCACGACCGAGCGCGGGGCCCACGTCGTGCGTCGTCTCGCCGAGACGGCCGACATCTTCGTCGAGAACTACCGGCCCGGGTCGCTGGACCGCATGGGGCTGGGCTATGCGGCGCTTTCGGAGATCAATCCGCGGCTGGTCTACGCCTCGGTGTCCGGCTTCGGCCTCGACGGGCCCTATCGCGACCGCGGCGGCTTCGACCTGATCGCCCAGGCGATGAGCGGCATCATGAGCTTCACCGGCGAAGCGGGCAGCCAGCAGCCGGTCGCCGCCGGCGTGCCGCTGTCGGACCTCAACGCCGGGGTGTTCGCTGCGGTGGGCGTGCTGGCGGCGCTGCGGCACCGCGACCGGACAGGCGAGGGCCAGCACGTCGAGACCTCGCTGCTGGAGAGCGCGCTCGCCTATACGATCTGGGAGACCGGGCTCTTTCTCTCCACCGGCGAGGTCGCCAAGCGCCAGGGCACGCGCCATCGGTTGGCCGCGCCGTACGAAGCGCTGCGGACGGCCGACGGCTGGATCGTCGTGGGGGTCAACAATCAGCGGCTCTGGGTCCGCTTCTGCGAGGCGTTGGGCGAGCCGGAGGTGGCGACGGAGGAGGGGT
>Ga0308173_10000371_pt1 | contig 18504 bp, 18 predicted proteins | sample PhyPR1_FD_203716 | JGI IMG/M metagenome (GOLD analysis project Ga0308173, IMG submission 203716) | Soil microbial communities from UC Gill Tract Community Farm, Albany, California, United States - DLSLS.P.R1 | ecosystem: Environmental > Terrestrial > Soil > Agricultural land | place: USA...
TGGAGGGCTTCGAGGGGCAGGGCTGGACGATCGAGTCGATCTCCTTGATGAAGCGGCTGCCCGAGGAGGGCCCGCACGCCTTCGAGGAGATGGAGCAGATGCCGCTCGCGCACGGCTGAGCGGTGTGCCTCAGGCGGTCGCGGCGCCGTCCGACGCCGTCTGGCGCTCGTGCGCGGACTCCAGCACGACCGGGGCCGAGGGCAGCGATCGGTTCTCGCGGATGACCTTCACCAGCTGGTCGAGCGGCATCGGCCGGTACATCAGGTAGCCCTGCGCGAACGGCGCGTGCACGTGCTCGCGCAGGTGGTCGAGCTGGCTGGCCCGCTCGATGCCCTCCACGACCACGTCCAGCCCGAGGGCCTGGCCCATCATCGTGATCGAGCACAGCAGCGCGCAGGACCGCTCGTCGCGGTCGATGCTCTCCGAGAACGACAGGTCGGTCTTGATGATCTGCACCGGCATGTCCTGCAGGTAGCCGATCGAGGAGAAGCCGACCCCGAAGTCGTCGATCGCGAACGGGACGCCGCGCTCGGCGAGCGTGGTCATCGCGCTCATCGACGCCGGGTCGTTGCCGATGCCGTCCCGCTCGGTGATCTCCAGGACGAGGTTCGCGCCGTCCATCTGCTCCACCGCGCGCTCGACCTTGGCCACGAAGTCCGGCTCGCGCAGCTGCTTGGCGGAGATGTTCACGCTGACGTTGATGTCGCCGGTGCCGGCGGCGTCCTTGATCACCGCCGCGTCGCGGGCCGCCTGGTCCAGCACGACGTCCCCGAGGGCCACCACGAGGCCGGTCTCCTCCGCCACCCGGATGAAGACATCCGGGGGTACGTCGACCCCGTTGGACTTCCACCGGGCCAGTGCCTCGACGCCGGTGATGAAGCCGGTCGAGGCCCGCACCACGGGCTGGTAGACCAGGGTCAGGTCGCCGGCGGCCACCGAGGCGCGCAGGGACTCGACCAGCTCCAGGCGCTGCAGCCGCGAGCGGCCGATGGCGCGTTCGTACTCCACCCACTGGTTCTTGCCGCGGGACTTGGCTTCGTACATCGCCAGGTCGGCGTTGCGGAGCATGCTCTCGGCGGTCTCGCTGCTGTCCCCGAACGCGACGCCGATGCTCGCGGACAGCGCCAGCTGGTGTCCGGCCACGCGCGCCCCGCGCGAGAGCGCCGCCAGGATCCGGTCGCAGGCGCTGCTCACCTCCGGCGGGTGCACGTCCTCGAGCAGCAGCGCGAACTCGTCGCCGCCGAGCCGGGCCACCGTGTCGCTCTGCCGCACGCAGCCGGTGAGCCGGCCGGCCACGTCGACCAGCACCGCGTCGCCGGCGGCGTGCCCGAAGCGGTCGTTGACGGGCTTGAAGCCGTCCAGGTCGACGAACAGCAGCGCGATCCGGGTGCCCCGGCGGCGCGACATCTGCAGCGCGTGCTCGACCCGGTCCAGCAGCAGCCCGCGGTTGGGCAGGTTGGTCAGCAGGTCGTGGCGGGCGAGGTGGGTCATGTCCTCGGTCAGCCGCAGCCGAGCGAACGCGTCGGAGGACACCGCCACCATCGCCTCCAGCGCCTGCTGGTCGGCGGTCATCGTGGAGCGGGCGCGGTGCTGGCCCGGCGCCACGATCCAGCGGTCGCGCTGCCCGTCCCTCAGCTGGGCGCCGATCTCGTGGGGGCCCGGCGGCGTCGCCCGGACCTCGACCTGGCGGATCCGCAGCAGCCGGCGGGCGTCGTCGGTGAGCGCGTCGAGCACCTGCCGGGTGTCGGACAGGGTCTGGGCCCGCATCGCGGCCTCGAACAGCACGCTGAGGCGGCGGGCGTTCTCGGTGCCGCGCACCATCGCTCTCGTCGCCACGAGCAGGGTGACGAGGGGGACCGCCAGCAGCAGCAGCGTCCACCACGGGAGCTTCTGCCCCACCACGGCGCCGAGGTAGCCCAGCGAGTCGAACGGCACGAAGCACGCCACCGCGACCAGCGTGCCGCGCTGCGAGAGGTGGCCGCGCAGCGGCGTCTCGGTCTCCATGGCCACCGAGACCGCGGAGAGCAGGAAGTCCGTGGCGAAGTAGCAGGCGGCGGCCAGGGCCACGGCGAGCAGCCCCCGGGCCGTCTCGAGGCCGCTGGGGCCTCGGACGGCCTGGATCACCCAGGCCGACACCGCCCCGCCGACCACGCCGATGCCGATGTTGAACAGCTTGACCATCGGCCGCTTGTCGGTCGTGATCTGGGTGACCAGCACGCCCAGGGCCCAGATGACCAGCGCCTCGTCCGGCTCGAGCGTGCAGAGCAGGAACATCAGGATGCTCGAGTCGAAGCCGACCTCGATGCCGCCGTCCCCGCTGTCGAGCACCATCGGGAACTTCGCGATGACCACGATCAGGGGGACGCTGAGCAGCTCCACGCCCGACATCGACACGTCGGCACGGACGACGCTGACCGTGGACACGGCCACCAGCAGGACCCCGAGGACGAAGACGGCGAGGTCGAACCAGCGGCCGCGCGAGAGGTTCAGCGCGGCGAGCGGTCGGGCCATGGGTCCTCCGGTTCCTGGACGGCTCGACCAGTATCGGACAACCCGGTGGGCTGTTAGGGCGTTTTGCCCGAGGTGCCCGGCCGGCCGTCGACCGCGTCCAGGGGCTCGACGTCGCGCAGGAAGCCGCGCGCGTCCAGGAAGTCCGACAGCGACCCGCGGTGCTCGTCGCACGCGAGCCAGGTCTTGCGACGCTCCGGGGTGTGCAGCTTCGGGTTGTTCCAGAGCAGGGACCAGGTCGCGTCCGCGCGACAGCCCTTGGCCGAGCAGGTCAGCGGATTCATCGATGGCACCGTCACGGGTGTCGGGGGAGCGGGGTCAGACGTGAAGCGACGCCGGACGACCACGGGGGAAGTCGTCCGGCGCCACGAGCGAGCGAGCACAGACGGGGGAGGCTGGGCTCGCTACGACGTGGATTGTTGCACGCGCCAGAGAGCAAATCCAACACGGTGTCAGATACGCGCCGAGCCGCTTTCACGTGTCTGGACCACCCTCGATCGCGCGGCGCTGCGGGTCCGGCGTGACGTCGTCGAGGTGCTCCGGGTCGGTGGGCGCCCCGGCGTTCGCCAGGATCACCGCGACGTACGGCAGCACGAAGGAGGCGGCGATTAACACCCACATGAACCAGTGCCCGATGCTGAACACCGCGAGCACGAAGCAGACCGTGCGGATCGTCATCGAGATGACGTAGCGGCGCTGGCGTCCGGCGATGTCGTCGCGACGGCTGCGCGGCGCAGTGGTGATCCGGACGACCTCCGGCTCCTTGCGGGCCATGCCACCACCGTACGTCTCGGCCCTACGATCGCACCCAGCGGAACCACCCGTATCTGCCCACGTCCCCGAGGAGAACCATGTCCAACCGCGTGTACCGCGTCACCGAGATCGTCGGCACCTCGCCGGACGGCATCGACCAGGCCATCCGCAACGGCATCGAGCGGGCCTCCCGCACCCTGCGGCACCTCGACTGGTTCGAGGTCACCCAGGTGCGCGGCCAGGTCAAGGACGACGCCGTCGAGCACTTCCAGGTGGGCCTCAAGCTTGGCTTCCGCCTCGAAGACGACTGACCTGGAGCGCCCGGGACGCACGCCGGCGGCGTTCTCGTCGCTCGAGGGAGCCCGCTCCGCCTTCGCTCCTCGGCCTTGCCTGCGAACGTCCCGGACACTCCAGGCGCCTCATTCACGGATTCCGCCTACCCCGCGGTAGCCGATAGCGTCTCGCGCATGAGCAGATCGGTACTCGTCACGGGCGGCAACCGGGGGATCGGCAAGACCATCGCGGAGGCCTTCGTGGCCAACGGCGACCAGGTCGCGGTGACCTACCGCAGCGGGGAGCCGCCTGAGGGCGTGCTGGGGGTCAAGTGCGACGTCACCGACCCCGCGTCCGTGGACGCCGCGTTCGACGAGATCGAGGCCGCGCACGGACCGGTCGAGGTGCTGGTCGCCAACGCCGGCGTCACCCAGGACACCCTGCTGCTGCGGATGAGCGAGGAGGACTGGTCGAAGGTCATCGAGACCAACCTGACCGGGTCCTTCCGGGTGGCCAAGCGCGCCGCCAAGGGCATGCTGCGGCTGCGCCGCGGCCGGCTGGTGTTCATCTCCTCGGTGGTCGGCCTGCTCGGCTCGGCCGGCCAGGTCAACTACGCGGCCAGCAAGGCCGGCCTCGTCGGCATGGCCCGGTCGCTGGCCCGCGAGCTCGGCAGCCGCGGCATCACCGCGAACGTCGTGGCGCCCGGCTTCGTGGAGACCGAGATGACCGCGGTGCTGCCGGAGGAGACGAAGGCGAAGTACAAGGAGCAGATCCCGCTCGGCCGCTACGCGAGCACGCAGGAGGTCGCGTCCGTCGTGCGGTGGGTCGCCTCCGACGAGGCGGCCTACGTCACCGGGGCGGTCATCCCGGTCGACGGCGGTCTCGGCATGGGCCACTGACCGGTCCCTGACCTGCCACAGACGCACCCACAACGATCAAGGAGCACGAGGGCATGGGCATTCTCGAGGGCAAGCGGATCCTCGTCGCGGGCGTCACGATGGACACCTCGATCGGGTTCGCCGTGGCGCGCATCGCGCAGGAGCAGGGCGCGACCGTCCTGGTGTCGAACTTCGGCCGGGCGCTGGGTATCACCAAGCGGATCGTCGGCAGGCTCCCGCAGCCCGCGCCGGTGATCGAGCTCGACGTCACCGACGCGGAGCACCTCGAGCGGCTGCCCGGCCTCGTGCGCGAGCACGTCGACGGGCTGGACGGGGTGGTGCACTCGGTGGCCTACGGCAACCCCGAGACGCTGCTCGGCGGCAAGTTCCTCGACGGCCCCTGGGAGGACGTCGCGCAGGCCGTGCAGGTCTCGGCGTACTCCCTGAAGTCGCTGTCCACGGCCTGCCTGCCGCTGATGTCGTCCGGCGGGTCGGTGGTCGGGATGACCTTCGACGCGACGGTCGCCTGGCCGGCGTACGACTGGATGGGCGTCGCCAAGGCCGGTCTCGAGTCCTGCGCTCGCTACCTGGCCCGCGACCTCGGTCCCAAGGGGGTGCGGGTGAACCTCGTCTCCGCCGGACCGCTCAAGACGCTGGCGGCCAAGGCGATCCCGGGCTTCGAGGAGCTCGAGTCGATGTGGAGCGACCGCTCGCCGCTCGGCTGGGACGAGAAGGACACCGAGCCGACGGCGCGCGGAGTCGTCGCGCTGCTGAGCGACTTCTTCCCCGCCACCACCGGCGAGATCGTGCACGTCGACGGCGGCTACCACGCGATGGGCGCCTGACGCGGCCATTCGGTAGCGTCACCGCGTGACCACCGCACTCGTCGAGCTCCGGGTCCTGGAAGGGCCGAACCTCTACTTCCCGCGCGCCGCGATCAAGCTGACGCTGGACCTCAGCCAGCTGATCGACGCGCCGGAGGAGGTGGCGCTGCGGTTCGCCTCCCGGATCGGCCTGAAGCGGGCCCGGCCGGGCGTCCCCGGCAGCGGCTTCCGGCAGCGGTTCGCCGCCCGCGCGGTCGGCCGGCTGGTCCGGCAGATCGCCGGGGAGTCCGGCGCGACCCGGCTCGCGGTGCGGGTGCGGCCGACCAACGACGTGCACCGCATCGTGGTGGCCTACCCGTGGCGCAACCGCACCCGGGCCCAGGCACTGGGCCGGGCGGTCGCCGACGTTCTCGACGCGTTGCCGTCGCCGGACCTGGAGGACCTGGTGTCCACCGCCGCGCAGGCGGTCAGCGGCGCGGAGGCCGGCCCGGGCCCGACGACGCTGCGGCCGCGGGTGCCGATCGTCGCGGTGACCGGCACCAACGGCAAGACCACGACGTCCCGGATGGTCGCGCACATCGCGCGCACCCACGGCCTGCACGTCGGCTGGTCCAGCACCGACGGCATCTACATCGACGGCGTGCTCGTCGAGCCCGGCGACTACTCCGGTCCCTCCGGCGCGGGCCGGGTGCTGGCGCACCGGGAGGTCCAGCTCGCGGTCACCGAGACCGCCCGGGGCGGGATCCTGCTCAAGGGCATCGGGCTGACCCACAACGACGTCTCGGTGTTCACCAACGTCTCCGCGGACCACCTCGGCCTGCACGGCATCGACACCCTCGACCAGCTCGCCGAGGTGAAGGGCGTCGTACCCCGGATCACCAAGCCGAGCGGCTGGGCGGTGCTGAACGCCGACGACCCGCGCGTCTACGCGACGCGTACGTCGATCAAGGCCAAGCCCTGGGTGTTCTCCCGCGACCCCGACTCGCCCGCCGTCCGGGAGACGCTGTCCGACGGGGGACGGGCGACCACCGTGATCGACGGGTGGATCGCCGTGCTGCGCCCGGACTCCGACCCCGACCCGCTGATCGAGGTCGTCGACGTGCCGATGACGCTGGCCGGGCTGTCCCGGTTCAACGTGGAGAACGCCCTCGGTGCCGCCTCCGCCGCGCTGGCGGTCGGGCTGCCCCGCGAGGCGGTGGTCGAGGGGCTGCGGACGTTCGCCCCGGACCCGTCGCACAACCCCGGCCGGATGAACTTCTTCAGCAGGGACGACGTGAGCGTGGTCATCGACCTCGCCCACAACGAGGCCGGGCTCGAGGCCCTGCTGGAGATCATGAACGGCGTCCGCCGGCCCGGCGCCCGGCTGCTGCTCGGTCTCGGCGCGGTCGGCGACCGGCAGGACGAGCTCGTCGAGCACCTCGGCGAGATGGGCGCCCGGGGGGCGGACGTCGCGCTCATCGCGCACAAGGCGCGCTACCTCCGCGGCCGCACCACGGACGAGCTGGACGCGCTGTTCCGGGCGGGCGCCGCGCGCGTCGGGGTCGAGGAGCTGCCGTCCTGCCCCACCGAGGTCGAGGGGCTCGAGGCCCTGGTGAAGCAGGCCGAGCCGGGCGACGTGGTCGGGCTGATGTGCCACGAGGACCGCCAGGGTGTCTACGACTGGCTGGCCGAGCAGGGCTTCACCGGGGACACCCCCGAGACGCTGCGGGCCAAGGTGCGGGCGGCCCGCGGATGAGCGACCCGAAGGGCGTGCTGCGCGACTACCTCGGGCAGGGCCGCCGGCACGTGCTGGGCATCCTGGAGGGGCTCTCCGAGGAGGACCTGCACCGGCCGCTGCTGCCGTCGGGCTGGTCGTGCCTGGGCCTGGTGCAGCACTTGGCGCTCGACGTGGAGCAGTTCTGGTTCCGCCGGGTGGTCGCGGGGGAGACGCTCGACGACGACCCGGTCACCGAGAACGCCTGGCAGCTGGACCCGGCCACGCCGGCCGCGGTGGTGCTGGACCTCTACCGCCGCGAGTGCGAGCGCTCCGACGAGGTGCTGGCCGCGACCGACCTCGACGCGCCGCCGCGGTGGTGGCCGGACTGGTTCGGCGACTGGCGGATGGACGACCTGCGCGAGATCGCCATGCACGTGGTCACCGAGACCGCCTGCCACGCCGGCCACCTCGACACCGCCCGCGAGCTCGTCGACGGCCGGCAGTGGATGGTGCTCACCGAGTAGGCGGCCATGGCTCGAGCAGATGCCGCTTAAGTCGTCGTGGCATCCACGCCCGGTCCGGCAAGGCGGAGGTGCGAGAGCGCAGTGTGCTGCGCCGAGCGCCGACAACGCCGCCGGTCGGGATGCGGGGCCGCGCGCGCAGCGGCAGGTTCGAGAGAGACGGCCCTGCCCACCTAGTGGTCGCCGCGCCCGGCCAGCCAGCGCAGCAGCACCGCGACGACCAGCACCACGGGCAGCGAGATAAGCACCGCCGCGGCCATCTGCCCGCCGAGGAACCCGATGTCGGGCAGCTTCGAGATCATCACCGGTAGCGTCTCGCTGCGCCGGCTGCGGTTGAGGTTGGCGCTGAACACGAAGTCGTTCCACGACGCGACGAACACCAGGACCGTCGTACCGGCCACGCCGGCGCGCGCCATCGGCAGGATCACCCGCACGATGCGGGCGACCACACCCGCGCCGTCCATGAGCGCGGCCTCCTCGACCTCCCGGGGGACGGCCCGGAACGCGTAGGCCAGGAACCAGACCGCCAGCGGGACGGTGAAGCTCAGCTGCGCGATCCCCATGCCTCGCAGGGTGTCGAGCAGGCCGTGGTCGGCGAACAGGATCCCGAGCGGCAGCTCGATGACGATGCCGGGGAAGAAGGCCAGGCCGATCAGCGCGGCGAGGATCCGGGCCTGCCCCGGGACCTGCAGCCTGCCCAGCGCGTACGCCGCCGGGATCGCCACCAGCAGGCTGGCCGCCGTGGTGCCGACCGAGACGATCATGCTGTGCGAGAGCGCGTTGTAGAACCCGTAGAGCGGCGAGGTCAGCAACCGGTAGTTGTCCAGCGAGATCCGGTGCGGCCACAGCCCGAGGCCGTCGCCGCCGCCGGCCACCGGGTCGAGGCTCAGCACCACCACGATCCACAACGGCAGCGCCACGAACGCCACCAGCACCGCCGCGCCGAGGCGTGCGGCAAGGCCCGGCAGATGACGGGTCACGGGAGCTCCCCCTGGTCTCGTGCTAGGTCTGGTCGGCCGCCGCGGGCGGCGTGAAGTCCGGGTCGCCGACCGGCCCGTCCGTCGTACCCGACCCGGCCTGGGCCTGGTTCGACCAGTTCTCCAGCTCCGTCATCACCATCGGGTGCTTGTCGACGCAGAGCACGACCAGGTCGCCGGCGTTCGCCCGGGACATGGCGTGCCGGAGCGCCTCGATCTCGTCGAGGACGATCTCCAGCTGCTTGCAGCGCGCGCCGTCGGCCCGGGCCGCCCGGACGCCCTCGGCGACCAGCTCGGCGGTCTCGCCGCGGGTGCGGCCGCGCAGGGACACGTCCTCACGCACCACCACCACGTCGAAGTGCTGGGCGGCGACCGCACCCAGCTCGCGCATGTCGTCGTCGCGCCGGTCGCCGGCGGTCGCGATCACACCGATCCGGGACGGCCGGCCGAGCTCGCTGGTGGTGGCCATGCTCTCGCCCACCCGGTCCACGAAGTCGCCGAGCATCCGCATGCCGGGCGCGTTGTGGCAGTAGTCGACGATCACGTGCACGCCGTTGACCTCGACCTCGTTGAGCCGGCCGGGGGACAGGTAGTAGTTGGTCGAGAACGTCCGCAGGCCCTGCCGGATGTCGTGCAGCGGGGCACCCGCGGCGAAGGCGGCCGCGGCGGCGGCCAGGGAGTTCTGGACGTTCATCCGGGCCCGGCCGCCGAACGTGGCCGGCAGCAGGTGGGTCCAGGCGAGCTGCATCTCACGGCGACCGTGCTTGACCACGATCATCTCGCCGCGGTCGCTGGGCTCGAGCACCAGCGCCTTGCCGCCGCGCCGGCAGTGCGCGTCGATCATGTCGCGGGCCTCGCTGCCCGGCTCGGCCATCGAGAACCACACGACCTGGCCGGAGCAGCGGCGGCGCATCTCCCGGACCAGGGGGTCGTCGGCGTTGAGCACGGCGTGCCCGTCGCGGGGGACCGCCTCGACCAGCACCGCCTTGACGTCGGCGAGCTGCTCGACGGTGTCGATGCCACGCAGGCCGAGGTGGTCGGGCTGGACGTTCAGCACGACGGCGACGTCGTTGCGCTCGTAGCCGAGGCCCTCGCGCAGGATGCCGCCCCGGGCCACCTCGAAGACCGCGAAGTCCACGCGCGGGTTCTGCAGGACCATCCGCGCCGACTTCGGGCCGGACGCGTCGGCCCGGATCACCAGGCGCTCGTCGATCACCACGCCGTCGGTCGAGGTCATGCCCACCTTGCGGCCCATGCCCTTGAAGATGTGCGAGATCATCCGCGACGTCGTGGTCTTGCCGTTGGTGCCGGTCACCGCCACGATCGGGATCCGGCTGGGGGCACCGGGCGGGAACAGCATGTCCACGACCGGCTTGGAGATGAACTGCGGCTCGCCGATGGTCGGGTGCGTGTGCATCCGGAAGCCGGGTGCGGCGTTCACCTCGCAGATCGCGCCGCCGGTCTCGCGGACCGGCTCGGTGATGTCCGGGCAGATGAAATCGATGCCCGCGATGTCGAGGCCGACCATCCGGGCCGCCTCCTCGGCGATCTCGACGTTCTCCGGGTGCGCCTCGAAGGTCCGGTCGATGGAGATGCCGCCGGTCGACATGTTCCCGGTCAGGGTCAGCTTCACCATCTCGCCGGCCGGCGGGACGTCGCCGAGCTTGTAGCCCTGGTCGGCCAGCAGCTGGAGGGCGGCGTCGTCGACCTTGATCCGGGTCAGCACCTTCTCGTGACCGACACCGCGCCGCGGGTCGGCGTTGGTGAGCTCGACGAGGTCCTCGATCGAGGTCTGCCCGTCGCCGACGACGTGCGCCGGGACCCGCTCGGCCACCGCGGCCAGCCTCCCGTCGATGATCAGGCAGCGGTAGTCGCGCCCGGTGATGTAGGACTCCACGATCACCCAGCCGCGTCGGGACTGGTCCTTGGCGACCGGGAACGCCTCCCGCACGTCGTCCGCGTCCTGCAGGTCGAGGCACACGCCGCGCCCGTGGTTGCCGTCGAGCGGCTTCACCACGACGGGGTAGCCGATCCGCTCAGCCACGGCGACCGCCTGGTCCGCCGTACGCACGGACTCCTGCTTGGGCACCGGCAGCCCGGCCGCGCCGAGCAGCCGGGTGGTGAGGTCCTTGTCCGAGGCGACGTCGACGGCGATCGCGCTGGTCGCCGAGGTCATGGTGGCGCGGATCCGCTTGGCGTGGACGCCCTGGCCGAGCTGGACCAGCGAGTGCTGGTTGAGCCGGATCCACGGGATGTCGCGGGAGACGGCCTCGTCGAGGATCGCCTGCGTCGAGGGCCCGAACGCGGTCCGCTCGGCCCGCAGGATGAACGCCTCGCGCTCCTTCTCCCAGTCGAAGCCGGGGTCGGCCTCGACGAGGTGGTTGACCAGGCGTACGGCGAGCCGGGCGGCCGCGAGACCGACGTTCTCGTCGACGTACCCGTAGATGATGTTGTAGCGGCCCTTGTGGCCCTTGACCGACCGGGTCTTGCCGCGCCGGATGTCGTGCCCGACCTCCTGCTGCAGGGCCAGGGCGGCGTGCTCGGTGACGTGCCCGAGCCAGGTGCCCTCGTTGAGCCGCTCGACGAACCCGCCCCGCCTGCCGCGCGAGCAGGAGTGCTCCCGCAGGCCCGGCAGCATCTGCAGCAGGTGGTCGGTGAACCCGCTCAGCGTGTTGGTCGGGAACTCCTCGAGCGACCCGAGGTCGACGACCAGGTGGATCGCCTTGTCGTAGGACCAGACGTTCGCGCCGCGGTAGACCCGCGTCTCCAGGATCGAGAGGTCGGGGGAAGGGGTGCTCAAGGACGGTCTCCTTCGGACGTCTGGCGGGCGCGTCGACGCTTCAGGACGCTGGGCGACACGTCACCCGCGGCGATGTCACGAGCCAACCGCTTCAGGTCGCGTCCCGCAACCGCGAGCTCCTCGGCCTCGCCCGGGTCCACCACGGGGGCCTGCCGGACCAGCGCCTTCTCGGTGAGGTTGAACACGGACCCGGCCGGCAGCACGTGCAGCACCACGCCCGAGGCGAGCAGCGGTGCCGTGCGCCGGGCTTCGTGGGCGTTCGAGACCACGTTGCGCCCGTCGAACACGGTCACCACCCCGCGACCGACCACGCGCATCGTCTCCACGCCGTCCTCCTCGGTGATGACGGCGCCGGTGTCCTCGTCGACGCCGATGCCGAGCAGCCCGGGGCTCTGCGCGACCAGCATCAGAAGCCGCCCGTAGCGGTTGCGCTGCCCGAAGTGCTGGTCGATGACCACGTCGCGGATCAGTCCGAGGCCGGCCGCCAGCTGGGTCATCCGCTGCTTGGGGGTCGACCCGCCGGTGCCGAAGGCCACCATGTGCGAGGACTGGATGCTCGCCCCGGCGCTGGTGCCGCCGACCACGACGCCACGCCGGTGGGCGGCCTTGATCGCGTCGCCGAACGCCGTGCCGTTGACGATGGCGGAGAGCTTCAGCTGGTTTCCGCCGGTCATGAAGATGCCGGTCACGTCGTCGAGCAGCCCGACCACGGCGGGGTCCTCGGCCTCCTCGCGGCTCTCCGGCCGGGCGGCGACCACCTCGCGGGCCCCGAGACGGCGGAACAGCGCGTCGTACACCTCGACGACCTCGGGACCGAGCGAGCTCGCCGTCGGGACGACCGCGATCCGCGCGTCCTCGCCGCCCGCCAGCGAGACGAACGTGTTGAGGACCGTCCGGCGGCCGAGCTTGTCCTCGGCGCCGCCGATCGCCATCAGCGGTCCAGGCGCGGTGTGCGCCCGATGTCCGTCGGCTGCGGGCTCGCTGTCAACTGGACCGTTAGGCATGCGCCGCAGCCTACGGGGTGCCAGAGTGGAGGCTGTGAGTGACCGGCGGTGCCTGATCGTGATGCGGCACGCGAAGGCCGAGCCCTTCGCGTCCACGGACCACGCACGGACGTTGACCGACCGGGGCGTGGCCAGCGCCCGGGACGCCGGCGCGCACCTGCGCGAGGTCCAGGTGACGCCCGACCACGCCGTCGTCTCCTCCGCCGTGCGCACCCGGCAGACCTGGGACGCCGTGGTCGAGACAGCCGGCTTCGGCGACTGCCATGTCTTCTTCGACGACGCGGTGTTCACCGGCAGCGCCGAGGTGGCGCTCGAGGTCCTCCAGGCGCTGCCCGAGCACGCCCAGTCGGTGATGTTCGTGGGTCACAACCCGACCGCGGCGTTCCTCTGCCACTACCTGGACGACGGCGAGGGCGACGCCACCGCGGTCTCCGCGATGCTCCGCGGCTTCCCGCCCGGTGCGGTCGCCCTCCTCGAGCTCTCCGTCCCCTGGGCCGAGCTCGGCTCCGAGACCGGCCGGGTCACCGACTTCTACGTCGGCCAGGGCTGACCCGGGCCAAAAGCCCGTCGACCCGGGTCAAAATCCCGTCGACCCGGGTCAAAATTCCCTCGACCCGGGTCAAATGCGCGTCGAGCCCCGGCTCGACCAGAACTTTCCCCCGGCTCAACCGGAACTTTGGCCCGGGTCGACCGGAACTTTCCCCCGGCTCAACCGGAGGGGGGTCAGGGGAGGGGTGGGGCGGGGGTGGTGAGGCCCTCGAGGGCGTCGGCGGCCTCGACCTCCTCGCGGGAGATGCCGAGGAGGTAGACGATCGCGTCGAGGTAGGGCACGTTCACGGCGGTGTCGGCGGCCTTCTGGACGACGGGCTTGGCGTTGAAGGCGATGCCGAGCCCGGCGGCCGAGAGCATGTCGAGGTCGTTCGCGCCGTCGCCGATCGCCACGGTGGCGGCCTCGGAGACCCCGGCCGCGGCGGCGAAGCGGCGCAGAGCCTCGGCCTTGCCGGCCCGGTCGACCACGGGGCCCACGATGCGTCCGGTGAGCCGGCCGTCGACCACCTCGAGCTCGTTGGCGGCGGCGAAGTCGATGCCGAGGTCGGCGGCGAGCCGGTCGGTCACCCGGGTGAAGCCACCCGAGACGATCGCGAACCGGTAGCCCAGCCGCTTCAGGGTGCGGACCAGCGTGCGGGCCCCCGGCGCGAGCACCAGGTCGTCGTACACCCGCTCCAGGGCGCCGGCGTCGAGCCCGGCCAGCAGCGCCACCCGGTTGCGCAGCGACTCCTCGAAGTCGAGCTCGCCGCGCATCGCCTGCTCGGTGACCGAGCGGACCTCGTCGAGGCAGCCGGCGTGCTCGGCGAGCATCTCGATGACCTCGCCCTGCACGAGGGTGGAGTCGACGTCCATCACCACCAGCCGCATCCCGTGCCGGAGCAGGGAGGCCGGCTGTACGGCGACGTCGACGGCCTGGACCGCGGCCTCCTCGGACAGCAGGACCCGCAGGCGGTCCGGGTCCGTGCCGGACACGTGCAGCTCGATGGCGGTCACCGGGTAGCGCGCCATCCGCTCGATCCGGTCGATGTTCGCGCCGGTGTCCGCGATGCGGCCAGCGATCGCGGCGACGGCGGCGGGCTTGAGCGGCATGCCCAGCACGGTCACGTGGCTGCGGCCCTCGGGACGGCTCCGGTTGTCGCCGGTGCCCCGGTCGACCTCGACCTGCATGTCGAGCTCCTCGGCGACCCGCTCGAGCGCCGACTTCAGCGCCTTCCAGTCGCGCGGCACGGTCACCAGGACACCGAGGACCAGCCGCCGGCGCAGCACGATCTGCTCGATGTCGAGGACCGCGACACCGAACGCGGCCAGGGTCGAGAACACCGCCGACGTGACACCGGGGCGGTCCTTGCCGGTCAGCGTGATGAGGAGGGTCTTCGGCGCTTCGTCGTCCATCGCGGCAGACGCTAGCGGTCCCAGGGGTAGGCGCAGGCGGCCACCAGGCCCCGTCTCGCAGCGTGGTCGAGCGGCCCCATCGCCTGCCGGCGTGCCTCCGCCTCGGCTGCGGTGATCGCGCCGCCGTCGTCCTCCAGGGCGAGGTCGACGATGGCGCGGCACCGGGTGGCCAGCGCCGCGAGGCGTACGGCGCGCGGGGCCATCGCCGTGGGGAACGCGTAGTCGGCGTGCCGGCGCAGCGCGATCAGCTCGTCGGCGACCTCGGGCCGCCAGCGTGCGACGTCGAGGTCGGCCAGCACGTCCGAGGTGCGCAGCAGGGCCTGACGCAGCGACTGGTCCGCCTCCGACGGGTCCGGCACCTGGCGCCGGGACACGGCCTGGTGGCAGGTCCACACCACCCCGGCGCCCGCGCGGTGCGGCACGAGCCCGAACTCGGCGCCCTCGAGCACTACGCCCTCGCCGGCGTCGACGACCTCGCCGTTGAAGGCGCCCGGTCCCGCGAGCCCGAGGAGGTCCCCCGGCACCGGCAGCGCGATCCCCGCGCCGGTGGCGCGCTCGCTGCGCAGCAGCCCCAGGGCCACGATCAGCGGCGCCGGGTCCGCCGGGTCCGGCGACCCGGGGATCCCGACCACGTCGTGCGCCGCGTCGTCGCCGACGATCGCGTCGCGGGTGTCGTCGAGGCTCGCCGACCCGCTCACCCACGCGGAGAACCACAGCGCGAAGCGGGCGGAGAGGGGGAGGTGCTCGGCGCTCACGCGTCGAGGGTACGCATCCGTATAGGTTGGTCCCGACGCGAGCCGCCGACCGACGAGGGAGACCCAGGACGACATGGACGCCGTTCTCGAGCTGGCGGGCGTGTCGGTGCGACGCGGGCAGGCGACCCTCATCGAGGACATCGACTGGACGGTCGAGGAGGACGAGCGCTGGGTGGTGCTCGGGCCGAACGGCGCCGGCAAGACCACGCTCCTGCAGGTCGCCTCCGCCCAGATCCACCCGACCACCGGCGTCGTCGGCATCCTCGGCGAGGTGCTCGGCACGGTCGACGTGTTCGAGCTGCGTCCCCGGATCGGTCTCACCAGCGCGGCCCTGGCCGAGCGCATCCCGCGCGCCGAGCGGGTGCACGACGTGGTGGTCTCCGCGTCGTACAGCGTGCTCGGCCGGTGGCGCGAGCACTACGACCGGCTCGACCACGGCCGGGCCGAGGAGTTGCTTACCGAGGTCGGCGCCGGCCACCTTACCGACCGCACCTTCGGCACCCTGTCCGAGGGCGAGCGCAAGCGCGTGCAGATCGCCCGGGCGCTGATGACCGACCCGGAGCTGCTGCTGCTCGACGAGCCCGCCGCCGGGCTCGACCTCGGCGGCCGCGAGGACCTGGTGTCCACGCTGTCGGTCCTCGCCATGGACGAGATGTCGCCCGCGACCGTGCTGGTCTCGCACCACGTCGAGGAGATCCCACCCGGGTTCACCCACGTGCTGCTGCTCCGCGAGGGCCGGGTGATGGCCGCCGGCCCGCTCGAGCGGGTGCTCACCGAGGACGTCTTGTCGGCCACCTTCGGGATGCCCCTGCAGGTGACCGAGGAAGACGGCCGGTGGGCGGCCCGTCGCAAGCATCGGCACGCGGCGTCCTGAGTACGCTCGAGACATGGACTGGCTCCGGGACCATCTCTGGGAGACCTGGGCGGGGCTGGCGATCCTGCTCGGGGTCGCCGAGCTGTTCAGCCTCGACCTGATCCTGCTCATGCTGGCCGCCGGGGCCGCCGTCGGCGCGGTGGCCGCGCTCATCGGTCTGCCCGTCGCCGTCCAGATCCTCGGCGCCGTCGCCGCCTCCGTGGCGATGCTGGCGCTCGTCCGCCCCAGCGTCGTGAAGCGCCTGCACTCCGGTCCCCAGCTGGTGACCGGTCACGACAAGCTGATCGGCAGGCAGGGCGTGGTGGTCAGCGAGGTGTCCTCCGAGAGCGGCCAGGTCCGGATCGCCGGCGAGCTCTGGACCGCTCGCCCGTACGACGAGGACGCGGTGATCGAGCCCGGGGCGAAGGTCGACGTCTTCGAGATCCGGGGGGCGACCGCCGTCGTCCACAAGATTCCTGAGCTCGGCGCCTGAGACGTAGACCGAGAAGAAGAGAGAGGGGACACCATGCCTGCAGCACTCGTCGTGCTCGTCCTGCTGGTGGTTTTCGCAGTCGCCGTCCTGGCCAAGACCGTGCGGATCGTGCCGCAGGCGCGGGCGGGCATCGTGGAGCGGTTCGGCAAGTACAAGGCGAGCCTGCCCGCGGGCCTGAACGTCGTCGTCCCGTTCGTCGACAAGGTCCGGTACATGATCGATCTGCGCGAGCAGGTGGTCTCCTTCCCGCCGCAGCCGGTGATCACCGAGGACAACCTGGTGGTCTCGATCGACACGGTCATCTACTTCCAGGTGACCGACCCGGTCGCCGCGACGTACGAGATCGCCAACTACATCCAGGCCGTCGAGCAGCTCACGATGACCACGCTGCGCAACATCGTCGGTGGCATGGACCTTGAGCAGGCGCTGACCAGCCGCGACGAGATCAACAACCGGCTGCGCGGCGTGCTGGACGAGGCGACCGGCAAGTGGGGCATCCGGGTGAACCGCGTCGAGCTCAAGGGCATCGACCCGCCGCCCTCGATCAAGGACTCGATGGAGAAGCAGATGCGCGCCGACCGCGACAAGCGCGCCGCGATCCTGACCGCGGAGGGGCAGCGCCAGTCCGCGATCCTCACCGCCGAAGGTGGCAAGCAGGCCGCGATCCTGAACGCCGAGGGTGACCGCGAGTCGCTGATCCTGCGGGCGCAGGCCGACCGGGAGGCGCGCATCCTCAAGGCGCAGGGCGAGGGGCAGGCGATCCAGACGGTGTTCCAGGCCATCCACGACGGCCGCCCGGACCAGTCGCTGCTCGCCTACCAGTACCTCCAGATGATGCCGAAGATCGCCGAGGGCAGCGCCAACAAGGTGTGGATCGTGCCCAGCGAGATCGGCAAGGCCCTCGAGGGCCTCGGCTCGACGATGAACACCCTGCAGGGCATCCCGGACAAGGTCGAGGGCCCCCGGACCCGCGTGGACATGGGTGCGACCGTGCCCGACGTGCCCGAGCTGCAGGACTCGACGTTGCGCGAGACCCACAACGAGGTCGCCGCCGCGATCGCCGCGGCCGAGGAGTCGGTGACGGGTGCGCGGCGCGCGGCCGAGGCGACCGGCGCGTCACTCGAGCCGGACGTGGACCCGGCCCCGCCGGCCGCTCCCGTCGAGGGTGACCCGGGGGAGCCCAGCGCCCAGTGACCTTCCTGGAGATGGTGGCGGTCTTCCTGGCGGGGATCGCCGCCGGCACCATCAACACCGTGGTGGGGTCGGGAACGCTGATCACGTTCCCGACCCTGATCGCGATCGGGATCCCGCCGGTGACCGCGAACGTCTCGAACACGCTGGGCCTGGTGCCCGGCTCCCTGTCCGGCGCGATCGGCTACCGCCGGGAGCTGGCCGGGCAGCGGGCGCGGCTGCTGCGGCTCGGCGTCGCCTCCGTCCTCGGGGGTACGACGGGCGCGGTGCTGCTGCTGGTGCTGCCGGCGGCGGCGTTCGGGGCGATCGTGCCGGTGCTGATCGCGCTGGGCTGCATCCTCGTGGTGGCCCAGCCGGCGATCAGCCGCCGCGTCGCCGCCCGGGCGGAGGCGCGGGGCCAGTCCCGGCCGGAGCACGGTGCCGTCTGGGTCTGGGTGCTGGTGTACCTCGCCGGGGTCTACGGCGGCTACTTCGGGGCGGCGCAGGGCGTGCTGCTGATGGCGATCCTGGGCGTCGGCCTCACCGAGACCATGCAGCGCAACAACGCGACCAAGAACGTGCTGGCGCTGCTGGTGAACCTGGTCGCGGCCGTGGTGTTCGTCTTCGTCGCGCACATCGACTGGGCGGTGGCCGGGCTGATCGCGCTCGGCGCGGTGATCGGGGGCCAGCTCGGGGCCACCGTCGGCCGGCGGTTGCCCGCGTGGGCGCTCCGCGCGTTCATCGTGGTGGTCGGGGTGGCCGCGCTCACCCAGTTCGCACTCGCGCACTGACCGGGGCGCTCAGGCGTGCGGCCCGACCGTCACCGGGCCGAGGGTGAGCCGGGGGACCGCCTCGAGGATCTCGCCGACCCGCGCGACCTGCGCGTCCAGCGCCCGCTGCCGGGTGGCCGACAGGTCCTCCCAGGTCTCGACGGTGACGTCGACGTAGCGGCCGGAGCGGCGCAGGTGCCAGACCCCGCGCACGACCCCGTCGACCAGCAGGACCGGGTAGTTGCCGGCCTGCCCACGGGCGAGGGCGCGCTCCGCGGCACGCCCCGG
>Ga0308173_10000372_pt1 | contig 18485 bp, 18 predicted proteins | sample PhyPR1_FD_203716 | JGI IMG/M metagenome (GOLD analysis project Ga0308173, IMG submission 203716) | Soil microbial communities from UC Gill Tract Community Farm, Albany, California, United States - DLSLS.P.R1 | ecosystem: Environmental > Terrestrial > Soil > Agricultural land | place: USA...
AGGTGCGCGGCGCTGGATTCCATTTCCTCGGGCCGCACGCCAGCCGCGCTGAGCCTTGCGAAAGCCAGCAGAACGAAGGCCTGGTCGTACAGCCGCGCCGTCTCGTCGAGCGGGTCGCCCTCCGGAGAGACCAGCGTGCGGAACAGGCCGTCCGGCCTTCGGTAGGCCCGGTTCAGCTGATCGAGGCCGCGCTGCGCCCTATCGCGCCAGGGGCCGTCCCATCCGAGCATGCCGGCAGTGGCGAAGACATAGGCCTGACGCGCCTGCACCCGCGCGCGCTTCGGCGCCCGCAGCGGGGCGCCGGACTGATCGAGCGCCTCGTGGAATCCGCCTGCGCCTTGGTCGAGCCCCCGCGAGGCCCAAAGCGGAAGCGCGTGGGCGAAAAGCCATTGGCGGAGCCGTTCGGCATGGGTCTGCAATGTGACTCGGTGACAGGACGGCGACGCTTCGCGCGGCGCCCAGCTCCGAGACTCCCAAGCGGACGTATCGAACAGGATCGGTGGGCCATCGGCGACTTGGGCGTTCATCACGGACGCAGACCATTCGAACAGTGATCCAACGCGAACTGACGGCATGAAAGGTTCGATTTCCCAATCCGTCCGTGCGGCGAGCTAGACCTTAGTCCCTCTGAGCTAGAACCCTGCGGCCCGCCCTTCGGTTCCTAGGCGCGAACAGCGGCGCCAGGCTTTGCCGATGCGGGCAGCGACCCGGCCGGCCCGGCGTTCACTCGGCCGCCACGGACGTGAGTTCGGCCGCCGCCCGGCTCCGCCAGAACTCGCCCCACTCGGCCAGGAAGTCGCTGCTCGACCAGGCCTTCTCGCGGCCGACGCCGTCGACGATCTGGATGTCGAATTCCCGGCAGACGGCTTCTTCCGAAGGCGGCAGGCTGCGGCCGGCCACCCGATCGCCGCCCTTGGTGAAGTAGCGCGGCCGTATGGCGCGCAGCGCCTCCGTCACCGTCGGGTCGCCGGAGATCTCGAACTTCACCACGAAATCGACGCCGCGGATCGCCGAGACGATGGCGCAGCGGGTTCCGATGTCCTGGAAGGCCTTGCCCTTCTTGTTGCGCAGGAATTCATCGCCATTGACGATCACCACGAGCGTATCGCCCAGCGCTTTGGATTCCACGATGCACGTCACGTGGCCCGGATGGATGGGATCGAACCCGCCGGAGGTGGCGACCACGGTCCCGAGCTCGGAGCTGCGTTCGTCGCGAACGCGACGGAACTCCTCGAGCGTAAGGACAGGTGCGTAGTTGTGCGGTGTGTAGCTCATCGGAACCCCTTGGAACGCGGGCCGTAGCGCCGCTATCGGCCAAGCTTGCACGCTTCCCCAAGAACTGCCCCGGGCGATGAAAGTTCATCGCCGGGACGCAAACCCCGCGAATCCGTGACAGCGGAAGCACAGGCGTCTGGCGATCGACGGCTCCGTCGGCCGCCTCCGGCCGCAGCCCGCGAGATCCGCGCCACCCCGCGTGGCTTGACCGCGCGCCGAGCCCGGCCGGGACGCATTCCGCACCCTCGTTCTTGCATGCCGACCTCTCGACAGTGGGGTTGGAGGGCTTCCTGTGCCATTCCGAAACGAGAAGACCGGTCGGCCGCACGGCGTGTTGGTTTGGGGCTGGGGGATCCTGCTCGGCGCGGCGGTGTGGATCTGGGGCTTCTTCCATCTGCCGTGGTGGGCGTCTGTGTTCCTGTGGTGGTGGCCGAGCGCGATGGCGGGCGGGGTCGTCAGCCTGCTTGGCGCGGGTGTCGCTTCGGGCAGCATCCGGCGCACCTTCGCCCGCGCCTATGCGGCGCTGCTGGCGCTGCGATCACGGCCGGCCGCCGATGCCAAGGCCAAGGAAGACGCGTCCTGACCGGAGACTGATCTTCATCGCCGGCGCGCAGGGCTCGCTTCATCGAGGTCCAGCAGCGCGCGCCCGGCGTCCCTCATCGCCGTGCAGCCGGTGAGGATCATCGCCACCGCGAGCTCCGAGCGCAGGATGGCCAGCATCTGGGCCACCGCCGCCTCGCCTCCCGCGCCCAGCGCCCAGGCCCAGGCGCGCCCGACGAAGCAGGCCTTGGCGCCCAGCGCCGCCGCCTTCAGGACGTCGAGGCCGGAGCGCACCCCGCCGTCCATGAACACCTCGAGCTCGCCGCCCACCGCATCGGCGATCCGCGGCAGCGCCGAGATGGAGGACTTCACCCCGTCCAGTTGCCGTCCACCGTGGTTCGAGACCACCACGCCTTGCGCGCAGCAGCGGACCGCCTCGCGCGCGTCCTCGACGTCCAGCACGCCCTTGATGACGATCGGCCCGTCCCAGCTCCGGCGGACCCAGTCGAGGTCGGCCCAGGTGACCGAACGGTCGAAGTTGCGCGCCACCCAGCCCAGGAAGTCGGTCACGCGCCGGCCCTTCTGCGCCAGTGCGCCCTCCACGTTGCCCAGCGAATGCGGCCGCCCGTTCGCCCACACGTCCCACATCCATGCGGGGTGCGCGAGACCGTCGAGACCCTGCCTGAGCGCGCCGGAAACGCCGCTCGCGCCGGTGAAGCCGGAGCGGATGTCGCGGTAGCGCGAGCCCGGCACGGGCAGGTCGACGGTGAACACCAGCACCGGGCAGCCGGCGGCCTTGGCGCGGCCCAGCAGCTCGGTCATGTAGCCGCGGTCCTTCAGCATGTAGAGCTGGAACCAGGGGGCGGTCGCGCCGCGCGCCACCTCCTCGACCGAGCAGACGCTGACCGTCGAGAGGCAGAACGGCGCGCCCGCGGCCGCCGCGGCCCTGGCGGCCTGCACCTCGCCGCGGCGCGCGTACATGCCGGCCATGCCGACCGGCGAGAGGCCGACCGGCATGGCGAGCGTCTGGCCGAGCGTCTCGACGCTCATGTCCAGGGCGGTCATGTCGCGCATCACCCGCTGGCGAAGGGCGATGGCCTCGAGGTCCGCCACGTTGCGGGCGAGCGTCACCTCGGCGTAGGAGCCGCCGTCGATGTATTCGAAGAAGATGTTCGGCAGGCGCCGACGCGCGAGCTCCCGAAAATCCGCCACCGACGCCGCCCGCATGCCCGCCCCCCGGTCTGTCCTCGACCTAGGATGCACGACGATCGAAGGTGATTGCCATCGTCTTCCACCGCATCTTCCGCGTTCAGGTGATGACCACGAGGAGTGATGCAGATGCGTGCGACATGGCTGACGGCCGCGGTCCTCTCGGCGTTCGCGGCTTTTCCGGCGGCGGCCCAGACCGGGAGCGCCGCCAGCCCGCAGACCGAGGGCGCGGCTTCCACGCCGCCGCGGCGGTCCCTCGCGCACATGGCCACCAGCCATGCGCAGATCGCACGGCGTATGGCCGGACGGCCCGGGGAGGCGACCACGGGTCAGGGCGGCGAGGCGGCCGCGCCCAACCCCAAGCTGGCGGCGGCGTCCAAGGCGGCCGACGAGGCGGTCGTCAACGATCCGACGGTCCGCGAAATGCTGAACGGCTCGATGTCGAAGCCGCCGAGCCTGGCCGGGGGCGCGCCGGCGCTGCCTTCGTCGACGCCGCCGCCCTAGGCTTAGGACGCCTCGGCCGCCGCGATGGGCGCAGGGGCCGGCGGCCGCGGACCCATGACCACCCAGATCTGATGGGCGCGGGCCAGCAGCTCGCCGTCGGCTCCGAGCAGCGCCACGCCCGCGGTCTCCTTGCGGCCCTCGCGGGCGATCGGCCAGGCGAGCACGATCAGCGCCTCGGCCGGCGCAGGCCGGCGAAGCACCTCGGCGGTCATGGTGCCCAGGAGGGCGCCGTGGCGGCCCTCCCGCTCCACCCAGGCGAAGAAGCCCGGGCAGTCGAGGGCGGCCCAGATCACCTCTAGCGAGATCAGGCCGTCAGGCTCGGCGAACGCCTGGTGCGGGGTCCAGATACCCGCCACCACCCCCTTGGCGGCGTCGGCGAGTTGGCCGGTGAAGACGCGCAGGCCGTCGCCCTCGCCTCTGCCCGCGCCGCAGGTGAAGCAGATCGGATGGAAGCCCTGCACCAGCCCGGCGTAGCGCTGGCCGGCCGCCCGGGCGGCGGCGAGCGAGGGCCGGACCGGCGGCTCGGGCAGCTTCGCGTCGGGCGCCGGGTCCCCCTTGCCGATCAGCTGGCCCTCGGCGTTGGAGATCAGCACCGAGCCGTCCCGCCTCTCGAACCTGAGCGGCTGGTCGAGCGGCACGGGCGCGCGCAGCACCGCCGTCGCGGGACCTGCGATCTCGCGGCCGAGCACGCCGCACACATAGCCGCCGTTGCCGGAATTGGGCGGGCCGCGGAATTGGCGGCCGATCACGATCTGGGACAAACGCTGACGCTCGCTGAATCAATCATCAAATCAATGCGGCAGGCTTTTCCACGGAACCGGGCCGCAGCGGAAGCCCAAAATCGCGCCCGCGGCGTTGGAGCCGCGCCTCGGGCTTGCTAGCTTGCCTCGCCGTCCGCGGCGGATTCGCCCGGTCGAGGCTCTGCGAGGAGGATTGCGGTGAGCGAGCGGGTGGAACGGCCGTGGGCCCTGATGCGCCATCACGCGGGCTGGGCCGACGTCTTCCACATCGAGAGCGAGAGCGCCGATTCGATCAGCGGCTTCTACCCCGACCGCGAGACGGTCGGGCCGCCGGTCAGCTATTCGGTCCGCGCGGTGCTGGCCCGCTTCCCGACGCTGGAGGCCGCGCGCGCGGCCCGCGAGGGCGCCGTCGCCGAGTGGCGCAAGCACGACGCCGGCGTTCGCGACGCCGAGACCAAGCTGCGCGAAGCCGAGAAAGCGCGCGAGGACGCCTGGCTGAAGTGCCTGCACGAGGCGGCGCGCGCGAGCTGACCCGGGTGGGGCGCCCGCGTGGGCTCAGCTCTTCGCCTGCGCCCGGAAGTTGTCGTGGCAGTTCTTGCAGGCCCCGCCGACCATGCGGGCTTCCATCTTCACGCCGTCGAGATCCCCGGCCATGGCCAGTTGATCGAGCTTCACCGTCTCGGCCTGCAGCCGGCGCGCAGCGTCGGCGAACTCCGAGGGCTGCGCCCAGATCTCCGGCTTGGCCTCCGTCTTGACGCCGGCCTCGGGCCCGCTGCCGTTCGGGAACCAGGTGGGCAGATGGGCCGCCAGGTCCTTGAGCTTGGCGGCGTTGGCGGCGATCGCGCCCTTGTCGGGCTGGTCCTTCTTGAGCTCGTCGAGCACCGCCTTGAAGGCCGCGCCCTGCTGCAGGAAATGCGCCTGCCGCTCCTTGACCGCCCCTGCCATCGCGCTCTGCGCCGCAGCCGCGCCTGCCGCCAGCGACAGGGCGAGCCCCGCCACGATCACCGAACGCGCCGTACCGCTCATCGACGTGATTTCCTCCGACTGACGTTGTCCCGCGGGCGGACAGTGCCGGCGCCGCGCGGCCTTCGTCAACGGCTCAGCGGGAGGCCGTCTTCACCGGCGCGCCGTGTTGCGAGGCCTGCGCCACCAGGCCTCCGCAGTTGGCGTCCTTGGCGAGGCCCGGGTCGACGAACGGCAGGAGAGCCGCGAGCGGCGACAGGAACGAGGCCAGCGCCGCCGCCACGCCGCCCTGGGCGATGGCGGGGCCCTTCTCCAGGCGCATATGCGGGCTGCGGATCGGCCCCTCCACGTCCACCGGCACCCGCAGGCGGATCAGCTGGAATTTCTTCGGATGGCCCTGGACGCGGAAGGCGAGCCGTTCGGTTCCGAGGTTGATCTGGCCCGTGCCGGTGACCAGCACCGGGCCGGTGTCGAACACCAGGGTGTCGGCGTTGAGGACGCCGTTCTTCACCCGGAAGTCGCCCACGGCGCAGCGGATCGGCGTCGTCTGCTGGTTCTTCGACATCAGCAGGCCAAGGCCCTTGATCACGTCCACGCCCATCAGCTCGGCGATCGAGCGGCGGATCTCGCCGCCGGGCGCGACCACCGTCACCTGGCCGTTGGCGTCGGCGAACGCCTTGTGCACGCTGTCGCCCGTGCCGGTGAGCTTGGCCCGGCCGAACAGCGGGCCGGCGAACGGGATCGAGCCCTGGAAGTGCAGCGGGATGAGGTGCTCGATGCGCGCGTTGGCCAGCTTGAGGTCGATGTCGCTGACCGGCGCGGCCTTGCGGGCGTTGAGCTGGATGTACCCGGTGATGCGCCCCTGCGGCAGATCGAGGCTCAGCGGCTGGGCGCGCAGCAGCCCGTCGTTCAGCTTCACCCGCGCCGAGCCGGCGCTGAGGTTCACCGGGGCGTTGCGGATCGCGACGGCCTTGTAGGTGACGTCGGCGTCGATCTGGCGGATGCGGCGGGTGTCGAGGGTGGAATCGGGGAAGATCCGGTTCTCGGCCGCCAGGTGCTGGGCCTCCATCTTCTGCGACGGCGAGGCGACCGCGCCGTGCTTGGGCGCGCCGCCGAACAGCGCCCCGAGATCGGGGAAGTTCAGCGAGCGGGTCAAGAGGTTGGCCTTCAGGAAGGTCCGCGGCCGGCCGGCGTCCACCGAAAGGGCGCCGGTGAGGTCGGAGGAGCCGACGCGTCCGCCGATGCCGGTGATGCTGTAGAGCCGGTCGTTGCGGGTCAGCTTCCCGCGCAGATCGTACGGCGGGGTGTTCGGCAGCGGCACGCCGGTGATGCCGTAGAGATCGGCGAGGTCCGGCCCGCGCGCCGTGGCGTTCATGTAGAAGTGGCCGAAGTCGAACGGCTTCGGCACCGCGCCCCGAGCGGTGACGTAGGTGGCGCCAGCCCGGATATCGGCGTTGAACGGATAGGGCTTGTTGCGGTCGATGTTGAGCAGCGGCCCGCCGGTCACCTGCAGCGTGAACGGCTGCCGGTTCAGCGCGCCCTGGCCGCGCATCTCGAAGCCATGGTTGACCGCGCCGAGCCGCTCGCTGGCGGCGACCGAACCCGTGAAAGTCAGCTTGCGGACGTCGTCGCGCACAGAGAGCTTGCCGTTCCTGATGACGAAGTTGCGGATCGGCGGCAGCCGCAGGGGCTGATTGCTCTTGACGCCGTCGGAGAAGTCCCAGGTCGCCCGCCCCTGCGGATCGCGGTAGAGCCGCACGTCCGGGTTGTCGAACTCCAGGAGGCGCAGGTCGACGTGGCCGCCGAGCAGCGGCCTGAGCCGGATGGTGACCGCGATCCGGCCGATGTCGGCCATCTTGCCTTTGCCGGCCCAGGCCGGATCGGCGACGTGCACGCCGTCCACCGTGGCCGAGGGCGTCCATGACCAGAGGTGGACGTGCAGGTTCCCGCTGATCGTCACCGGCCGGTGCATCCGCGCCGAGGCGAAGCTCGCCAGCGGGCCGCGGAACCAGTTCCAGTCCCAGATCGCGATCAGGATCGCCACCGCGATGGCGATCACCGCCAGCACGGCGCCGCTGATGGTGAGCGCCTTGCGCCCGGGCCGCTTCAGGTGCGGCGCATGGAAGCGCGTCTCACCCAGCCGCGCGCGCGTCGCGTCCCAGTGCTCGCGCGCCCAGCTTTCGGCGCGCTGCAGCGGTCGGCGGCCACCGGGGCGCCGCGGGGCGGGCTCCGGCGCTTTCCGGGCGCGCTTGGGATCGTTCAAGGCTTCGCTGGACACGGCAGAACTCCGGGGCCGCACATCAACGCGTGGGCGGTCCGGTCAAGTTCCCGTGGAAGTCTAGTGGCTTACCCCGCGGCCGGTGACGGCGGCCAGGAGCGTGCCGGCGATGATCCTCAGGTCGAAGGCGAGCGAGCGTCGCTCCAGGTACTCCCGATCGAGCTGCACCTTCTGTGGAATCGGCAGCTCGTCGCGGCCGTTGATCTGCGCCCAGCCGGTCAGCCCCGGCCGCAGGATCTCGACGCCGTGGGCGGTGCGCAGCGCGACGAGATCGTCCTGGTTGAACAGCGCCGGCCTCGGCCCCACCAGGCTCATGTGGCCGATGAGCACGCTCCAAAGCTGCGGCAGCTCGTCGAGGCTGGTGCGGCGCAGCAGGCGCCCGAGCGGCGTCACCCAGGTGTCCGGGTCGGCGAGCAGGTGGGTCGCCACGTCGGGCGTCCCAACCCGCATGGTGCGGAACTTGGGCATCCGGAAGACGCGGTTGTGACGGCCGATCCGCCTCGACCAGTGCAGCGCCGGCCCGGGACTTTCCAGGCGCACGGCGACCGACAGGCCGAGCAGCAGCGGCGACAACAGGATGAGGCCCGCCAAGGCGCCCGCGATGTCCACCACCCGCTTCACGCCGGGACTCTTAGCCTGCCGCCCTCAGGCCTCATAGACGCGCCCCTCGCCCGCCTCGCCGCAAGCCTGCGCGGTCCAGGTGCAGATCGCCTCGAGCGCATCGGCGAGGTCGGCCGGCGGGTTGACGAACACCAGCGCGCAGCCGTTCATCTTCAGCGGATCCGAGAGCGGCCGCAGCCGCGTCTCCGCGACCAGCGCGGGTCGCCCCACGGCGTCCTCGAAGTCGCCCAGGAAGGCGTCGAAGGTCGCGAGATCCTTGAGCGGCAGCCAGATCATCAGGTGCGACCGCCGATTGCGCTCGAGGATGGCAGCCGAGGTCTCGATGATCCGCGGGTAGTCGTCGGCGCGCTCGAACGGCGGGTCGATCAGCACCAGGGCGCGAGCATCGCGCGGCGTCCGCTGGACCGCCGTACGGAAGCCGTCGGCGCAGAGCGCCTGCGCGTTCGGCCACGCCCCAAGCGCCGCCTGCAGCGCCTTGTGCTCGTCGGGCCTCAGCTCGCACGCCAGACAGCGGTCGCCGCGGCGCAGGGCGTGGGCGATCAGCCACGGCGAGCCCGGATAGCGGCGCCCCTCGCCGCCTGCGTTCAGCGCCCGCACCGCCGCGATCAGGCCGTCGAACGCCGCCGGGGCGTCCTTGGCCGCCATCAGCCGTCCGATGCCGCCCTCGGCTTCGCCCGAGCGCTGCGCCTCCGCACCGGCGAGGTCGTAGACCCCGCGCCCGGCGTGGGTGTCGATGACGGTGAGCGGACCCGGCGTCGCCGTGAGCCGCGCCAGGAGCTGCAGCAGGGCGGCGTGCTTCACCAGGTCGGCGAAGTTCCCGGCGTGGAAAGCGTGGCGATAATTCAAGGCTTTGGCGTCCGGCCGACAGAGGAACCGCGGTCCGGATAGCACGTTGGCGCACGGCCAGCGGAAAGTTCCCTTTTGATGTCCAGCGTCCCCAGCTCCGCGCGCCGCCCGGATCGATGACCGCGCCGCGCGACCTCCCCGAGTCCGCCCCTGCCCAGCTCTCGGCTGAAGACGTCGAGGCGGCCGGCCTGATCTATGTCTCCGACCACGATCCGGGCATCCGGCGGCGGAAGGCCGGCACGGGCTTCAGCTACCTGCGCCCGGACGGCGGGCCGGTCCGCGACGAGAGGACGCTCGACCGGATCCGCAAGCTGGCGATCCCGCCGGCCTGGGTCGACGTGTGGATCTGCCCGGATCCGCGCGGCCATATCCAGGCGACCGGGCGGGACCAGAAGCGGCGCAAGCAGTACCGCTACCACGACGGCTGGCGCCAGGTGCGCGACGAGAACAAGTACGATCGCCTGATCGCCTTCGGCCGCGCGCTGCCCAAGCTGCGCCGGCGCATGGAGCACGATCTCGCCCGCCACGGCCTCCCGCGCGAGAAGGTGCTGGCGACCGTCGTGCGGCTGATGGAGATCACCCTGATCCGCGTCGGCAACGAGGAATACGCCAAGCAGAACAAGAGCTTCGGCCTCACGACCCTGCGCGACCGGCACGCCCGCATCGAAGGCTCGCGGGCGATTTTCGAGTTCCGCGGCAAGAGCGGCAAGATGCGCAGGACCGGCGTCCGCGACCGGCGCCTCGCCCGCATCGTCAAGGCCTGCCAGGACCTGCCGGGCCAGCGCCTGTTCCAGTACATCGACGAGGACGGGGTGCAGCGGACGGTGGAGTCGGCCGACGTCAACGACTACCTGCGGGAGGCCATGGGCGACGACTTCTCGGCCAAGGACTTCCGCACCTGGGCGGGCACGCTCGCGGCGGCCCAGGCGCTCGCCATGAACCCCGAGTGCGCCAGCGCGAGCCAGGCCAGGCGCCACATCGCGACCTGCATCAAGGCCGTAGCCGGCCTGTTGGGCAACACCGCAGCCGTCTGCCGCAGCGCCTACATCCACCCCGCCGTGCTGACGGCCTACGAGCACGGCGCCTTGCCGGTCAAGCCGGGCCTCGAAGGCCGCGCGCTCGAGCTGGCGGTGATCCAGTTCCTGGAGGAGGCGCACGACGCCGTCGAAACCCAGCTCCGCGCCGAAGCCCGCGGCGAGGCGCGCGAGGCTCCCGAGCGCCACGCCCCCTGAGCCCATCCGGAGCCCTGGCGCCGTCCGGCCTAGCGCCAGTCGTCCGGTCCCGGCGGCGGCATGGCCGGCTGGGCTCCCTCCCAGACCGGTGCGTCGGGGCGCGCCCTCCGCGCACCCGTGTGACCGCTGCGGACGCGATCGCCTCTTTGCGCCCCGGACAATGCGGGCTTTTCCCGGCAAGCTGGGCAGGGCAGAGTGAGGGGGAGATGAAGGCGACTGGGGGTCTTTCGGCCGAGGGTCTGGCGAGCGTCGATGCGGCGCTCGCCGAATTGATCACGGCTGGAGAGCTGGCCGGCGCGGTGATCCTGGTCGCCCTTCACGGCAAGGTGGTCCATCGCTCCGAGCAGGGGCTGAAGGACATCGAGACCGGCGAGCCGCTCGCCCGCGACACCATTTTCCGCATCTATTCCATGACCAAGCCGGTCATGGGCGCGGCGATGATGATCCTGCACGATCGCGGGCTCTGGTCTCCCGACGACCTCGTGGCCAAGCACCTGCCTGAGTTCGCCGGCGTGAAACTGGCGGACGGCTCGGCTCCATCGCCCGCGCCCACGATGCGCCATCTGATGACTCACACGGCGGGCCTTGCCTACGGCTTCGATCCCAACGACCCCACCGATGCGGCCTACATCGCCGCCGAGGTCTGGAGGTCCGACGGGCTGGCGGAGATGGCCCGCAGGCTCGCCGGCTGTCCGCTGGCCTACCAGCCGGGATCCCGGTGGCGCTACTCCATCGCCATGGATGTGCAGGGGGCGATGCTGGAGCGGCTGACCGGCCGCACCCTGCCCGACTTCATGCGCGAGGAGATCTTCGCGCCGCTCGGCATGGTCGACACCGACTTCTTCGTGCCGGCCGCCAAGCTTCCCCGGCTGGCCAAGCTCTACCGACACTCGAAACGCGGCCACCCGGTGGAGGTCGAGCCGCTGTTCGGCCGCGATGCGAGCCGCATCCCGCGAGTCCCCTCGGGCGGCGGCGGACTGTACTCGACGGCGGACGACTACGCCCGCTTTGCGCAGATGCTGTTGAACAAGGGTGAGCTCGATGGCGTGCGGATCCTGAGCGAGGAGGCTGTCTCGCTGATGACCACCAATCACCTGTCCGACGATTTGCTCGCCGGCGGCTATGGCGTCGGCCAACAGCAGATCCGGCCTGGCTTCGGCTACGGCTTCGATGGCGCAGTGTTCTACGATCCCGCCGCGGCGGGATCGAAGGTGGGCCGCGGGACCTACCTGTGGGACGGCGCCGCGGGGACCTGGTTCTGGATCGATCCCGCCAATGACCTGCTGTTCGTCGGGTTGATCCAGCGAATGGACGAGCGCTGTCCGCCGGTGCAGCGGATCACCCAGACCCTGATCGGCGAAGCCCTCGGCTCGCAGTCCTGACCGCCCGCGTGGTTCGCGTCCGCTCCCGACGGCGCGGGCGGCTAGCCTTCCCCGGCGTCGGGCCGCTAAAGATCGGCGTCATCCTGCGCGAACGCCGCGCGGAGCAGCGGAGATCATCGCGTGTCGCCCAACCGGCTGCGCTTCGGCGCCTTCATCGCCCCGTTCCACCCGCTCGGCGAAAACCCCACGCTGGCGATCCAGCGGGACCTCGAGCTCGTGCAGTGGATGGACCAGCTGGGCTACGACGAGGCCTGGATCGGCGAGCACCATTCAGCGGCTTATGAGCTGATCGCCAGCCCGGAGGTGTTCATCGCCGCGGCCGCCGAGCGGACAAAGCACATTCGGCTGGGCACCGGCGTCTCCTCCCTGCCCTACCACCACCCGCTGATCCTCGCCGACCGCATCAACCAGCTCGACCACATGACGCGCGGCCGGGTGATGTTCGGGGTGGGCCCAGGGGCGCTGGTCTCCGACGCCTGGATGATGGGTATCCCCGTGCAGAAGCAGCGGGACCGGATGGACGAGTCGCTCGGCGTGCTGGTGCGCCTGCTGCGCGGCGAGGAGGTGACGCACCAGTCCGACTGGTTCGAGCTGAAGAACGCCCGCCTGCAGATGACGCCCTACTCGCGCCCGTCGGTGGAGATCGCCGTCGCCAGCCAGGTCTCGCCGACCGGCGCGCGCGCGGCGGGCCAGCATGGGGTGGGCCTACTCTCGCTGGGCGCCACGACCACGGCCGGGTTCAATGCGCTCGCCTCCAACTGGGCGATCGCCGAGGAGCAGGCGCGCGAGCACGGCCAGGTGATGGACCGCAACGCCTGGCGGCTGGTCGGGCCGATGCACATCGCCGAGACCCGCGAGCAGGCGATCGAGGACGTCCGCTTCGGCCTCGACAAGTGGATCTACTACTTCCGCGAGATCGCCAACCTGCCGCTGGTTCCGGAGGGCGATGATCCGGTGAAGGCGATGATGGACACCGGCATGGCGGTGATCGGCACGCCCGAGGACGCGGCCCGGCGCATCCAGCAGCTCGTCGAGGAGAGCTCGGGCTTCGGCGCCTTCCTGCTGATGGACCACAACTGGGCCAAGTGGGACGCCAAGCGCCGCTCCTACGAGCTGATGGCGCGCTACGTGTTCCCGCAGTTCCAGGGGCTCGACATCAACCGCGAAGCCTCGATCGAATGGGTGCGGCAGAACAAGACCGAGTTCACCACCCAGGTCCGCGCCGCGGTGGGCGCGCGCATCGTGCAGCACATCCAGGAGAAGGGCGCCGAGAACATCCGCCCCGAGATCGTGGCCATGATCACCGGTCAGGCCGCGCCGCCCGAGCCTGAGAAGGCGAAGTAGCGGCTTGCAGCTTGCCGCCTATCTCGATCGCATCGGCTTTGCCGGCGCGCCGCGCGCCGACCGCGAGACGCTCCTGGCGCTGCATCGGGCGCACCTGCTCGCCATCCCCTACGAGAACCTCGACGTCCAGCTCGGCCGGCCGGTGACGATCGCGGCGGAGGCCGCATTCGAGAAGCTGGTCACCCGCCGTCGCGGCGGCTGGTGCTACGAGATGAACGGCCTGTTCGCCGCGGCGCTGGAGGCGATCGGGTTTTCCGTGACGCGGCTGGCGGGCGGCGTCGTGCGAAGCCTGATGGGCGAGGGCATGGTGGGCAACCACCTCGTGCTCAAGGTCGACCTGCCCGGAGGTCCCTGGATCGCCGACGTGGGCTTCGGGGACGGTCCGCTCGAAGCCTTTCCCTTGCAGGCCGGGACGATCCGCGCCGCGGGCTTCGAGCACCGGCTGGAACAGCTCGCGGGTGGCTGGTGGCGCTTCCACAACCACGCGTTCGGCGGCGCGCCCGATTTCGACTTCACCGAGGAACCCGCCGACCTGGCCCTGCTCGCCAGCCAGTGCGAGTGGCTGCAGACGGCGCCGGCGAGCCCGTTCGTGCTCAACGCCACGGCCCAGCGCCATCGCCCGGGCGAGATCCTGGTGCTGCGCGGCCGCATCCTGAAGCGCGTGCGCCCGGATGCCGTCGAGGACCGGCTGATCGACACCGCCAGCGACTACGTCGAGACACTTTCCCGCGACTTCGACCTCGACGTGCCGGAAGCCGCCGACCTCTGGCCGCGGATCCTCCAGCGGCATGGGGAGCTGTTCGCGCAGCCCGCCTAGCGACGGTAGGCGAAGCCCACGCGGATCATCCGGGGCTCGGCGAAGCTGATCGTGCCGTCGCCCGCCGTGGCGGTGTCCAGCTTGGCGTCGGCGAGATTGTCGACCGCGGCATAGACTTCCGCGTGCGGCGCGACCCGCCAGCCGGCGCGCATGTTGAGCTCCGTGCCGGCATGCAGCTTGCGGGTGTTCTGGTCGTCGTCCCAGCGGCCGCCCTCGTAGCGGGCGTCGAGCGTCAGGTCCAAGCGGTCCAGCGGACGCCAGTCGAGGCCGCCGGTGACGGTGAGCTCAGGGGTTTCGGCGGGCCTCAGGCCGGTGAGCTGCGGCGCCACAGAGCCGCCGTCGACGCGGGCGTGGGTCGCGGCGACCGCCGCGCGCCAGCTGAGGCTTCTCCAGAGGTCCCCGAACGCCTCGCCCTCGAAGCCGTAGGCGTCGATCTCGCCGGCGTTCTGCCGCTGGCGCAGCGTGCCGCCGGCCGGGATGAAGCCCGCGACGGGGAAGTTCGCCGGCCCGACGCCGAGGGTCACATTGGTCACCGGATCCCTCAGCCAATTGTAGAAGATCGTGCCCGACCAGTGGATCGGCCCATCGCCGCCGACGCCGGCCTCCACGCCCTGCAGCTTCTCCGGCTTGAGCTCGGCGTTGGCTTCGGTGATGTCGTTGCCGACGCGGAACGGCCGATAGAGCTCGTTCAGCGTCGGCGGCCGGAACCCCGCATAGGCCGCCCCGCGCAGGTAGAGCGCCGGGGACAGGTCGTAGCGGATGCCGATGCGGCCGGTGGGTGTCGTTCCCGAGCTGTCCGGCGAGGGCTCGTCGAGGGTGATCTGGCCGGTGGAGAGGTCCCGCTCGCGCCGCACCGCGTTGCGCTGGAACCACTCGTCGAGGCGCACGCCGCCGGTGACCACCATGGGCCCCTGATCGTAGGCCGCCTCCAGATAGGCGCCGCCGACGCCCGCCTCGCCGCCCGCCTGGCGGCCGCGGGTGAAGGCCCCCTTCATGAAGCGGAAGCGCTCGAGATCGAAGCCGTGGTAGAGCCGCGCGTCCACGCCGAGCTCCCAGGCGACCGCGCCCTGCCGGCCCTGCAGCGCGGCGTTCACGCCGTAGCCCTGGGCCGGCGTGGCGTACTGATCGTTGGCCGGCGTGGTGGTCGTGCGATCGGCCGAGACGGCGACGGAGCTGTTCTCGAGGTCGCTGTCCTGGATCCAGAGCTGCACCCGCCAGCCGCCCACGTCCTTCTCCGGCGTGCGCCCGATGGTGAGCGTCCCCGAGCCGCCGGAGGCGATGGCGCGCGCGCCCGCAAGACCGGCCCCGCGCCGCTCGTCGTAGCCCGCCAGCCGCGCCGCGACCTCCACGCCATCGAAGTCGTGCTGCACGCGGAACGAGCCGGATTCGGCGTCCAGCGTCAGCGGCTCGTCCACGGCGTTGCGGCGCGGCCCGCGCACCGGCGTATAGCCGCCTGAGGTCTGCACCTGGCCGACCACCAGCAGCCCGGGCGCGCCGCCCGCCGCGGCGAGGCGATAGCTGGCGTGGTCGCCGGCATAGGCGTCGAGCGCGGCGAGCCCGTCCACGGCGCCTCGCTCCTGCAGGGCGACCGTGCCGGTGAGCGCGCCTGCGCCATAAGGCCCCGCGCCGGCGCCGCGCACCACCGTCGCGCCCTCCAGGCCCTCGGGCGGCAGCGCCGTCCAGATCACCCAGCCGCCGAACGGATCGTTCTGCGGCGCGCCGTCCAGCGTCACCAGCGCGCGCCCCGCGCCCGACGGCGCGATGGCCCTGAGCGACAGGCCCTGGGTCGTCGGGTTGGCCCCCAGGCTGCTCGCGCGGCGGAACAGCGACACGCCCGGCACGGTCTCGAGCGCATCGTCCAGCCGCGGGGTGAGCTTCAGGGTCTCGGGGCCGACCTGCACCGCGCTGAACGCCGCTTCGCCGCCGAGCGGCGCGAGTCTCGGCGGATAGACGACGACGACCTCGACCTGATGGGGCGGCGGCGGAAGAGCGGCTGGCATGGGATGGCTTCTTGTTTGGCCGAGCTAGGCTTTGGCGGCTTCAAGGGCTATCGAGCGTCGATGGAGAGCGCAACCGGCAAGGTCGCCATCGTCACCGGCGCGGGGAGCGGCATCGGCCGGGCCGCAGCGCTCGCCCTGCTCGGCGCCGGCTGGGCCGTGGGGCTGGCCGGCCGCCGAGGCGAGCCGCTGGAGGAGACCGCAAGATCGGCGGGCGAGGCCGCCTCGCGCGCCCTGCCGCATCCGACGGACGTCTCCGACCCGGCTTCCGTCCGATCGCTGTTCGAGGCGGTGAAGGCGCGCTTCGGCCGGCTCGACCTCTTGTTCAACAACGCCGGGACCGGCGCTCCGCCCCTGCCGCTCGAGGAGCTCTCCGTCGAGGCCTGGCGGCGCGTGGTCGACGTCAACCTCACCGGCGCCTTCCTCTGCACCCAGGCGGCGTTCCGGGTGATGAAGGACCAGGAGCCGCGGGGCGGGCGGATCGTCAACAACGGCTCGATCTCCGCGCAGGTCCCGCGCCCGCGCTCGGTCGCCTACACCGCGACCAAGCACGCCATCACCGGACTGACCCGCTCGACCTCGCTCGATGGCCGGGCCTACGACATCGCCTGCGGCCAGATCGACATCGGCAACGCCGCGACCGAGATGACCCGCGCTATGAGCCGCGGCGTCCTGCAGGCCGACGGCTCGGTCGCGCCGGAGCCCACCATGGACGTCCAGGCGGTGGCCGAGGCGGTGCTCTACATGGCCTCCCTGCCGCTCGAGGCGAACGTGCAGTTCATGACCGTCATGGCCACCAAGATGCCGTTCATCGGCCGAGGCTAGTCGGCGAAGGCGGGCTCGCGCTTCTGCAGGTTGGCGGTCACCGCCTCGACCTGGTTCTTCGAGCCGATCAGGGTGACCTGCTCGCGCGTCTCCTCCAGGAATATCTGGGCCACCGGCGCATCCGACTGCGCGAGGTTCAGGAGCCGCTTGCCGGCGCGGATCGCCTGCGGGTTCTTGCCCGCGATCTCGCGCGCGAAAGCCAGGGCCTCGGCTCGCGGGTCGGCGCAGACGCGGCTCGCCAGCCCCATGGCGAGCGCCTCCTCGCCGGAGAAGATGCGGCCGGTCCAGGTGAGCTCGCGGGCCACGTCGTCGCGCACCAGGCCGCGCATCAGGACCATGCCGGCCATGTCCGGCACCAGGCCCCACTTGATCTCCAGCACGGCCATGCGCGCGTCCGGCGCGACGAACCGCAGGTCGGCCCCGAGCGCCAGCTGGAAGCCGCCGCCCAGCGCCACGCCATGCACCGCGGCGATCACCGGCACAGGGATCTCGCGCCAGACGTAGCAGACCTGTTGCGCCCGGTTCGCCCCGGCCGCCGTCCTGCCTCGGGTCAGCTCGCCAACAGTGCGATCTCCACCACCACGCTCGCCCGAGGCCATCTGCTGGAAGTTGCCCATGTCGAGGCCGGCGCAGAAGGCGCGGCCCTCGCCCGACAGCACCACCGCGCGCAGGCCCGGCTCGGACTTCAGCCGCTCGCCGGCTGCGACGAGCGCCTCGAACATGGCGTTGTCCAGCGCATTCATCTTGTCGCTTCGCACCAGGCGCACGTCGGCGACGCCGCCTTCGATCTCCACCGTCACGCGGTCGTTCATGGCTGATCTCTCCTCAAGCGGCCTCGCGCGCAATCAGATAGCCGATGCGCGGGAAATGGACATGGATCCGGCCCAGATCGTCGCTCTCGCGGGCCAGCACGATGCGCTCGGCGGTGAGCGCGACCAGCCGGCCGGCGATCGGATCGCGGCCGTAGTCGTCGGCGCCGACGGTCACCGGGTCTCCGGGCGAGAGGCCCGCCGGGTTGGCGGGATCGTGCCACGGCCCTGCGCGGGGCTGGCTGGCGCGGGCGATCTCGACGGCCTCGGCAGGGGCCATCTCGCTGCGCTCGCCGTGCCCGAAGCCGCGGATCCGCTCGCGCCACGCGAGCGTCGCCGGCAGCCCGTCGAGCAGCGACCCGGCCGCGTCCGGCGCGGCCGCCGACACCCACCAGATGTTCATGTACGCCGCGATATCAGCGAGGGAGGGCGTTGATCCACCGAGGAAATCGTGGCCGCCCAGTCCGCGCTCGATCAAGGCCGCATGCGCCCGCCACAGCGCCTTCATCGGGACCTCCTGCGCCCGCATCGCGGGGATGTCGAAGCTGCGGCCCGACAGCTTTTCCCGGTCGGCGATGAATGCGGCCGGCACGCGCTCTCCGATTTGCGCGAACACCACCGCGACGCTGGCCTGGAAGAACAGCCGGTCCGCCCACAGGTTGACCGCCCAGTCGCCGCCGCGCGCCACCTGGGGCGTCGGATGGCGCGTCTCGATCTCCGCCAGGATCACCTGGGTGTCGCAATAGAGGTCCGCGCCGATCTGCATCACCGGGATGCGGCGGTAGCCGCCGGTCAGCGGAACCAGGTCGGGCTTGGGCATGATCACCGGCTGGATCACCGAGCGCCACGCGAGGCCCTTGACGCCGAACATCACCCTCGGCTTCTCCGAGAAGGGCGAGGTGTCGTAGTGGTGCAGGACGAGCTCGGCCATCAGGCGAAGTCCGGCGCGAAGCGGATGTTGCCGCGCTCGACGCCGCGCAGCACGACGCCGAGGCCGCCGCTCTTGACCATCCATTCCAGGCGGTGGTCGCGGTACTCGCGCTTGAAGAGCCCCGTCTCCACCAGTTGGGCGACATCGGCCAGGCTGGCGCCGCGGCTCCATT
>Ga0308173_10000373_pt1 | contig 18458 bp, 13 predicted proteins | sample PhyPR1_FD_203716 | JGI IMG/M metagenome (GOLD analysis project Ga0308173, IMG submission 203716) | Soil microbial communities from UC Gill Tract Community Farm, Albany, California, United States - DLSLS.P.R1 | ecosystem: Environmental > Terrestrial > Soil > Agricultural land | place: USA...
GTTGCTGCTCGACCTGGTTCATCGGCTCGTTGTAGAGATCGGCCACTCTGGTGTGAATCCGCAGCACGGTCTGCGCCACGCTCAGGTCGTACTCGCGCGGTGCCGCGTCATAGTCCACATATGTGCCGGGCAACTCGGGCTCGCCATTGTGCCCGGCGGCCATCGCGATCGCGGCCTCGCCGTATTTGTTCTGGTCGCGGCCGGCACCGGGGTCGTAGCGCGCCAGATGCCCGCGCAGCGCCTCGGAGTTGCCGCTCAGCTCCTGCACGGCGTTGCGTGACAGCACCAGCACCGTGCAGGGCGTCACGGTCCGCACCTCGAAGTCCCAGACCCCGTCGCCGTCGAGCAGCGCCTGCTCGCCGAGGAACTCGCCGTCGGCCATCAGCCCGAGCCCGGCGGCGGCCCCGTATTTGCCGGAACCGAGCTTGCGCACCTTGCCGTGCGCGATCAGCAGCACCTCGTCCATCGGGCGGCCCGCCTCGACCAGCACCTCGTCAGGCCCTAGCTCGCGCTGGACGAACCGGTCGGCGATCGCGCCCAGCACGCCGGGGTCGTCGAAGCCCCGGAGCGGCGGAAGCTCGCCCAGCTCACGCGGGATCACCTGGACCTGGCTGCCGGTGGAGATGAACTCGATCCGGCCGTCGCCCAGGGTGTAGGCGAGCCGGCGGTTGACTCGGAAGGTGCCGCCCTTGACCTCGGTCCACGGCAGCATCGTCAGCAGCCAGCGGGACGTGATCTCCTGCATCTGCGGGACGGTCTTGGTGGTGGTCGCCAGATTTCGCGCCGCGGCCGTACTCAGGCTCAGCTGCGAGCTTCCGTTGAGCTGCGGGTCCGATTCGAGTGACGCAGTCATGACAATACCGCCCTGTCGAATTTGAATTCGGCGTTCCCGTTGGACAAAGCATGAATTTATAGAGGCCGACGAGGTGATCGCACGTCACCTCAAGGGTAGGTTTCTATATGTCCAGATTGCCGGGTAAACCCCGGTGACCGGCCGGATCCGCCGGCTCCGGGAACGCATGGAATAACAGAAGTCTCACCCGGGGATATTGTGATCAAGTAATTGTCGCGGGTAACGTTTCGCTGCGTTCACCACCCGGGACAAATCAGTGATGATTGGCGGTAGTGACCGTGACGGAATCCACGCAGGCTCAGCAGCAACTGTCGCTCGGTACGGAAGCCGCCCGCAATTTGGCGACCACCACCAAGACCGTCCCGCAGATGCAGGAGATCACCTCACGCTGGCTGCTTCGGCTGCTGCCGTGGGTGGAGGCGAAGGGCGGCACCTACCGGGTCAACCGCAGGCTCACCTACCAGCTCGGCGACGGCCGGCTGACGTTCGTGGCCGACGGCGACGCCGTGCGGATCATCCCCGCCGAGCTGACCGAGCTGCCGGTGCTGCACGGATTCGACGAGCCCGAGGTGCTGGCCGCGCTGGCCGGCCGCTGCCGGCAGCGCGAGTACGCCCCCGGCGACGTGCTCGCGGAGTTCGGGCATCCGGCCGACGAGGTCCTGCTCATCGCCCGCGGCAAGGTCGGGCTGGCCGGGCAGGGCGCCTACGGCGCGGAGGCCGATCGGGGCGTACGGGCGGAGGGCGAGTTCCTCGGCGACGAGGGGCTGAGCGGCGACGTGCTCTGGGAGTACACCGTCCGGGCGGCGACCGCGTGCACCGTGCTCGTCCTGGACAAGCGGGCGTTCCAGGAGGTCGCCGAGGGGTCTCCCGAGCTCCGCCAGCAGATCGCCGACTTCACGAGCGGGCAGGGCGGCCCCCGCAACACGCACGGCGAGGCGGCCATCGAGATGGCCGCCGGGCACAGCGGCGAGCCCGAGCTGCCCGGCACCTACGTCGACTACGACCTCGCGCCGCGCGAGTACGAGCTGAGCGTCGCGCAGACGGTCCTGCGCGTGCACAGCAGGGTCGCCGATCTCTACAACGAGCCGATGAACCAGGTCGAGCAGCAACTCCGGCTCACCATCGAGGCCCTGCGCGAACGCCAGGAACACGAACTCATCAACAACCCCGACTTCGGCCTGCTGCACAACGCCGACCGGGACCGCACGATCCACACCCGCACCGGGCCGCCGACTCCCGACGACATGGACGAGCTGATCGCCACGGTCTGGAAGCAGCCGGCGTTCTTCCTCGCGCATCCACGGGCGATGGCGGCGTTCGGCCGCGAATGCAGCAGCCGCGGCCTCTATCCGCAGGCCATCAACGGTTACCCGGCCTGGCGCGGGATCCCGATCTATCCGTGCAGCAAGATTCCGGTGTCCAAGCAGCAGACCAGCTCGATCCTGCTGATGCGGATCGGGGAGGACGTGCAGGGCGTGGTGGGCCTGCACCAGACCGGGCTGCCCGACGAATACCAGCCGGGGCTCAACGTCCGCTTCATGGGCATCAACGAGCGTGCGATAGCGAGCTACCTGGTCAGCGCCTACTACTCGGCCGCGGTCCTCATCCCCGATGCCCTGGGCATCCTGGAGAACGTCGAGACCGGCCGGTGACCGATACGACGATCACCCGGTCGCCCGCCGCCGTGACCGCCTGGGCGCAGCGGCTCGTCGAACCGGCCCTGCGCCGGATCACCGAGTCGCTGCCCGAGGAGATGCGGCTGCTGGCCGAATACCACTTCGGCTGGTGCGATGCGCAGGGCACCCCGGTGACGGGCGGCGGCGGCAAGCTGCTGCGGCCCGCGATGACGCTGCTCGCCGCGCAGGCCGTCGGCGCCGATGCGGGTCAGGCGATCTCCGGGGCGTCGGCCGTCGAGCTGGTGCACAACTTCTCGCTGCTGCACGACGACGTGATGGACCGGGACGCCACCCGGCGGCACCGGCCCACCGCGTGGACGGTGTTCGGCATCGGCCCGGCGGTCCTGGCCGGTGACCTGCTGCTCAGCCTGGCCTACGAGGAACTGGCCGAGCGGCCCGCGGCCAGCCGGCTGCTGGGCGGGGCGGTGCTCGATCTGCTGGCCGGGCAGAGCGCCGACCTGGCGTTCATGTCGGGCGCGGACATCAGCCGGGCCGACAGCGTCAAGATGGCGCTGGGCAAGACCGCCGCGCTGCTGGGCTGCTCGGCGGCACTGGGCGCGCTGGACGGCGGCGGCACCCAGGACCAGGTCGAACGGTTGCAGACGTTCGGCACCAAGGTGGGCCTGGCCTTCCAGCATGTCGACGACCTGCTGGGCATCTGGGGCGACCCTTCGGTCACCGGCAAGGCGGTCTACTCGGATCTGGCCAATCGCAAGCGGTCGCTGCCGGTGGTGGCCGCGCTCACCTCCGAGGGCCCGGCGGCGGCCGAGTTCGCCGAGCTGTACGGGGAGGAGGGCACGATCGATCTCGTCCGCGCCGCGGTGCTGATCGAGGCCGCGGGCGGCCGGGACTGGAGCCGGGCCGAGGCCGACCGGCTGCTGGCCGAGGCGCTGGCCGAGCTGGACACGGCGTGGCCCGGCTCGGCCGCCGCCACCGAACTGGCGGCGCTGGCCGGACTGCTGGTGCACCGCAGCTACTGAGAAATTTCCGTTATCGGGCGGCGACCCGGGCGGTCTCCGAAACATGGCACAACACGCACGGTTCCGCGGCATAGCATTGCGCTCCGGATCTCGTACCAGAGGTGACATGCGCGGATCGCCCGACGAGCAGATCGTGACCAGAGCGCTGCGCGGCGACCGCAAAGCGCTGGAGGAACTGGTCACGTCCTCGTTGCCGCTGCTCTACAACATCATCGGCCGGGCGCTGAACGGACACCCGGACACCGACGACGTCGTGCAGGACACCGCGATCCGGCTGCTGCGCGGCCTGCCCGGCCTGCGTGATCCGGGCGCCTATCGGTCCTGGCTGGTGGCGGTGGCGGTCCGCCGGGTCCGTGACCATGTCCGAGCCCGGCAGCGCAGCCGGCAGCGGCAGACTCCGCTGGAGGAGGCGGCCGGAGTCGCCGACCCGGCCGCCGACTTCGCCGAGCTCACCACCCTGCGGCTCGGCCTGTCCGGGCAGCGCCGCGAAGTCGCCGCCGCCACCCGCTGGCTGGACGACGAGCAGCGCGAACTGCTCGCGCTGTGGTGGCTGGAGGAGAGCGGCGAGCTGGACCGGGCCGACCTGGTCGACGCGCTCGGTCTGAGCCCCCGGCATGTGGCGGTCCGGGTGCAGCGGATGAAGGAGCAGCTCGACACCGGCCGGGCCATCGTCCGGGCGCTCGCCCAGACCCCGGCCTGCCCGGAGCTGGCCGCCCTCGTCGCCGCCTGGGACAAGCGGCCCGGCCCGCTGTGGCGCAAGCGGCTCGGCCGGCACGTCCGGCGGTGCACGGCCTGCTCGGGGCGTGGCGCCGAACTGATTCCGGCCGAGCGCCTCCTTTACGGACTGGCCCTGCTCCCGGTGCCGCCCGCGCTCGCCACGCTCCCCTCCGCCGCCCCGGCCGGACCGGCCGTCGCTCTCCCGGCCCGCGGGGCCCTGCATGCGCTGGGCCATGGAAAGCTCCTGGTGGCCGGGGCCGTGGTGGCGGCCGGCGCGGCCACCGGCGGGGTGATCGTCCTCACCGGCGACCATCACGATCATGCGACGCCGGTCGCGGCACGCACGACCCAGGCCGCGTCGCCTGCGCCAACGCCGAGCCGGGCCGCCGGGCCGGCCAAGCAGCCGCCGGTGGCCGTGGCTCATCCGAGCAGGGCCGCCACCGGCATCTGCCGTAAGGGCGTCAGCACGTGGGCCTTCGCGGCGGCCGGCAAGTCGCTGGCCGAGTCCGGAGCCTGCTGGTTCTACACCTGGGCGCCCGATCCGCTGGGCGTGCGCGGCAAGCACTTCGTGCCGATGATCTGGGGCGCGAGGTCGGTGACCGCGTCGAACCTCGCGGCGGTGAGGAAACGTGGTCCGGTGCTGCTGGGCTTCAACGAACCGGACATGGCGGCCCAGTCCGACATGACCCCCGAACAGGCGCTCGCGCTCTGGCCCAAGCTGCAGAGCACCGGGCTGAGGCTCGGCAGTCCCGGCGTGGCGGCCGGCGCCGACCAGAAAGGCGGCTGGCTGGACCGCTTCATGACTGGGGCCGCCGCCCGGCACTACCGGGTCGACTTCATCGCCCTGCACTGGTACGGCTCGGACTTCCGCACCGCCGCGGCGGTCGGGCAACTGCGCTCGTACATCCAGGCCGTGTACGCGCGCTATCACCGCCCGATCTGGCTCACGGAGTACGCGCTGATCAAGTTCGGTGCGCAGTCGGTCTATCCGTCCGGTGGCCAGCAGGCGGCGTTCGTGAAGTCCTCGACGGCCATGCTGGAGTCGCTGCCGTACGTCGAGCGCTACGCCTGGTTCGCCCTGCCCGCCACCTCCGGCAGCGGCACCGGGCTGTACTCGGCCTCGGGTGCGCCGACCGCCGCGGGCAGGGCCTTCCAGTCCGTGCGGAGCAAGCCGTCATGAGGGCGTCGGCTAGAGGTGGTGATGGTGGTCGAAGACCCGGCCGAGCAGGGCGATGAGCTGCTCGCGTTCGGCGGGTGACAGCGGCGCGAGCAGTTCGGCCTGCACGTCGGCCACCACGACGTCGAGCTGCTCCAGCCTGCGCCGGCCCGCCGGGGTGATGCTGATGATGTTGCGGCGGCGGTCGTCCGGATCCGGTTCCCGGACGACCAGGCCCTGCTCGACCAGCTCGTTCAGCATCGCGACGGTGTCGCTGCGGTCGATGCCGCACGCGTAGCTCAGCGCCGCCTGGCTGTTGGGACCGAACTCGTCGAGCGCGGCCAGCAGTGCGTAGTGGTAGCCGCGCGCGTCCATGCCCGCCAGGGTCTCGACCAGCAGTCGGTGCGCGACGGCCGCGTTCTTGCCGATCAGCCAGCTGGGCTTGCCGCGGAGGCGGCCGGGCGGCGTGTCCATACGAGGAAGTCTAGTCAATTCATTGGCCAGACCCACGATTGTTGATACCGTTGGACCATCCAACATTGGCTGATCCAATCATCTGGGGTGGACCATGACCACAGCAGTCGGCTCGGCTCGGCTCCCCGCCGACGCCGCCGTCCCCGATCCACGGCGCTGGTGGGCGCTGGGCGCGGTCGCCACCGCGCAGCTCATGATCGGGCTGGATCTGACCATCATGAACATCGCGCTGCCGTCCGTGCAGCGCTCCCTGCACATGTCCGACGACAGCCGCCAGTGGGTGATCACCATCTTCGCCCTCGGCTATGGCGGCCTCCTGCTGCTCGGCGGCCGGCTGTCCGACCTCATCGGCCGCAGGCGCAGCCTGATGATCGGGCTGACCGGGTTCGCGCTGGCCTCCGCGCTGGGCGGCGCGGCCCCGAACACGGCGACGATGCTCACCGGGCGCGCGCTGCAGGGCGTCTTCGGCGCGCTGCTCACCCCGGCCGTGCTGGCCACCCTGGCCGCGACCTTCCCGACCCCGGCCGAGCGCGGCAAGGCGTTCGGGATCTACGGCACCGCGATGGGCAGTTCGTCCGGGCTGGGGGTGGTCCTGGGCGGAGTGCTCACCGACTATCTCGACTGGCGCTGGTGCATGTTCGTGAACCTGCCGATCGCCATGGCGGCCGGAGCCGGGGTGCTCTACGCCGTACGGCCCGCGCAGCGCACCACCGGGCTCCGGGTGGACATCGGCGGAGCGCTGCTGGCCACCACCGGGATGATGGCGCTGGTGTACGGGTTCGCCCGGGCCGAGCCGGACGGCTGGAGCGCGGCCTCGACGGTCGGGCCGCTGGCCGCCGGAGTGGTGCTGCTGGCGGTCTTCGTCGGGGTGCAGGCCAAGGTGCGCAACCCGCTGCTCCCGCTGCGGGTGGTGCTCAACCGGCGGCGCGGCGGCTCGTACCTCGCGGTGCTGAGCCTGGCCGTGGGCATGTTCGCAGCGCTGTTCTTCCTGACCTTCTACCTGCAGAACGTCCTGGGCTACTCCCCGATCAAGGCCGGGCTGGCCTTCCTGCCGCTCACGGCCGGGCTGATGATCGGGGTACGGGCGGTCAGCAAGCTGCTGGCCCGGGCCCCGGTCCGGGCGCTGCTCTGCCCGGGGCTGCTGACCATCGCCGCCGGGCTCGGGCTGCTGGGCCTGGTCCGGGTGGACAGCGGCTACTGGCTGCACGTCATGCCGGTGTTCCTGCTGGTCGGGCTGGGTACCGGCTGGGTCCTGGTCACCGCCAACAGCACCGCCACGCTGAACGCGGGGGCCGACACCTCGGTGGCCGGAGCGTCGGTGATGACCTCGCAGCAGATCGGCGCATCGCTGGGCACCGCACTGCTGAGCACCATCGCCGGCACCGCGGCCACCCGCTACCTGCACGGTCACCCCGCCGCCGGGCCCAAGGCGGCAGCCGTGCACGGATTCAACGTCGCCAGCCTGGGCGCCGCGGCCGCCCTGTGCGTCGCCGCAGTGGTCGTCTACCTGGTCACCGGGCCCAAGCAGCCCTGACTCCGCTGCCGTGATCATACGCCGGCTCGCCGAGTCGTCGCATGATCACGGCATCAGTCGACCGGACGGCCCCAGCGGGCGGCGATCTCGGGCCATTCAGGGCCTGCGCCGGGCAGCGGGGTCGAACTGTGGCGCAGCCCGTCCAGAAGCGCGGCGAGATAGCGCAGCCGGAGTTCCTCCGCGCGGGCTGCCATCGGCATCGTCTTGGCCCGCAGCATCTTGCACATCATCGTGAGGTCGCCGGCCGTGACGCCCGGCCTGATGGCGCCCTCGCGCTCGGCCTTGTCGACGATGGCCTGCATGCTCGCGGCCGCCCGCTGACTCAGCTCCACCAAGTCGCGGGTCACCGGGAACTCGCCCGCGAACTCGCTCAGCGCGCCTGCTCCCCCGCGTACCGCCGCCCGCATGAACGCGACCAGCGCCGACCAGCCATCGTCCTGCTGCGCGAGCGCCTCCTCGGCGGCCACCGCCACCCGCTCCATCGAGTCCGCACACAGCCTGCGGGCCAGTTCTTCCTTACTGCGATAGCGGCGGTAGAGCGACCCCATCCCCACCCCGGCCCGCTCGGCGATCGCCGACATCGGCGCGTCGAAGCCCTGCTCCAGGAAGACCTCGGTGGCGGCGGCCAGCACCAGCTGATCGTTGCGCTCCGCCTCGGCCTTGCGCCCGCCCATCCGAATGTCCGCACCGGTCACGGCGCCAGCATAGCTGGACCGGAGCGCAGCACTCCGTTAGGCTATCCGAGCGGAGCGCTCCGCTCCGATAGCTGAGAGGGTACTGCGATGAGCGTGGAAGAGATGGCGAAGCCCGCCGTACGGGCGGTGCCGGGCTGGGCGATCCTCGCCCTGGCCTGCGTGGGCCAGGGACTCGTCGTCCTGGACGTGTCGATCGTCAACGTGGCGCTGCCCGCGATACGCGGCGATCTGGGGTTCGACCCGGCCGGACTGCAGTGGGTGGTCAACGCCTACGCCCTGACCTTCGCCGGGCTGCTGCTGCTCGGCGGGCGGGCCGCCGACCATTACGGGCGCAAGCGGGTCTACCTCACCGGGCTCGGGCTCTTCGCCGCGGCCAGCCTGGCCGGTGGGCTGGCCACCTCCCCCGGGATGCTGATCGCCGCCCGGGCCGTGCAGGGCGTCGGAGCGGCGGTGCTGTCCCCCGCGACCCTGACCATCCTGACCACGGAGTTCCGCGAGGACCAGGCCCGGACCAAGGCGGTCGCGACCTGGAGCGCGACCGCGGCAGGTGCGGGCGCGATCGGCTCGGTCCTGGGCGGCGTGCTGACGGAGTACTTGTCCTGGCGCTGGGTGCTGCTGGTCAACGTGCCGGTCGGCCTCCTGGTGCTGGCCGCCGCCGCACGGATGCTCACCGAGTCGACCGGCCACCCCGGCCGGCGGCTGGACGTCACCGGCGCGGTCCTGGTGACCGGCGGACTGGCGTCCATCGTCTTCGGCACCGTGCAGACCCACGAGCACGGCTGGGGCTCGGCCCAGGCACTGGTGCCGATCGCCGCCGGGGTGCTGGCCGTCGCGGCGTTCGTCCTGGTCGAGGCCCGGGTCGCCGCCGAACCGCTGATGCCGCTGCGGATCCTGCGCAGCCGGGCGGTCTCCGGCGGGAACGCCCTGATGCTGCTGGTCGGCGCGGCCTTCTTCGCGATGTGGTACTTCCTGTCGCTCTACATGCAGAACGTCCTGCACTACAGCGCGGTCCAGGCCGGGCTCGGCTTCCTGCCGCACACCGTCTGCATCATCATCGGCGCGCGCAGCGCACCCCTGCTGATGCGCCGCATCGGATCACGGTACGTCCTGATCCTCGGAGCACTGCTCGGGGCGGCCGGCTTCCTGTGGCAGGCCCAGCTCAGCGCCACCAGCAGCTACGCGGCCGGAATCCTGGGACCGGCGGTGGTCATGTGCCTGGGCTCCGGGCTGATCTTCACCCCGATTGCGGCGACCGCCACCGGGGCGGTCGAACGGTCCGACGCCGGACTGGTCTCCGGGCTGATCAACACCGCCCGGCAGGTCGGCGGCTCGCTGGGCCTGGCGGCCCTGGCCACGGTCGCGACCGCTCCGGCCGACCCGGTCATCGGCTTCCGGCACGCCTTCCTGGCCGCCGCGGTCCTGGTCCTGCTCGTCGCCGTCCTCGCCCCGTTCGCCACCGCCCGCCGCTGACGTAGCGGATCCTCAGCCGACCGCCTGGATGTAGCGGTCGGCGAGGCCGCGCAGGTAGTCGACCAGCTCGGGCGGGTCGGTGACGGTGAAGGGGAAGCCGAGCAGCGTGACATAGATGGCCAGGGTCTCCAGGCTGCTCGCGCCCGTGTGCAGGACACAGGTGCCGTCGCCGGTGTCCTCCAGGGTGCCGATGCTCGGGTTGAGGCGCTGCAGCACCTGGTCGGCCGGGGCATGGATCGTGACCGCCGCACGGTGCCGCCAGGACGCCGTGGACACCCCGCGCATCACCAGCTCGGCCGCGTCGTCGGGCAGCTCGCGCGGGGTGAAGCGCGCGCCGTTCGGGGTCAGCGGGGTGATCCGGTCGACCCGGAAGGTGCGCCAGTCGGCCCGGGCCATGTCGTAGGCGACCAGGTACCAGCGGCGGCCCCAGTTGACCATCCGATAGGGCTCGACCTCACGGCGCGACTCGGCCCCGCCGTGGCCGCGGTAGTCGAAGCGGACCCGTTCGTGGTCCCGGCAGGCCGCCGAGATGTGGGTCAGCACCTGCACGTCGACCTTGGGCCCGGCGGCGGTGGCCCGGCCCGCCCGTACCGTCGCGGCCAGCAGCGCGTTGACCCGGTGCCGAAGCCGGCCGGGCAGGACCTGCTCCAGCTTGGCCAGCGCGCGCAGCGAGGTCTCCTCGATGCCCGCGATCCCGGCTGCGGCGGTACGCAGGGCGATGGCCACCGCGACGGCCTCCTCGTCCTCCAGCAGCAGCGGGGGCATCGCCGTACCCGCGGCCAGGCGGTAGCCGCCGACCTTGCCGCGGGTCGCGTGCACCGGATAGCCGAGCGCACGCAGCCGCTCGATGTCGCTGCGGACGGTACGGCCGCTCACCTCCAGCCGGTCGGCCAGTTCGGTGCCGGTCCAGTCGCGTGGGGTCTGCAGGAGGGAGAGCAGCTTCAGCAGCCGTGCCGAGGTGTCCAACATGTTTCTCATAATGCCGGGTTCATTAGGAAGGGAACGCGCCTAATGCCTACCTAATGTTCTGGACATGACCTCACTCCTCGAAGCAAGCCCCGCGCAGCAGGCGGAGAACACCGGGCACCCACGGCGCTGGCTGGGGCTGTTCGCGATTCTGGCCGCCACGCTCATGAACCTGCTGGACTCCACGGTCGTGAACATCGGCGGCCCGTCCATCGAGCGCGACCTCGGCGGCGGGTACGGGACGATCCAGTGGACCGCGGCGGTCTACACGCTCACGCTGGCGGTCGGCCTGCTGACCGGTGGGCGCCTCGGCGACATGTACGGCCGCAAGCGCCTGCTGCTGCTCGGAGTGGTGGGCTTCGTGACCGCCTCCCTGCTGTGCGGGCTGGCGGTGTCGCCGGAGACGCTGATCGCGGCCCGGGTCCTGCAGGGCCTGTTCGGCGCGGTGATGATCCCGCAGGGCTTCGGGCTGATCCGCGACCTGTTCCCGCCTTCCGAGATGGGCAAGGCGTTCGGGCTGATGGGCCCGATGATCGGGTTGTCCACGATCCTCGGGCCGATCGTGGCCGGGCTGCTGGTGGACGCGAACCTGTTCGGCACCGGCTGGCGGATGGTGTTCCTGATCAACCTGCCGCTGGGCCTGGCCGCCCTGAGCCTGGGCGCCGCGGTGCTTCCGTCGTCGACCGTGAACCGGGCGATCCGCCTGGACCTGCTGGGCACCGTGCTGGCCGCCGCCGCGATGTTCCTGCTGATCTTCCCGCTGGTGCAGGGCCGTGAGCTGGGCTGGCCCGCCTGGTCGCTGGCCATGATGGTGGCGTCGGTTCCGGTCTTCGCGGTCTTCGCCCTCTACCAGCGGCGGCGCAGTGCCTCCGGCGCGACCCCGCTGATCGAGCTGAGCGTCTTCACCAAGCGGGCGTACGTCTCCGGAGTCGTGTTCGTGATGGCCTTCTTCGCCGCGGTCGTCGGCATCGGCCTGACCATCGGGATGTTCCTGCAACTCGGCTTCGGCTACAGCGCACAGCACGCCGCACTGGCCAGCGCGCCGTGGGCGGTCGGCGCCTTCCTCGGCACCGGGATCGGCGCGACGCAGGGCCCGAAGCTGGGCCGCCGCGTCCTGCACATGGGCCTGGTCGGGCTGGCGGCCGGCTGCGGCCTGCTCTACGCGCTGCTGGCCTGGGCGGGCAGCGGCACCAGCCAGCTCGAGCTGGTCGGACCGCTGCTGGTCGGCGGGTTCGGGATGGGCATGGTCTTCATCCCGCTCTTCGACATCATCATGGCCGGGGTCGACGACCACGAGGTGGGCTCGGCGTCCGGCGCGCTGGAGAGCCTGCAGCAGCTCGGCGCCTCGCTGGGCGTGGCGGTGCTGGGCACGGTGTTCTTCAACGGCCTGGGGCTGCGGCCGACCCGCACGACGGCGGTGCACGCCACCGAGCTGACCCTGCTGGTCATCATCGGGCTGACCGCCACGGCCTTCGCGCTGGCCTGGCTGCTTCCGAAGAAGGCCCGCGACTGACCCCTCGTCCGCCGGCCAACGGGATCATGCGTGTCATCGCATGATCCCGTTGCTGTTTCGCGGTCAGTACAGCTCGACGCAGTCGTAGCTGTAGCCGGGGCTCAGATATCCGCTGCCGCTGGAGCCGCTGATGACGCTGATGGTCATCGTGTTGGTGCCGGTCACGAAGGCGCTGGCCGGCACCGCGTAGGTGTAGAGCGCGTTGTTGCCGCGGTAGGTGCCGATGGTCAGGCTGCGCGAGCTGGGCTGGCTGGACGCGGACGGGGCCGACGACGTCCAGTTGTTGACGGTGATCTGTGGCCGGCCGCCCGCGTAGGCCGCGGTGATCCCGATCCGTACCGTACGGGCCGCGATCTGGGCGGAGGTCAGGGTGAACCGCACCGTGGTCGGGTTGTTGACGTCCTTCCACTGGTAGGCCGGGAAGTCGCCGACCGCGCTGCTGCCCACGGTGTAGGTCGTGGGGCCCCAGCTCGCCATCCGCGAGTCCGACGGATGCATGGAGGTCAGGTTGTACCAGTTCTTGAAGGACGTGGGCGCCCCGTCCCAGTCGCCGATCCGGAACACCGCCGTCGGGGTGCTCCAGCCCGAGGTGATGTTCTGGCCGGCCAGCGTCGAGCCCGCCGTGACGGTGACGCTGCGCGTGGCCACCGCCAGCTCGTTCTGGTAGAGCGTCTGGGTGTAGGTCCCGGGCTTCATCGCGGGGCTGGAGAAGTTGCCGGTCGAGGCGTCGGCCTGGCACCAGTACTGCGCGGCCGCATTGGCGAAGCCGACCATGGTCAGCCAGCCGCTGGGCACGCCCATCGCCTTGCCGACGACGTACCCCCGCCCGGACACCGGCACCGCGCCGGCCAGGCCCAGCCCGTACATGAAGGTCATGTCCGGGGCGGCCGGGGTGCTGTTGCCGCCGACCATCAGCGCGTACGGCCCGTGCAGCACGCCGAGCCGCTGGTTCTCGGTGTCGTTGTGCCCGGAGAACATGTAGTTGTAGAGCTCTACCGAGGCGCTGGTGCCCTGCTGTTCGATGTCCCGGAAGAACGGGCCGCCCGAGCTGCTCTCCCGGTTGCCGTATGCCATGTAGACGCCGATGCCGCTGCCCGATACGCCGCGCGGGGTGAGCTCGAAGGCACGCCGGTGCGAGTAGTACTTCGAGCGGGTCTGCCCGTTCACCAGGTCGATGTCGGTCGACTCGATCGCGGTGCCGCCGTTGACGTCGGAGGGCGTGTAGACGCCGGTGAGCACGTTGCGGTTGAGGTACTGGATCCAGCGCAGCTCGCCGCCGCCCGCCGAGTCGACGTACGTGGCCATGTAGATGGTGTTCTGGCCGTTCGCCGCGACGAGGTAGTGGTGCAGCGTGCCGCTGCCGTACCAGTTGCTCACCGACTCGGTGATGACGATGTAGTTGCCGGTCTGGTACGCGCTGACCGACGCGGTGCTGCCCAACCCGGACTCCACGTGCGAGCCCTTGGTGCCGCTGGGCTGCAACTCGGTGCCGTTGTAGTTGAGCGAGGTCATGTCGCCGTTGCTCTGGCTGACCTTGAAGGTGAGCCCGGCGCCGGTGCTGACGGTGTAGTAGCCGCCGCTGCTGGTGTAGCCGAAGGAGGCCGCGCGGGCGGGCCTGGCCGTGGCCAGGGCGGCGGTCCCGAGGGCGAGGCCGGTCCCGGCCAGGAAGGCGCGCCGCCGTACATGAGGTACGTGAGGGGGGTGCGGATCTGCCATGGCGCGAGTGTTAGCGCTCACACCAGTCACGTCCATCAGGTTCGGGGCCGCAGGGTGTTCCCGCAGGTCCGCCGGGCTGGGAGGCTGAAAGTCGCTGAAACGGTCCCGGCGGCACCGGACCTTGACCCGTGGGCGACCTGGGCCATAGCCTCGCACATCATATACCAGACGCGATGTATGACGATCTTGAGGCTGAACGTTGAGTGAGACCTACTCCGCACCGGTCCGCGCCACCCTGGACCAGGCGGCGGCCGTCCCGTCCCGTACGGCGGCGGTGCTGGAGGCGATCAAGCACGCGATCCTCGTCGGAGAACTCGTGCCGGGCCAGGCCCTGGTCGAGACCGAACTCGCCGCCAAGCTCGGGGTCTCCAAGACCCCGGTCCGGGAGGCGCTCAAGACCCTCGCCGGCGTGGGCCTGGTCGACATGAGCCCGTACAAGGGCGCGAGCGTGCGGGCCGTGGACGAGGAGCTGGCTCAGTCGATCTTCGACATGCGGCTGCTGCTGGAGCCCGAGGCCGTCCGCCGGGCGACCCGGCTGGGCGGCGACTTCGCCGGGGCCAGGAGCGCGCTGGACCACGCGGCGCAGGCCGCCGACGCGGCCGACCGGAGCCTGGCCAACCGCGAGTTCCACCGGCTGATGTACGCGCCCTGCGGCAACGCGCTGCTGGTCAGGGCACTGGACGACCTGCGGGACCAGACCGCGCTCGTCTCCGCGGCCGCCTGGAAGCGCACGCCGTCCTGGGCCGACGAACACCACGAACACGAGATGATCCTGACCGCGGCGCAGGGCGGCGACGCCGATCGGGCCGCCCAGTTGCTCGTCCGGCACATCGAGTCCTTCTTCCACCGCAACTTCCCCGACCTCGCCCTGCCGCCCGGCTGACCTCAAGCCGCCACGACCCACACCGCGGCCCGCGGTGCGATGAGACCTGCGTTCGGAGTCCGTCTGAGATGTTCTCTCCCACCCTGGCCGCGGAACTGCGGGCCGTGCTCGCCGACGTCGTGGCGATCCCGGTCACCCCGTTCGCCGCCGACGGCTCGATCGACTGGGCCGCGCACCGCCGGCTGACCCGCCGGATGGTCGAGTCCGGAGTCGGCGTGCTCACCCCCAACGGCAACACCGGCGAGTTCTACGCGCTGAGCCCGGCCGAGACCGCCGAGGTCGTGGCGGCCACCGCCGACGCCGGAACCGAACTGGTCGCCGGGATCGGGCTGGACACCGGCTCGGCGATCGCGGCCGGACGGCACGCCGCCGAACACGGCGCGCGGATGGTGATGGTGCACCAGCCGGTCAATCCGTACGTCTCCGGCGAGGGCTGGATCGGCTACCACCGCGAGATCGCCGAGGCGCTGCCCGACCTCGGGGTGGTGCTCTACGTGCGCAGCACCAAGGTGACCGGCGAACAGCTCCGGCGGCTGGGCGACCTGTGCCCGAACGTCGTCGGAGTGAAGTACGCGGTGCCCGATCCGGTGCGGTTCGCGGTGGTGGCACGCACCGCCGGGCTGGAGCGGTTCACCTGGATCGCCGGGCTGGCCGAGCTCTATGCCCCGGCCTACTGGGTGATGGGCGCGGCCGGCTTCACCTCGGGACTGGTCAACGTCGCCGCCCCGCTCGCCCTGCGGATGCTGGCGGCGCTGCGCGCGGGCGAGCAGGCCGAGGTGATGCGGATGTGGGAGTTGGCCCAGCCGTTCGAGGAACTCCGGGCTCAGGAGGGCTCGGCGGACAACGTCAGCGTGGTCAAGGAAGCGCTTTCACAACTAGGGCTCGCCGAGTCCCGAGTACGGCCGACCAGCAGCCCGCTGCCCGCGCCGACCAGGGCGAAGGTCGGCGCGGTGCTGGCCGGATGGCGGGCCGAGGGGTTGATCGAATGAACGAGCTGCGCAGTCACCGCTGGTTCGGGGAGCCGGGCCAGGACGAGGGCGTCCGTACGTTGAGCCATCGCTCCCGGATGCGCCAGCTCGGCATCGGCGCCGACGAGCATCTGGGCAAGCCGGTCATCGCGGTTCTCAACACCTGGGCGGAGATCAACCCCTGCCACATGCATCTGCGCGAGCGGGCCGAGCAGGTGAAACGGGGGGTCTGGCAGGCCGGCGGGTTCCCCCTGGAGTTTCCGGTGGCGACGCTGTCGGAGACCTTCCAGAAGCCGACCCCGATGCTCTACCGCAACCTGCTGGCGATGGAGGTCGAGGAGCTGCTGCGCTCCTATCCGATCGACGGCTGTGTGCTGATGGGCGGCTGCGACAAGACCACCCCGGCCCTGCTCATGGGCGCCGCCGGAGCCGGGCTGCCGGCCATCTTCGTACCCGCCGGGCCGATGCTGCGCGGCAACTACCGCGGCCGGGCGCTGGCCAGCGGCACCGACCTCTGGCGTTACTGGGCCGACTACCGGGCCGGGGCCATCGGCGACTGCGAGCTCGCCGATCTGGAGGCCGGGATCGCCCGCTCCCCCGGGCACTGCATGACGATGGGCACCGCCTCGACGATGACCTCGGCGGCCGAGGCGCTGGGCATCACGTTGCCGGGCGCGGCCTCGATCCCGGCGGTCGACTCCGCGCATCAGCGCATGGCCGCGGCCAGCGGCAGGCGGGCGGTCGAGCTGGTCAGGGAGGACCTGCGGCCAGCCCAGATCATGACCAGGGCGGCGTTCCTCGACGCCGTCACCACGGTGCTGGCGCTGGGCGGCTCGACCAACGCGGTCATCCATCTGATCGCGATGGCCGGGCGGTACGAGGTGCCGCTGGAACTGGCCGACTTCGACGACCTGTCGCAACGAACCCCGGTGCTGGCCGACGTCAAGCCGGGGGGCTCCTACCTCATGGAGGACTTCTTCTACGCCGGCGGGCTGCCCGGGCTGCTGAGCCGGCTGGGCGACATGCTGCACCTCGACCGGATCACCGTCACCGGCCGCACGCTCCGCGAGAACCTGGCCGGCGCCGAGGTGCACGACGGCGACGTGATCCGCCCGCTGGACAAGCCGCTGGCCGCCGACGGCGGGATCTGCGTGCTGCGCGGCAACCTCGCCCCGGACGGCGCGGTGCTCAAGCATCTGGCCGCCGACCCGGCGCTGCTTGAGCACACCGGCCCGGCCGTCGTCTTCGAGGACCACCGGGACCTCCAGCGGCGGATCAACGATCCGGCCGTGCGGATCACACCCGACTCGGTGCTGGTGCTGCGTGGATCGGGTCCGCTGGGCGGCCCCGGTATGCCGGAGTACGGGATGCTGCCGATCCCCGACCGGCTGCTCGCCCAGGGCGTACGGGACATGGTCCGGATCTCCGATGCCCGGATGAGCGGCACCTCCTACGGCACCTGCGTGCTGCATGTCGCGCCCGAGTCGCATGTCGGCGGGCCGCTGGCACTGGTGCGTACCGGCGACCCGGTCACGCTGAGCGTCTCGCGGCGGCTGCTCCGGCTTGAGGTGGACGACGAGGAGCTGGCCCGCCGCCGGGCCGCCTGGACCGCGCCGCCGCCGACGTTCACCCGGGGCTACGGCGCCCTCTACCAGAGCCATGTCGGCCAGGCCGACAAGGGCTGCGACTTCGACTTCCTGGCACGTCCCGGCCGCGATCCATGGCCGGATCCGACGTGACCAGGCAGTAAGGCTCCCACGCCACCCCCTTATTACGGAGGAGTCACCCAGATGTCCGCAGAGTTCGACCGGCGCAGCGTGCTGCGCCTTTCCGCCGCCGCGGTCACCGCAGGCCTCGCCACCCCGCTGCTCTCCGGCCCGGCACGCGCCGACGGCAGGCGGAGCCCGACGTGGTGGTACTCGACCCCGGCCACCGGCTCCAACGTCGCGGCCGACCGGGCCGCCGACCGGATCGCCGCCCGCATCCGGCGGCCGCGCATCCCCCGCCACAGCGTCTCGCTCCGGCACTTCGGCGCGGCCGGCGACGGCACGACCGACGACTCGGCGGCGTTCGCCACGGCCATCGACTCGCTGTCCAGGCGCGGCGGCGGCCGGATCGTGGTGCCGCCCGGGACGTACCTGACCGGCCCGATCCATCTGCGCAGCCGGATCGACCTGCATGTGGAGGAGGGCGCGACGGTCCTGTTCACCCAGGACAAGAGCAAGTACCTGCCGGTGGTGTTCAGCCGGTGGCAGGGCATCGAGTTCATGAACTACTCGCCGTTCATCTACGCGTACGGCCAGGAGGACATCGCCGTCACCGGCGCGGGCACCTTCAACGGCCAGGCCGACGCCACGCACTGGTGGGACTGGAAGTCGCCGGGCGACACCGAGTTCCCCTCCCTCGAGGCGCAGGCGAACGCCGGGATCCCGCCGGAGCAGCGGGTCTTCGGGGACGGCTGGCACTTCCGGCCGGTCTTCGTCCAGCCCTACCGCTGCCGCCGCGTACTGATCGAGGGCGTGACCTTCACGAACTCCCCGATGTGGCACCTCAACCCCGTGCTCAGCCAGGACGTCACGATCGACGGGGTCACCATCCAGTCCACCGGGCCGAACACCGACGGCATCGACCCGGAGAGCTGCGACGGGGTGCTCATCGACAACTGCTCGATCAACGTCGGCGACGACTGCATCGCCATCAAGGCGGGCCGCAACACCGACGGCCGCCGGGTCGACACCCCCAGCCAGAACATCGTCATCCAGCGCACCTCGTTCGCCGCCGGGCACGGCGGGGTCACCATCGGCAGCGAGATGACCGGCGGCGTGCAGAACGTCTACGGCCGGGACCTGACGATGGA
>Ga0308173_10000374_pt1 | contig 18455 bp, 14 predicted proteins | sample PhyPR1_FD_203716 | JGI IMG/M metagenome (GOLD analysis project Ga0308173, IMG submission 203716) | Soil microbial communities from UC Gill Tract Community Farm, Albany, California, United States - DLSLS.P.R1 | ecosystem: Environmental > Terrestrial > Soil > Agricultural land | place: USA...
AACGTCGATGAATACGATCAATTTCACCCGTGGTGTGCCCGCCAACGAATCTTTCCCGCTCGACGAAGTGGCCACGGCCGCCATCGATGCGCTGAAGGCGCGGGGGCCAGCCATGCTTCAGTACGGGCCTTCGGCGGGGTTCCAGCCGCTCCGCGAATGGATTGCGCAGTGGCAGGGAGTGACGCCGGACCGGGTGCTCACCGGAAACGGCTCACTGCAGATCGTCGAGTTCCTGTGTCTCGGGCTGCTCAAGCCGGGCGACGTGGTGTTCACGGAGAACCCGACCTACGACCGGACGATCACCATGCTGGGTCGGCACGGGATGGAGGTGGTCGGTGTGCCGCTTGTGGCCGATGGCCCCGACATCTCGGCGCTCGAAGCGGCTATCGCGAAGCGGAAGCCGAAGGTGTTTTACCTGATTCCGGACTTCCAGAATCCGTCCGGGACGACCTGCTCGGGCGCCAAGCGCCAGGCACTGGCGGAGCTCGCGCACAAGCATGATTTCCTGATCGTCGAGGATGCGCCCTATCGTCCGTTGCGGTATCGCGGCACGGAAGAGCCGTCGATCTATTCGCTGGCGCCCGAGCGCACGCTCTTCATGTGCTCGTTCACGAAGCTGATCGCGCCAGGCGTGAGGACCGGTTTCATCATCGGCCGGCCTGACCTCATTCACAAGCTGGCCAAGGTTGCCGAGGACACCTACATCTCGCCCGGCTACCTTGCCCAGGGCATCACGTACGAGTGGTGTCAGCGCGGCCTGCTGCAGCCCCAGATCGAGCGGTTGAAGGCGTTGTACCTGCCGCGGCTCGATGCGTGCCTGGCGGCACTCGACCGTCACATGCCCGGCGCGGTCGAGGCCAGGCCGGATGGCGGCTTCTTCGTTTCGCTCACCCTTCCGGCGGGTGTGCTGACGAGCACCGTGCGCGCCGAAGCGGCGAAGCGTGATCTGAACCTGTCGGATGGTCTTGCGTTCTTCCCCAACGGTGGAGGCGAGCGGTTCCTCAGGCTGCCGTTCTGTGCGCTGACCCCTGACGAGATCCAGGAAGGAGTGCGACGCCTCGCTGAGAGCGTTGACGCGAGCCGGAAGTGAGAGAGTTTCCGACGGTCTAAATTCGAGTGTGTTTGTCAGCCGTTGGTCCGTAGATCGGCGGCACCGCGATGTCGTTGAGGCGCAGGTACACGGAAAGCTGACCGCGATGGTGAACGACGTGGGCCAGCACGAAGGTGCGGAACGCCGCGGCGCGCGGCAGCGAGAAGACTTCCTGTCCGCCCTGCAGCAGCGACCACATCGCGTTCAGTTCGCCGTCGCTTCTCTCCAGGCGCATGCGGGCGGCTCGGCTACTCTCGGCGAACGCGTGCAACACCTCGGCGAGCGTCGCCGGCTCTGTCACGATCGCCGCCGCGGCCTCGGAGAGATCGAACCGCGGCCGATCCAGGATCGGTTCGCTCCAGCCCGTGATCTCAGTGATGTGAGCAGCGAGCGCCGCCATGGTTCGCGATCGATCGTGCGGCCGCCACGCCAGAGTGCCTTCTGGAATGCAGGTCAGCAGACGCATGGTGGCTGCCATCTCGTGATCGAACTCGGCGAGCAGTCCCTCACGGATCGCCATGCCGGCTAGTCTAGCGCGCGGATGCGCCTTCCTCATGTCCGCACTCGCGTGTTTTGCGACGGGCTGCGCACGACCGCAGAAGCCGCTGCCGCCACCTCACGCCGCACAGACAACCGGAACGCTGCAGGTGGAGGGCCTTCGCGCGAAGGTGACGGTGACGCGCGACCAATGGGGCATTCCACACATCGTTGCGGCGAATACCGACGACCTTTTCTTCGCGCAGGGATTCGTGCAGGCGCAGGACCGACTGTTCCAGATGGATCTCTGGAAGCGATCGGTCCAGGGCCGGCTGTCCGAGGTGCTCGGCGCGAATTTCATCCAGCGCGACTCGATGACCCGCCGCATCCAGTTCCGTGGCGATCTCGGGCAGGAATGGGCCAGCTATGGCCCCGACGCGAGGCGCATCGCTGTCGCGTTCACCAGCGGGATCAACGCCTGGGTCCGCATCGCACGTCGCGATCCGCCGGAAGAGTTCGCGCTGGCCGGATGGCAGCCTGAGTTCTGGCGACCGGACGATCTCCTGAACCGCACGGATGCGTTCATGGCCAGCACCGGCGCGCTCGTGGAACTGCTTCGGGCGCGACTCATCTCGGCTGTGGGCCTCCGGAAAGCCACTGTGCTCCTGCCTTCGGCAGGAACCGGGGGAGTTCAACCAGACCCGGAGGTCGATCTCTCCGCGATCACCTTCATCGTGTCGGACGCCGTACGGCGCATCGGCACACCACCATTCTTCCTGACGCTGGCAGGAGCGGTCAGCGATGCTCCGCGTCCGGGACAGGAGGTCGTCAACTCACAACAGGCGGGCGGCATCGAGTCGACCTCAAAACTGCCGAGCGCCGGGAGACGCGAAACGCTGCCTGGGTTGCCCGCGTTCATTGCTTCCCGCCCCACGGTCTGGGTGGACGAGGGCAGAGGGGCCTCGTCGGACGGTCCACGCGTTGGCATCGAAATCGGCGGTGCGTTGGTGGCTCCGTCTCGCGCTTACCTGGTACACCTCACGGCGCCCGGGTGGAACGTGATCGGTGCCACGCGGCCCTGGCTCCCGGGTGTTGTCTTCGGACACAACGAGCGGATTGCGTGGGCGATGACACCGCTTCCGATCGACACGCAGGACATCGCTGTTGAACGCGTGAACCCGGCAGACCCGCACCAGGTCTGGCACGATGGCCGCTGGGTCGACATGTCGGTCGACCACGAGCGGGTCGCCGTGAAAGGGCGTGACCAGCCGGTCGAATACGAACGGCTCTATACCTGGAACGGCGTGGTCATCGCCCAGGACAAGGAGCGCGGCCTCGTCTACACGCTGCGCTGGACCGGCACCGAGCCGGGCGGCGCCGGCGAACTCGCGGCACTCAACCTGGGCCGCGCCGACTCCTGGAGCCGCTTCCGAGAAACAATGAATAGGTGGATCGCCCCACCAGCAGAGTTCGTCTATGCCGACGTCAGTGGCGAAGCCAAACGGTGGCAGGCCGGAATCGTGCCGCAGCGGCGCGGGCGGGCAGGAGCGACGCCCTCATCAGGTTGGTCCAATGCCAGAATATGGAGTGCCTTCACACGGCTGAGCGATGGGGAAGCCCTCGGGAGTAAGAACAGGGCAGGCGAGCTCCCTCAGTCTGACTGGTCGACCATGGCAATTGCTCAACTACTCAATTCGACGTCGAGAATTGGGTCGTTACCCGGAGATGCCGCAGACGTTCTCAACAAGCTGAGGACCGCCGCCTCGCCGTATTGGATGCTGCGGCTTTTTTACACGGTCCGCCGAACCGCTCTCGAGCAAATGGGCATCCCCGATGAACTGCGCGATGAGGTTCTGTACGCGGTTGATCCGGCCACGCCCGATACCGACCCACTCGGCGGAATGTTCGGCGGTGACTCCGACCGCAATGGTCTCCTGGCTTCTGCGCTGAGAAAGATCGGTGACCCTTCGGCTGTGGGAGGCGCAAGCGGTCAGGTCACCTTCGAACATCCGCTGGCCGTCTTCGACTCGTCCCGTCGTCGATTCAATGTGAGCGTCGTTCCCAGGCCATCCTCAGGCGGGCGTTCGACCGAAAGAGTCGAGTCCGCAGGCATCGAGCGGCCCCGATTCGGTGCAGTGTTCAACACGAGCGCCTGGGATCGGTCGACGGCAATGAACTCTCCTGGTCAGTCAGGCTCGCCAGCGAGCACTCACTACGACGATCTGGCTGCCAGGTGGGCGGGTGGAGACGACATCTATTTGTCGTTTGCCCAATCAAGGGAGAGCTCAGACACGCAGGAGATCCTGACGCTCCAGCCGAGGGAGGGACCGATCGGTCCAGACGTCCAGTGACCGTTCGGACGGAGAGCGCGGCAACCCGACTTAGAGATGAGCCGTTAGTGGGTCGTGGGTCCTCGCTCCCGCCTCGAGAAACGTCAGCACGATGTCAGGCGTAACAGGCGCTCTCCTGAAGGCATCTGCCCCAACAGCGTCGAGAATCGCGTTCATCACCGCGCCGTACCCGGCCCCGACGGGCGGCTCACCGACACCGCGTGCGCCGACCGGCGTTTCGGGGTCGGCCAGTCCCATCGCGTGGGTCTTCATCACGGACGGGATGTCGAGAATCGTCAACGGCTTGTTCTGATAGAACCGCTTGGCGAGTGGCACGCCGTACTGTTTGTCGTACACCCACTTCTGCGTCAGGGCATGGCCGACGCCAAGGCAACAGCCTCCAAGCAGCTGGCCGTGAAGGCTTCGAGGATTGACCACCGTCCCGACATCGCCGACCGCCAGGAAATCGATCAGATGCGTCTTGCCCGTTTCCACGTCCACTTCGACTTCGGCGAAACCGACCACGAAGGAGTAGGTATCGCCGTCGTGCCGGTAGTTGTCCCTGGCGACGCCCATGAGCCCCAGTCCCGCCAGTGCCGACGCGGAGGCTTTTGTCATCGGGTGGATGTCACTCGGCAGGTCGTGGCCGTCGAATGCACCGCCGAGTTCGATGGCGCGTTTGGCAGCCTGTGCGTACGTGAGGCCTCGCGAGGGATTCCCCGTGCGGACGACGCGCGCGTTCAGCAGGGTGTAATCCTCAGGTGACCCGCCAAGATCGTGCGCGGCGATCTGTTTGAGTTTGGCAGCCGCGTCTTCAGCGCCCGCCATATTCGCCCGCGTCATCGCATGCGTCGTCTGGCTTCCGACCGACATGCAGCTCCACGGAACGTGCTTCGCGGTGTTGCCCCAGTTCACCTGGACCTGGTCCCAGGGCACCGACAGCACGTCGGCGGCGACCCGCGCGAGGTCGATGCAGGAGTGTGTTCCGAGGTTTCCGACCCCCGACTGCACGTACAACTTCCCGTCGGGTTGAATCGTCATCAGGCCGTCGTACCCGATGGAGCCGGCGCCGTGCGGTCCGACGGCTATGCCGAGACCGCGAACCTTGCTGCCGTTGCGCTGACCCGCGCCTGCCTTGCGCCCGTTCCAGTCGAACAGTTCGAGGCCCCGATCGATCGACTCCTTGACGTAGGCGCTCGTGATATAGCGTCGCGTCCCTCCCGCGGGCGGGCCGTACGGCGCCTTGCCCTCGGGTGAGTTGATCCGGCGAATGGCGGCCTGGTCGATGCCGAGCTGCTTTGCGGCCTTGGTGACGATCGGTTCCATGATGCCGTTGCCCTGCATCGGCCCTGGTGACCGCTGTTGCGATCGGGGCGGCGTGTTGGTCAGTACCGCCGCACCGCGCCAGCGCATCGCTCCTGGTTGCCAGATGAGCGAGACGGCACTTCCCGCGGAGCGGAAGTCGCCCATCGGCCCGTACGCGCCGTTGTCTTCGATGATGAAGAGATCGACGGCAGTGATGCGTCCATCCTTGGCGAAGCCGACCTTCGCACGCCCCACCATGCCGGTCCGCGCGCGGCCGATGTAGTGCTCTTCTTCGCGGCTGATCCGCATCATCACCGGCGCGTTGGCTTTCTTCGAGAGCAGCGCGGGAATGGACATCGAGACCGCCCCGGCGCCCTTGCTGCCAAAGCCGCCCCCGGCATATTCGGCGACGAGCACGAGATCTTTCGGATCGATTCCCACCCACGAGCAGAGTGGGTCCACCGTGCGCGCGACGCTCTGCGTCGAGCCATGCAGAAAGAGCTTGCCGTTCTGCCAGTACGCCATGGCCGAACGCGATTCCATCGGCTGGTGCCCCGTCGACTGGACCACGAAGGTTTCGTCCAGGACCAGAGCCGCGCTCGTGAAACCGGCCTCGAGATCGCCGTACGACCACTCGTCGGGCACCGGTCCGATCGGCAACTGATCGGGCCGTGCGTCGGCGAATTCCTTGTCGGTCCATTTCACTTCCTGGACCTGTGGTCGCGGAGGCGTTCCGGGCTCGCTGACTGTCGGCGTGACCCAGATGTTGCCCGTCAGTCGAGCGTTCGGGCTGCCCGGTTTCAGGCTGTCCACCGGATCGACAACGAAGGGGAGCGGTTCGAGATCGAGATCGATCCGTTCGATCGCTTCGGCGGCCGTGAGTTCGTCCACCGCGGCGACAGCGAGGATCGGTTCCCCCTGGTAGAGCGGTTCGTTGGTCAGCGCGCGTTCGGCGCCTTTGAGATCGGGAAGATCGTCCGCCGTGAGGATGGCCTTCACGCCGGGCATTGCGAGCGCGGCTGCCAGGTTCATCCCGCGGACGCGGGCATGGGGCATCGGACTGAGCAGCAGCTTGCAGAACAGCATGCCGTCAGCGCGGTAGTCCTCCGCATATTTCGCCTGACCTGTGACCTTCGCGATCAGGTCGGGCGGCGTGTAGTTGCTACCGACGAGTCTTTCAGCCACGGGCGCCCTCCTCGGGACCGGCAATGCGCGCCAGTTCCTCTCGCCATTTATTAGCCGAAGGCAGGCTGCCCCTCAACGACTAAATGACTGCGGACGTCGGGCTGGTGCGTCCGTGCCCACAGGCAGACGACCGTGCGTGCCCGGTTCGCGGGCGCTTACCTGGTTGTCCCGAAGTTCACCTTCGGCACTTCGCGCGCTGATTCAGGCGCCTCGAAGAACGGGTAGTCCTTAAAGGTGAAGATGCGCGCGGTGATGTTGGCGGGGAACTGCCGGCGTGACGTGTTGTAGGCCTGGACAGCTTCGTTGTACCGCATGCGCTCGACCGCGATCCTGTTCTCGGTGCCCGAGAGCTCGTCCATCAGCCGGTTGAACTGCTCGTTGGCTTTGAGTTGCGGATAGTTCTCGACTACGGCGAGCAGCCGGCCCAGTGCGCCCGTCTGCTGGTTCGCAGCCTGGATCGTCTCCTCGGGCGACCGCGCGGCAATGAGCTTCGACCGCGCGTCGGCGATGTCCTTGTAGACGCCTTCCTCGTGGGCCGCGTAGCCCTTCACCGTCTCCACGAGATTGGGGATGAGATCGTTGCGGCGCTGCAGCTGGTTCTGCACCTGCGCCCACTGTGCCTTGATGGCCTCTTCCTGGCTGACGAACTTGTTGTACGAGCAGCCGGTCAACGGAAGCACCGCGAGTGCGAGAATCATCAGACGAACTGCTGTTCTGCGAGTCATCACCATCCCTCGATTCTAACTACCAACTGGATCCGCCGCCGCCGCCGCCACTCCGCCCGCCGCCGAATCCACCAAAGCCGCCACCGAATCCGCCGCCACCGCCGAAACCACCGCCGCCGAAGCCTCCGCCGAATGGCCCGACCCCGCTGGACCACCCGCTCCACCCCCGGCGTCCCCATCGGCCCGCCCCGCTTCGCGGACCTCCGCCGATGAAGCGGCTCAAGACCAGCAGAATGATGAAGGCGATGAAGATCCAGTTCCCCGACACTTGCGGCGCACGCCGCTGCGTGAGCGGCACGACCGGCACGCCGGTCAGCTGCACGTTGCGGCCCTGCGCAATCCGTGCGGCTATGGCGTTGGTTCCCGCCAGCAGACCCGCCCCGTAGTTGCCGCTTCTGAACTGGGGCGTCATGAGCTCGCGGCTCACCTGGCCCGAGAAACCATCAGTGACGTACGGTTCGAGGCCGTACCCGACCTCGACCCAGACCCGGCGCTCTTTCAGCGCCAGGAGAATCAGCAGGCCATTGTCCTTCCCGCGCTCGCCGATCCCGCGACCGCCGTTCTTGAACATCTGCACGGCGTACTCGCGGATGTCGCCGTACGGTTCGACGGTCGGCACGGTCGCGACGACAATGACATCGCCGCTGGCCGCCTGGAGCGCGCGAATCGTCTGATCGATCTGGCTCGAACTGGCGCTGTCGATGACGTGCGCCAGGTCGTTCACCGGCTGCGTGAGCGCGGGAATGTCGGCCGGTGTCTGCGCACCCGCGAGGGCGCCGCTGAAAATTACAACCGCCGTGACGAGGACGAGTGCGGCGCGCATGAACGATCGCAGGATCGGCCCGAGCGCCTGGACGGCGTGCCTCACGCCGGGCTCCAGCGATCCAGCTCGTTCGCCAGACGGTCGATTGCGTCCAGGTAGTCGGGGAACACACGGCGTGCTTCGTCGGAGGAAATCGTTCCGGAAGGCCCGAGCTCGACGATGCGCGCGAGGACTCCGCCGGTGGCTGGCGCACCTGACATGCGCGACACGTTCTTCAGGAGGGCCGCCAGCGGAGCGGCCGATCGCGCGATCAGGTCGGCAAGCCTGTCGTTGCGTCCTTCGGTTTCGACGAATCCTTCGCGCAGGTGCAGCAGGTGGCTGCGCGCCTGGACCTCGCATGCGCGCCGCAGGTCCGCGGCGTCGACCGACAGCCCGGCGAAAGGATCGGCGCCCGACACGAGTTCATGGTCGGCGAGGATCGCGCCGAACTCGAATGGGAATGCGTCGAGCGAACGACCGAACTCCTCGGCTTCGAGCAGGAGCGGAGTGGCCAGGCCGCGGCTGTGCCACAGGCCAACCCGTTCGGCGCAGTAGCGAAGGTCAGCCGCCGTGATGTTGTCGACGACCGCGAGGGTCGCCACCGGTGCCTCGTGCGGACCCGCTGCTCCGTAGACGACAAGCGACTGCATGCGTCCGGCAAAGATGGTTCGCAGATCCCGGTCAAGGTCGTGCACGGCTTCGGCGTTGCGCATCGACTGATCTTAGCGGCTCCCGGCTCCGGGCTGGACAGACGTCACGCTTCACCGGCAGCCGGCGGCGAGCCTATGCAGCGTCTCTACTGTTCGACGTGCCACGGGGCGCCACGGTTCAAGCCCGGCCCTCATCCCATCGCAGATCCCGATCCCATACAATGGCTGCCCAATGCGCGTGCGCGAGCTGAACGTGGGCTGTTTCGGCGGCGGAACCGGGTTGCCGAGCCTGCTGGGCGGTTTGAAGAGCAACCCCTGGATCCGCCCCGATGCGGTCGTCACGATGTTCGACAGCGGCGGGAGTTCGGGGGTGCTGCGCGATGAACTCGGCGTGCTGCCGCCGGGCGACATTCTCAAGTGCGCGCTCGCGCTGGCGCGGAACAGCCGTGAGGCCCGCCGCGTGCTGCTTGCGCGGCTGCCGACGCTCGAGCACGCAAAACTTGGCGGACATACGGGCGGCAACCTGCTCTTGTCCATGATGCAGCGCTACAGCGGCGACTTCCTCGATGCGATCGACGGATTGCGTGCGCTGCTTGGATGCCGGGGGCGCGTGTGGCCGGTCAGCGTGCAGCAGGCGTCGGTGTGTGCGGAGTACGGCGACGGCTCGATGACGCGCGGCGAGGTGGAGGTCGACGCCGGCCAGTCATCAGGGCGCCCGGTGGGCCGGATCTGGCTCGAGCCGCCGGTCTCGATTCACCCAGCGGTGACACGTGCCATCGCCGGGTTCGATGCCGTCGTCATCGGTCCTGGCAGTTTCTACACCAGCCTCATGCCGATCTTCCTCGTGCGCGGCGTGGCCGACGCATTGAAGAACATGAAGGGCCCGCTCATCCTCGTCGCGAACCTGCTGACCGAGGGGCGCGGGATGGCCGGATTCACCGCGGCGGACGCCGTGGCGTGGATCGAGCGTGCGATCGACCGGCCGATTGACGTGGTGATTACCAACAACCAGTGGCCGGACCAGAGCGTGCTCGAACGCTACGCCGTAGAGCACAAGAAGCCGCTTGAAACGGGCAACCTGCCGTCGCACGTCGAAGAAGTCAGTGCCGAACTCTGGTGCCGCGATATCGCGCGCCACGATCGGCTCCGCCTGGCGTACACCGTCTGGACTGTTCTGTCACAGCGGCTCCTGTCGTAGCCGCAGCTATCCGGTCTTCTTCTTGACGCCCGTCTTCTTTGCGGGTGTTGCTTTTGTTTTCCGCGACCCGCGCGCAGCCTTCGGTGCAGCCGCGCCCGCCGATGCGCGCTCGGCCTTCAACTTTGCTGCTCTCTCGATGATGGTCCCGAGCATCGTCCCGGCGTCACCGCCCTTTGCCGGCCGATTGGTCTGCCAGATCGCCGGGTTGTCCGCGGCGAGGATGTCTTCGAAGTCGCCTTCACTCTTGACGCTGAGCGGCGCAAATTCGGTGATGTCGAGGTCGCCTGACCAGTCGTCCTTGTGCTTGATCAGCAGCCACGAACGCTGGTCCGAGCCGCCTCGTGCGCCCGCGTAGCGCCCCCCGGTTCGCACAAGCACCCACGAGCCCTTCAGCTTGTAGCCGTCGAGCGTGAACTTCAGGTCGCCTTTCTTCAGCGCGGCGTCCACGTCCGCGACTTCGGGCGTCCACGTGCCGCGGTCCCAGAGCATGACGATGCCGGCGCCGTAGCCCTCCGGAATGACACCTTCGAACTCGCCGTAATCGAACGGATGGTCCTCGGTCTGCATCGCCAGCCGCTTGGTTTTCGGATCGAGCGACGGTCCCTTCGGCACGGCCCACGACAGCAGCACGCCATTGTGTTCGAGCCGGAAGTCGTAGTGCAGGTGGCTGGCGAGGTGCTTCTGCACGCAAAAGAAAAGCTCGCGCCCCTTCCTGCTGGCGACGCTGCCTTCAGGTTCGGGGGTCTTCGAGAAGTTACGTTTCCGTTTGTATTCCTCTAACGGCATAGGACGTGGCTTCGTTGCAGAGGTTAGGCCTTAGTGCATTTCAGACGTGGCGTAGCTGCCGACCTTCAGGTCGGCCCGGCGCGCAGCAGAAGCAGCTTCAGGCGCGGCACAAGAGCGGCCAGCAGGAGCGCAGCCATGATGAGGATGGCGGTGACCATCAGGAAGAAGCGGCTGTGCGGCATCTGGTTCCAGTACGCACCAAGCGCGCCGGAGAAGTAGCCGCCCGCCGACAGACCTACGAACCACGCGCCCATCATCACGCCGCGGCTGCGCGGTGGCGCCAAACGGTTCACGAGCGACAGCCCCATCGGGCTGAGGCATACCTCGCCGAGGGCAACCAGGAGATAGGCGCCGACGAGCCACCACAGCGACACCTTCCCGTGGTCGCCACCCGCGAGCGCGGCGGATGTCATGACGGCAAAGGCGACGGCGACCAGGAGGATTCCCGACAGGATTTTCACGGGCGTCGACGGTTCGATCCCGCGGCGGCCCATCCAGGTCCACACAAACACAAGCGCAAACGAGAAGGCGATCACTCCGAACGGCTCGACGGACTGGAATGTCTCGGGTGCGAGCGAGGTGATCGTGTTGTCGCGCGCCCAGAACGTGAGAGTAAAGCCGTTCTGGTAGAACGCCAGCCAGAACACCGCGACGATTGCGAACATGAGCAGAAGGATCAGGATGCGTGAACGCGACTCACTCGAGGAGATCGCGCCGGCTTCGTCCGTGTCCGGCTTGACGAGGTCGGCGGCATGGCCGATAAAGCGGCGTCCCGCGACGAAGCAGATGAGCGACAGCAGCATCGCGACCGCCGCCGATCCGAACGCGACGCTCCACCCGAAATGCGCACGAAACCAGGCCACGCCGAGCGGCGAGATCAAGCCACCGATGTTGATGCCCATGTAGAACAGGTTGAAGCCGGCATCGCGCAACTCGGGACGGTCGCGGTACAGGTTTCCCACGATCGTCGACACGTTCGGCTTGAGCAGCCCGGTGCCTGCTGCCAGCAGCACGAGACCTGCATAGAAGAACGGCAGAGCCTCCACGGCGAGCACGAGGTGGCCGATCATCATGATGACGCCGCCGATCACGACAGCGCGATAGAAGCCGAGGACGCGATCAGCAAGCAGTCCGCCCACGAGCGGCAGGAGGTAGACGCCGCCGATGTACCCGCCGTACACGCGCCCGATGCGTGCCGCGTCGAAGTGGAGTGCCTCGTCCATGTACAGCGTCAGGATTGCCATCATGGAGTAGAAGCTGTAGCGCTCCCACAATTCGGTGAAGAAGAGGACGTAGAGGCCGGGAGGATGACCGCGGGGTTCGGGCGGAGTCGGGGACATCAGCGCTTCTGCGGCCTCACTCTAGCAGACGTATGCCAGAATGGCTGCGATGGCACGCGCGCTGCTGATTTCGACCTACGACCTCGGGCATCAGCCGTTCGGCCTCGCCTCGCCTGCCGCGTGGCTCAAACGCGAAGGGCTGGAGGTCGAGTGCGCGGACCTCGCCCGGCAGAAGCTGCCCGACGAGGCGCTTCGACAGGCAGACCTCATCGCCTTTCACCTCCCGATGCACACCGCGACGAGGTTGGCGGCGCCCGTCATCCGCAAGGCGCGCGCGTTGAACGCGAAGTCTCGGATCTGCGCCTACGGCCTCTACGCGCCGCTCAATGAGCGCTGGCTTCGAACCCTCGGCGTGGACGATGTGCTGGATGGCGAGTTCGAAGGGGAGCTTGCAGGCATCGGCAGACAGGTCGCCGGCCAGGCTGTAGACGCGAACCGCTCCCCGAAGGAGCAAGGTTCGCCGATGGGTTCACCCGCGAAGCTGCGGTTCATTGCTCCGGATCGCGGCGGGCTGCCGCCGCTGGCGAGCTACGCCGCGCTCCAAATGACCGATGGCACCCGCCGCGTCACCGGGTACACCGAAGCAAGCCGCGGCTGCCGGCATCTGTGCCGGCACTGTCCGATCGTCCCGGTATACCAGGGTCAGTTCCGCGTCATTCAGCAGGATGTCGTCCTTGCCGACATTGCCGCGCAGGTGTCTGCCGGAGCCGAACACATCACCTTCGGCGATCCTGATTTCTTCAACGGTCCGACGCACGCCGTCCGCGTCCTGGAAGAATTGCACCGGCAACACCCACAGCTGACTTACGACGTCACGATCAAGATTGAGCATCTGCTGAAACACCGGAACCGGCTGGCCACGTTGCGCGACACCGGTTGCCTGTTCGTCACGAGCGCAGTCGAATCGATCGACGATCGGGTGCTGGCGAGACTCGAAAAAGGACACACCCGCGAGGACTTCGAGGCGGTGGTCGCGCTGTGCAAGGAGACCGGACTGACACTGGTCCCAACCTTCGTGCCGTTCCACCCGTGGATGACGCTCGACGACTACTGCGAGCTGCTCGACACCCTTGCTCGCCTTGACCTCGTCGATCACGTCGCGCCCATTCAGCTCGCGATCCGGCTCCTCGTGCCCTCCGGCTCGCGCCTGCTGGAGATTGCGGACATGCAGCCGTTCCTGGGTCCGTTCGATCCAACGACGCTGACGCACCGCTGGATGCACCCGGACCCCGGAGTCGACGAGCTGCAGGCCGAAGTGTCGGCTCTGGTCGGCCGGCGCCTCACGACGCATCGCCAGGAGCTGTTCGACGCGATCGCGGCCCTCGCCTTCACGCGTGCGGGTCGCCCCGAGCACCACGTCCCGCGAGCGCTCGCGCCGCGAGCGGTGCCGCAGATGGACGAACCGTGGTACTGCTGCGCCGAACCGAATCCAGAACAACTGACGCTTGTTTGAGCGGGCTGCCTCAGCCCTTTCTGGCCCCAGTGTCCATTCGCCGCGTTCTGCTCGTCGCAACGACCACCGGCTACCAGACGCGTGCCTTTGGCGACGCGGCGGAGCGGATGAACGTCGAGCTGGTGTTCGCGACGGACCGTTGCGGCGTGCTCGACGACCCGTGGCGCGACTCGGCGATCCCGGTTCGGTTTCACCAGGCCGCACAGTCGGTCGAGCGGATCGTCGCGGCCGGTGAGGTGCGTGCGTTTTCAGGTGTGATCGCCGTTGGCGATCGCCCTGCCACGCTTGCCGCGCAGGCTGCGGAAGCGCTCGGCCTTGCCGGTCATCCGTCTGACGGAGCGGAGGCCGCGCGTAACAAGCTGCTCACACGCCAGCGGCTGCGCCAGGCGGCACTGCCGGTACCGAATTTCACCGCTGCGTCCGTGTCGTCAGACCCGTCGACGCTGGCGGCGCAGACGACCTTTCCAGCGGTTCTCAAGCCGATCGCATTGTCCGGGAGCCGCGGTGTCATGCGCGTGGATGATGCCGGGCAGCTCGAGGCGGCATTGGAGCGCCTGCGTCGCCTGCTCGCGAAACCGGATGTGCGTGTGCAGCGCGACCCGGCTCACGAACTCGTTCTCCTCGAATCGTTCATTGCCGGCCACGAGTTCGCGCTGGAGGGTCTGATGACTGACGGTCGCCTGCAGACGCTGGCGATCTTCGACAAGCCCGATCCGCTTGACGGCCCCTTTTTCGAGGAGACCATCTACGTGACGCTGGCCGACCTGGAAAGCGGCGTCGCGCAGCAGATCCGTGCCGCCGTGGCCGCGGCAGCCGTCGCAATCGGCCTGCGACACGGGCCTGTCCATGCCGAGTGCCGAGTAGGGGAGGGCGGCGTATTCGTGCTGGAGGTGGCGGCCCGCCCCATCGGTGGCATCTGCGCTCGTGCGCTGCGGTTCACGTCGCCGGCTTCGACGTCAGCCATTTCGCTCGAGGAACTGCTCCTGCGCCACGCGCTCGGAGAGGACACCGCGTCGTGGCGGCGGGAGAGGGTCGCGTCCGGCGTGATGATGATTCCCATTCCGCGGCGAGGCTATTACCGAACCGTCGCGGGCAGCGACGAAGCGCGCAGGGTGACAGGCGTGGATGACCTGGTCATTACCGCGAAGCCCGATCAGCTCCTGCTTCCGCTGCCGGAAGGGGCGAGCTATCTGGGATTCATCTTTGCGCGAGCCTCGACGCCAGGCGAGGTCGAGCACGCGCTGCGGACGGCCCACTCGCGCCTGTCGTTCACCGTGGATCCTGAATTGCCGGTGCTACAATCCACCGATGGCTGACACTCAGGGTTCCGGTGTGCGGACAGTTTTCTGCGTCAAGTTCCAGAAGCAGCTTCCGGGGCTCGCCGCACCGCCGTGGCCAGGCGAACTGGGCAAGAGGGTCTACGAGAACGTGTCGGCTGACGCCTGGAAACTCTGGGAGGAACGCATGAAGATGATCCTCAACGAGTACCGCTTGATGCCGTTCCAGAAAGAGGCCCAGGAACTGGTCGCCAAGCACATGGAGGAATTCTTCTTCAGCGACAGTTCGGCGCTGCCGCCCGATTACGTTCCGGAACAGACGAAGTAGCCGACTCCACTCCACGCCTATGCCCGAGCCTGAAGACCTTCACCGCGCGTGCTGGTACGGGCGACGAACGCCGGAACTTCCCCCTGATATCGGCTTCCACACCATCGAAGACGGGCAGCTTTTGTACTGCGCCCACCCCATGCTCTTCCCGGTCGTCGGTTATCAGTTCGACGTGCGGAACTGCGACGGCTGCGACTATTTCAGGGCAAAGCACGCCCGTCCTGCCTGATCGTCCGACCCGTCGCGCTTTACTACTCGCGTCCAGCCCAACTGTAGCGTAACGCTGCACTCTTCCCGTTAGCACTTCAATTACCCACTTGTAACTGCTTGCATGTGTGTGACTTGCGAATCCACCACGGCAGGACTCATGGCACCCGTTTTGATATTTGCTGGGGTGAAGGTTAGTAACTCTGGACCACCGACCGGAGGGGAAAAGTGACTACAGAACGGAAAGAACGTCGCGGGTTTGCTTCGATGTCTCCTGAAAAGCAGCGCGAGATTGCCAGCAAGGGCGGTCGCGCGGCGCATGAGAAGGGTACAGCGCATGAATGGACAGCCGACGAGGCGCGGTCGGCCGGTCGAAAAGGGGGCCAGGTAAGCCGTGGCGGGCGCGGCCGGTTGGTCGCTCCCGAGGAGTCGGCGCCGGCCACGAACACTGACGGCAACGCCCAGTGAAGGACGAGACCGTAGTGCTGCCGTTCCGGTTCGAGCGGCGCAGAGTGGAGGCGACGAATGTTCAAACCAGTGGCCGTGGCATGGGCACTGACGCTCGCCGTGGCGGCAACGGCGGGGGCGCAATCCGGTACTTCAGGGACATCCACGGCTCAGAATCAGTCGGGCACCCAGACTTCGTCCGCGTCTACGACACCGAGCGACGTGCGTCCGGCGACGACAACGTTCTTCGGCGATACGGGTCTGTGGTTTGTGCCGACCGCGGAGGTGCTCGCGCACGGTAAGTGGTCAGTCAGTGGCTACCGCCGCGGCACCAACTACATTCAGGGTTTCTCCAACGTCGGGGACTTCGCGGGCACTTTTGCCGTCGGCATTCGTAACCGGGCCGAAGTCTTCGGCTCCTTCCTGTTTGACACGCGCATCGATCGCGACCTTCGGCCCATATTCACTTCGGACTCGAGCGTCGGCGGCATCGTCGATCGCTATCCACGCGTCAACCAGGGGTGGACCGGGAACAACATCGGCGACTTCTATGTGGGCGCCAAGGTCAACCTGCGTTCGCAGGCGGACAACAAGCCGGTCGCGATGGCGGTGCGTGGCATCGTGAAACTGCCTACCGGTGATGACCAGATCGGGGTCTCGACCGGCAAGACCGATTTCGCCGTCGACTTCATCACGAGCGCCGAAACGAAACGGATGATCGAGCTCTCGGGTTATGCCGGCTACGACTGGCGCGGCCAGCCTGACGGCATCGATGCTCCAGGCGGCGCGTTCAGGTGGGGCGGCGGAGCCAGTTATCCCAGCCGCTCGCCGCTGCGCGGTGTGTTCGAACTGAATGGCATCATCCCGAGCAGCGACACCGCCACATTCACCAGCGGTGCGCTCGTGGCGAATGATGGCAGCATCGCGCCGCTCTCGTCGGCCACCGAGAACCTGACGCGCGCCACCGCCGGGCTCACCTGGCAGCGGCGCAATGGCTTCTTCCTCGGCGGCGGTGTCAGCTGGAATGTCCCGATGAAGAGTCGCGACAACTTCCAGGCCGACTCGAAGCCGTTCGGCGACTTCTTCGACTGGCAGGTCCGCGTCGGGTACCACCCGGGCGTCCGTGTCTACACGCCACCGCCACCACCGCCGGCCCCCGCTCCTCCGCCACCGGAGGCACCGCGGAACCGTCCGCCGGTTGTGCAGGCTGTCTGCGATCCGGCGACCGTGGAAGTTGGGAGGAGCTGTACGCTCACGGCAACAGCCAGTGATCCGGACGGCGACAACCTGACCTATCGATGGACAGCGCCTTCGGGCACACTGGCCAACCCGACCAGCCGGTCGACACTCTGGACAGCCGGGCAGCAGGAAGGTCCAGTTCAGATGACCGTCACCGTCGACGACGGCAAGGGCGGCACGGCATCGGCGAACGTGATCGTGCAGGTAACCCGTCCACCGGTCCGGAACTACACCTTCGAAGACGTGCACTTCGACTTCGACCGGTACTCGCTGCGGCCGGAAGCCACTCGAATCCTGGATGAAGCGGTGTCGGCACTCCAGAGTGACCCGAACCTGCGCATCGAGGTCGAGGGCCACACCTGCAACATCGGCACGGCCGAGTACAACCTCGCGCTGGGCGACCGCCGAGCGAATGCGGTTCGCGACTATCTGGTCAGCCGGGGCGTCTCCGCCGATCGGCTGCGCACCATCAGCTACGGTGAGGAGCGTCCGAAGTACGACAACTCGCGTGAGGAAACTCGCCGCCTGAACCGGCGGGCAGCGCTCACCGTGAACGTGCGGTAAATGCGCTTCATACACTGGTACCTGATTGGGTACTTCGTGCTCGTGTTCGGCGCCGGCCTGGCCTTGTGGCAGGCCGGCGTCGTTCAGCGTCTGCCCGCCGCATGGCTCGGCGGCTCAGTAATGGTTGTCATCGTCCTGGGCATAGTCCTGGCTGCCACCTCCACCCGCCCGCCGACCCGCACCTAGCCCTCGCGCTCAAGGCCATTCCATCCCGGCATCTGGGGTCCGGACCAACCTCGCCTGTCAACGTGGCATGCTCTGTGGTGTACTCGTCGCACATGAGCCGCGCCTTCAAGTTCCTGCTCGTCGCCACGCTCTCCGCATCAGTTGCCGCCTGCAACGATGAGGGGACGGTCACGGTGCACTCGTTGAAGTTCAACGGGGTTCAGAACGTGGACATCGCACGGCTCGAGAACGCGCTGGCGACCCGTGAGAACAGCAAGGTGCCGGTCGTCGGCTGGCAGCTTCCCTGGGGTAAGAAGAACTATTTTGATCGTGGGCGGTTCGATGCTGATCTCAAGCGCATCGAGGCGTTCTATGCCGACCGCGGTTTCCCTGACGCGCGCGTCACCGACTTCGACGTCAAACTGAACAAGAAGCAGGATGCGGTCGACGTCACGCTGACGATCGATGAAGGGCAACCGGTCCGGGTCGCGGCCGTTGAATTCCGCAGCTTCGACGCCATCCCCGAACAGCACCTGGCACAGCTGAAGCGGCAGAGTCCGCTGGCGGTCGGCAAGCCGCGTGACCGGCAGGAAGTGACGGCCGCGCACGAACTGGCAGTGAACGAACTGCGGGATCACGGCTACCCCTACGCGCGTGTCTTGACTGATGAGGACGACGGCCCGAACGGCAAGGAGGCCACCATTGTTTTCACGGCTGAACCCGCCACGCTGGCGCACTTCGGTGAGGTGCAGGTGGTCGGCAACACGAGCGTGAGCAATCGCGTCATCGAGCGGGCGCTGTCGTACAAGCAGGGCGATCTCTACCAGCGCAGTGTCGTCCAGGAATCGCAGCGGCGTCTGTATTCGATGGAGCTGTTTCAGTTCGTC
>Ga0308173_10000375_pt1 | contig 18447 bp, 19 predicted proteins | sample PhyPR1_FD_203716 | JGI IMG/M metagenome (GOLD analysis project Ga0308173, IMG submission 203716) | Soil microbial communities from UC Gill Tract Community Farm, Albany, California, United States - DLSLS.P.R1 | ecosystem: Environmental > Terrestrial > Soil > Agricultural land | place: USA...
TGAAAATGAGCTGATTGCCCTCTTCGCCGTACTTGCCCAGCAGCGTGTCGATGTTCTCGACCGCCGGCGTTTCGAGCGGCTCGAAACCGTAGCGCTCGTAGACGCGGGTAATGATGCCGATGACGTGGGCGCGCCGTCGCACGTCTTCCGGCAGGAAGTCGCGCATCCCGCGCGCTGGTTCAGTGCGTGCCATTGTGCTAAGCGAGCTTGTCCGCCGGCGCGTCAGCGGAGGCGGAGAACGACAGGCGGTGTTTCACGTAGTTGTCGGCGTACCACAGGATCGAGGCGTCTTCCTCGGCGGTCAGCGGCCGCTTTACCTTTGCCGGCATCCCCATCACCATCGACCCGGGCGGCACGATCATCCGTTCCGGCACCAGCGCGCCTGCGGCGACGATCGATCCGGTACCGATGCGACAGCCGTTGAGCAGGATCGCGCCCATGCCGATCAGGCAGCGATCTTCAATCGTGCAGCCGTGCACAACTGCCGAATGGCCGATCGTCACGTTGTCGCCGATCACGGTCGGGTTGGTGTCGCGCATGACATGCACGAGGGTCAAGTCCTGAATGTTGGTCCGCGCGCCGACGCGGATGGAGTTCACGTCACCGCGCACGACCACGTTCATCCAGACGCTGCTCTCGGCGCCGAGGTGGACGTCGCCAATCACCTGGGCGCTGGCATCGACGAACGCGGTCGGATCGACGATCGGGAGGATGGATCGGTACGGCCGGAGCACGGCAGATTATAGGCGCGGCAGCGTCAGCCCCTGCTGCTTCTGGTACTTCCCGGCCTTGTCCTTGTACGAGACTTCGCAGTCCTCGTCGCTTTCGAAGAACAGGACCTGCGAGATGCCTTCGTTGGCGTAGACCTTGGCGGGCAGCGGCGTCGTGTTGGAGATCTCCAGCGTGACGTAGCCCTCCCACTCCGGCTCGAACGGGGTGACGTTGACGATCAGCCCGCAGCGCGCGTAGGTGGACTTGCCGACGCATACCGTCAGGACGTTCCGCGGGATCCGGAAGTATTCGATCGTCTTGGCCAGCGCGAACGAGTTCGGCGGGATGATGCACACGTCGGCGCGCACGTCGACGAACGATCGCTCGTCGAAGTTCTTGGGATCGACGACGGTGCTGTTGATGTTGGTGAAGACCTTGAATTCATCGGCCACGCGGATGTCGTAGCCGTATGACGACAGGCCGTACGACACGACGCCCTGGCGCACCTGGCGATCCTCGAACGGCTCGATCATCCCGTGCTCGAGGGCCATCTTCTTGATCCAGCGGTCGGCTTTGATGGAAGGCATTGGGAATCTACGATCACCAATTTACGAATTGACGAATTTACGAATTTACGAATTTACGGATTCAAGAATTTCGGATTGACCAACTTACGAACCCTCCGCGGACTCGGCACTCCGTCAATTCGTCAATTCGTCAATTCGTCAATTGAATCGTTTTCGTTCACCGTCGTCCGAACAGCATCATCAACAGCGTCAACACGATGCTGACGACGATCGAGGTCGCCAGCGGGAAATAGAAACCGAAGTTCCCCTTGCGGTAGCTGAAGTCACCTGGCAGCTTGCCGATCGGCAGTCCCCACGTCATCAGCAGCCCGATGCCGGCGATGGCGAGTCCAGCGAGTATCAGAAACCGCCCGATCGACATCACCTTCTAGACCATCTCCATCCCGCGGAAGAAGTAGCCGAGCTCGAATGCCGCCGTCTCCGGCGCATCCGAGCCGTGGGTGGCGTTCTTGCCAATCGATTCGCCGAAGTCGCGCCGGAGTGTGCCCGCCTCCGCCTTGGCTGGATCGGTCGCGCCCATCGTGTCGCGCCACTTCTTGATGGCATCGGGCGCCGAGAGCGCCAGCAGCACGCACGGTCCCGACGACATGAACTCCGTCAACTCCCCGAAGAACGGGCGTGCCTTGTGGACGGCGTAGAAGCCTTCGGCGTCCTTCTTCGAGAGGTGCTGCAGCCGCATCGCGCGCACCGTGAACCCGGCCGCCTCAATGCGCGCGAGAATCTTGCCGGCCAGCCGCTTTTCGACCGCGTCCGGCTTGATGATTGCGAACGTTGTTTCCATACGTCTCCTACCGGGACCGCTTCGCGGATCCCGGCCTACGAAATCGCCGACATCAGACGTGTAGGGCGGGTGCCGCGAAGCGGACCCGACACAACTACCGACCGAGCGCTTCCTTCATCTTGACGCCCATGTCCGCGGGGCTCTTCACCACGTGCACGCCGGCCGCGGTCAGGGCGTCCATCTTTTCCGCCGCGGTGCCCTGGCCGCCGGCGATGATCGCGCCGGCGTGGCCCATGCGGCGGCCGGGCGGCGCGGTCTGGCCGGCGATGAAGCCCACGACCGGCTTCTTCGTCCGGCTGAACTCGGCCTTGATGTAGTCGGCCGCTTCCTGCTCGGCGGTGCCGCCGATCTCGCCGATCATGATCACCGCTTCGGTGTCGGGATCGGCCGCGAACAGTTTGAGCGCGTCGATGTGGCTCGTGCCGATCAGCGGGTCCCCGCCAATGCCGATACAGGTGGTCTGGCCCATCCCGACCTTCGAGAGCTGGTGGATCGCTTCGTAGGTCAGCGTGCCCGACTTGGACACGATCCCGATGTGGCCTTCGCGAACGATGTTGTGCGGGATGATGCCGGCCTTGCCCTTGCCTGGCGAGATGATGCCCGGACAATTCGGGCCGATCAGCCGCGTGCTCTTGTGGCTGTCGAGGAACGTCATCACCTTCAGCATGTCCACGACGGGAATGCCTTCTGTGATACAGACGACCAGCGCGATCCCTGCATCGGCGGCTTCCATGATGGCGTCCGCCGCGAACGGCGGTGGCACAAAAATCACCGAGGCATTGGCGCCGGTCTGCTCACGCGCCTCGGCGACGGTGTTGAAGATGGCGAAGCCCTCGTGCGTCGTCCCGCCCTTGCCGGGTGAGGTGCCGCCGACGACATTGGTGCCGTACGCGGCGGCCTGCTTGCCGTGAAAGGTGCCTTCGCGGCCGGTGAGCCCCTGCACCAGCAATCGCGTGTTCGTGTCGAGGAGTACCGCCATGATGTGAAGTCCGACCTGAAGGTCGGCCTCTACGCCCCTTTCCTTGCCAGGGAGACCACCTTCTCGGCCGCCTCGCCCATCGAGTCGGCGGTCGCGAACTTCAGGCCGCTCTCCTTCAGCATCCGTTTGCCTTCCTCGACGTTGGTGCCCTCCATCCGAACCACGATCGGCACCGGCACGCCGAGGTCCGTGACCGCAGCGATGACACCGGCCGCGAGCACGTCACAGCGCAGGATGCCGCCGAAGATGTTGATGAGGACGGCCTTGACGTTCTTGTCCATCATCAGGATGCGGAAGGCGTTCTTGATCTGGTCGGCGTTGGCGCCGCCGCCGACATCCAGGAAATTCGCCGGCTCCCCGCCCGACAGCTTGATGATGTCCATCGTCGCCATCGCCAGGCCCGCGCCGTTGACCATGCAGCCGATGTTGCCGTCGAGCCGGATGTAGTTCAGCGAGAACTTCGACGCCTCGACTTCGAGCGGATCCTCCTCGGCGAGGTCGCGGAAGTCGCGCAGGTCGGGATGCCGGTAGAGCGCGTTGTCGTCGAATGTGACCTTGGCGTCGAGCGCGAGCAGGTCGCCGCCCTTCGTCAAAATCAGCGGATTGATTTCGATCATGGACGCGTCGGTGTCGATGAACGCCTTGTAGATCGACTCGAGCAGCTTGACGAACTTGCCCGCCACGGCGCCTGGCAGCCCCATGCCGAAGGCCAGCTTGCGCGCCTGGAACGGGACGATGCCGGTGCCGCGATCGATGTGCTCGCGCAGGATCTTGTCGGGCTCTGTGGCCGCGACTTCCTCGATGTCCATGCCGCCGGCGGCGCTGGCGATCACCACCGGAGCCGCCGCCGCGCGATCGATCAGAACGCTCAGGTAGAGCTCCCGATCGATCTCCAGCCCTTCCTCGACCAGCACGCGGCCGACCTTGCGGCCTTCAGGGCCGGTCTGGTGCGTGACGAGCGTCATGCCGATGATCGCCGCCGCGAGCTGCTCGGCCTCGCCCGCCGACTTCGCCACCTTGACGCCGCCACCCTTGCCGCGGCCGCCGGCGTGAATCTGCGCCTTGACCACCGAGATGTTGCCGCCGAGGCGACGGGCAATCTCGCCGGCTTCGGCCGCCGAAGAGGCAACCTCGCCCCGCGGCACGGGCACGCCATAGCGTGCGAGTACTGACTTCGCTTGATATTCGTGAATTTTCACAGGGATGATTCTTGTTTAAGGAACAGCCACCCATCGTATTTGGCGGCCGCGCAGACCGTCAAGCCAGCGGGAGGGTCATTGTTACCAGCAGGCCGTGCGGCGAGCGGTTCCGGCAAGTGACCGAACCACCGCTGGCCTCGATCGCGGCACGCACGATCGCGAGGCCGAGACCGGTGCCGCCGCTGTGACGATCGCGGGAGGTATCGGAGCGATAAAACGGCGTGAATACGCGAAGGAGGTCCTTGTCCGCGAGCCCGGGGCCCTGGTCAGCGACCTCGATACATGCCTCACTGCCGTTGGCGCACGCGCGGACGTCAATCGGCCCCTCGTCCCCGGCGTAGAACACGGCGTTGCGGATGACGTTGCGCAGCGCGCGGGACAGGTTGTCGTGGGTCACACGCACCATGAGGTCCTGCGGAACGTCCATGCGCACATCGGCCATGCCGCGCTCGAAACGCACCGCGCGGGCGACGGCCTCCTCGAGTCGAACGTCTTCCGGGGCCTGGGAGGCTGCGCCCAGCTCTGCGCGCGTCAAGTGCAGCAGCGCTTCCGTGAGCCGACCCATCTCGTCGATGTCTTCGCGCACGTCGACGACGTGCTGGCGCATCGCGGGAGCGGTGTCCCGCTCCAGCAAGTCAACGGCGACCTGCATGCGGGTAAGCGGCGACCGGAGTTCGTGAGCGGCGTCGCCGAGGAAACGCTTCTGGCTGCGGACCAGCTCGTCGAGCCGCAGCGCCATCTGGCCCACGGCCGCGGCGAGCCGCCCGATCTCGTCGTTCCGGCGCACCTCAAGCCGCACGTCAAACCGTCCGTCCGCCACGTGCGCGGTGGCCAGTTCGATCTGTCGGATATCCCGGGTGACGCCGCGGACCCACGGCAGCCAGCACAGCGCCGACAGCAGGAGCGTCGCGGCCATCAGCGAGGCCCACGGACCGAGCTGAAAGAAGAACGGGTTCGTGAAGAAATTGTCGGTGGCGATCAACAGCGTGCCGGGATGCGGCGGCAGGCCTGGCTCGGGAATCGGCATGCGCGCGCCAATCCAATACACCGGCGACTGCTGTGCGTGGACGAGGAACACCGGCTCCCCCCGACCCGGTCCCCCACCGCCGGCGCGTCCGCGTCCTTCTGGATCATCGGGCGGCCCACCCCGCCTTCCCGGCGGCGCCGGTCCGCGCAAACGCTGCAGAACCTCTGCGGGGATCGCCACCGGCTGGCCGGCAATCCGCGCCCCGTCGTTGAGTACCAGGAGAAAAGTAGCGCCGTATTGACGCGACAGCGCGTCCAGTGCGGCGGCGCGGTCGGATGCCGGCCGCAGTTGCAGGTCACTGCCGAGAGAAAGCGCGACATTCGCCACGCGTTCTCCGCCGCCCGCCATCAGGAACCCTTCGAACTCCTGTCGCAGCTGCCAGCGCGCGAACACCGCCGCGGCGGCGAGGAGCAGCAGCACGTTGAGAGCCGCCGTCGCAAGAATGCGCGCCGTCAACGAGCCGCGGCGGGTCATGGACGGGGGCCGGTCGGTGGCCGCAGCCGATAGCCGGCGCCCCTCACCGTCTCGATGAAGGTCGGCACGCGTGGATCGTCTCCGAGCTTCCGCCGCAGAGCGGAAATGTGGACGTCAATCGAGCGATCGAACGCCTCGAAATCGCGATCGGCGACGGCCAGCAGCAACTGCTCGCGCGATTTCACCCAGCCGGGGCGCTGAGCGAGCGCCAGCAGCAGATCGAATTCGATCGCCGTCAGCACGACCGGCTCGCCATGCAGCGCGACCGCGCGCGACTGCGGATTGATGCGCAGGTCGCCAACCATCATCACGGTGGCGCTGGCCGCCGCCGGTGGCGTCTGTGCCCGGCGCATCACCGCGCGGAGACGTGCCAGCAGCTCGCGCGGTGAAAACGGCTTCGGCACGTAATCGTCGGCCCCGAGTTCGAGGCCGGTAATCCGGTCCGCTTCATCGCCCACTGCCGTCAGCATGACGATCGGAACCGTTGATGTGGCGCGCAGTTGCCTCAGCACGTCGAGGCCGTTCGCGCCCGGCAGCATGACGTCGAGGATGACCGCGGCGAAGGGCTCGCGCTGCGCCAGCCCCAGGCCGTCGCGTCCGTTGTGCACCGCGGTCACCCCATAGCCGTGGGGCTCCAGGAACTCGCGCAGCAGGCGACAGAGCTTCACGTCGTCGTCAACGATGAGCAGGGGTGTCTGTGGAACGGCGTCGTTCATCAGAGGCCGGAAGCTTACCGCCGGATTGTGAGGGAATCGTAAAGACCGCCACATCCGCGCTTCACGTGGCCGCCGTCAGATACCAGTGGAGGCACTATGCGAACGATTCTGCCGATCACCATGGCCCTGTTGTTCATCGCCACCCTCATCGCGTGCGGTGGCGCGTCGAGCGCGGCCACCGCCACGTCGCCGACCTCGGTATCCACTGCGACGCCCAGCGGCGGCACGGTCACCGGTTCCCTGGCCCCGATCTACGGCCGCTTCCGCTCCGCCGTCGTCGTCAGCACGAGCGGCAGCACGGTGACGCTCCAGTCGAGTGACGTCCCGGACCACGCCAGCCCGTACTGGGGAGCCGGAAACGCGCTCTATGAGCCGCCGCCAGCGGGCATGCAGGTCAATCCCAATCGCATCACGGCCAACGCGCTCACGCTCCGCGTGCCAGCGGCGCCGGCGATTTCAGGCATGAGCGACACTCCGCTCGGGCCGATTGGCATGGCGATCAATGGCGTCGCGCTGTTCAACCAGTACGCGGCCGGCCGCATGCCCCTGACGAACGAGATCTTCTCGTTCGATCGGTTCAACGGGCATCCGTCGCCCTCGAACCAGTATCACTACCACATGGAGCCGCTGGCGATTACCAACGGGAACCGCTCGGGTCTCGTCGGCGTGCTGCTCGACGGCTTTCCTGTCTATGGACCTGACGACACCGGCGGGCGGACGCCATCGGGGCTTGACGCGTGCAACGGCCACACCGCGGCGACCGAAGATGCGCCCGACGGGATTTACCACTACCACACCACCGCAACGACACCCTACATCTCGGGATGCTTCCGCGGCGCCGCCGGATCGGTCGGGTAGGCCAGGTGCGCACCGTGATCACCTTGCTGGTCAGTCTGATGACGATGGCCGGAGTGCAGCCGGAGACGCGCGCCATCCGCCGCGAGTTTCACGCGAATGGCATGCCGAGTCTCGAAGCGGAATACCGCAACGGCGTGCGCGATGGCGTGTACCGCACCTGGTACAGCGACGGCCGGCCGTACGAGGTGCGCCACTACGTCAACGGTCGCGAGTCAGGGCGTCAGCAATCCTGGACGCCCGATGGCGTTCTCTATCTGAACTACGAGATGCGGGACGGCCGGCGCTTCGGGTTCGTCAACAGCGCGCCGTGCCTGCCGGTCGAATCCACGGGAGGGACTTCATCGTGAGGCCACTGCTGGGACTTCTGCTCGCAGCGATCGTGACCGGCTGCTCGGCGTCGGCACGCTCAGGACTGCCCTTCTACACCGGTCCGGACTTCACCGCCTCCTGGCAGGCCACGCCGGCGCGGGCGCTGGCGTTCGATCTACGCGCACAGAACGGGTCTGCGCTGACCGGCGATGATCTGGGCGGCCGGATCCATGTCGCAAGCTTCGTGTACACACGGTGCTCGGTCATTTGTCCGGTGCTGGTCGAGCGGCTGCAGGCGGTCCAGTCCGCGATCGCCTCGTCCGATGACGTACGCATGGTGTCTTTCAGTGTTGATCCCGATCGCGACACGGCGGAGGCGCTCGCCGCCTACGCGCACGATCACACGATCGACGTGCGTCACTGGCTGTTGCTGACCGGCGACCGGTCCCAGATCTTCCGGCTCGCCCGCACGTTCTACTTTGCCGACGATGGGAGACTGTCGGGATCCCCGAACGACTTCCTGCACACCGAGAAGGTGCTGCTGGTGGATCGATCGGGGCGGCTGCGTGGCGTCTACAACGGGACACAACGCGTGGACATCGCACGCCTGATCAGCGACATCGACGCGTTGAGATCCGGAAGCTGAGGCATTAGACTCGCCGCCATGTTCGTGCACATCGTGTTCTGGCGCTTGCGCAACGATGCGGAGAATGGACAATCCGCTGAGGATAACGCCCGCGAAATGACGCGCGTATTCGAGGCGCTACGCGGCAAACTGCCGGGACTGTTACGCCTGGATCTCGGCATCGACATCAGCCGGGCCGCCGATTCTGCGGATGTCGCGCTCTACACCGAGTTCGCCGACAAGGCCGCCTACGACCACTACTACGCGCACCCGCTGCACGTCGAGATCATGGCGTTCATGAAGGGCGTGCGGAACGAGCGGCGCGTCGTCGATTACGAACGGTGAGTCAGCGGGGTGGCGAGGTCGATCACGACTCCCATCCGCCGATCAGGCCTCCCGTCCTTTCGATCGCGACTCCCGTGCGGCCGATCGGGACGCCCGTCTCGTCGATCGCGGTCCCCTTCCGGCCGATCAGGACCCCATCTCGTTGATCATCGCCCCCGTCCGGCCGAACAGGACGCCGGTCTCGTTGATCACGGTCGCCATCCGGCCGATCAGGGCCCTATTTCGTTGATCATGGTCCCCGTCCGGACGATGAGGACCCTATTTGGTTGATCACGGCCCCCGTTCGGCCGACCAGGACGCCATTTCCTTGATCGTGGCCCCCGTGCGGACGATCAGGACCCCATTTCGGTGATCACGGCCCCCGTCCGGCCGAACAGGACCCATTTTTTTGATCGTGGCGCCCGTCTGGCCGCTGCGCGGAGGACACGGGTGGAAACGGTGTTCACAAGAGGGGACCGGGACGAACGGGGAATCCCTCAGGACGGGCTTTACAGCGGCACGACCTGCACCGCCGCATCCCGAACCTCCTCGAGAAACCGGTTCAGCGTCGAGCCCTTGAGGACGATCTCCCAGCGCGAGCGGGCGGACTGCCCGAAGATCACGTGCGTGATGCCCTCTCGCTTGGCGAACGCGATCAGGCCGTCGGCGGTTTTGTCGGCGCGGACCCGCACCACCGTCGCCCCCAGGCTTTCAGCCAGCTCGATGTTCCGGCGCAAGGCGTCCCGGTCCGGCGTCGCGATCTTTCCCGGCGCTTCGCGCGGTGTCTCGACGTAGACCGCGTACCAGCGGGCCCCCAGCCGGCCGGCGATCCGCGCCCCGGTGCGCAGGACGCGCGGCGCGTCCGCGTTCGAGCTCATACACACCATCACCCGCTCCGGAATCAGCGCCGGCTCGAGTCCTTCGCGCTGGCGCCGTGACGCGGCTTTCTCGCCGATTTCATCCGCCACCGCGCGGAGTGCCAGCTCGCGGAGCGTTGACAGGTTCGTCTCGCGAAAGAAGCTCGTGAGCGCCTGCTCCACTTTCTCCGGCTGATATACCTTGCCCTGCCGCAGGCGGCTCTGCAGCTCCTGCACGGTGACGTCCACGTTGACGACTTCGTCAGCGCGATCGAGGAAGGTGTCCGGCACGGTCTCGCATACGCGGACGCCGGTCACGCGGCTGACGGCATCGTTGAGTGTCTCGAGGTGCTGGATGTTGACGGCGGTCATCACGCTGATCCCGGCGTCGAGGAGATCCTGAACGTCCAGGTAGCGCTTGTCGTGCGTGCTGCCAGGCACGTTGGAGTGCGCCAGTTCGTCCACGACACACATCTGCGGCCGCCGGCACAGCACGGCCGCCATGTCCAGTTCCTCCAGCACGACGCTGCGGTAATCGACGCGGCGTCGCGGGATCACCTCCAGGTCGCCAATCCGGGCCGCGGTCTCCGCCCGCCCATGCGTCTCGATGAAGCCGATGACGACGTCAACCCCTTCCCGCTGCAGGCCCTTGGCATCCTCGAGCATCGAGTAGGTCTTGCCAACGCCGGGCGCCGCGCCGATGTAGATGCGCAGCCGCGCGTGCTGGTCGGTCCGCAGCTTGGCCAGCACGTGGTCGCCGGTCGGTCGAGACGCCTCGGTCGTCACGGTTCGATCCTAGCGCGCGTGCGTCGGGGCGTGCCTCATGGCTTACGAACTCTTTACGCCTCTCTCGCGGTCCGCTTATCGGAATGCGCCGTACGTTGCGGACATGGACATCGTCTTCGTCGTCCTCACCGTTGCGTTCTTCGCCGTCAATGTCGGCTACGTCGCCGCCTGCGAGCGGCTCATGAGCTCACAGGTCCGCAAACCGGTACCCGACCCACGGCTCGGTGAGGATGTATTTTGGCGACGACGGCGTCGGCTCGATCTTCTTGCGCAGCGCGCCAACCAGCACCCGCAGGTGCTCGGGCTGATCCGCGGCGTGCGGTCCCCAGATCGCTTTCAGGATCACGCGGTGCGTCAGCACGCGCCCCGGATGCTGCGCCAGGAACGTCAGGAGCTCGAATTCTTTCGGCGTGAGCCGCACCTCCTCCCCGCTGCGGTGGACGCGGAACCGCTCGCGATCGATGACGAGATCACCGCGGACGATGGGTTCGTTGGCCGGCGTTGTCGTCTCCACCCGACGCAGCGCCACGCGGATGCGCGCCAGCAGTTCCTCGGCACCGAAAGGCTTGGTGACGTAGTCATCCGCGCCGGCGTCGAGCGCCTGCACCTTGTCGCCTTCGGCGCCCCGCGCCGACAGCACCAGGATCGGCGTACCGGAGCTTTGCCGAATCAGCCGGCAGACCTCGGCGCCCGCCATGTCCGGAAGCCCCAAATCGAGAATGACCAGGTCAGGCGCGTCGCGCTCCACCACGTCGAGTGCGGCGCGTCCCGTCATGGCCGACAGGACGTCATAGCCACGAGTGCGCAGCAGCGGCGACAGCGTCCCGATGATGTTCGGCTCATCGTCAACGATCAGGATCCGGGCACTCACAACTGTTCGACCACGCTCACGGCGCGCATGGCGCCTGGCACGACCAGCGAGAATCGTGCGCCGCCGCCTGGAATGTTCTCCGCCCACACGCGCCCGCCCGTCGCCGCCAGGAGACCTCGGGTGATCGACAGTCCCATGCCGGTGCCGAAGGTGGCGCGCCGCGCCGCGCCGCCGCGGTAAAACCGCTCGAACAGGTGATCGAGCTCGCCCGGCTCCAGGCCTGGACCATGATCCGTCACCGTCACCGACAGGCCTGCCGCATTGATGTGCCCGACGATGTGAATCTCCGAACCGGCGGCGGAGTATTGCGCCGCATTCTCGATCAGGTGCGACAGCGCCGACGACGTCAGCCGTGGATCGATCTCGATCTCCACGTCGTCGGTCACCGTGACGTCGAGCGGATGCCCCTCGGTCGCGTGCTGCACGTGGGCAATGGCCGCGTCAACGACATCCGAGGCCGTCACCCACTGCCGATCGACGAGGATCGCGCCGGCATCCACGCGCGCCATGTCGAGGATGTCCTGGACGAGGCGTGCCAGCCGATCGATCTCCGCCGAGGCGGCGGCCGCCTGGGAGCGACGGTCGGCGGCGGGCAACTCGCCGCGCAGGTTCTCGATCGCCACCTTGATGGCGGTCAACGGCGTGCGCAGATCGTGACTCAGTGAGGCGAGCAGCGTTGCGGCCAAATCGGCTTTCTGGCGGACCAGTTCGGCCGCATCGCGATCGGCAAGGAACTGCGCCCGTTCGATCGCAATCGCCACCACGCCGGCAACCGCGTCGAGCGCGCCGATGTCCAGGCCTGGCGCCTCCGCAGCGAGCAGGCCAACCGCCTTCATGCCATGGCGCAGCGGCACGATCGAGATCTCGTGATGCGCGCCGGCCGTGGCGTGACCGCCGTACGCCCGCTGTCGCGCGTCGAACTCCAGCGTGCCGCGCGCCTTTGCAAACGCCGAATCGAGCACCGCGGCCTCGAGGTGAATGGCGTCGCCGGCGCCCTGCGCCAGTTGCCAGCCGTGATCGCCAGGCAGGCAGATGGCCACGCGCCGGATGTCGAAGCGCCGCGAGACATGACGGGCCACGGCGTCGATGGCTCCCGCCGTGTCGGTCGTCAGCAGCACGTCCCGGGTCAGGTCGAACAACCGGGTGACCTCGTTCCGCCGCGCCACCGCCTCCCGTGTACGCTCCTGCGCCGCCGCCGACAGGTTGCTGGCGATCACTGCGACCATCAGGAACGCGAAGAGCGCAATCCAGTTCTGCGGATCGGCGATGGTAAAGGTGCGCACCGGCGGCAGGAAGAAGAAGTTGAACGCCAGCATCGCTGCCACCGACACCAGGATGGCGATCGGCAGACGGCCAATTGTCGCCGTGCCGAGGACGATCAGCAGCAACGCCAGCGCCACCGTGGTGGCGCTGACCTCGGGTAGTCGCTGGAGGGCAAGCGTCACCACCGCCACCATGACCAGCGCGGCAATCAACACCACGACGTCGCGACCGCGAAACACGGGAGACTGAAACCTCATCTTCGATTCTGACATCAGCGCGGCGCGATCACGCGCAGACAGGAATCTTCTTATCGACTCTTTACGGACTTCTTAGCGCCAGCGTCGGTAGCGTGGACGTGGAGGCCGCCATGGCATCGTTCACCACGTTCAACGCCGCGGACCTTGAGCCACAGGACGCCGCGGCGGTCCTGCGTGACAATCTGGCGCTTGACCGCGCGCGCTTCTGGCGCCGCCTGTTCGTTGTCCGCTTTGGCCTGTTGGCGGTCACGGCGTTCGCCGTGGGCCGCGTCATTCCAGGGCTGTCCGCTTACGGCCATTGGGTTCCGGCCCTGCTGTTCCTGGTGCCGCCCGCCTGGGCGTGGCTGGCCGAACTCAGGCTTACATTGACGCTGTCAAAACGCCTGCACGCCTCGGGCAGCACGTCCACCTATACGGTAGTAATGGACATGGACCCTGTGTAGGGCAGTGGACAAGAAAGTCGTAAAAAGACCGTAAGTACCGCCCACCCGCCGGACATTTCCTCCGCACCGGCGCGCATAATCGAGTCACGCCAAGTTCGCTCCCAACGGAGTGATACGGGGGAACCACCGTGAGCAATTCCGCTCACCGGGGCGAATTCCACCTTCGGTGGATAGAGGACTCCAATCCTCGAGCCCGTCAGCTAACCCCGTCGGCGATTGGAGACTCCCGTGGCCGAAGAGTCCTTTCTCGGACAGGTCAAGCGCCTGATCGTCGGCGCGCCTATTCCGTCCCATCTCGCCCATCACGAGCGCTTCTCGCGGGTCACCGGGCTGGCGGTCCTGTCGTCCGACCCGCTGTCGTCGGTCGCCTACGCCACCGAGGAAATCCTGCGGGTGCTCACGGCCGGGGGGCTCGCCGCTCTCACCCTGGTCACGCCGATCGGCGCCGTGATCGCGACGATGCTGGCGATCGTCGTCTTTTCGTATCAGCAGACGATTCACGCCTACCCGAGCGGCGGCGGCGCCTACATCGTCGCGAAGGAGAATCTGGGGCGGCTGCCGGCCCTGATTGCCGCCTCCTCGCTGCTGATCGATTACGTCTTGACAGTGTCGGTCAGCATCGCCGCCGGCGTCGCGGCCATCACGTCAGCGCTCCCGCAGTGGCACATCAATCCGGTGATCCTGTGCCTGGTGTTCGTCGTCATCCTGATGTTCGGCAACCTGCGCGGGATCCGCGAATCGGGCCGCCTGTTCTCCACGCCCACCTACTTCTTCATCGTCAGCATCCTGCTGATGATCGCCGTGGGCGCGTGGCGGTACTTCAGCGGCACGCTGCACGAGGTCGCGCCGCCGGAACATCCGTTGCCGCCCGGCACCACGATGCTGCCGGTGTTCATGCTGCTGACCGCGTTCTCGAACGGGTGCACGGCGCTCACCGGGGTCGAAGCGGTGTCGAACGGCGTGCCCGCGTTCCGTCCGCCGGAAAGCCGTAACGCTGCGCAGACGCTGATCGCGATGGCGGTGATGTCGATCACCATGTTCGCCGGCATTACGCTGCTGGCCCACGCGTACGGCATCGTACCGAACGACACAGAGACGGTGGTGTCACAGATTGCCCGCGCCACCTTCGGCGGCCGGGGCTGGCCGTACTACGCCGTGCAGGCCGCCACCATGGCCATCCTGGTGCTGGCCGCGAACACCGCCTACGCCGACTTCCCGCGCCTGGCGTCGATCCTCGCGCGCGATCGGTTCCTGCCGCGGCAGTTCATGAACCAGGGCGACCGGCTCGCCTTCTCCAACGGCATCCTGATCCTGAGCGGACTCGGTGCGCTGCTGCTGGTCGTGTTCGGCGGGGACACGCATGCGCTGATCCCGCTCTACATGATCGGCGTCTTCGTTTCGTTCACGCTGTCGCAGGCCGGCATGGTCATCCACTGGCGCACGTTGCGCGAACCGGGATGGAAGACCAGCGCCGCGATCAACGGCTTTGGCGCCATGGTGACCGGCATCGTGCTCGTCATCGTGGCGATGACGAAGGCGGCCGAAGGCGCCTGGATCATCATCCTGATGATTCCGGTGCTGGTGACCATCTTCGAGATCACGCGGCGGCATTACGATCACGTCGCCTCGGAACTGACGCTGCGCGCCTGGCAGCCGGAGGTGGAGGGCCGGCACACCGTTCTCGTCCCGATTGGCGGGATCCAGCGGGCGGTCGTCAAGGCGCTGCGCTATGCGCGGACGCTCGGTCACGACGTCCGGGCGGTGTACGTGGAGATCGATCCGGCCGCTACGCAGGCGATTCGCCAGATGTGGTCCGAGTGGGGCCAGGACGTCGAGCTGGTCGTCCTCACGTCGCCCTACCGGTCGCTGATGGAGCCGCTGCTCGAGTACATCGAGGTGCTGCAGCGTGAAGATCCGAACGGATATGTCACGGTGATTCTTCCGGAATTCGTGCCACGCCGGCTCTGGCAGCACCTGCTCCACAACCAGCACGCGCTACTCATCAAGGGAGCCCTGCTGTTCAAGCCCAACGTGGTCGTCACGAGCGTTCCGTTCCACCTCGGGCGACCGGCCGCCGTCCCGGCTGCGGCCGCGCTGCGGGATCTGGATAGTGTGCCTGGCCCCGGCCTGAGCTAGAATTCCGCTCGCATTATCTAGACGCCATTTTCGGTGGAGGGAGAGAGAGGGGCATGAAGCAACTTCGATTCGGCGCCACGCTGTTCGGCGCAGTTGTACTGGCTGCAGCGATCGTCTCTGCGCAGGGTGCGCCGGCGACGCCGGCCCAGGGCGGCGGTGGCCAGGGCAGGCCAGGCGGCGGCCAGGGCGGGGGCCGACCGGGTGGGGCTCCAGCGGCACCGCTGCAGAACCTGAAGGTGTTCCCCAAGGAAACCACGCAGGCGCAGATCCTTCCGACGATGCGTGCGTTCGAGGGAGCGCTGCAGGTTGAATGCGGCCATTGCCATCAGTGGGAAGGCCAGGGCAACCCGACCAACAACTTCGCGGCCGACGTGAAACCGCAGAAGGAAATCGCCCGGGCGATGATCCGCATGGTGGACTCGATCAACCAGCAGATCCAGGCTGGCGTGTCAGCGAGTGGCGTCGGGCGCACCGGCGATGCGGTGCAGAAAGTGACCTGCGCCACCTGCCACCGCGGCAAGCCGATTCCGGTCGTCGAGACCTACAACCCACCGGCTCCCGCGGCGCGGCCCGGCGGAGCGGGCGGTCCCGCGCCTGGCGGCGCCCCCGCGCCAGGGCGTTAAGCAAGCAGTAGGAGTCAGGTATCAGGGAATCGGGTATCAGGGCTGTGTCAGGTATCAGCGCTGATTCCTAGACCAGCCCTGATACCTGATTCCTGATACCTGATTCCTTCGTTACATTCCGATCACATCCACCAGTTCCTTCACCGAAGCCGCGGACTTCTTCAGCGCGGCGTCTTCCTCCGCCGTCAGCTTGATCTGAATGATCTGCTCCACTCCCCTGGCGCCCAGCTTCACGGGGACACCGACGAACAGATCGTTGATGCCGTACTCACCCTGCAGGTAGACCGAGCACGGCAGGATCTTCTTCTTGTCCTTCAGGATCGCCTCGACCATTTCGGCCGCGGCCTGACCGGGGGCGTACCAGGCGCTCGTCCCAACCAGTTTCGTGATTTCAGCGCCGCCGTTGGCGGTGCGGTCGCCGATCGCGGCGATCTTCTCCTTGGACAGCAACTCGGTGAGCGGCACACCGGACACTGTGGAGTACCGCGGCAGCGGTACCATCGTGTCGCCGTGGCCGCCCAGTACGAACGAGTTGATGTTCTGCACTGACACGCCGAGTTCCATCGCGATGAACGTGCTCATGCGCGCCGAGTCGAGGACGCCGGCCATGCCAATGACGCGCTCGCGCGGGAAGCCGGTGAGCTTGAAGAGCGCCTGCGACATCGCGTCGAGCGGATTCGCCACCGGCACCACCACGGCGTTGGGCGTGTACTGCACCAGGTTCGGCGCGATGCTCTGCATGATCGCGAAGTTGTCCTTGACGAGGTCGTCGCGGCTCATGCCTGGCTTGCGCGGCTTGCCCGACGTGATGACGACGACGTCGGATCCGGCGGCGGCGGACCAGTCGTTGCCGCCGATGACGCGGGAGTCGGAGCCGATGATCGGGCACGTCTCGTAGATGTCGAGCGCCACGCCCGCGGCCTTGGTCTCGGCGATGTCGATGATCACGACATCCGCAAGACCCTTTTCGGCAATCGATCGCGCCACTGTGGCACCGACGTTGCCGGCACCTCCCACCACTGTCACTTTACGATTCATTCCGTTCCTCTTTCACGCCATCCCGTTGCGGGTCGGCGGCCTTGCCGTCGCGTCAATCCGATCATTCGCTTAGGGCACCATCCCGCAGCGAGTACGACGGATACTCACAATTTCTGTTGAAAACCCTGTGGAAAAGAACCGTCGATCACGCACGATCGCCACGCATCTTCGAACGATTTAGCGGTTTGCACCATCGTAGTGCGGCCGTTGCCCGCCGTTCACACACGCGACGAAATGTCGATCGAGGATTATACTTGCCGGGTACTCATACCAATTTCGACACGTTCACGCCGGTCTGCTCCGCGCTGACCTTTTTATCATCGGTACGCTCTTGAACATCGTAGTCGCTGACGATCTCCCACCCTCCGCCCTCGACATTCTTCGCGCGGAAGGTTGGAACGTCGACGCCCGCACGGGCCGCTCTCCTGAACAACTCGCCACCGATCTCGCCGCCGCTGACGCCATCGTCGTTCGCAGCGCCACGAAAGTCACTGCCCCGCTGATCGCTGCCGCACCGAAGTTGCGGGTGATCGCCCGCGCGGGCACCGGCGTCGATAACGTCGACGTGCCCGCGGCGAGCGCGCGCGGGATTGTCGTGATGAACGCGCCCGGCGCCAACAGCATCAGCGTCGCCGAACTGGCGATGGCACAAGTACTGGCGCTGGCGCGTCACTTGCCGGCCGCCGATGCGGCGATGAAACAGGGCAAGTGGGAGAAAAAGAAGTTTCTCGGCGAAGAGATTCGCGACAAGACGCTCGGCCTCGCCGGTCTCGGCCGCATCGGCCAGGAAGTGGCGAGACGCGCCGCCGCGTTCGGCATGCGAATCATCGCGCACGATCCCTTTATCTCTGAAGCCGTTGCGGCCACGCTCGGCGTGGAACTGGTCTCGCTCGACGATCTGTTCGCGCGGGCCGACTACGTGTCGCTGCACATGCCGTCGACGCCGCAGACCAAGGGCCTGGTCAACGCCGACCGCCTCAAGCGAGCGAAGAAGGGCATCCGGATCATCAATACCGCGCGCGGCGATCTCATCGACGAAGGCGCGCTGGCCGACGCGATCGAAGCCGGCCACGTCGGCGGCGCGGCGCTCGATGTGTTCCAGAAGGAACCCACCGTCGATCAGCGGCTGCAGGTGCTCCCGCAGGTTGTCGCCAGCCCGCACATCGCTGCGTCCACGCGCGAGGGACAGGAATTGGTCGGGATGGAGACGGTCTCCGCCCTCCGCGATTTCCTGAAGACCGGCGTCATTCGGAATGCGGTCAATTTTCCTTCGGTGCCGCCGGAAGAATTCGCGCGGCTGCAGCCGTTCGTGGCGCTGGCCGAACGACTGGGCACGTTCATTGCCCAGATGAATGACGGCCGCGCCTCGGCGATTGGTGTCCGCTACTACGGTGAGCTCGCCGAGGCGCGCACTGACATGATCGTCAACGCGGTCCTGGCCGGATTCTTCAGGCCGGTACTGTGGACCGGCGTCACGATGGTGAATGCCCGAAGTATCGCCGCCGAGCGGGGCGTCGAAGTCGTCGAGTCGAGGAGTACCAGGACGCGCGACTACACGAGCCTGATTTCGGTCAAGCTCCAGA